>Ga0099364_10006164_pt1 | contig 17538 bp, 18 predicted proteins | sample TergutTh196P3_FD_73070 | JGI IMG/M metagenome (GOLD analysis project Ga0099364, IMG submission 73070) | Microcerotermes parvus P3 segment gut microbial communities from Pointe-Noire, Republic of the Congo - Th196 P3 | ecosystem: Host-associated > Arthropoda: Insects > Digestive system > Gut ...
TCACAAACCTCAACCGCCCCAAACTTCTCATCCGGCAGCAAAAAAACATTTTTCCCCAGCCGAATTTCTTGAATCAATTCATTCTTAGCCGACTCGATCTCTTTTCTGCCATGAGCCGTCACACAAGCAAAATTCGTTAAATTCACTTTCAACCGAGCACAAGCCACTTGAAAAGACGAAATCCCCGGAATCACAATATCTTTCTCGCCTGCGAATTTTCCGAGTCCTGAAAACATCGGGTCACCGGTTGACAAAATCACGGCGTCCGCCGGAAGCAAATGAATATTTTTGTAATCCGTGATTGTTTTTATCGGGGTGTCTTTTGGAATATATTTTTGAGCCAATTCTAAAGCACGGCCCGATCCGTAAACAACAGAAGCTTTTTGGATGGCTTCAATTCCTTCTTCTGTGAGCATTCCGGGACCCACGCCGACACCGACAACAATCATTTCATCACCTTTTAATCACTATTTTTTATTGCTCCAAACCCCGCCAAGAATCAAGCTCACCCTTACTGTCGCGATAAATAACACCCTCGCGATCCACAATCACAATTCGAGCCCCTCTGCCCTTCTTCACAGCCGTCAAAAAGGCTTGCTGCATGGCGGGCCAATCGTCTTGCTCAAACATCTCGGCAACGGTGGCATATTTTGTTCCCTTGGCAACATCAGGATCGCCCCATTTCAAAATAAGTCCGGGAAGCCCAAAGACAACAATTTCATCGGCAGAAACGGCGGCGTCAATGCCTTCCGAAATTCGGCTGCCGACCATCACAATATCATAGCCGGGGAAAAACATGCTGGCAAGAGCCATCCCGTGGCGTCCGGTTGTCAAAACCAGTTTCTTTGAATTTTGAATCAAAACATCTTTCATTTTGCCCAGCTGGTCATTCCAAGGCTCGACAAAACCGGTTGTTCCGAGAATGGAAATGCCCCCGACAATGCCGATCTTTTCGTTGAGCGTTTTCTTGCTGAGCTCTTCGCCGCCGGGGATAAAAATCGTCAGGAGAAGGACTTTTTCTTTTTTTCGGCAAATCGTTTCATACAGATTGATTTCTGATAGAGCTTCTTTTACAGCTTCTCGAATTTGGGAAAGCGGCTTTGGGTTGATGGCATAGTCGCCGACGGGCGTTTCAAATCCGCCGCGGCGGACGATACCGACGCCGTCGCCTCCGGTGATGCAAATGTTGTCGATTGATTTTTTTGTAACAGCGGGGGTGGGCAAATCAATAATCTGTGCCTTGGCACAAAAAAGAACATCACGAGTGATGTCGGATTCGTGATCGTTATCAACTTTTCGGACACGGGCTTCGCCGTCTAAGGCATAGTCCACAGGCATTTCCGCACGAAGACCAATCGGCGTCGGGACAGAAATGGTTTTGGGCTGAGACGGAGATTTTGATAAGCTCAAAACAGCTGCTTTTGCGGCAGCAGTTGCTGTTGTTCCTGTTGTAAAACCGCGTTTCAGATAAGACCCGTCGCTTAAAATGACGATTAATCCGCGGCTGATCAAGTCTTCCAAATCCTTTTTAGGGAGAGGCGATTTTGCCAGCCATTCTTCGGGGATTTCAAAATCGTTGACAGGGTCTTTCATAGTCATCAAGATTTTTTGATTTATGATTTTTTACGATTTATTCTTTTCATTGGCAATCGCAATGATTTCATTCACACAGGCAACAGCCATCGGCGTTCCGCCGCGTGTTCCGACGCACGTGATCGACGGCACAGGAATTTCTAAATCGCGAATCATTTCTTTGGATTCGGGGGCATTTACAAAACCAACGGGCGTTCCGACAATTAGTGCCGGACGAAGTCCTTTTTCAATCAGGCGGCAAACGGTGATGGCGGCGGACGGGGCATTGCCGATTGCAATAATTGAGCCGTTTAAACGGTCACGACAAGCAAGGTAGCCGGCAGATGTCCGAGTGATGCCGTATTTTTTGGCAATTTCAGCGTCTTTGTCTTCATCAAGAACACAAATGATTTCGGAGTTGTGGCCCATTTTTGTGATGCCGGCTTTGACCATGCTGATATCTACAAAAATCGGGGCGGCTGCATTAATTGCAGTAACGCCGGCAGGAATCGGATCGTGCCTGAATTCCATAATTTCGGCAACAGAAATATCGCCGGTTGCAACAGCACAGCGCTGGCGAATGCGATCTTCGGGAGTACGGTTGCCGACAACATTTTCAATAAAAGTCCGGCTTTTCATGAAAATGGTTTTGGCTTCATCCGTTCCGGCGCCAAAATCCGTGCATGACTTTACAAAATCAGGATCAATTTCAATTGTCAGGTTGGCAAGTTCATCCAGTGTTCCATATTTTTTATTTTTGTCCATTTTTTTCTCTCCTTTTCTTCTCCTTTCCTCTGACGATTCTCTTAATTAATATTCGTATTTACGATGATAGCCTCTGGGTGTAATAATTTTATCGCCGTTTGGTCCTTTCCAAATGCGGGAATCACTGCTGCAAATGATAATTGCGGTTCTCATGTCCACCCAATCATTGTATTTTAAAACGTCGCCAAGCGTTGTGACAATGATTTCCTGCTCATCGCCGCGAAGTGCATTTTTCACTAAGCCGACGGGGACGGATGAAGGTTTATGGCGTTTGATGACGTCAATGGCGCGCTCAAAATTGGATGTTCTTTGGCGGCTCTTTGGATTGTAGAGTGAAATAATAAAATCGGCTTGAGAGGCGAGGTCAAGTCTTTTTTCGATGACTTCCCAGGGGGTGAGCAAGTCACTTAAACTGATGGTCGCCGCATCTGTCACAACGGGGGCTCCAAGAACGCTGGCGCCGGCAAGCATTGCAGTAACGCCCGGAAGGACTTCAATCTCGACATCCAAATTGCTGCGTTCTGCCACTTCAATCACAATGCCTGCCATACCGTATACGTTTGCATCACCACCGCTCACCATGACGGTGTTGTGCGTTTCAGCCAATTTGACCGCTTCTTTGGCACGGTCAACTTCTTTTCCCATACAGCTACGGTACACGTTTTGTGTTGTCAGCAAACTCTCAATCTGATCTAAATAAGTGTCATTTCCAAGCACATAATCGGCGTTTAAAATAACATCTCTGGCTTTTACGGTTAACTGTTCAACCGATCCCGGTCCGATTCCGACAATGTATAGTTTTCCTTTTTTCTCACTTTGCGATGGCAATGGTAACTCTCCCATATACTTTTTTCTTAAAAATTAATATTTTATGTTGTGATAAGGCTAATGCAGCGGGCTCTGAGACGCCTCTGAGCCCAAATCTTTCGGCTTGCGATTCGGAGACCGGTTCGTTTTCATTATCATTAATGACGTCGTCCGGCAAAAACCGAATTTCTTTTTCCAGTTCCAAAACCGCTTGAATCAAGCCGTCTTCGTCTTCTTTTAAGGTTGATGAGGCAAACAAATCAATGTCATCTAAAGACAGATTTGCTTCCAATAAAGCAGTATAAACGGCGTCTTTGACCTCACTTGGTGTGACACCGCGCCGTGTTCCGATGCCGATAATCATGATCGGCTTCCTTTTTGATCCGCATTTGTGTCATCGAGTGCGGCGGTTGTTCCGTCTTTTCGTTTCACCAAAACCGACACCTCTTCGTCCACGACGATAATTTTCGGACCCTTGATTTCCAAAACATCCACTTCCTGATCCAAAAGCGCGCAGTTCACAGCGATTGTGGATTTTTTGTTGAAAACATCACAGCCCAAAACGTCTGCAATGCCTTCCACGGATTGTTTTTGATGAACTTCTGTTGCGGTTGTGATAACGGGAATGGCGCCCAGTTCCGCAATACGCCGTGCGACCTCATTTCCACCGTGATGGCCCCCAAGGACGGGGATGGCAAAATGGAGTCCCGAATCCGTCACAACCAATGCCGGATCAGACCATTTGTCATTCAGATACGGCGCAATTTCCCGAATGGCAATCCCTGTTGCAAAAACGGCAACAACGACGTTGTATTCTGAAAATAAATCCTTGAAAATGCCTTTTTCATAAAGAATGACCTGTCCGTTTAAGTGAGCGGCGATTTTTTCCGCCACATCACGATTGCGTTCAAAGGTGACAACGGCAATTTTCAATTCCATATTCATCAGTCTTCATCAGTCCAAAGGACCTTGCTTGACGCCGTAAAGGTAAGATTTTGCATAATTTTTCGGATCCACGACATCGCCGATGATAATCATCGCCGAGCGTTTAATGCCGGCATCTTTGACTTTTTGAGCAATGTTTGCAACCGTTCCGCGAATCACGGCTTCATCTTCCCATGATGCATGAAAAACGACGGCAACAGGCGTTTCTTTTGGGCACTTCACCTTTTGCATGATTTCTTCAATCTTTTGCGTTCCCAAAAAAATCGCCATCGTACAGCCCATTTCTGAAAATTCGGCAATTTGATCCGTTTCAAGTGTTGTGCCGGCAGGTCGTGTAATGATTAGCGAGTCCGACACATTGTTTAATGTGAATTGTGTTTCTAAGGCGGCAGCCACTGCAAAAACGGAAGAGACTCCCGGCACGCGGTCAGCCGTAATGCCGTATTTTTTAAGTTCTTCGGTTTGCTCGACAATGGATCCATAAAGCGCCGGATCGCCGCTGTGCAGACGCACCACAAATTTGCCTTCTTTGACGGCGTCAACTGTCATTTTTGTTGTTTCGTCAAGCGTCAAGCCGTAGCTGTCTATACATTTGCCTTTTGTGTATTCCAAAACTTTCGGATTGACCAAAGATCCGGCATAAATCACCAAATCGGCTTTTTCCAAAAGCTCTTTTCCTTTCACGGTAATGAGTTTTTCATCACCGGGACCGGCGCCGACAATATAAATTTTATTTTTTTCGCTCATTTCATCCCTCTTATTTTTTGCCGTACACGATGCTGAAATAACTTCCTTCTTCCGGAATGTTTTCTTTGCCTTTCAAAATAACTTCTCTGTCGGAAAAGAGGCGTTCAGCGAAAATAAATTCTTTGTAGCCTTCTTTTTCAAAGCGTTTCATGATGTCACGCGGTTTTCTGGCTTTCAGATGAATCATATAATTGATCTCAGAGCCGTCGTGAACTTCAAAAGATGTTTCAACAGCTTCGCCCATTTGAGAGACGCAGGATGTAATGGAGCTGATGCCCGGAACCGTTTGGCAGACAACATCAGGGGCGACTTCTTTCATAACTTTTTTCAAATGCGTGAATGTGGAAAAGAAGTTCGGGTCCCCGATTAAACAAAAAGCCACATCGCCCTTTCTGGCAAAATCTGCGACGTGTTCTGCATTTTTCATCCATATTGCATTGAGTTCATCTTTATCATAAATCATGGGAAAATCCAAAACTTCCGGCTCCTCTGTGACATACGGCTGAACCAAACCGGCCGCCATCTCCCCCGGAACAAAAACTTTAATGCTTTCTTTAATCAGCCTGACAGCTCTGAGCGTCAACAATTCCGGATCCCCCGGACCTAATCCGATACCATACAACATTTTTAAACCAACTCTTTTATGAAGATAAAAAATAACAAGAATTTTGATTTGATTGATTTGATTATTGATTCGATTATTAATTTGTTTTTAATTCGATTATTAATTTGATTATTGATTCGATTTTGATTTGTTTTTAATTTGCTTTTGATTTGTTTTTATTTATTTTTTCTGCCGTCCGACTATGATATACACCGGATTTTCCGGCTTAAACATGGTTTCTCCGGTGATTTCTTCGCTTCTGGAAGCAATCAGGTGAATTGTTTCATCATATATTCCGCATTTTTTCATGTGTTCCATGACGCGAACAACGGTTTCAATACGAACTGCGTTGACGACAACTGTTTTAACGCCTTTTTCGATCAATTGATCCAAAACAGCGGTCACATTTTTTGTGCCGCCGACAAAGGCGCAGTCTATTTTATCAAGGCGGCTGATCACTTCGGAAGATTCGCCAAGAATCACTTCCGCATTTGTAACGCCGAAGTTTTTAAAATTTTGAGCGGCAGCATTTACAGCCGCCTCGCGCGCATCCATTGCATAAATTTTCAAATCTTTTGCAAATCGTTTGGCTTCAATTGAAATAAGCCCTGTTCCGCAGCCGACGTCTGCAAACACGTCCCCTTCTTGAATATTCAGTTTAAATAAAGAAACGGCAACGATTTCGGGTTTTGTCGGGCCGCCGCTGACACCGATGAGTTCAGGCATTTTTGACACATCTCAATTTAATTTAAGTTTCAATAATTTTGGAAATTACAATTCGCTGATTTTATCTTTATATCTTTCCATTCTTTTTCAAAAAAGTTTTTCCTTTTTGAGAGTTTATCAAGTAAAATTGTTTTATTCCATTTAAAAGGTTTGATTGAAATTTGTGGATTATGATGAAAATTAACAAAACAATTTTGTGTTTATATTATACAGCTGAAAACAAATATTTAGTTTTCTAATTTCAAAAAAAATCGGATTACATACCGCATTCTTGGAATACACAACCGGCGGCGATATTTCAAATGATAGGCGACTGATTGCCGGGTATACAGCAATTGATTTTAAGGGGAAAATTGGGTATTTTTGGATGTGGCCGGAAATGTCCAATATCATATACGGTTAAAATTTTTTAGATTAATATTTTTTCCACTAAATCGCTATAATTAATATACAATCCATATATTTGAATATACTTCTGATAATGTTTTTATACATAATGGTATATCTTTTAATAATATTCTCTCTAATATTCAAAAATGTTAATTTTAAAACAGAGGGGTTTATAGAATGCAAAACATTAAACGCAAAACGAAGCCATTGATTCCCATACTGCTTACAATCTGTATGGCGCTCACTCTTATTCTATTGTTTTCAACGCCGGTATTGGCGGCAGATAAAACGGTGGCCATTGCTCCGGAAGATACTGAAACTGCCATAAAAACAGCTATTCAGGCTGCTATTGATGATGTGAAAACCGCAGGCGGCGGCACTGTAACCGTCATCGGCTCAAAGACCGATGTGACGGTTCCAATCACTCTAAGTATTCCTGCGGATGTAACGGTAATATGGAAAGCCGAGTACAAAGGCGAAATCTTCGAACATGATGTCCGTTATTCGGATAATGTCCTTATCGTAGTTGCCCTTTCCGGAGGAGGTTTTGAAGTGGCTTCCGGTACTGATATCGAAGCATATTTCCCTGTTAAAGGAGGCTACGCTCTTCATTTTATCGGCGACTCGAATTTTTCGAGCAACAAAGTAACAGTATCGGGCGGATCTGTTAAGGCATACGGGAGTCCGGAAAACTCTGCTCTCTACATCAAAGACGCCAATATGGAAATGTCTGGCGGCACGATCACTTCTTTCGGCGATGAAATAATTACTATCTAGGTAGACTCATTTTCATCAAATAATTATAAGATAACGATATCTGGTGGCTTGATTTCAGCCAATGGGAATTTTTGCACAGCTTTTCGAGCCGTCCGCAGCAATGTCGAAATAACCGGCGGTACAATATCGGCAGACGCCGATGGCGGGGATTTAAGTTTGGCAATCAATCTCGTGCATCACACTACTGTGAAGATAACCGGCGGCAATGTTTCGGCAACCAACGCGACCTACTACAACTTCGCGGCAGTTTGCGATGATTTTGGCTCTGTAGCGATGGCATATCTGAACGGCACGATTTCTGCAGGCGATCTTTTTTGTCATGACGAAACTGAGGACTACGGAATAATTGTCATGGTGGATACGCTTGAAGTCTTTACTGCTACTGACGGCGGAAAAGAAGAACTGACCCTTAAAAACGATGCGAATTCCGGCATTGCATGGTGGGATTTGTCAGGGGAAACCCGGATGATCGCGTTTGATAATGGCAAGAAAATCGAATGGGAACAAACAACTGGTACCCCTCCGACCACAACCAGTGGAGGAGGCAGCAGAAGTTCCGGCACTGCCCTCATCACAAGCACGACTCAGGCAAATGATACGCCGACAAACGCCACTATTTCTGTATCAGGCGTCCAACTGGACAAGACCAGTGCAACAATCAATGTGGATGAAATCTTGCAGCTTATTGCCTCAATCACGCCTGACAACGCGACAAACAAAGGATTGGCTTGGACAAGCAGTGATCCGGTTGTTGCATCGGTGGACGCAAACGGAAGGGTGACGGCTCATAAAGACGGTACGGTAACCATCACGGTAACAACGGATGATGGAAACTTTATTGCTTCATGTGTGGTAACGGTAACGGGCACTGTAGATGGCGGAACCAGAAGTATTCCCGGATTTGAAATTTTGACGGCAGCGATGGGGCTTCTTTGTGCGGCTGTATTGTTTAAGTGGCAGCAGATTCGAGGAAAGAAATAAGTTTTTTTGTTTTTGTGGCGAAGGAAAACCGTTTTGGTTTTTCTTCGACCATGAAACCAATCTATTTTTTTGAGTTTTTTAGAGGTTTTCAGGGTTTCGATTTTGTTTTTTTGTTCGAAACATTTTTTTGAATGATTAAAAAGGAGGGGGTACGGGTTTCCTTATTTTTTTTTGATTTTTGGAAACGGTACCCCAGGTTTATTAAAATGGTCTGCGAATGATGTTTCTGATTCTGATTTGAAAGAAAAAAAGAGTTGGGGGATTTATATATTTTTACTGATTCTATATGTTACCTTTTTGGATAACATATGTTATTCAAATCTCACCCTCTTATATTCTTTGACAGCCATACGGTAAATTTAATTAATGTGAATTTGCATTTTCACAGATAAAAAAACGAAACACATCGAATTAATTCTAAAACTTATTTGATTAAATCAATGGAGTAAAAAATTATGCACATTATGGAAGGCTTTCTTCCCATGGAATGGGCCATTTTTTGGTGGATTTTAACGCTTATTATTTTAATTGTCGGTATTTGGCAGCTGAATAAAATTGTCCGGAAAAATCGAGAGGTTTTGCCGCTTTTAGCTGTTTCCGGCGCTTTTATTTTTGTCTTGTCCAGTTTAAAGATTCCGTCAGTTAATGGTTCATGTTCTCATCCGACAGGTACAGGTTTATCTTCAATTGCATTTATGCCGGCGATTACGGCAGTTTTATCTGCAATTGTTTTATTGTTCCAAGCGCTCTTTTTAGCTCACGGCGGGTTATCCACATTTGGCGCCAATGTTTTCTCTATGGGATTCTTTGGTCCGTTATTGGCATGGGGAACTTATGCCGTCCTCAAGAAAACAAAATTAAACATTTATGTTTCTGTTTTCCTTGCGGCATTCATAGCAGATTTGGCAACATACGTCATGACATCATTGCAATTGGCATTGGCTTTTGGCATGGACTCTCTTCCGGGATTCTTAATCGTCTTTGCAGGCACACAAATTCCGCTGGCAATTATTGAAGGTTTGATTATTGTTGTTGCCGTCAAATTCATTGCAAAAGTCAAAGGCGAGTTCTTTGTCAAGACAGGCACGCTAACGGAAGAGCAAGTTGCTAAAATAACTGCCTAAGGAGGAAGAATATGTCAATAAAAGTCGAATACATTTTAATTGCAGTCCTTTTGATTTTCGGCGGCATTTTTGTTGCCCAGTCGATACTTTTCGACCATGAATTTTCGGGTGCGGATGGGCAAGCAGAAGATTTAATCATGGAAATTGATCCGGATTATGAGCCGATTTTTGATCCGATTTGGGAGCCTCCAAGCGGCGAAATTGAAAGTTTGCTGTTCTGTCTGCAAGGTGCAATCGGTGCATTAATAATCGGTTGGTTCTTTGGATATTATTATGCGCTTAATAAAGCCAAAAAAGGAACAGCTAAAGTTTAATAAAAGCTTTTAAAGTTTACATTTGCATGCAGTTTGTTTAAAGTTTAATAAAACGTAAAAAATTTTATTAAACTTTTTTTTTTGTACATAAATTTTTAATTCATGCCATCTCATAATCGTTGGAAATTTTTTATTTTTGTTTATTTTACCGGAATGAATATGAATGGTTCAAAATTTGGATGATATTGCACTCCTCAGCCCTCTGAGACACAAAAATACAACATTAAAAGTACTTTTGGTCTTCTTCGGCTTAATTGTCGGTCTGCTTTCTCCCTCTCCGATATTGCCGGTTTTCATTGCACTTTGTATGGTTTTTTCGACTCTCGTGTTTGGAAAAATTCCGGCAGGTTTTTATTTCAAATTATTTTTTTCTGTTCTCGGTTTTGCTTTTATCAGCTGTATCGTTTTGCTGTTTTTTGCACAAGGCGGCGAAACCGTGTGGTCAATTCCGATTTATCGGTGGACTCTCTCAATTACAACCGGCAGCTTAAATCTTGCCGTTTTGGTTTTTTCGAGATCATTGAACGGTTTATCGTGTATGTTTTTCTTATCCATGACAACACCCATGCTTGAATTATTCTCTTATTTCAAAAACATCAAGTTTTTAGATGTCTTTATGGAACTGACCATGCTCATTTACCGTTACATTTTTGTTTTTCTTTCATTGTTATTCAGCATCCAATCTGCTCAAAAAATGAGGTTCGGATACCGCAATCTTAAAAGCAGCATTCATTCTGCCGGTCTTCTCGTCGGCAGCCTTTTCGTTCAAACAATTGAACAAGGGGATCGGCTTTTCCTTTCCATGAATTCAAGATGTTACGACGGCAAATTGCCTTATTATGAAACATCTTACAAAATGACTGTTTCGGATGTTCTTTTATCGGCAGTTTTTATCATTTCAACAGCGGTTGTTTATGTTTATACGCGAGGTTATCAATTCTTTTAATTAATCAGTTATCATTATCAATTTCAATCATCAGTTATCGGGTTAAGTTATGATTTTAGAAACCAAAGAGTTGGAATTTAGTTATCCGGACGGCACAAAAGCCATTGATAATATTTCAATTGCTCTTCCGGAAGGCAAAAAAATTTCATTTGTCGGAAAAAACGGTTCCGGAAAGTCAACATTATTTTTGCTGTTAAACGGAACATTAAAACCAAAAAGGGGAAGGGTTCTCTTTAACGGAAAGGATGTCGATTATTCATCATCGAGCCTTCGAGAGCTTCGAAAAAAGGTTGGAATTGTTTTTCAAAATTCGGATGACCAGCTTTTTGCACCGACGGTTTTTCAAGACATTGCTTTTGGTCCGCTCAATCTCGGCTATTCCAAAGAAGAAGTGGCTGCCGTTGTCAACAAAATGCTGGATCATTTCGGTCTCCAAAGTCTTAAAGACAAGCCGCCGCACCATTTAAGCGGCGGGCAAAAAAAGCGTGTGGCGATTGCCGGTGTTTTGGCAATGGATCCGGATGTTATCATTTTGGATGAGCCGCTTTCCAATTTGGATCCGGTCGGCGCCGATGAAATTTTAGATATTTTAAATGAATTAAACCATCTCGGAAAAACGATTGTCATTTCGACACACGATGTTGATTTAGCGTACAGCTGGTCGGATTATGTTTATCTTTTATCTAACGGCAAACTGATGGATGAAGGAACGCCGGTTGATGTCTTTTCAAAAGAAGAGCAAGTCCGTGATTCTTCTCTTCGAAGCCCTTTCATTTTAGATATTTATCTCGAGCTTGAAAAAAGATGGCTGGCGACAGGAAACCAGCACCCGAAAGATATTCCGGATTTGGTTCAAAGTTTGAGTTCCATTGATTTGATGCGCGTGGATGTCGGGCCGGATGTCGTTGTCGGGCAGTGTGTGAATTTGGGCGTATTGTTTGGCAAATTCACAAAAGAAGGATTGTATGAAGCTGTTAATTCCCGTGTTTTATTCAAAGATGAGAGCGGAACAGCAATTGTTGAATTGAAGCGCCGTGTCTTAAAGCCCGGGGCGGTTTATGTTTACAACATGGACGCCTTTGACAAAGACGAATTTGATTCGATTGTGAAAAAAGAGGATATCAACTTTATCGGAGCAATGGGCAAAAAAAGCAAAGACATTGCCGAAAGCCAAGGAATTGTTATTGCTTGCAATTCCGGTGTGATTGACAGATCCATCTTAAACGCAATTACCGGAAGCCGCTGTCTTATATTAACCAGTCAGGGAATGGTAGCGCATACAGCAAAACGCATTCGGGATTATGTTGAAAAGAGCGGGATTCGTTTGATTTTCAGACCTGTGGGAAAAGGCGCTGTTGAGATAGATTCTCAAAAAAACGAATCTGTTTAAAACATCCTCTTACCATCGTTTTTAAAATGAGTTAATCAATCTTTTAAAAAAATATTATTTGTTTTGAAAATATTATTTGTTTTGATTTTCTTTTTTTTTGTTTTATTACTTTTAAAAAAATTTTTATAATAGTATTGATTTATTAAAAAACATTGTAATTTTAAAATTTTTATGTTTATCAATATTTTATAATCCTTTTAATTATCTGTGGCACCCTGACGACTAAAAGATATATATACAACCTTTCATTGTTTATTATATAACGTGTATTTGATTATACCAAATACATTAACTAATGAATAGATACGTTTTAATACTTCAATGTCCTTATTGCATATGTTTTTGATATAATTTTAGATCGGATTATGATTTAAAATAATTATTGGATGACGTTTTCTTCATCAAAAATATCAATTATTTAGGAGTTTTATAATGAAAGCACATAAAAGCCATTTCAAAAAATTGCTCGGTTTATTACTTGTAATGTTTCTTCTTTTTGCAATCGTTCCGGCGATAAACGCTGCCGACGATGGCGGTTATATCACTGTCGGAACATATCCGTACCCTGACTTTACCGGTACGCCCTTAAGAGGAAAAGCCCCGTTAGTTGTCCAATTTACAGATAATTCTTCCGGTGACCCGAAGAATATGACCTACTTGTGGAACTTCGGTGACGGTAGCACTTCTACTGAAAAAAATCCGTCCCACACATACACAAAAGAAGGTAACTATACTGTGAGCCTGACACTTAAAAACGATTATGGTACCAACACAACCACAAAAACAAACTATGTGTATGTCGGTGCCGGTCCTGTTGCTAACTTCACCGCCAACCAAACGTCTGCTTACTCTGCGATGTCGGTGAAATTTACAGACCAATCAACCGGTGACAGACCGCTCACTTATCTTTGGGACTTCGGAGACGGTACAACCTCTACTGAGCAACACCCTGTTCACAATTTTACCAAAGTCGGCACTTATACTGTTTCTTTAACTGTTACAAACGCCTTTGGCAATGACACGATGGTGAAGACTGCATACATCAACATTGGTGTCCGTGCAAATGTTTTCTTTACAGCAAACTCCAGCTGCGGCAGCCCGAACACAGTGAACTTCACAACACATGGCACTGTCACGGAACCCGCAACCTACTTCTGGAACTTTGGTGACGGTACAAACTCGACTCAAAAAGATCCGACCCACACCTATGCTCAGACCGGAAAATATAACGTGACGCTGACTGTGCAAGACAGATACAGCACCATCAATTACACCTTAAACAACTTAGTGATTAACAGTGCATTAAAAGCAGATTTCACAGCTAAAAACAACATGGGCGGTTCACCCTTGAATGTCCAGTTCACTGATCAATCGCAAGGCGCCGGTCCGTTTACCTACCTTTGGAACTTCGGAGACGGTACAACTTCTACAGCGCAGAACCCAAGCCATACCTATCAATATGCAGGTACATACAATGTCGCATTGACAGTTGTCAGCGCTTGTGGTGTTGATTCGATTATAAAAGAAGGCTTTGTCAGTGTTGGCAATGCACCGGTTGCAGAATTCGTCGGAACGCCGACAAACGGCAGAGCTCCGCTGAATGTCAAGTTCACTGACCAATCGCAAGGTGCCAACTTGTCCTATCTCTGGGACTTCGGAGACGGCACAACCTCCACTGAAAAAGATCCGGCACACGTTTACAACGCAAGCGGCACCTACACTGTTAAGCTGACAGTTTCCAATGCATACGGAAACAACACCGCCACAAAGGTCGGCTACATTGTTGTCGGCGCTGCGCCTGTTGCAAACTTCAGAGGCGACGTCCTTGAAGGTATTGCACCGCACCCGGTTCAATTTACGGACTTGTCTACAGGAAACCCGACATCCTGGTACTGGGACTTCGGAGACGGACAAAACTCGACTCTGCAGCACCCGAAACACACCTACCAGAGATCCGGTTACTACAACGTTACCTTGACAGTCAAGAACGCTTACGGTGAATCCACTCTCTTGAGACAGGCAAACGGTGAGATGATTTACTTGAACAACACCAGTAATGTCACACCACCCGAAAACGTCACACCTCCTGAAAATGTCACACCACCCGAAAACGTTACACCTCCTGAAGAAACAAAACCAGGAATTCCAGGCTTTGAATTGTTGTTCGCAGTTGCAGCAATTGTCGGTCTTGTTGTGGTTCGTGCTTACAAGAGAAAATAAGTAAATTTTAATAAGTCGGATTTTTAAAATCCGATTTATTCTTTCTTTTTTTAATTTTTTTATTTGCCTAGCTTCTGTTTTTTTTCCCATTTTCCCAAATCAATTAAAACCGAAACTTTTTCCCTTTCCCCAAATCAATTAAAACCGAAACATTGATTTGTATCACATCAAATAAAAACGGGGGTACCCCTTTCCCCAAATCTTCAAACGCTTTTAAGGAAAAATGTACCCCGTATTTTAATCGCTTCAAGAAGAATGATGTTTCGGATTTTAAACAAAAGCAAAAGCAAAAACCTTTTTGCCAAAGCAAAATCAAAGGCAAAAACCTTTTTTCCGGAAACAAAAGCAAAACACCAAAAACCTTTTCCTCAAAAACATCCAAACCCCCTCAATTTTTGTTTTCAGTAGCGGAGCGGATGAAAGCAAAAATTGAGCTTTTTCAAAAAAAAATGTTGTTTCTATGATTGTTGCTACCGTTTTTATTATTGTTTCTATGATTGTTGCTACCGTTTTTATTATTGTTTCTACGATTGTTGCTACCGTTTTTATTATTATTTCTATGATTGTTGCTACCGTTTTTATTATTGTTTCTATGATTGCTGTCTCTGCTTATAACTTAAAACAAAAATCGGATTCATATTTTTCTACTATATTTTTTGAGGTCGAAGCCGTTCGATTCAGCCGCCTTTGGCGACTGATCGAACGGTGGTTGATTCGGGTTTCATGATTAAAGAAAAAACGAAACATCAATTTATATCACATCAAATAAAAATGGGGGTACCCGTTTCCCCAAATCATCAAACACTTTAAAGGAAAGACGTACCCCGTATTTTAATCGCTTCAAGAAGAATGATGTTTCGGATTTTAAACAAAAAATAAAAGCGGTAGAAACAAAAAATAAAAGCAGTAGAAACAAAAATAAAAAACGATGAAACAAAAATAAAAACAATAAAAGTAAAAAATTGAAAAAAGAAAAGGGTTTTGGATTAATTAATAAATCAAAGTCCAATCCAGTTTATTGTCTTCTTCATCAAAAAGGTAAACTTCCATGCTTCCTTGGCTTTTGTCTTCACCGAGCGGCTTGATGCCGATGAATAAAACATCATCTACCTGAACATCAAAATCTGCCGAAACTTTACCGAAATAAACGCGGCCGTGTGAATACGGCTCTTCCACCGTGACACCTTGATAAGCCATGTTTTTAATCACATTGACAACAACACAATCAAAACGGTCTGTTTCTAAAATCTCAACTTCTGATTCCATAAAATCCCCTTTTTAGAATGTATAACAACAATATAGATATCTCCTTTTAAAATTTTTGAGTGAAAAAAGAGAAGAAAAAAAAGAAAGAAAAAAAGGAAAATCAAGCATAAAAGTTCTGACAATCCTCTGATCCTGAACTCTTCAATTCAGAAAGGGCATTTTCAATGTATTCTGCATGGACAACGGGTTCATTTTCGATAATGGCTCGATGAAGTGCTGTTTTAAGAACTTTATCCACCAAATCTCGACCGGATAAACCTTTTGCTTCTCGTGAAAAGTTTTTGACGTTGAAATTCGGATCAACGGGAAGCGGGAAGGTTTGAAGGTTTGTTTTTAAAATCTGCTCGATTTCTTGCTCATCCGGAAGGACAAAGGCAATTTCTTCTTCAAAACGACTTCTGACGGCGGGATCAAGCGAAATGAGGCGGTTGGTCGATCCGATGGTACAAACGCCTTTTCTGTCGGACAAGCCGTCCATTTCCGTAATCAACGCATTGACAATTTCAACAACGTCGCCGCGAAGTTCTTGATACTTGCGATCAAGCGCAATTGCATCCATCTCGTCAATGAAAATGATGCATGGCGCCATTTCTTCGGCACGGTCATACAATTCATGAATCTGGCGCGCTCCTTCACCGACATATTCGCCAATCAATTGGGTGGCTTTCACCGGAAGAAGCGGTACATCCGCTTTGCCGGCCAATGCTTTTGCAAGCATCGTCTTGCCGGTTCCCGAAGGACCGTGGAATAAAACATTTCGCGGCGCCCATTTTCCAAAAGCGGCCGGATCTGCCAAGAAACGCTCGATCAAGCGGCATTTCTTTTTGGCAGCTTCTTGACCGATAATGTCATCAAAAGAAATGTTTGACAAAGGCTTTTCTATAATTTCGGCTTTGGCGCCGGAAGAAGCAATCGTCACTTTTGTCTTTGGACCGATCGCAAAACCGTCCGGTTCCACTTCAATCACGCGGTAAGCAAATCCTTTAAACAAATCTCGGTCGAAAAGATACATACCTTTTGTCACAGAATATCCTTCCCACTGATCACGAATGTAGGCTTCAAAAAGATCCGTATCGTCGATAAAAGGGTCATCATCAATTAATCCGATGAGCGGATAGCCGGCAGGCTTTAAAACAACCTCGTAAGCAAACTCTATGCCTGAGCCTTCATCAAAACATGGATTGTCATCAAAATTTTGCTTGGATTTTGATTTTTGATAAGCACGCATTTTATCAACTCACATTATTGGTTTTTTCATGAACTCTTCAAAAAATCAATTAAAGAATCATTTGAGATAAAAAATTATGGGTAATTAATGGGTAATTACGTACAACTAATATTGCAAAGACTATAAATGTATTTTCGTCTTAATTTAATTCAATATAACAACTCATTAAGATATTAAGAGTCATTTGATGAATTTTAATATAACAGCATAAATGAAAAAAGCGGACGAGATTATATGCTGCAAAAGATTTTCAAACATGGCGAACTGACCTTGATCGCTCAATATAAAAAAAACCAACTTGTGCAGCATGATTTACACGACTTGTTTTGGGAATGCACATTGACTTGCAATGCAAAATGCAAACATTGCGGCAGTAATGCAGAAAACAGAACGTATGACAACGAACTGACCACCGATGAAATAAAAAATGCTTTTTCTCAGATTGCAAAAGGCATGGAAATAAAAAATATTTTAATCAATGTTACCGGCGGCGAACCGATGCTGCGCGCCGACCTATGCGAAGTAATGACACATGCAACGAATCTTGGATTTCGCTGGGGAATGACAAGCAACGGAATGCTGTTTAATGACGAAAACATTGAGCAGATGAAAAAAGCCAAACTTGAAACAATTTCAATCAGCATTGACGGAATTGGCAAAACGCATGACGATTTTAGAGGTGTTGCCGGCTCATACGATAAAATACTTGAAAACATCGACAAACTCAAAAAAGCAA
>Ga0099364_10006165_pt1 | contig 17535 bp, 6 predicted proteins | sample TergutTh196P3_FD_73070 | JGI IMG/M metagenome (GOLD analysis project Ga0099364, IMG submission 73070) | Microcerotermes parvus P3 segment gut microbial communities from Pointe-Noire, Republic of the Congo - Th196 P3 | ecosystem: Host-associated > Arthropoda: Insects > Digestive system > Gut ...
TATCCGAGCGAACGTGGTCCGCACAATTACGACGCAGGAGCATTAGGGTCAGATTATTCGTCGGGCGTTAATACTGATGGGTCACTAAAAGACCCTGATACACGATGGGGAGGAATGATGCGTCAGGTAAGCCCGAACGACTTTGAGGGAAACAATATTCAATACATAGAATTTTGGATGATGTACCCCTTTGTAGAAGATTTGAAAAATTCTGAGGGGGGAACTTTGTATTTCAACCTTGGCGATATATCGGAAGATATTCTGAAGGATGGACGCAAATCGTCGGAACAGGGCTTGCCCGCCGACGGAAATCCCGATATGGTAGATATAACTGCGTGGGGATATGTTCCAAGAGTGCAACCTATCGTTCACTCGTTCGACAGTAATCGCAGCAATCAGGACGTCGGATTAGACGGAATGAACAGCGAACGGGAACGGGAGTTTTTTAAGGATAGTTACCTTGATAAATTGACGCATATTACTCCCGAAGCATTTGCAATAGCAGAAGTCGACCCGTCTACCGACGATTTTATTCACTACCGCGACCCGCGCTGGAACAGCATACAGGCTGATATTCTAACCCGATATAAACATTATAACGGAATGGAAGGCAACTCGTCTAACAGCGATATGTCTAACAGTACGTTGCCCGACAGTGAAGATATTAACCGCGACAACACTATGAGCGAAACCGAAAGTTATTACCAGTATCGCGTTGATATTCTACCCAGTCCAACAGGTAAATGGGAAATAGGACAAAATTACATCGTTGACAGGGTTGACGGCAGAGGCAACACCGGTTACATCTTTCAAGGAGAGGATGTTCCCAAAGCCGACTGGTATCAGTTTCGTATTCCTATCAACGATTTTGAGGACGCAATAGGCGGAATTCAGGATTTTAAGTCAATCCGTTTTTTACGTATGTTTATCACCGATTCAGACGACCCGTTGATACTGCGTTTTGCAACGCTGCAACTTGTTCGCGGCGAGTGGCGGGAATACAATCAATCCTTTCAGTCGGCTACAGCGGGGCAGTCTACGCCGCAAACTACACAGGCTTCTTTAGAGATAGCCGCCGCAAATATTGAAGAAAATGCCGGCAAAAGACCCATACCGTATATGGTGCCTCCGGGATTTGACCGCGCCGTAGACCAAAGCACACGCGAAATGCAGCAACTCAACGAACAATCGATGCTACTTCGCGTCAGAGACCTCGTAAACGGCGACGCGCGCGCAGTGTACAAAAACGTGAACTATGACATGCGTCGTTACAGTAGCCTCAGAATGGAAGTACACGCCGAAGAAATAGATGGATACCCGCTGACAAACGACGAAATGAGCATATTCATAAGAATAGGAACGGATTATAGAAACAACTACTATGAATATGAAATACCTATGAAACTGACGCCATGGGGACTGCCAAATTACAGCGAATTAGACGTATGGCCCGAAGAAAACCGCATGGTTATTGACCTTGAATTTCTGCCGCAACTAAAATTAGAACGCGATAAAAGAAATTGGTCGCGAACCTCTGTTTTTTCATACGAAGTAGAAGGAGACATAGGAACATACGCCATATGCGGAAATCCGAACCTGGCAAACATTCGCGTAGTGATGATTGGTATTCGCTATCCGCAAGCCAACGACAAATTAGGACATTCGAGCGGAGTAGAAGTATGGGTAAATGAACTGAGATTGTCTGACGTCAGCAAAAAGGGCGGATGGGCGGCAAATGCGCGATTGGCAGTGCGCATGGCTGATTTTGCTACTATAGCCATTTCAGGAGAAACGATGCAGCCCGGATTTGGAGGATTAGATTCAAAAATTAACGACCGTTTAACAGAAACGCGCAACTCCTACGACGTATCGGCAAATGTAGAACTCGGTAAACTGTTCCCCGAAGATATGAGAGTGCAGATTCCGCTGTATTTGGGCTATGCCGAAAGTTTTATAACGCCCGAATATGACCCCACAAACCCGGATGTAAAAATGGCTGACGCATTAAGAGATTTGAACAGAGCAGAACGAGATTCGCTAAAGGCGCTCGCCCAAGACTATACGCAGAGAAGGAGCCTAAACTTTACCAACGTGAGGGTCAATACCCAGCATACAAGACCGCGATTTTGGAACTTTTCGAACCTAACGTTCAATTATGCTTTTTTTGAAACATACAAGCGAAATATAACTACCGAAAGAGAATTGGAAAAAAGTTATTCGGGCGGAATTATCTACGATTTTAGCCAGCAGCCGCTCAACATCACACCGCTGCAAAACGTCGGATTTCTGAGTAATCCGGTATTTAGAATCATACGCGACTTCAATTTTAATCCCAAGCCGAACCGTATTTCGTTGCGTACCGATATGGTAAGAACTTATCATGAAATAAGGATGCGCAACCTTAGCGCCGAAAACTCCAACATGCGGCAAGAACCTATGGTCAACAAGAACTGGATATGGCGGCGCAATATGGACGTGCAGTGGGATTTGGCGCGCTCGCTAAGGTTCGACTTTTCGGCAGGAAATCAAGCGCGTATTGACGAACCGGTTGGAGTAGTAGACCGACACATGAAAGACGACTACGAACTGTGGAAAGATTCGGTGTGGAGAAATATTCGCAACGGCGGACGTTTAACGGATTATCACCATAATTTCAACATTAATTACACAATACCCATCAACAAACTGCCTCTCTTGGATTGGGTGTCGGCAACTGCCGGATACAGAGGCGAATACATGTGGAACGTGGCGCCCGTTTTCGGCGAGAACGTCGATTTTAATCCGGGCAATACTATACAAAACCGTAGCACTATAACACTGAGCGGACAGCTGAACTTTACAACAGTGTATAACAAGGTTCCGTATTTCAGAAATGTTACGCAACCTCAGCGTAATCAGCAAGACCAGCCAAAGCAGTACAAAACCGTAACCTACACGCGCAGCTCTCTGACCATGAGCGCCGGCGAAGCGCGTAACGTAACGCACGGATTAGGCACAAGCATGGTGGAAGTTAAACTGAGAGATGCTAACGGAAATCTCGTTGATGCTGACGTGATAATTTTAACAGACAACAGAATAACTGTTACTACATCAATTGACGTGCCAAGAGCCGCAATTGAAGTAGTAGGCTCAATAGAGAAACGCATAAATAATCCATTAGTTTTCGTGGCAAATAACGCAGTGCGCGTACTGCTGGGAGTGAAGAACTTAACCGTTCAATATCAAGAGATAGGAGGCACCACTTTGCCGGGCTATGGCATGTCGAGCAATATGTTCGGGATAAGCAGTTCGCGGGCTGGAATGGCGCCCGGAATGCCTTTCCTGTTAGGATGGCAAGATAATAACTATGCTCAAAAGGCGGCAGCAAATGGATGGTTAGTGCAAGAAAGAGATTTGAACGCAACAGTAGCGTTGACACACACCAGAAGCCTGACAGCGCGCAGCACTTTTGAACCCTTTCAGGGAATGCGTATATCATTATCGGCTATTAGGAGTTTTACTGAAAACCGAAATTCAATATATATCTGGGACGTAGATGGTATACATCCGGTTTTGCAACCGGGCGTTAACCCTGATTTTCACTCGCTGCGACTGCAAGGCAACTACAGCATTTCAATTATTGCTATTCGTTCGGCTTTTGAAAAACACGACCCGAAAAAAAATTACTATTCGCAAACATTCAAAAATTTTGAAGATAATCGCGAGATTATTGCCCGAAGGTTGACAGCAGAACTTTCGAAAAATACTTCCTACAATCCATCTCACGACGATAGAGCCTTCAGCGATATACTCGAATCGCAAGACGTGTTGGTAAAATCATTCTACGCTACATACGCCGGAAAAGACCCCGAAAAAGTTTCATTAGACGATTTTCCCGCATGGTGGAACATGTTGCCCAACTGGGAAATAAATTTCGACGGATTAAGTAACCTGCCTGCCGTCAGAAAATATTTTCGCTCTGTTAGCCTGCGACATAGCTATAGGGCTACTTATACTATCGGAAGCTATATTTCAAATTTTGATTTTAATGCAGATTATGAAGAAACAACAAAAATTGCCCGCGACTTGCAGAATAACTTTATTCCACGCAACGATATCGCATCCGTCAATATTGCCGAAGCATTCAGTCCCCTGATAGGCGTTGAAATGAACTTCCTCAACAGCCTGTCGAGCCGTTTTGAAATACGCAAAGGACGAAACGTAACATTAGGGCTGGGAAACCTCCAAATGACCGAAAATAATACTAACGATTATATTATAGGATTAGGCTATGTGTTCAATCAAGTTTCATTTGTTATCAGAACATTAGACGGTGATAGAAAGCAACTGCAAAGCGACCTTAAAGTAAACGCCGACTTTACAATTCGCGACACTAAAACCCTCATACGACGCATAGGAGAAATAGAAAGCCGTCCAACTGAGATTGAAACAGAAAATTCTAACCAATCACAAAGCCATCTGCCCGTACAGGCATCAGCCGGACAAAACGTGATGTCGCTTACCCTTAAAGCAGATTACCAAATAAGCAACAACTTCACGCTATCTGTATTTTTCGATAGAATTGTAAATACGCCGTTCGTATCAACCTCGTTCAAAAATTATAATACCAATTTTGGATTTAGTATGAGGTTTATGTTGGTGCAGTAATTGTTGCACAAGCTACAGGGATTACTGTTGTGAGTATTAAAAATTAATTATTCATACTGGATTAATACTTTTTTTGATTACAAAATACTTTTTTTGAAAAAAATCTTTAGTCGTTGGTCTGTAGCGCTTGGCTAATGACTAATCGCTAATGACTAATGACTAACTGCTACCGACTACTATTTACTCAAAACCCATAAAATCAGAAACATATTCGCCAATCAAAACGTTTTGTGTTGCCATTGATATTGTTGGCGCGAAAGCGTCGTGCTTATCGAAATTCACGTTGCAATCGTTGAGTATGATTTCGGCTAAACGTATCAACAAGTCTTCTTCATCAAAATCGAACTCTCGGCTAACTCCTTCGCCGTTTGAATTGTATATATTCACTAACGGGAAATTCTCTACGCCGCCCGAAATGTCGCCTTTGAGTTTAATCATGTGTCCGACTTCAACAAGTTCTATAACCGCATCGCCCGACTTTTTAGCATACGTTATACCGTATGAATGGGCTAATATACCGCCGTCGTCGTCAGGGACATATCCCGTATCATGCGCCAAAAACGTATAATCGTTGGTGGCAAAATCGAAGTTGATAAGCACGTCCAGGTAATACGTGCCGTCATAACAAATAATCGTGATACCGTCTTGGGAACTGTCTAACTTGAAATAGTAAACCATTGTAAGAACAACATCCTCATCCTCATCCTCGTCATATAACGTGGCGCTGATTTCATCAAAATACAACGTATTTTGAGCAAATGTTTCGGCATTTTCAAGCGCGTATAGCGCCATTCCTACAAAAAACGGAACCAACTGACCGTCTGTCCCTTCCTGCTTGACATATTCGCTGTCAAACAAATCGACGAACAAATGAGCATAACCATCTTCCATTGACAATCTGGCTATCGACGCCGATTTTAATGATTTAGCGCCGGCGGGTCCCATGGCGCTGCCAGTTAAATCGCCCAAAATAGCCGAGAGCGCTTGGATAAGTTGTCCTGTGGACAACTGTCCGACGTTTCCGGAGGAATTATCCTCGCCAATTGTAAGCGTTGCTACCTCTGATGCAACGCCGTCAATGGTTACCTTGAAATAATACGCTCCTGCAACGGTATTTTCCGTTGCGGTGATGGTAACTGTTGCGGCATTGGAAGCCACTGCGCCGACCGCTGCGGTAACGCCCGTTGGCGCGGAGGTTGACGTTGTTCCGGCGGCTGTGGAATACCACGTTACCGCGCCAGCCTGTCCGTTGGCAATATTTTCTGTGGCTACTGCGAAAGTAACCGAGCCTGCCGTTCCCGACGTGATAGCGCCGACCTGCGACGCTACAGTTACCGTCTTGACAGGAGGGTCTGGCTCATTGCCATTGTCCTTGTCGCACGACGACCCTACTGTTGCAGCCGAAAATATCATGGCTGCTACTACTAAATTACTACAAAACTTTTTGATATACATATAAATTTAAAAATTATTAATAAAAAACTATAAATTTTTCGGCAAAGGTCAGGGTAATTTTAGAAAAAAAGGTAGCAATTTGTACATTTCGTGTGGCAATTTGTACATTTTTTTGGGAGGAATGCGTGTGGCGGTTTTTATAAGTGGTTAAATTTTACAGAATTACATAATTTTTGGGGAATTGACAAAAGAAAAACCTCATTTTTTCGACAAAACAACCACAGTAGCACGGACGAACAACGCTATCAAAAACCTCATTACCTGATTAATACGATTAAAATGAGATAATTTATGCGTTCATGTACCTCACCCTTTGGAATTTCAACGGTTTTATATTGACCGGTAACGTCATATATTTTTATTCTGGTGCAAAGATAGTTATTTTTTTTGAAAAGTGCAAAAAAAGAAGATTTTTTTTGGGCAAATCAAAATAATATTGTATTTTTGCGTCCTTATAATCATATATAATTCAATAGTTATGAACCTAATAGCAAATACAGGCATTCAGTATTACACTGTTCCTATAGAAATCAATTTGAACGACAATTTCAGAATGTTTTTTTATGAATGGTTTGATATTAAAGACATACGTTTAAAATTGGAATTTGCCCATAAGTTTAGCGATGACGAGCTATGGGTTAAGAAAAACGATTTGTTTGAACTCGGCTATTTGATTGACGGAAATATTTCGAAAGGTTTGCAATGGGACCATATTAAGGAGCAGTTTGTTCAGTACGGGCGCAAGCCAATTTCGGTAACTACCGAAAGAACGGAAGATTCTGGCTGTTTTCAATTGCGAGCTAACAGAATCAAATGGGACAGGTTTGTAAATAAATGGCTGCCTTTTCCCTTTTTCAGGATAAACGCAAACAATAAATCGGAATTTGGACCAACTAATTGGTGTCGCTTTAAATTGATACCGGTAGAAGAAAGTTTTGTGCATCATTGCGACTTTGCGGGAAGCACGGACGATGATAATATCAAGAAATACGACCTCTTACTGGCTTTTGACACCCGTTCGATTCACGAAGATGAAGATTGCGAAGATGAAGACCTGCTTGAAGCGCCCGCTTTTGCCGGAGTGTCAGAAAAATCAAAAGATTTTGCATTATGCAACGATGAAATCAAAACGTTGAGTTTTTGCAGCCCCACAAGGGACTGCGAATGGGTGCACGACCAAATTCTTAAAATATATCACGGCATTACTGACGTCGACAAATTGGAAGAGAGACCAAAAATGATGTATCTGGCTCAATATATTTATGTTCTGCAATATATTCAGCGTTTGAACAAATTGCCCAAAATCACGTTATTTTCTGACCGCAACGTTGCTCACGGCGATGTTGATATTGCCATTGATATCGGCAATTCGCGCACTTGCGTCGTTTTGTTCGACAATAGCGATTTTACGAAAGGCGATTCGTTGAGATTGCAGGATTTTTCTATTCCCGTTAAAGATGGCAGGCTTAATAAACATAGCGATTCGTTCGATATGCGCCTTGCTTTTCGGGAAGCCGATTTTGGAGGTGAATTTATTATCGGCAGCCGTCAGTTTATTTTTCCCAGCATGATTCGTTTGGGCAAAGAGGCTAACGGGCTGATACATAAGGCTGTCAATATGAATACTGAATCGGAAAAGACAACTACATTTTCCAGTCCGAAGCGTTATTTATGGGATGAAAAATCGCAACAGCGAGAATGGGAATTTGTAAGATTAAACGAAGAGCCGCCTGCAAAACCGATTTGGATTGACGGCATTTCGCAGCAATTAAATACTAATGGTTCTCTCAACGTAGACGGTAGCGGGGGACAACAAAAATTTTATTCGCGCAAGGCGTTGATGACGTTTGCTTTCCTTGAAATTATGGCTCAGGCGCGTATGCAGATAAACAGTTATGAATACCGTTGCACAAAGGGAGGCGAGAACGTGCCGCGAAGAACGGGACGCATTATTGTTACCTGCCCTACTGCAATGTCGAAAATAGAACAGATAGCGTTGCGAAAATCGGCTGAAGATGCCTGTATAATGCTTGAGCGCTTTTATTCGGGAACTTACAACAAAAGGATTGACGACAAAGAAGCGCGCAAAAAAATTAAGGTCGTTCCTTCGGCAAAAGCGCTGACTAATCGCGAAGAGCCCGAATGGATTTACGACGAAGCCGGTTGTGTGCAATTTGTGTTCCTTTATGCCGAAATATCAAAGCGGTATCTGAACAAATGCAGCGAATTTTTTAATCTTTACGGACACGTTCGCAATGATTTAGGCAAATATGACAAGAAATCGCTGACAATAGGCTCGGTAGATATTGGCGCGGGAACAACCGACGTGATGATAGCAGCCTACAAGTATGACGACGCCGGACAATGCACCCTGACGCCCACGCCGCTGTTCTGGGAGAGTTTCTACTTCGCCGGCGACGATTTGATGAAAGAATTGATTCGATTGCTTGTAATAGAAGGCAACAATGCCGCTATTGAAAAACGATTGACGGCAACCGGAAAAACAAGTGAAATAACCGCTCTTAACGCCCGATTCTTTGGAGAAAATACTTCCGCTATGAGCGTGCAGGACAGACAATTAAGAAATGAATTTAATTTGCAGGCGTCTGTGCCGATTGTACAGTATTTCCTCGAAATATTGCGCAAAAACAAGGACGAGCGCGCTACATTCACCTTCGACGTTATTTTTGCCGACAGTAAACCTACACAGCGCGTTCTCGAGCATTTTGCGAAACATTTTGGCTTTCCGTTTGAATCATTGACATGGGAATACGATAAAAACGTTTTGACGAATATTATTGAGAGAACATTTGATTCGCTTGTAGGAAAAATTTCTACCGTGTTGGCTTACTATACCTGCGATATAGTTGTATTATCGGGGCGCCCCACGTCGCTGAAACCTTTGACCGATTTGTTTGTCAAATACTATCCTGTTTCGCCCAACCGCTTGAAATTGTTGAACGATTATCGCGTTGGTCGCTGGTATCCCGACCCAAGACACGACGCCGACGGATATTTTGCAAATCCTAAATCATTTGTGGCAGTTGGCGCTATGATTGGAAATTGCGCATCGGCAAGGGGAAGCCTGAACGGTTTTTCGTTGAACCTTGAAGAATTAGGGAAAAAATTGAAGCCTACTTCTGAATATTTTGCCAAGCTTAACGAGCGCACATTGGAGTTCGGGGAAACGTTCATCACGCCTTCGCGCAACACCGCCACTATGAAGGTTTCAACGCTGCCGGTGAGGATTGGATGCAGGCAGTGGGATGTTGCATCGTATCCGTCACGACCCCTGTATGTGCTTGATTTTGACGAAAATAAAATCGAAGAACGCGTAAAAACAAAGCACGGGCTTTCGGACGCAAAGCAAATAAAGGATGCAGTAGAAATTGAAAAACAGCGCATACGAAAACAGACGCCATTAGTTTTTACTATCGAACGCGAAGATTACCAAGAAGATAAGGAATCACTGCGAATAGAATTGGTAGAAGTAGACGCCACTGGCGACGAATTGCCGGTAAGCTACTTTTCGCTGCAAATTCAAAGCATGAGCGAAAGTGAAAACTACTGGCTTGATACGGGAGAATTTTCAAACCTGAATATAACTAAAAGGTAGGTTATAAACTCAATTCTCTATCGGGCTTAATATTATAAGCGGAGCCATCATTTCTTCGAGCGATATGCCTCCGTGCTGGAAGGTGTTCTTGTAAAAATTCACGTAGTGATTATAGTTCTTGGGATATATCATATAATCGTTGTTGATTGAGAATATATAGCTTGTTGTTAAGTTTAGTTTTGGCAGTCGTATGCTGTGAGGGTCTTTTACGGAGAAAATATTTTTTGAATCGTGGTTAAGTTGTTTGCCTTGCTTGTAGCGCAGGTTCGACGAGCTTTCGCGGTCGCCTATTACCTTCACGGGATTTGTCACGCTAATAGAGCCGTGGTCGGTAGTTATAACTAATTTTACTTTTTCTGCCGATAGTTGTTTGATAATATCAAGCACCGACGAGTGTTCTATCCACGATTGGGTTATCGAGCGGTAGCCCGATTCAGATGATGCAAGGTCGCGTATCACGTCTGTATTTGTGCGTGCATGCGACAGCGTGTCGATAAAGTTATACACGAACACCATCAGGTCGCTGTTGAGGTAGTTGTTGAGGTTTTCTGCCACGCGCTTGCCGTTCTTTTCGTTAGTTATTTTTTCATACGATAAAGAATAGTTTAGTCCCAATCTTTGCAGTTGCTTGCGCAGCAGTTCCTGTTCATGCAGGTTGTGGCTGTCGTCTTCGTCATTTTCGTCTAACCACAATTCTGGATGTATCTGCGAAATATCTAAGGGCATCAGTCCGGAAAATAGTGCATTTCGGGCATATTGCGTCACTGTTGGCAATATTGCGCAGTAAAGCGATTCCTTGTCGGGCTTGAAGTATTGACATATTATAGGCGCAATAACGTACCACTGGTCTAATCGCAGGTTGTCAATAAGTATCATCGCTGTTTTTTGATGTTTTAGCATCGGGAATACTTCTTGTCGCATCACATTTGGCGACAAAAGTGGCTTTCGGTCGCTATTTTTGCCGAACCATCCGGCGTAACTGTTGCGGATAAAACGCGCGAAGTTATTATTAGCATCATTTTTTTGCATTTTAAGGACTTCGTGCATTCCCTTGTCTTCAAGTTTTTCAAGTTCAATATCCCAATATGCCAATTGTCTGTATATCAGCATCCAATCTTCGAAAGTGCCAGCCATGTTAATATCCATGCCTAATTGCGAGAATTTCGACTGGTATTGCGATGTAGTTTGCTCAGTTACCAGGCGCAATGATTCGGTATTTTTTTTGATTGTCAGAAGTATCTGGTTCGGATTGACCGGTTTTATCAGGTAGTCGGCAATTTTCGAGCCTATAGCCTGTTCCATGATATTCTCTTCTTCGCTTTTGGTAATCATCACCACAGGTACCACCGAGTTAATTGCTTTCATCTCGTTCAGTGTTTCTAATCCGGTCATACCTGGCATGTTTTCGTCGAGAAAAACTATGTCTACGCTACTGTTCTGGAGCATTTCCATCCCATCGTAGCCGTTTGTGGCTGTAATAACGTGATAGCCCTTGTTTTCAAGAAAAAGAATGTGCGGACGCAATAAATCTATTTCGTCGTCCACCCAAAGAATTGTTATGCGCTTATTCATACTCATTTTTAAAAAATTCTATATAATCATTAATATTTCCGTCGTTGTCCAATATGGCAAAATTGCTTTCTGAAATAAGAAAAACCGAGTAATCATATCTTGCGTTTTTCGTATATTCGGTTTCAATCAGGAATTTCTGGCGGAACTCCCGCGCACGCTGAATGTTGCTAAAACCTCTCGCTATCAACATAACATTCATAACGTTGAAATCTAATCGTTCAATATCCAATCCGTCGTTGATATAATAGTCTGTGTAGAAGCTCAGTATATCAAACCAAAGTTGATTAATATTTTCTTTCGAGTCTAAATTCCACACGAATATATGCACCTCTTCTTCGTTGTACGTATATAGCGTTCTTGCTCGTTCCACCTGTTCCACCTGTCTAAGTTCAGGTTCTACGTCATCAATAAAGTCAATCAAGTTCTGTGCCGCAGTAGCAATTTCTGTTCCTGCATATTCAATTGTTATTCTTCTCATTTCTTCGCGCATAACCTCGTTGTTTCCTGCTATTCTTCCCGTTGATAATGCCTTCAGATAGTCAAACTGTGACGTCAACGCATCGTTCGGAAAACGTATCATAGCATCGTTAGCGATTGTTATAGCCGCGTGAAATTCGTCGCTATTGAATCGATTATACGCTTGCTCGTACAGTTGTTCTGTTTCGCTTGTTTGCTGCGCCAGCCTGTCGAGATATTCGGGGTCGAGCATAATTCTTGCATATACGCTTTCAGGTGCGCGGGCGAGCAACAAGTTCCTGTATCTTTCGGCGTCGGCAGTTTTTCCCAACATTCCGGACAATTGATACATATAATAATATGATGGTACTACATAATCGCTTTGCGGGTAACGACGAATCAATTCTTCGTATTGCTCAATCGACAGTGCATATTCTTGAAAGTCGTTATTGTATATATATCCGGCTGCATACAGACTTTCTTCTATCATTCGGTGCGAAACTCTCAACATCGAATCTGTTAGCGGCACGTCTTGCAAGTAATATTCCGCAGTATATACGTCCTGTATTCTTCCGGCTCCTGCAGCCAGCTCGTCATCGTCTGTATCTTCCGTAGCCAAAAGAATTTCTGATGTCCCTCTGTTGGTGCGTCGCCAGTTATCTTCGAGGTTTCGTCTGCCCCATCTTGCTTCAAAATCGTTGATGCCTTGTGTTACCATAGCGGGGTTGTAAAAATACCATTGCGAGCGTGTTGTGGGGTCGGGCAAACTGCTTCGGCGACCTATATTAGTGGCATATTGCTGTTGGCGTATTGTTTCGGCTTCTCGTTCGCGTTGTTCTTTAAGTCGCAAATCGGAAATTATATCGTTAATAAGTCTGTTGCGTTCGGCTTCCGACATTAGCGCAATGCGTTGTACGCTATCCTGAAAATGCACGGTGTTAAGGTTATGCACTAAAATGTCAAGGCTCTGGGTTCTTGCCGCAATTTGGAAATAATCGGGATACGTTGGCTGCATGTGCAACATGGCGCTGTCGTAATATGCTTGTGCGGGAATGTATTCACGCCTGTCGTAAAACATATTTCCAAGCGTAAGGTACGATTTTGTTTTTTGAGACAAATTGATGGTAGATGCTTGCGCCGATTTTTGAAAATATTCGATAGCCTTTTCTGTATTGCCTTCGTATAGTTCAATTTCGGCTAACGAAAAATATATCTGGTCGTGGTATTCGATATTTTTGCTGTCGCGCAACATTTTGTACAACTGCCTTTTAACGTCGGCGATATTGCTGCCTCCGCCTTTCGACGCTGTAGCAAGGTTGATAGTAGCGTTAAACGCCATTTCGTAGGGCGGATTCATGCGGATTACCCTACGGAATGATTCCGAAGCACGCACAAAATCTTCCTGTTCTAAATACAGTTGAGCCAAAACATAACGGTAGCGCATCAATGTTTTTTTATGACTTGTATTTTCTATTGCAAGGTTCAGAGAACTAATAGCTTCGGCTGAACGATTATTTTTGATATGCCAGTCAGCCAATGTAGCATACAATTCTGACCTTAACGCTTTATTATCCGGAAAATCCGGTTCATCTATCAATTCATTGAGTAAGCGTCCCGCTTCGGGTAAGTTATTGTCCAATATCAGTGTTTTTGCTCTCCACACGCGGGCTTCGTACAGGCTTTTTTCATCGGGAAATTCTGTTTCCATAAAGTTGAAGGTCTGCAAAGCCAAAAAATATTCTTTTGTATAGACGTATGCTTTCCCTATAAGCATGTAACATTCGTCCATGTGCTTGTTAAATTCCCGTTTGTTGTAGAACTGTCTTTGCGTCGGGCTCATCCCCGAACTTCCTACCTTTGGTTTTACCTTTATTGAATGAAGATTGATTGCCTTTGACGCCTTATTTGCAACCGTTTCCATATCGCCGACAACAGCGGACGCAACGGCATCATTGCCGTAAAGAAACAGAGGCAACAATTGAGTATAGTCGTACTGTATGTTCTGTTCAGCCCTCCTGATACCGCTTTTATAGGCTTCGCGGGCATTGAACAAAACATTGTATCGGGTAGTGATATTGTGGTATGCACGGGTAACACCGGTATTTTTTTCGGTACTGCATCCCGAAACAAGCATCAACACCGACAATACGATATATAAAATACCTTTTTTTATGGTAATATTTGCTGTCATTACAAAAAATGGGTAAGCTTGCTACATCGCACCGCTACAACCATCTTACCTTTGCTACCTTCCGGTCCTGGAGGATTCAATGGGAGCTGGTCGCATAGTACTTACCCGGGCGCAAAGATATACATTTTTTTTATATTCACAAAAAAAAATATTTTTTTTTTATTTTTTTATATATGCATCGAAAATATTTTTATCTATATTTGCAGCGGTTTAATAAATGAAAAAAATGGAAAATAATGAACAAAATCAAATCAAATGGTTTGAGTTAGATGTGCGGTCGGCATTGGAAAGGCTGCAAGTTAGTTCCGATTTTGGCTTATCAAAAGAAGATGTTCGCGCACGTCAAAACAGCGTTGGTAAAAACGTATTGAAACCGCCTAAAAAGTCCGGCTTATTTTTTAAGGTTCTTCATCATCTTAAAGACGTGTCAGTCATCGTTTTATTGATTGCTGTTGCGCTTTCATTTGTGCTTGCTTTCATGCATGGCGAAGGCTTAATTGAGCCTTTTGTCATTTTGTCAGTTGTAGTTATGAATCTCGTGTTGGCAATCACTCAGGAAGGCAAAGCCGAAAAAGCTCTGGAAGCATTGGAAAAACTCAATTCTCCCGATTGTACCGTTGTGCGTGAAGGAGAACGACAAAGCATTGACGCCGCCGAATTAGTGCCGGGCGACATCATATTATTAGAAACCGGAAACATCGTTCCCGCCGATGCAAGGTTGCTTGAAACTTCCGGTTTTTTTTCCGACGAATCGGCTCTTACCGGCGAAAGCGAACCGGCTGAAAAAGATGCTGCCGTTGTTTTATCGGGTGCTGCGCCCATTGGCGACCAGTTTAACATGATATTTTCCGGATGCGTAGTGACGGCAGGGCGCGGCAGCGCAGTGGTTACAGCAACAGGCATGGACACGCAGATGGGACGTATTGCCGGATACCTTCACGGAGGCAAGCCGCAAAAAACGCCGCTGCAACTAAGGTTAGACTATCTCGGAAAAACAATATGCTGGATAGCAATTATTTCCGCTTTTATCTTGATGGCAGCAGGTCTGCGTGGAGGCGCTGAATTTGGCTCTATGATTATGATTGCCGTTGCCTTAGCGGTTGCGGCAGTTCCTGAAACTCTTTCTTTGATTGTGACCCTGGCGCTGACAAACGGCGTACAAAAAATGGTCAAAAAAAATGCAATCATCCGGAAACTGCCTGCGGTTGAAACTTTGGGCAGCGCTTCTGTAATTTGCTCCGATAAAACCGGAACCCTTACTCAAAACCGCATGACGGTCAAGCGTCTTTGGATGCGCGGAGGCGACGCCTTTGACGACGATTCAGTATTTACGGAAGAGCAATGTCGCTTCCTCGAAATTTTTGCAATGGCAGGCAATGCCACATCGAAAACAGACGAAAACGGAAACCGCGAATACATCGGCAATGCCACCGAAATAGGCATACTCAGGCTTTTGGACGATAAAGGATTTGGCGAAATTGCCGCCGAAGATTATCCGAGAGTAGCAGAAATTCCGTTCTCTTCCGACCGTAAGATGATGACGGTTATATTGAAGGATACGATTAAGGGCGGTTACGCGGTGCTGACTAAGGGCGCGCTCGACCGGCTGCCTATTTGCCCCGAATCCGTTGCCGCTGATATGGGAACAGCACGGCGCGTACACGACGAATTTGCTGAAAAGGCGCTCCGCGTATTAGCGCTTGCCGGCAAGCGCGTGGATAAACTGCCGGAAAACGAACGGTGGGAAGAATTGGAGCAGGATATTAAGCTGATGGGGCTTGTTGGCTTGATTGACCCGCCGCGTCCGGAAGCGGCGGCAGCAATAGCAAAAGCAAAAAATGCCGGTATTCGAACCGTTATGATAACCGGCGACCATGCCGCAACAGCCGCCGCAATAGCAAAAGATTTAGGCATATTGCAAGAGGGACAGAACGTTATGACCGGTGCGCGGCTCGCCCAAATGTCGGAGGTGGAACTTAACGACACGGTCAGAAATTTTGCAGTATATGCAAGGGTGTCGCCCGAAGATAAAATTCGGATAGTAAAGGCATGGCAGGATAACGGCGAAGTTGTGGCAATGACCGGCGACGGCGTGAACGATGCGCCGGCGCTGAAAGCGGCAGACATCGGAATTGCGATGGGAAAAACCGGAACAGAAGTAGCAAAAGGAGCTTCAGATATGATTCTGACCGACGATAATTTTGCTACAATAGTTGAAGCCGTAAGCGAAGGCAGAAACGTATACGGTATAGTTAAAAAAGTAATTTATTTCCTGTTAGTATGCAACCTTAGCGAAATAATAATCATGCTGTTCGGACAGATGGCAGGCTGGGGAATAATACTCACGCCCGTTATGCTTCTTTTAATCAATATTCTTGGCGACGGTATTCCCGGCGTCAACCTTGCCAAAGAGATTTCAGACCCTGCATTGATGAATAACAAACCTATTAGGCGTAATCAGGGATTTTTTACAGATGATTTGCTGCGCCTGATTCTAAGGCAAACTATTTTCTGCTCTATCGCAGTATTGACAGGATATTATATTGGCGCATTCATGGAAATGTGCAGTTCTATTGCGCCTTCGGCAGGAATTGGGCAAACGATGGCATTCCTGATTTGCGGATGGACTTCCATAGTGCATATTTTCAGCGTTCGCACTTCAAAATCGGTGTTCAAAACCTCGATACGAAACAATATCCCTTTGGCAAGCAGCGCCTTTATTATGATTGCAGTTTTCGGACTTATGGCAGCATTGCCGACTATAGGCAAAATATTTGGGCTTACCCCTATAGGAGGCATACACTGGGTATTTGTGTTCTTATTGTCGCTTGTACCGATAACAGCGCGCGAAATATGCAGATTGATTGACAATATACCCGCAGTTCAAGAACGGCGGAGAAAAAGAAAAGAATTTTTAAGAGGTAGGATTCTAAAGAAAAAGATATAAAAGAATGAGACTATAAGACTACTTATTCCATTCTTCAAAACTATCTTTCCCTTAATCTTTTTTCGGCTTCATTAGTCGGGTCTACGCCGCCATCGTTCCTCCGTTCTCTTTTTTCAGCCTCGTCAGTCGGGTCTGCGACGCCATCGCCATCATTCCCTCTTCTTCTTTTTTCGGCTTCATCAAGGGGTTCTGCGACGTCATCATTTCCCCTTCTTCTTTTTTCAGCCTCGTCAAGCGGGTCTACAATCGTTTGGTCATTAACAGGGATTTCGTTCCTGTCGTTTCTATCGTTCCTGTCATTTCTATCGTTCCTGTCGTTTCCATCATTCCTGTCGTTTCCATCATTCCTGTCGTTTCTATCATTCCTGTCGTTTCTATCATTCCTGTCGTTCCTGTCATTCCTGTCGTTCCTGTCGTTGTTTGTTCCCCTGTTGCCGCCCCCGCCGCCGTCTGAACGACGAACGAGGGAAACCGAATTATCAGGATAGATAATAGTAGTGTTAAGTTAATTTTAAAATGTCGTATATAATTCATATCTTTGCCGAAATTTTTAAATATAAAAAATATGGTAAAGTATGTCAAACCCTGCTCTTTCCCTAAAAACGCTATTGTTAAACACTAATTTGCCATTTGTTGCAGTTTCCTGAAATG
>Ga0099364_10006166_pt1 | contig 17534 bp, 18 predicted proteins | sample TergutTh196P3_FD_73070 | JGI IMG/M metagenome (GOLD analysis project Ga0099364, IMG submission 73070) | Microcerotermes parvus P3 segment gut microbial communities from Pointe-Noire, Republic of the Congo - Th196 P3 | ecosystem: Host-associated > Arthropoda: Insects > Digestive system > Gut ...
GAGTCGATCCACGCCTCGGCTTCGGCCGCGCCCGCGTTGTCATGCCCGCCGCCGAAGAACGCGATGGAGCTGCCGGGGGACTGGCGTTCCTCCGTAAGCTGGCCGTGGCGCGTGGAGTTATATATGAGGTCGTGCGCGCCTGACATATTCGGGCGTATCTCGGCGCCGGCCTTGGTGCCGCAGAGGGTCGTACACGCCTCATACGCGTCGCGCAGGTTAAGCGCCCATGACGACTCAAGGTAAACCGTCGCGCCGCCGGCGAATTTGATAAGCCCGAACGCGGAATCCTCAACCTCATATGATTTTGTGTCCCAAGGGCCGAACATGTTGCCGGAGGACGCGTCCTCAGAATCTCCCAGCTTATAGAACACGCTGCCGCTGACGGAAACGGGCTTGTAGCTGTTCATCATCCAGAGCGTAAGGTCAAGCGCGTGCGTTCCGATGTCGATAAGCGGGCCGCCGCCCTGTTTCGCCTTGTCGGGGAACACGCCCCATGTGGGGACCGCCCTGCGGCGCAGCGCGTGGGCCCTCGCGTAATAAATCTCGCCCAGCTCGCCGGCGGCGCAGGCCTTATAGAGCGCCTGAGCGTCGGGGCGGAATCTGTTCTGGTACCCGATGGTGAAATGCTTACCGCTCTTTTTCCACGCGTCAAGCATTTTCTTCGCGTCGGCGGAGGTATGCGCCATGGGCTTCTCGCACATGACATGCTTGCCGTTTTCCAACGCGGCGATAGTGATGGTGCTGTGCGAAACGTTCGGCGTGAGTACGTATACGACATCGACATTCTTGTCCGCGACCAGCTCCTTATAATCGGAGTATACCTTGGCGTCCGCCGTTCCGTATTCCTTTGCCAGCTTGACGGCGCGCTCCTTGACTTCGTCGCAGAAAGCGACCGCTTCGCATTTGCCGCTTAATTTGGCGGTGGCAGGCAGATGCTTTCCGGCGGCGATGCCTCCGCAGCCGACGATTCCCAGTTTCAGTTTGGTCTTCATCATGACACCTCTCTGTATAAATTTTGAATCCCGCCGATATTCTATAACGGCGGCGGAGTTAAGTCAAGCATATTTTATGCGGCGGCGCACATATATTTGGGATAAGCAATCGCTGAAAAGGGGAGAGGCTTATGCAGGACAAAAGAATTTCACGCTCCCGTCCCCGCCCGCGGCGGACATTACCCGGCAGGGCGCCTGCCCGGGCCGTGAGGCTGTCCGTCTGCGTCGGTATCTTTTTGTCGCTATGGCTTATCAAGCTGTTCGACCCACCGGGCGCGCATCTGCTGGGCGAAACCGTCAACGCGTATATCGGCGACGATACCCCCTCGGCCATACGGACGCTCGGGCAGGCGCTCAGCGACGGAGAGAGTATTGTCGGCGCCTTTAAGTCGGTGATTACCGGCGTGCCGCCGGAGGCGGCGTCCGCCGCGGAGGAGGAAGACGAGTCCGCCATGTACGGCAAAACACCAGATCCCGCGTGGCCGCTCTCTTTAATAAAGAGGGAAGATACCGCGGCGACCGCAGGCGTCCCGTTCGCAGCCGTCACATTAGACGCGGGCGGCGTTGAGAACCGGGCGGGCATGGAGGCCCGCCCCTACGAGATTTCCCCCGTTGTTATGTATGAGGGGGAGCTTATATCCGGCGGGGGGTTCGGCGTTGACGACACATTGCCGCTGCCGTTCGGATACGACGCGCCGCCGAACGTCGATTTCAGCAGATATACGTTTGAATTTGAGTACGTAACGCCGCTGCGCGGCGAAATGACCTCGCGCTTCGGCTATCGTGAGCATCCCGTGCAGGGCGGGCCGCTGTTCCATTACGGCGTCGATATAGCCGCCGCAAAAGGGACTGATATACTCTCGTTTGCCGCCGGCACGGTGACAGGCACCGGCAAAAGCGATACTTACGGCAACTATGTGCTGATAGCGCACGGGGAGGGCGTGTCGTCGTTTTACGCCCACTGCGACAAGGTTCTTGTAAAACGCGGCGCGAAGGTCGGGGCGGGCCAGGCCGTCGCCAGGGTGGGCAGCACCGGCGTGTCCACGGGGCCGCATCTGCATTTTGAGCTGAGGCTGGACGGCAAGCTGATTGATCCGGAGTTTTACATATAATGTTTTTTGTCAAAAACATTATAATATATCATAGCGTGAAGGGGGATCCCCCCCTTCACAATCCCCGTTTGGCACTTTCATTAAATGAATAGGCTTGATATAACGCCGGGATTCGTTCTTCTGCTCGCTTACTTGACTTTCCACGACGATATGTTTATAATGCTGGTAACAGCCGCTTTGCTGCACGAGCTGGCGCACGCCGCCGCGACGCTGCTGCAGGGCGGCGATTTAATTTCGTGCCGCCTGTCTGCCTCTGGCGCGTTTATCCGCGCGGGCGGGCTGTCCTACGGGCGCGAGGCTGCCGCCGTGGCGGCGGGGCCTATCGCCAGTATAACCGCCGCCGTTATCGGGGCGCGGCTTGGCTTCGGGATGTTCGCGGGCGTCAGTCTGGCGCTCGGGCTTGTAAATCTTCTGCCCGCGCGCGAGCTGGACGGCGGGCGTCTTGTCGAATTGCTTCTTTCGCGGCGCGGCGGTTCTCCGCGCGGCGTTATGGGCGTATTGACCGTACTCAGCGCGCTGGCGCTGGCGGCGCCGCTGGCAATCGGGTTTTATAACGGCATAAGAAATTATACTTTGGCCGTTTTTGTTCTATATTTACTTTTTGGAGAGCTGTATGGACTGTTTACTCATGCGCGTGCAAAAGCCCGCGCGGTACACGGGCGGAGAGCTGGGCAGCGTTACTAAGGAATCGGCCGGTACGCGCGTCTGCTTCTGTTTCCCCGACACTTACGAGATCGGCATGTCGCACTTGGGGCTTCAAGTGCTGTACGGCGCTGCGAACGCCATGGACGATGTGTGGTGCGAGCGGGCGTTCGCGCCGTGGCCCGATATGGAGGAGGGGCTGCGCGAAAGCGGGCTTATGCTCCCGTCGCTGGAGAGCGGGCGGGCGCTGAAGGATTTTGACATGCTGGCGTTTACGCTTCAGTATGAGCTTTGCTATACGAACATGCTGAACATGCTTGAGCTAGGCGGCGTTCCGCTCCGGCGCGCCGACAGAGCGGACAGGCTCCCGATAGTTATAGCGGGCGGGCCGTGCGCGCTGAACCCCGCGCCGATGTCGGACTTTATCGACGCGTTCGTCATAGGCGACGGCGAGGAGGTTTTTTGCGAGATACTGGAGGTTCTCAGACGAAACAAAACGCTGGGAAAAGAACATATCCTCCGTGAGTTGGCAAGCATCGGCGGCGTTTTCGTGCCGGAGTATCCGAAAAACGTGACGAAGCGTATTGTCCAAGACTTGGACAAAGCGTACTATCCGGTGAATCCGCCGGTGCCGAACACGGAGGTCGTGCATGACCGCGTTATGCTGGAGCTATTCCGCGGGTGTATACGCGGGTGCCGGTTCTGTCAGGCCGGTTACGCGTCGCGCCCCGTCCGCGCCAGAAGCGCGGAAGCTCTGGTAAAGCAGGGGATAGCGGCGCTTGATTTCTCCGGCTGTGACGAGCTGGCGCTGACGTCGCTGTCCACAAGCGACTATCCCGAACTGGACAGGCTGTGCGATGAACTGCTTGAATACTGCGAGCCGAGGCGTATAAGCCTTTCGCTGCCGTCGCTGCGCGCGGACAGCTTTTCGCGCGGGCTTTTGGAAAAGGTGCAGAAGACGCGCAAGAGCGGGCTGACCTTCGCGCCGGAGGCGGGGTCGGCGCGGCTGCGTGACGTTATCAACAAAAACCTGACGGAGGAAGATTTGCTGAACGCCTGCGCGCTGGCGTTCGGCGGCGGCTGGAACAGCATAAAGCTGTATTTCATGCTCGGGCTGCCGACGGAAACCGACGAGGACATACTGGGCATCGCCGTGCTGGCGCGTAAGGTGTATGGAGTGTGGCGCGAGCATACGCCCGACCGCTCGCGCGGCGCGCGCGTGACCGTGAGCGCGTCGGGTTTTGTGCCGAAACCGCACACGCCGTTCCAGTGGGCGCGGCAGGACAGCGCGGAAGAATTGGAGCGGAAGCAGCGGCTGTTAAAATCCGCGCTGCCGAAGCAGATAAGCTTTAACTATCACGACGCAAAAACCAGCGTTTTGGAGTGCGTGCTGGCGAGAGGGGACAGGGCTCTGGGCGCGGCGATACTTACCGCGTTCCGCTCGGGCTGCCGCATGGACGCGTGGCGCGAGTATTTCGATTTCGGCAAATGGACCGACGCGCTTAAAGCATACGGCCTGTCCGTGGAAAAATACACGGGTGCGCTTGATACGGAGGCCGCAACGCCTTGGGAGAATATCTCGGCTGGCGCCGGCACCGGGTTTCTGCGCCGCGAGTATGAGCGCGCGCTGGCGGGCGTGACGACGCCGGACTGCCGGACGGCGTGCGCGGGCTGCGGGGCAGACTGCCGGGAGAGCGCAATACACAGCCCCGAGTCCCCGCCCGCTGCTGAAGTTGAAGGGCAGGGTATCCGCCATGTTTGATCAGAGATTGGAGTTTTCAAAGTTGGGGCGGGCGCGGTTCCTCTCGCACCTTGACACCATGCGCGTATTCCAGCGGGCGCTGACGCGCGCGCGCATACCCGCCGCATATTCTCAGGGATTTAACCCGCATATGAGGCTGTCGGTCGCGTTTCCGCTGCCGCTGGGCGCCGAGAGCGTGTGCGAGATAATCGACCTGAAGCTGGAGCATCCCGCCGGCGGGCTGGTAAACAAGCTGAACGCCGCGCTGCCCGAGGGGTTTGAAATCCTTAGAACACTGCCGCTGTTTAATCTGGACAAGATAACGCATATACGGTACGCTCTGGCGTTTGACAGGGAATTTGAGAATATTTTCGACGGTAGGGCGCTGGTAATCCAAAAAAAGACCAAGCGCGGCGTCGTGGATTTGGACATCGCGCCGCATATAAGGAACGCAATCACAGAGGGCGCGGGAAAACACCCGCCGTCTGCGGACGGCGCCCTCTTTGCGAAAGAGGGCAAAGCATATTGTGTGCGGATTGATTTAAGCGTTAAGCCGCCGCAGGTCAGTCCGGCGCATGTTCTGGCGGCGCTTAAAGCGTTCTGTCCCGATATTGAGATGATATACGCGCGGAGACTTGAAATGATTGTTGACAGCTGTTGGTTAACGTAATATAATGTTGACGTGTAATGACGGGCAACCTGAGGCGGTTGTCCCTACTGGGGGTTAAATTGAGAAAAAGTATTATATTCCCGCTTTGCCTGATACTGCTGGCGTCGTGCGCGCACGCGTCCGAGCCGGCGCCGGAGTTCAAAATCGCCGCGACGTTTTATCCCGTCTGGCTCGCGGCGGCAAATATAACGCGCGGCGTTGAGGGTGTGTCGCTGACGCTGCTCACGCCGCACGACGCGGGCTGTCTGCATGACCACCAGCTCACCCCGGGAGAGCTGGAAAGCGTCAGGGGCGCGGAGCTTGTGCTGGCTTTGGGCGGCGCGGAGGGTTTCCTCGGGCGCATAAAGCAGGCGTATCCCGATATACCGCTGGCGGAATGCGGCGACGGCGACGAACACAGCTGGGTATTTGTAAACGACTATATAAAAATGGTCAACCGCGCGGGCAGCGCCATAATCAACGCAGACCCCGGCCGCGCCGACGATTATGAGAGCAACCTCCGGCTGTATCTTGAGGATCTGTCGCTGCTAGCGCAGGAGCTTAACGTCGGACTTGTCAACCTGAGCGCAAGCCCCGTCATCATGTTTCACGAGGGCTTTGAGTCGTGGAGCCTCGCTTACGGGCTTAACATAGCCGCCACGGTCGAGAGCGAGCCGGGCGCGGAGCCGCCGCCGCGCGACTTGGCCGACATTATAGATATGGCTAATGAGACGGGCGTAAAGGCGCTGTTCGTCGGGCCGCAGTATGCCGGAGCGGCGGCGCACACCGTCGCGCGCGAAACGGGCGTTAAGATATACGAGCTTGACCCTGTCGCGGGAGGCTCGGAGAGCTTGGACTTCTATCAAAAGGCGATGCGCCAAAACGTTGAAACGGTGCTGGCCGCGCTGGGACATGAGTAGGCGCAATGTCCGCCGCGGGCGGGGACGATAGGAAGTTCGGAGGAGGTTTCTTTGGTACACGAGGGTTTTTGCATAACAAGCGTGGAGGGGCTGGGCGTGACGCTGGGGCGCGGCGAGCTGCTGCGCGGCGTGACCTTTACTCTTAACTGCGGGCAGCTGACGGCCGTTATCGGCCGCAACGGCGCGGGCAAGACGACGCTGCTACGCGCGCTTCTGGGCGAGATACCGCACACCGGCAAGGTAAAATTTACACGGCATGACGGCACGCAGGGGCCGCTCTCAATGGGCTATGTCCCGCAGCGCGCGCCGCTTGACCCGAGCTCGCCGACCAGCGTTTATGACCTCTGCGCCGCTTCCGTTTCGAGGTTCCCCGCGTTTCTGCCGCGGAGGGACAGGACACGCGTTTCGGATATGCTGGCGGCATTCGGGGCCGAAGAGCTTATAAACAGGCGGCTTTGCGAGCTGTCGGGCGGGGAGTGGCAGCGCGTGATGCTGGCCGTCGCTACATCGCCGGTGCCGGAGCTTTTGATATTGGACGAGCCTCAGACGGGGATCGACGCGTCGGGGCTGAGACTTTTTTACGAAAAGATAGACGAGCTGAAGAAAACCAGAGATTTGGCAGTGCTGATGGTATCCCACGACTTCGGGTTCCTGAGCGAATACGCGGACCATGTGCTGCTGCTTTCGCGGACGGTCCGAGCGCGGGGGAGCCCCGGCGAGGTGTTTTCAAGCGAAGAATTCAAAGAGCTGTTTGGTGGTGTTGGGAATATTCGTCCATGATTTTATGAAAAACGCGCTTTGGGCGCTGATACTGATAACGCCGCTGCTCGGGCTTTTGGGGACGGTGGTTGTCGAGAGCAAGCTGGCGTTTTTCTCCGACGCGCTGGGTCACTCCGCGCTTACCGGCGTCGCGCTCGGGACGCTTCTGGGCATAACCGAGCCTACGCTGTCGATGGTGCTTTTCGCGCTTATTTTCGCTTATCTTTTGAATGTGATACGGCGCTCGGCGGTGGCGTCAAGCGACACGGTAATATCCGTTTTCGCCTCGACTGCGATCGCCGCCGGACTTGTCTTTCTGTCCCGAAGCGGCAATTTCAACAAATTTTCCGGCTATCTGATAGGCGATATTTTAACAATCGCGGCAAAAGATTTATTGCCTTTGGCTTTACTTTCCTTTTTCGTTCTGTTATACTGGGTGTTGTTTTACAACGACCTGCTGCTGATTTCCGTCTCCCCGCTGATGGCGTCGGCTAAGGGTACGCGTGTAAAGCTGACGCAGACGGTGTTCATGCTTGTTCTGGCCGTTGTTGTTATGGCGGCGATACGCTGGGTCGGCGTACTGATGATAAACTCGCTGCTGATACTGCCGGCCGCCGCCGCGCGCAACGTTTCGCGCAGCACGAAAACGCTGACGTTTCTGTCTTTGATATTCTCGCTCGGCTCGGGGATCGGCGGGCTTGCGCTGTCCTATTGGTGGAACTCCGCGACGGGGCCGACGGTCGCGCTGTGCGGCGCGGGGCTGTTCTTTATAACCTTCGCGCTGCGCGGGCGGGTGAGACGCTGATGCCGAACGTTGTACTGCTCAGTCCCGAAATACCGCAGAACACAGGCAATATCGCGCGCACCTGCGCCGCCACGGGCACGCCGCTGCATCTTATAAAGCCGCTGGGCTTCGAGCTTTCGGACAGGTACTTAAAGCGCGCGGGGCTGGACTACTGGCAGTATTTGGATCTGACGGTGCATGAGGATTTCAGGGCGTTTACGGACGCGTGCGGGCCCGAACGGCTCTGGGCGCTGTCCACAAGAGGAAAACGGCCGTATACCGAGGTGACGTACCGGCAGGACGACTATCTGCTGTTCGGATGTGAAACCAAGGGGCTTACCGGCGGGCTGTACGAAGCACTGAGCGAAAATCTGCTGAGGATACCGATGATAGCGGGCGCGCGCAGCATGAACCTGTCGAACGCCGTGGCGCTGACGCTGTTCGAGGCGCTGAGGCAAAACGGGTTTGCGGGATTGGTGTAGGGAACATATTTCTGACGTCCCGTTGAAAGGAGAAAAAATATGAAGATTCTGTTTATAACCGACGCGGCGGCGGACCTCAGGCCCGAGATGACGGAGGGCAAGCCGATCGTGATTGTGCCCACAAAGATAATCGCCGGAGGGCGGGAGTTCAGGGACTATTACGACGTCACGCCCGAGGACTACTGGGAGATGCTGAAAACGCTGCCGGAGGTGCCGACCACGGCGATGCCTTCGCCCGAGGATTATCTCAAGGCGTACAGGGAAGCGCGAGAGAACGGCTATACCCACATATGCGTCACCCAGATAAGCTCGACCGCAAGCGGCACTATGAATTCGGCGCTTCTGGCCCGCGACATGTTTTATGAAGAGGATGCCGGAGATGTTGTCATCGAGGTCATAGACTCGCTCAACTACACCATGGCCTACGGGCATACGGTGCTGGAGGGCGTGAAGATGGCGGCCGAGGGCAGCTCGTTTGAAAAGATAACGGCGCGCATAAAAGAGCTATGCGGCCGCGCGGAGGTCGTATTCGGCGTGTTCACGCTGAAATATCTGCGGAAGAGCGGGCGCGTGACGGGCATGGCGGCGGTGGCCGGCGAGCTGCTGGGTATCCGCCCCATACTGCTGGCGGGCAAAGGCGAGGTTAGGCCGATGGGCAAGGTCAGAGGTGATAAAAACGTAATCGACGGCATAGTAGAGTATGTAAAGAAGCGCAAAAACAGCGCGGAGAAGTATATGGGTATCCTTCACTCCGATATTTCCAAGGAGGTCATATCGCGGCTGGAGAATATGCTCGAACAGCATTTCGGCGTTAAAAACCTGCCTAAGTTCAAGCTGGGCGCGGCGGTGACGTCGCACGCGGGCCCGCTTACGCTCGGGGTGTTGTTTTACAGTTAATTTCAGGAGGAAGAATGATGCGTGAAAAAATAATGTTTATCGTGGACGCGGCGGGCGATCTTACGCTTGAGGACGCGGCCGCCAACCCCATAACGCTGGTGCCGGCTTATGTACACATAGAGGACAGGCCCGTGACCCGCGACATCGTGGGCATATCCCCCCAGGATTACTGGGAGGTGCTTAAAACCTGCAAGGTGCCGCCGCACACAAGCATGGCGCCGCCGATCGAGTGGATGGGCGCGTATAAGACGGCGTATGAGCAGGGCTGCACCCATATCCTTGTCACGACCGTCAGCTCGACGGCCAGCGGCGTTTTCAACGCGGCGGTTATGGGCGCGGAGCTGCTGCGCGAGGAGGGGATAACCGATATAGTCATCGAACCCGTCGATTTCCTCGCGTATTCGGCGATGTACGGGCATGCCATACTCAGGGGCTGCGAGATGGTCAAGGAGGGCGTCCCGTTTGACGAGATCGTCAAAAAAACAAAAGAGATCGCCAATAAGGTCGAGGCGATAATATCCGTCAACACGCTTAAATATCTGAGGCTCTCCGGCAGGATAAACGGCGTTTCCGCGTTCGCGGGTGAGGCGCTGGGGGTAAGGCCCGTCCTGCTTGCCAGAGGCGGCTCGATAAATCCCTGCGACAAGGTGCGCGGCGATAAAAATATCGTGCAGGGGATCATAACAAACCTTAAAAAGCATATGAACCTTAACGATCCGGAGCAGCAGATACATATAGTCTATACCGACACGCCGAACAACGACGCCGACGAGCTTGAGCGCCGGATAAAAGAGGAGTTCGGCATCGAGGTAAAGAGGCGCTGGGCGCTGGGTTCGTCGATCACAACCAACGTCGGGCCGTATGCCGTGGGCGCCGCGTATTACGGGCATCCGCGGTAAGTTTTCAAAATCTTTCATTTTTTTTAATATTATTATTGATTTACACAAATGCATTGTGTATAATGTTGGCAATATGTTCACATTGGAGGCTGTACGAATGAATTACAACAAGATGACCGTGGATGATCTCGCGGCAAAGGGCAGGCGCGTGCTTGTGCGCTGCGACTTTAACGTCCCGCAGGATGACAGCGGAAATATCACGGACGACAAACGTATCAGAGAGTCGCTGCCCACAATCAGGGCTCTTATAGAACAGGGCGCGCGCGTCATACTCTGCTCGCATCTGGGACGGCCCAAGGGCGAGTTTAATATGAAGTATTCGCTGGCGCCCGTGGCCAAACGGCTCTCTGAGCTGCTGGAAAAGGAGGTGGTACTGGCAGGCGACGTTATCGGCGAAGACGCCAAGGCAAAAACCGCCGCGCTGAAGGACGGTGAGGTCTGTCTGCTCGAAAACGTTAGGTTCCACGCCGAGGAGGAGAAAAATGACTCCGATTTCGCGAAGAGCCTTGCGCTGATGGCGGACTTCTATGTCAACGACGCGTTCGGGACGGCGCACCGCGCCCACGCGTCCACGGCCGGTGTGGCAAATTTCCTGCCCGCGGTATGCGGGTACCTTATCAAGAAAGAAATTGACATTATGGGGCGCGCGCTCTCCGACCCCAAGCGCCCGTTCGTGGCTATCCTCGGAGGCTCTAAGGTTTCCGACAAGATCGGCGTTATCAATCACCTTTTGGATCTGGTGGACATTATCATCATCGGCGGCGCCATGGCGTATACCTTCCTCAAATCGTGGGGCGGCAACATCGGCGCGTCGCGCTGTGAGGACGACCGTCTTGAGTATGCCAGGGAAATGATAATCAAGGCGAAAGAGAAAAAGGTCAACCTGCTGCTGCCCATCGACCATGTCTGCGCGCGGGCGTTCAGCCCCGACGCGGAAGCCGTGACATTTACCAGCGTAAGCACATGCACCGGCATTGAGGACGGCTGGATGGGGCTGGATATAGGACCTCTGACAAGGACACTGTACGACAAGCACATCAAGGACGCCGGGACAGTGGTTTGGAACGGTCCGATGGGCGTGTTTGAGTTCGACAGATTCGCCGAGGGCACGCGCGCGGTCGCGCTTTCGCTGGCCGAGAGCGGAGCCGTCACCATCATCGGCGGCGGCGACAGCGCCGCGGCCGTCGAGCAGCTCGGGTTCGCCGACAGGATGTCGCACATATCAACCGGCGGCGGCGCGTCGCTGGAGTTTTTAGAGGGGCTGGAACTACCCGGCATTGCCTGCTTAAATGACAAGTAGATAAAAATAAAATAAGGAGTGGTTGCATATGAACAGGAGATACCGCAGGACAATTATCGCGGGAAATTGGAAGATGAATAAAACGCCCGCCGAGGCAAGAAAACTGGTCGAGGAGTTAAAACCCGTAATCGCGAAAGCGAAATGGTGCGAGGTCGTGCTGTGCGTGCCGTTCGTGGACATCCCTATAGTCGTCAGACTCTTGAAGGATACGCGCGTCGCCGTCGGAGCGCAGAATCTGCATCAGGACGAATCCGGCGCTTTTACCGGAGAGGTATCCGGCGCTATGCTTAAAGGCGCGGGCTGCAAATATGTCATCGTCGGACATTCCGAACGCCGCCAGTATGTCGGCGAGACCGACGCGCTTGTCTCCGAGAAGGTGCGCGCGGCGCTCGATGCGGGCCTGCGCCCGATAGTGTGCGTCGGCGAAAGCCTGCCCCAGCGCGAGATGGGCATAACTAAAGACCTCGTGACTTTACAGGTAAAGACCGCGCTGACCGGTATCGGCGTGGATCAGCTTAAAAAGATAGTGTTCGCCTATGAGCCGATTTGGGCTATCGGCACCGGCAAAACCGCTACCGCGGAACAGGCCGCCGAGGTCTGCGAGCATATCCGCACGGTCATACGCAAGATTTACGGCGCGCGTCCCGCCCGTTCGGTGACGATCCAGTACGGCGGCTCTATGAACGCCGAAAATTCCGAGGAGCTGCTGTCGATGCTGGACGTGGACGGCGGGCTTATCGGCGGCGCGTCGCTGAAGGCGAAGGATTTCATCGCCATCGTCAACGCCGCGAATCAGTAACATGGGTACGAAAACGCCTATAGCGCTGATAATAATGGACGGCTGCGGAATAGCCGCCCGGGACGCCGGAAACGCGGTTTCGGCCGCGCATACGCCGAATATAGACAATCTGACCGAAACCTGCGCGTATACGACGCTCTCGGCGTCGGGGCTGGACGTGGGCCTGCCCGAGGGACAGATGGGCAACTCCGAGGTCGGGCACACCAACATCGGCGCGGGCCGCGTGGTGTTTCAGGACCTTCCGCGCGTGTCGCTCGCTGTCGCCGACGGCAGCTTTTATGATAACCCCGCGTATAACGCGGCCGTGGATCACTGCCTTAAAAACGGGACGGCCCTGCACCTGCTGGGGCTGATGTCCGACGGCGGGGTCCACAGCCACAATACGCATGTGTGGGCTATGCTGGAGCTGTGCCGCCGCAAGGGGCTTGACCGCGTGTATCTGCACTGCTTTTTAGACGGGCGCGACGTCTCGCCCACCTCCGGCGCGGGCTTTGTGGCCGAGGCCGTGGAGAAGTGCCGGACCATTGCGGGCAGGGTAGGCGTCGTCGTCGGCCGTTACTACGCCATGGACAGGGACAACCGCTGGGAGCGCGTGGAGCGCGCGTACCGGGCGCTGGTCTTTGGCGAGGGCGAACGCGCGGCGAACCCCTCGGAAGCCGTCAAGGCGTCCTATCAGCGAGGCGTTACCGACGAGTTCGTCGAACCTATAATCACGGACGGGACCGCGGGAGTCGCCGAAAACGACGCCGTTATCTTCTATAATTTCCGGCCCGACAGGGCAAGGGAGATAACGCGTGTGTTCGTCGATCCCTCGTTTGCCGGATTCAAGCGCGATTATTTTCCCGTGCATTACACCTGCACCACGCAGTACGACGCGCATATGCCCAATGTCGGCGTGGCGTTCCCGCCCGAGGGGCTTAAAAATATCTTCGGCGAGTACATCTCGGGGTTGGGGCTTTCACAGCTGCGCATAGCCGAAACCGAGAAGTACGCACATGTCACGTTCTTTTTCAACGGCGGCGAGGAGAAGGTTTTTCCGGGCGAGGACAGGGTGCTTATACCGTCGCCCAAGGTGGCGACCTATGACCTTAAACCCGAGATGAGCGCGTATGAGGTCACGGACGCGGTCATCGAGCGCATAAAAAGCCAGGCATACGACGTTATAGTGCTGAACTACGCCAACTGCGATATGGTCGGCCACACCGGCGATTTTGACGCCGCCGTGAAAGCGGTGGAGACCGTGGACGTGTGCGTGGGCAGGGTGCTGGCGGAGATCAGGGCGGTTGGCGGCGTGGCGCTTGTCACCGCCGACCACGGCAACGCCGAAAGGATGCTCGCCGACGACGGAAGCCCGTTCACCGCGCATACGACCAACCCCGTGCCGCTCATACTGGTCGGCTCAAGCGCGCGGCTGAAGTCCGGCAGACTCTGCGATATAGCGCCGACGCTGCTGGATCTTCTCGGACTGAGCAAGCCGCCGGAAATGACAGGCGAGAGCTTGATCGGCTGACAATCAAAAGTTTCAAAACCATTAACAATAAAGGAGAGTATTTATGAAAAAATTTCTGGAAATCGTGGATGTCATCGGGCGCGAGATCATTGACTCGCGCGGCAACCCCACCGTCGAGGTAGAGGTCTATGCCGAGAGCGACGAGGGCCTTTTTATCGGCCGCGCTGCGGTCCCTTCGGGCGCGTCTACAGGTATTCACGAGGCTTGCGAGCTGCGTGACGGCGACAAGGCCCGCTATCTGGGCAAGGGCGTATTAAAGGCCGTTGACGGCGTTAACGGCGAGATAGCCGAGGCGCTTTTGGGCATGAACGCCATGGATCAGGTGCTGATCGACAATATGCTGATCGAGCTTGACGGCACGCCCAACAAGTCCAAGCTAGGCGCCAACGCCATACTGGGCGCGTCGCTAGCGTGCGCAAAGGCGTCGGCCGAAGCGCTGGGGCTTCCGCTTTATCAATATATCGGCGGCGCGAACGCCAAGACGCTGCCGGTGCCGATGATGAACATTCTTAACGGCGGCGCGCACGCGTCGAACACCGTGGATATTCAGGAGTTTATGATAATGCCCGTCGGCGCGGAGAGCTGGACCGAGGCGCTGCGCTGGTGTGTCGAGGTATTCCATAACCTGAAGAAGATACTCTCCGACAAGGGCATGACGACCGCCGTGGGCGACGAGGGCGGCTTCGCGCCCAACCTCGAGAGCGACGAGGACGCGCTGAAGCTCATAGTCAGCGCGATCGAAAAGGCCGGCTATAAGCCCGGCGAGCAGTTCATGATCGCCATTGACGCGGCCGTCGCGGAATGGTTCAAGGAGGACGGCACATATTTCCTGCCGAAAGCCAAAAAGACCTTCACCCGTCAGGATATGGTCGATATGTGGACGGATTTCGCAGACAAGTACCCGATCATCTCGCTGGAGGACGGCATGGGCGAGGACGACTGGGAGGGCTGGAAGATGCTCACCGACGCGCTGGGCAAGAAGATCCAGCTCGTGGGCGACGACCTGTTCGTCACCAATGTAACCCGCCTGTCCGACGGCATCGAAAAAGGCGTGGCCAACGCCATCCTTATCAAGGTCAACCAGATCGGCACGCTTACCGAAACGCTTGACGCCATCCAGATGGCGGCGCGCGCGGGGTATACCTCCGTCGTCTCCCACCGCTCGGGCGAGACAGAGGACGCGACTATCGCGGACATCGCCGTCGCCGTCAACGCCGGACAGATAAAGACCGGCGCGCCCAGCCGCTCTGACCGCGTGGCGAAATATAACCAGCTGCTGCGTATCGAGGAGGAGCTTGGCGAAAGCGCCCGGTACCCGGGCCGTAAGGCGTGGTTCAACCTGAAGTAAATTATTGCGGCTAACCCGCAAATAACGATCAGACATAGCCCGCCCCTGCGAAATATTGTAGTTTCTCCATGTAAGGGCGGGGTTCCATCCCCGCCCGCTGTTAAAGATGAGGTGAAAACAATGTATAATCCAGCAAAAAACCGGCAAATGGAAAAAAGCAAGTTAGATCAATGGGTATTCAGAGGGTATTTTTCAGAATATGATAAAAAGCTCCGGCTGCTGGCCTCAGAAATGACAGCTGAAACATGGAATTTCGATGGTCAGGAAGAATATTCCATACTGCGCAAATATATAACATATACATTTGAGAAGCTTCGCGATGAGCAAAAAAATATAACGGATGACACAAAATTTGAATACATATATGAATGCGAGAACTGCGCCTGTTTTAACACAGGATTATTTGACAGAAATTGGCAGCAGATTTATTTTTATTGCGAACCTAATGAACCTGGCAGGGATCAAAAGTGGAGATTTCAAAATTTCTTTAACAGTTATACCATAACGTATAAACCGATACCGGCCAATAAACTTAGAAGACCAAACTACTTTACCAATCCCGCTGATTTAATATTCAATGTTAATCTATCTATAACGCCGCAGTGGTCGCATATATTGGACGACTCTGAAAATTTCAACAGGCTTCCTGAAAGTATACGTATATTGGGAAAAAGCACATGTCAAACTATAATACTTGGAGCGATCGAGAGAATACGTCAAAGGGCGCAGGCAAATTACAAGACAATTGTTCCGCAATGGAGAAAAGGAAAAATTCAGTTATTGGCACCACTATTTCTGACAAATGAAAAAGTCCCGGATTTAGCTTTAGTAATGTCTCTTGACGATAATGGTGAGAAATATATTGGACATACATGCTTGACAAGAGAAATGGCTTATAATAACGCAAGGCTTATAGCCCGACCGGACAGCGATTGGTTACATCCATAATTCCTCTAAATAAAAACAGGTAAAATCAGCTGAATAAATATGTGTCTTTCCCCTTGACAGATGTAATACCTTATGTTAGAATGATAATGCAGTCAGATAGTAACGTATGGTTTTAGACTGCAATGTGATTTAATCATTATGTTTGGCAAAGCGGGAAGGCAAGGGCTTCCTGCTTTGTCTTTGTATAGAAATAATAGGAGATATAAACATGCTTAGCACCCAAGAAAAAGCGCCCGCTGATACAAAGCGGGCGTACATACCTGAAATTCTCGGCGTCATCGCCGAGAGGGCTGTTCAAAAGTCGCGCATGAGCTTCTGCAAGACAGCCGTATTCGGAATACTCGCGGGGCTGTTCATCAGCATGGGCTCTATCGCCAGCCTGCGCGTGCTGGCGTTGGACGGCAGCTTCTTTCTGTCGGCGGCCGTGTTTCCCGTCGGGCTGGTCTTCGTCATACTGGCGGGCGCGGAGCTGGCGACCGGCAACATGCTGATCATGTCGGTCGGCGCGTATCTTAAAAGCATAACCGTCCGGCAGCTGCTCTTCAACTGGGCCGTCGTCCTTATCGCCAATCTGCTGGGGTCGCTTGCCGCGGCGTATCTGTTCGGGCATTACGCGTGGCTCACGTCCGAGTTCAGCGAAACATTGTTCTTCATGGCCGGCCTGAGGGTGCGCGACAGCTTCCCCGTCGCGTTTGTGTCGGGGATACTCTGCAACATCTTTGTGTGCCTCGCGGTGTGGCTGTCGTTTACGGCGAAGGATTTCACCGGTAAGTTTTTGGCGATATGGTTTGTCATAACGGTGTTTATCCTGTCGGGTTCGCAGCATGTCGTGGCGAACATGTTTACCGTCCCCGCCGCCATCTTCGCGGGCGCGGACATCACATGGACGGCGTTTTGGCTGAATTTTATGGCCGTGGCGCTGGGCAACGCCGTCGGCGGCGCGGGCGTAGTAGGGGCGCTGTACACTTGGCGGTATAGGCAATTAACAATTGACAATTAACAATTAACAATTAGCAATTGGGGGACGGGGCGCATGGGTGTGCGTCCCGTTTTTTTGCCGCGCGCAATTTATTTTTCAATTTGGCTTTCGCTCTCATCGCCAAGCAACAAGAGGGGAAGAAAATCTTTTTTATTTTCGGCAATAAGACGGATAGATATGCTTTTCATGACTAAAAACCTCGCTCTCTCCTCTACTGTTCACTAAACCCAAAATGCCCATCTAACATCAAATTTATCAATAAATCTAATGGTGCAAGGACTGTAATCCGTGGGTTGCATCGAACTAATGGTAATACTTTCATGCTGCATACCTGAATAGGCTCTTTTTAGGTCATCCTCATTGTTGAAACGAACTGAAAGCTGGTATCCTCCCGACTTAGAAATCCCATCATTATTTCCAAAATCGTTTAACATAAGCAATTCACCGTGAATAACAATTTCAGCATGAATAACGAGATGCGATTTGGAATCCTCAAGGAGTGTTTTTACGGTGGCATCTAAAGCACTCTTATACATTTCTATCGCCTCTTTACAGTTGCCATTTAAGTAAATATGTGTTGTCAGCATATACACATCTCCATGAATTGATAAATTCATTATAATATAGTGTCTCGTGCTTCTCAAGTGGTATGCACGATTATTTTGAAAAAATTTTTCGATGAAAAAAGTCCTTTTTCACAACAAAGGAGCTTTGGGAAGGAGACAGCTTGGTTCCCGCGGAGATCGAATATGCTTGGTGGGGGAATTAGGATT
>Ga0099364_10006167_pt1 | contig 17534 bp, 14 predicted proteins | sample TergutTh196P3_FD_73070 | JGI IMG/M metagenome (GOLD analysis project Ga0099364, IMG submission 73070) | Microcerotermes parvus P3 segment gut microbial communities from Pointe-Noire, Republic of the Congo - Th196 P3 | ecosystem: Host-associated > Arthropoda: Insects > Digestive system > Gut ...
CTGATGATTCCCGAACATCATCTGGGGATTGCCTTCAGCAGCAATATTTCGCCGCTTTTGCTTTCGTCGTACATTACATTTGCTGTTGTCTGTTTTATCCTTATCGCCATTGCCACTGCAACATTTTACTCTCTGAAGCGCATGATTTATCATTTCAGGGAAGACATCTATGTAAAAGACCAGGAAATCAACCTTCTACAAATCATTTATGACAATTCGCCGGTGGCGTTTGTGGTGTACCGGAACAACCGTTTTTTTACCGCTAACAATTACTTCTTCAAGACGTTTGAAGGTTTTGCTTCCCTTAATAGCGCCCGCCAGTTGAATTTACCTTTCAAGACGGAACAGAAAGGTGAAAAAAAGGATATTTATGCGTATGAAATAACTTGTTCATCTTGTAATAAAGTGATTGAAAGGCATTTGCCATTTGAGCTTACTCAAGAGGAATATAAGATATTTCAACAGGACAATAAGGAATGCGATATTTTGACATATGAAATAACTTGCCCATCATGCAATAAAAAGAATGAGAAGAATCTATCTTTTAGAAAACAGCAGGAATATAAAGAATGGGATATCTGTACGTTTATTTGTACGTTTGAACGATTTGGCAAGGAGATATCGCTTGCCAGAAGGCAGATGAGATTGGAATTGGATGGAGACAAATACGCTATTGATGCATTTTGGAATATTTCTGAAATGGATCAACGTCTGAAGGATGCCGTTCGTTCCAAAATCACTAAAGCGGAATTGTTGAGCCGTGTCAGTCAAGAAGTCAGAAAAACACTGAGTAATGTTACAGATGCTGCTACTTTGCTGAGACAACAGTTGCCTGAAGAAGGCCCACTTGCATACATTGATAAAGTGACCGCCAATTTATCCGGTTTGGTTGAAAACGTACAGGATTATGCCAATATTGAATCCGGACGGGTCGTACTTGACGAAATGCCATTCAATTTAGTAGACGAAATCAAAAAACTGACAGATAAATATCAGACTGAAGCCCGACGAAAGGGTATCGAACTTCGGGCGCATATCGCAACATCAACCATTCGTAACGTAGTGGGTGATCCACAACGTTTTCGCCAGATTTTAAACGAATTAATTAACAATGCCGTTAAATATACTGATGAAGGATCTATTCGGATATCTCTGGAAACCTCTGAATTACAAAACCGTAAAATATTGGTAAAATGTTCTGTAGATGATACCGGACAAGGTATGTCCAAGGAAAAGCTCAAGCAACTGTTAAGGCTTGACCTTCTTGCCAAGGAACAAGGTGATTCTATCGGACTGGGGATCATCATCACCAAAAAATTGGTAGAAATAATGGGAGGAAAACTGCAGGCTACCCCCAAATCGTCCATCTCAACCAACGAGTTGTTTCCCGGAGTTAAATTCGTTTTTTCGATCACCTGTTTTTCCGACCAGCCGCATAAAAAAAACCTGGATTATTCTTCTATCGTATCATTCCGGGAGATCAATGTGCTGGTCATTACTTCTGACAGATACCAGGTGCAACATTTGGAAAACTTCCTGAACCGGAGAGGAATACAATCAGATTATTTCATCTATAATAAAGACTCATCCGACTTATTGACCCAAAAACTGATCATCGACAAAAGTCGTTATCAAATGGTGGTGATTGCAACAGAGAACTCTGAGTTGTCTTTTGCCATTGCCGGCGAAATACACGAGAAAAATCTGACAGAGTACTGTCTTTATGTATTGGTCGATACCCACAGTCAACGAGGCAATTACATCAAGGCAAAATCTTTGAATATGGATTACTATTTCGTAGCGGCAAGCAACGATTTGTCCATTTATGAATCCATATTAACAACCCGTTTTCCCAACCTGACATACGAAGATATTGACGTTACCGAGCTTGTGCGGAAAGATCTCCGGATATTGATAGCTGATCACAATGAATTGGGGCAAATGATCGCTCAAATAATATTCAAAAAAATTGGCTATGAGGTAGTTATTGCCCCTAACGCGTCATGTTTGGAAAATCAATTGGTTCAAAATACTTGCGATCTCATTTTTATTGATTTGATGTTTCCGCCTGACAATGGTTTCGAAACAGTTGAAATGTTACGCAAGAAAAATATCAAAATACCCATCTTCGCCATAACTTCTACACTGACAAGGAATAATCTCAAACATATTTCAGATTGCGGCATGAACGGATATTTGCCCAAACCGTTAAATCCCGACAATATCAAGCATACTTTGATTAAATTTTTCGGTTGAGAGTTTCATGTTTCAAGTTCAGTTATTCAATTATTCAGTTATTCATAAATGGTTGACACGCACATTCATTTGTATGACGAACAATTCGATGGCGACCGTAACGCCGTGATTGCCCGCGCTGCCGGATGCGGGGTGGAGCGTATGCTATTGCCCAATATTGACGCACAAACGTTAGAACCGATGCTGGAGGTTTGCCGGCAATATCCCGGTTGTTGTTTTCCGATGCTGGGGCTTCATCCGACGTCGGTCGATAAGAATTTTGAACGACAGTTAGAGACCATCGGATCGTATTTGGGGAAAACAGAAATAGTGGCCATTGGCGAAACCGGAATAGATTTGTATTGGGACAAACAATACATCGGCCAACAGATGGAGGCCTTCCGTATACAAATTGGCTGGGCAAAGAAATACGGGCTTCCGCTTTCGATCCATTGCCGCAAATCTTACAACGAAATTATTTCCGTGCTCAAAAAGGAACAGGACGGCTTGTTGACCGGCGTTTTCCATTGCTTTCCCGGCAATCTGCGCCAGGCCGAAGAAGTGACCGCACTTGGATTCATGCTGGGAATAGGTGGCGTGGTGACTTACAAAAACGCTGAAATGGCCGTCGTAGTACAATCTACAGGTATCGAACACATACTCGTCGAAACAGACGCGCCGTATCTGTCGCCAGCGCCTTTCCGCGGAAAACGAAATGAAAGTGCGCACATATATAATATTGTACAAAAAATTGCAGAACTGAAATCCATGTCTGTAAGCGATGTGGCTGATGCAACGAATACAAATGCGGAGCGGGTTTTCCTAACGGCTACATTGCGAGTCAAGACTGCAATGATGTAGTGTATGAAAATGATGTTTGTAACATATTTATAATAAGTGATTTGCTTTTTTAATCTAAAAATTTCAATCACTTTTTTCAAAAAAAATAAAATATTCTAATGATAAAATTTTGTGTTATCAAACTTATTTGTAACTTGGCAGTCTGAAAAAAGTTGGTAATTATGCGATAATATTCTCATAATGAAGGCGATAATTCAGAACGGAGAGATGGCCGAGCTGGTCTAAGGCGCACGCCTGGAAAGTGTGTGTACTCCAAAAGGGTACCAAGGGTTCGAATCCCTTTCTCTCCGCCAAGTAATTGTAAATTAATTTTTTTAAACCAAATTTTTTAAACCAAAAATTGTATCATCTAAATTGAAATTCTTATCATGAAAAAATTTGTATCTTTTGTTGTTCTTTGCGGATTGTATTTCGTTAATGCAACCGTAGTTTTTGCTCAGGAAGCAGGCTCAGGCGGGCTTTCGGAATTGCATAATGTCTTTAAAGACAAGTTTGTGGAAGGCGGCGTAATATGGATGACCCCCATCCTGATCGTGTTGATTCTCGGCTTGGCAGTTGCCATTGAGCGGATCATCCATCTGAACTTGGCTACCACCAACACGGACAAGCTTCTGAAAAAAATTGAGGAAGCATTGGGAAGCGGCGGTGTAGACGCTGCCAAGGAATTGTGTCGCAATACGCGCGGTCCCGTAGCAAGCATCTTTTACCAGGGCTTGGACCGTTACACCGAAGGCGTTGAGAGTGTTGAAAAAGCAATCGTATCCTACGGCGGCGTGCAGATGGGTAAATTAGAAAGCGGCATGGTGTGGTTGCAGTTGTTTATTGCCATCGCTCCGTCATTGGGCTTCCTTGGAACGATTATCGGTATGATCTCGGCGTTTGACGCTATTGCCGTAGCCGGAGACATCTCTCCCTCAATCGTTGCAGGAGGTATGATGATCGCGTTGTTAACCACCGTTTTCGGTCTTATCACGGCACTGATCCTCCAAGTGTTCTACAACTATCTGTTGAACAAAATCAGCAGTTTGGTAAACGCGATGGAAGATTCGTCCATTACCATTATGGACATGATTGTCAAATATAAAGTTAAAAATTCGTAGATTATGTTAGAAACCATTGCATTAAACTATGTTATTCCGCTGGCATATATCAGCTTTGGAGTAGCAGCGCTGGGGGCTATAGTATTTCCGCTCGTTCAAATGTTTCAAGACCTCAAAAAGGCAATAACCGCTTTTGTGGCTATAGGCATCATCATAGTCATATTCTTTGTCTGTTATGCTTTTGCAGCAGCCGAACCGCATGTGGTCGGAGACCAAAGCGCCACTGCCGGGCAAATGAAATTTCTTGAAGCCGGAATATTCCTGACCTATGCTTTGTTTGCCGGCACATTCGTGGCGATCATTTATTCGTCTGTTTCGCGTTACTTTAAATAAAGAACGGTATGGCAGTAAGTAAGAAAACACCGGGAATCAACGCCACTCAGATGGCTGACATTTCTTTCATTCTGTTGATCTTCTTCATGATGGTAACCACCATGGGAAGCGAGTTTGGCTTGCTCAGGCAATTGCCGCCTTGGGTAGAGCATAATCCCAATGATACGGGAGACAAGATCAACGAACGAAATGTCCTTGTGGTGCGCATCAACGCGCAAAACAACCTGTTGACCAATGGCGAGTACATCAATATGTCTCAGCTGAGGGCAAAGACCAAGGAGTTTTTCAACATCAACAATACAGGAATTAATTTTCCTGAAAAAGTAGTTGAGGAACTTCCTTTCGTTGGAAACATCAGTATCAACAGGACTGCGGTTGTGTCGCTCCAAAACGATAGAGGTACGGCATACAAGACCTATATTCAGGCGCAGAACGAACTTTCCGCAGCCATCAACGAGCTGCGCGACGAGTTTTGCCTGCAACGATTTGGGAACAAATATGAAAACTGTACCCTTGAACAACAGGATGTTGTTGGCACAAATATATATAAAATGGCTATTTCTGAAGCCGAACCCAGAGAGGGTGGAACAAGATAATACTTAAAATTAATTTGTTATGGCAAAGTTTAAAAAAGAGATATCTAAAGAACTCCCTGAATTGGCAACCACTTCGTTGCCCGACATCATCTTCATGCTGATCTTCTTCTTTATGGTAACTACCAACATGCGTAAGGCTACCGTAATGGTGCAGAGCAGGGTTCCTATAGCTACCGAGATTAAAAAGTTGGAAAACAGAGCCTTGGTAAGCTACATCAACATCGGTTCTCCTTTGAACGAGAAGGTGCTTGGAACCGCCACTCGTATTCAGTTGAACGATAAATTGTGCGATGTAGACGAAATACAGGAATTTATCGCCAGCGAACGCGAAAAAAGAAGCGAAGCCGACCAAAGGCTGATGACCACAGCATTGAGAATTGATGAAAATGTCAGGATGGGGACAGTAACCGACGTCAAGCAGACCCTGCGCAAGTGCGGGGCGCTGAAAATCGCTTACATGGCCAATCCGGGTCGATTGATTTTATAAATCATGACCATTGAGGTTTTAAAAAAACCTTTGGACTCAGTTTCAAAGGTTTTTTTCTACTTCTTTTGTCTTGTCTGCGTCGCATCCGTCCAAAGGGTTCATGCACAGACGCAAGGAAAGGATTATATCCGCCTGATGTTCTACAATGTAGAGAATTATTTCGATACGGTAAAAGACCCGTCCACCAACGACCGCGATTTCACCCCCGAAGGTTCCATGCGCTGGACAGCAGCTCGTTACACAGAAAAGCGCAACAACATTTTTCGCGTCATCGCGAATGTGGGCGAATGGGATCCACCTGCGCTTGTAGGGCTATGCGAGATAGAAAACCGTTACGTACTCGACGATCTGGTCAAAAATACGCCGCTGGCAAAATATCCTTACAGGATTATCCATAAGGAATCGCCCGATCTGCGCGGAATTGACGTTGCGTTGCTCTATCGCGGCGATTACCTGAAATGTATCGAACAGCAATTCATTCGCGTTCGTTTTACGGACAACCGGAAACGCACGCGCGATATTCTCTACGCCACCTTATGCACCCCAAAAAACGACACGCTGCATGTCTTTGTCAACCATTGGCCCTCGCGTGTTGGCGGTATCCGGCAATCGGAGCCGGGGCGTATGCTTGCCGCTTCTTTGGTTCGCCATAAAGTAGACTCGATCTTCAGCCGAAACGCATGGGCAAATATTGTCGTTACCGGCGATTTGAACGATGGACCCCTGGACAAAAGCCTGACGTCAGGCTTACAGACGTTGAACGATACCGCCATGAACAAACATTCGGCATTGTTTAACCTGACAGCCTACAAGATGAAAGAACCGACGGGAACCATTAAATATCAGGGGAAATGGTCAGTCTACGATCAAATGATTGTCTCGGGCGGGTTGTTAAGCGGATCGATGCGCACAAGCGTTGAGCGATGCCATATTTTCAGGGCTGACTATCTATTCGAGCCGGACGTTCGCTATCAAGGCGTAAAACCATTCAGAACCTACATCGGACCGAAATACAATAAGGGGTTTTCTGATCATCTGCCGGTTTATTTAGATTTAATCATATAATATGGAAAAATTAGCAGACTTGCTGAATATCACGTACAACAATGTACGTCCGCAAAAGGGAAAAATTTTGATTTCCCAGCCATTCTTGTCCGACGGCTGTTTTCAGCGTTCGGTGGTACTGCTTACCGAATGTTCAAAAAAAGCCGTTTTAGGTTTTGTGCTCAACAAACCGTTGTTCATCAATTTAGACGATTTGACAGACATTTTTCCGCCGGGAAACTTTCAGTTGTCCATCGGCGGTCCCGTAGCCGCCGACACGCTACATTACCTGCACACCTTTGCGCATATCCCGGATGCCATCGAAGTCGGCAGCGGGATTTATTGGGGAGGTAAAGTCGAAACAGTGCGGCAACTACTTTCAATCTCGGTGATGAAACCGGAAAATATCCGTTTTTTTCTGGGCTATTCGGGATGGACTAGCGAACAGTTGGAAGACGAGTTGAAACGTAATTCATGGTTGGTGGGCGATATTCGTCCGGCGCAAATTTTCAGACCCACGCGCGATTTGTGGGAAAACTCAGTCAAAAATATCGGCGAACCCTATCAACTTTGGACGAGTTTTCCGGAATATCCGGGGTATAACTAAGCCGGAAGATTTATAAATATTTTTTACGGTTTAACCTTTCCTTTTCACCGTATGTTTGAACTTCATCAGCGCGAAATTGACTTCAAACGACGTTTCCTCTTCCGTCGTTTTCAGGCTGCTACCTATCAGATCAGAGAATATTTCGCCGCCTTTCTGCATGAGCGATTTTTGTTGAAACTCATCAGGCTGTGCTGACAGTTCGGCAACCGTTTCCTGCAGTTCACTCAGTTTCTCAAAGGCTTCGATGATGGCAATGGTGGTGTCTATGGCTTTATCGCCGGTGAGAATGGTTGCCAGCATGTATAAGCCCTTTTTTGTGAACGCTTTAGGTAATGTTCTTGTCTTATCTAAATTTGTGGTCAAAAATTTTGACCGCACCTCATGAAATTCGCTGTTTTTCAATTCAATAATGTATCCTTTCGGAAACTTTTTCGGATTGTTTTTGACCGCTTGGTTTACTTCTTTTGTTTGTACACCGTATAATTCTGCTACATGGAAGTCCAAAATGGTTTTTTTGCCGCGTATTGCGATGATTTTATCGGTTACATCACTGAATTTAACTATATTACTCATGGGTATTGGTTTTTGATTTGGTACGACAAATATACAACGTATTCCCGACATTCTTATAAAATACTGAAAATTTTTGCATTAAAATACAGAAACGACATGGCGTCCTTTGGCGCCGACATGGCGTTGACAGGTCAACGATAGGCATATTTAGACGCCTCCTAACACCCCAAAACCGTCACATCACTGTCTACTTCCCAACTGATTCGTTCGTTCCATGGCGCTTTCAGGTTCTTGGGGCGTCTATCGAAAATAACTAAATATACGCCGGTAATGTTTTTATGGTATCCTACCGGCGGCACAAATGTATCGCGATAACGGGTCACTTGTTTCAATCCCTGTTCTTTTACCCATTCGAAAGTCTTTCCTTTCCGCAACAGTTTAATTTCGATGATGTTCCATTCGCCTTTGTATTCCACCGCCAAGTCCATACGTCCGCTTCCGGCGGCATACTCGCGTTCCACGCGCCCGCTGGCATTGACTACCCTTTGCAGAAAAGCCATCAGCAACAAGTGCGGGAAAGCATGGGTATAATTAGTCCATCGTTGCCAGGTATCCGAGTTATTTTGCCAGAAGTCCTGAAATTCCTTCAATAGCGCATTCATGTCTAAACGTCCGTCGGAGGTTTGCCAGCGCCATGTTGAGGGTGAGGGTATCTGTGCGAAATAAACAGAATTGAGCGTGCGGGTCAGTATATCTTCATATATAGGATTAGCAATCATGAAGCCCCGTTCGGTGTCCCATTTAATCAAGCCCAAGTCCATAGCCAGCATCACATCGCGATGATTCGGGTCTAATATTGCGCCTGAGTCGCCGACCAGGATAGGTTGAACCACAGCATTAATGCGGGGTTCTTTTAATCTTTCGGCTAAAGCGTCCAAATGCGTTTCGCGTGCCATGATCATCTTTTCGCGCGCCTGTTGGATATGATCAAGCGTTACCGTTTCGGCGCTTTGTTCGTTCAAAATCTGTAAGGTTGCTCTTTTGAACAACGAATTGACAATCCACGGCTGTCCGCGTGATTGTTCGTAAACATAGTCCAACGCTTCCTGCGTAATTTGCTGTCCGGTTTCGGCTGTTCGCTGGGCAAAAAGTTTTGTTACATCATCTTTGCTAAAATTTGACAAGCTCGCCGAATCTTCTTTAATGTTGAACGGCGAACCCGGGTTTGGCGCTCTACCGCCTGTTGAGGCGGTGATGTAATCCTTCAAATCACGCATACCCACTAAAGCAATAGAAACAGGAAACTGTCCGACGCCGCGCGAGGCAAAACCATCGCGCAACTGCCGCAAAAAACTGATCATTGCATCCCCCTGCAATACGTCCACTTCATCGAAAAAGACAACCAAAGGATGGGGAACTGTTATAATAGCCCAATTACTCAATACTTCGTTGAGCAAACTACCGGCGTCGGTTTGTGGATATTCCGGAATCGGAACGCCACATCTTTCTGCCCATTTGCGTATTGCTTCAACGATAAGTGGCATGGCGCTGTTAGCTTCGATAAATCCTTGACAACGCTCAACACTGACATAACAGGCTACAACCTCGCTGTCCTTGTTTAGCTCGCGAACCCAAGTTTGCAGAAAAGTCGTTTTGCCTACTTGACGCGGCGCATGAAGCACCCAGTAAAGTTTGGCGCGTATGTAGCGATCTAACTGCGCGCCAACAAGACGCTCACGAGGCGAAAGCATGTAATGGTCGTCAGGATTACATGGACCGGTGGTATTGAAAAAATGTTTTGGTATCATGTTCAATGATGAATGATGAATTGAAAATTTTACGCAAAGATAATCATTTTTTCATTCTCAGTTTTCAATTTCCATTACATCCCGGCGGTACCGTCGCCTGTTACCTCTTTGCAGGTAAATCCTAATTTTTCAATGGATTTTTGCAATTTGGCTTTGTCCGTTTTGTTGGTTTGGTACTTGATGGTCACCAATTGCTTTTCCAAATTGGTAGATAAGTCCTTCACGCCTTTTTCGAAAGGAACGTTTTTCATGACTTTTTGTTCGCAATTGTGGCAATCCATGCTCACAGAAAAAACTACCTGTTCTTCCTTGTTGGTCTTTTTGACCTGTTGTGCGGAAACGACGTTCGTTCCCAACAAAAAAACTACTGCTAAAATAATTTGTACTACTTTCATGATGTTTAAATTTAATTTGATTTAACTTTATTATTTATAATTTTTGATTTACTTGATTTCTCCTAACCGCAAGCGTATGCCTGCATAAAATTTTCTACCCATCAGGGGTCCCCATATCCTTGAGGCGTCAAAATCGGCGCCAAAAGGATTTTCAGCGTCTACAATAGGATTCTTTTGCTTGTAATTGAGGATATTTTCGCAACCGACATATACATCAAAACGCCTTGTATTTTTGGTAATCTGGGCGAAGTAAAGCGGATATGCCGGCGACCATTCCTTCGGAGCGTGGTATCCCTCAAGAGAGGGCAAACGACTGCTGCCGTTGAACTGAGCGGTAAAGTCAAATTTCCATTTTTCGAAATTGGTGGCGTATGACAAATTGACCAATCCGCGATATTTGTTGGACAACGGTTTTTCGGTGGTAATGACTTGTATGGGGAGTTCCCTGTACGTGATTTTGGTATCGTTCCATCGAAAAGCGGCAAATATATCAAATCCCTTGAACGGCGTTGCATTGACGTCTATTTGCCATGCGTTGGCATACGATTTTGCACGATCAGGTCCGTTGGTCAGATTGTAGAAAATGATGTATCTCCTGTCAAATTCCATATCCACCACTGCCTGATTTTCAAATTCGGTGCGGTAATAATCCATCCCGATGGTTATTGTTTTGTCATCCCGCATGGGAATGTAGAATGTCAGGTTTACACCGTAATTCCATGCGCTTTCAATATTCAAATTTTCAACGGATTGAATATCTAACTGTTTAGACGAAGCCAAATAACCGATATTTTCACTGATGACATTCGGCGAACGGAATCCCCGTCCTGCCGAGGCGCGAAAAATGATATTGTCGGTAAAATTGAATTTGACGTTGGCTCGCGGCGTGTACAGCATCCCGAAACGGTTGTGGTAATCGCTGCGTAAACCGGCTAAAAGCACTAATTTTTCGAGATATGAAAAGGTATATTGTGCAAAAACTCCGGGAACGATTTCTTCGCGTAACAGTTGCGTCAGCGGGGTGTTGTTTGCAGGAAGCATATCGCTATACCACTCGTCGAAGCGGTCGTACATAAAACTGCCTCCCACAACGAATTTATGCGAAGGATTGACAATGTACGACGAAACCAGAATGTTACTGTAAAAAGTATTTTGCTTGCCGCTGTATGTTTTCGCGCCATACGCCGAGTTGAGTTCATGGTACGTGAAACTGTTGATGATCCCGATGCTTTGATCCGGTCGTTTGCCGAAAGCAAAACCTGTTTTGTTGGACGCTTTAAAATTGCGGTTATCAATACGGATTTGGTAACTGTTGTCGGGCGGTAATAATAGAGACGCCGCTTTGGACGTTTGTCCGCCGTCGCGTTCATCGTACAGGAATTTAACGTCAGTGCGCGATTCAACTCCTTTTTCGAGGTTGTCGTATATCCAGCGATTGTAGATATTGACCAGTTTGGTCTTGGGCATGTCCAAAAAACCGTCGTGGTTGGCGTCGTGTTCCGTCTGTTCCGTCGAACCATGCAGCATCAATCCCGTCCATACGTTTTTACCGACAGGCGTTGCCGAAGTGATATTGGCTTCCATGCGCCCGTCGTTTGAACCGAAAAGATTCAAAAACAGCGCTTCGGTATGATCCGGTTTCTTGTACTCCAGATTGATTTGCCCTGTCGTTGATTCATAACCATTTATTACAGAAGAAGTTCCTTTAGAAACCTGTATGGATTCCAACCACGGACCGGGAACGTAATTCCAGCCAAAAACTGACGCAAGCCCGCGCAAGGCAGGTACGTTTTCGTCGAGCATCTGCGTATAAATGCCTGATAATCCAAGCATTTGTATTTGTTTAGCGCCCGAAACGGCGTCGGTAAAGCCGACAGTAACGGTAGCGCTGTTCTCAAAACTCTCGGCTAAATTGCAGCACGCCATTTTCTGCAAGCCGGAACCGGTAATAATTTCCGTTTGAATCGGGGTAATTCTGGAAATATAACTGCCTCTACGGCGGGCTGAAATTACGGTTTCGCTCAGCATCACGCCTTCCAGCAATTCAATCTCTACCCTATTCGTTCCAACAGGAACCGAAACCGTATCATTTTGAAAACCCACAAAAGAAGCAATCAAACGGGAGCGTCCACTTGAAGGGACGTCAATGGAAAATCTTCCATCAGCGTTGGCGGTAACCCCTTGCTGTGTCCCTTCCCAAAAAACGCTTGCCGCAGGAAGCGTTGTCCTGCTGCCATCTTGATTTAAACCATACACCACGCCGTTGATTTGTTGTGCGCTCAGACAACCTAATACTGCTGTGGCAAAAAATAAACTGATTATATATTTCATTTAATTACAATTTTTTACGTTATTATTTACTTTTGAAGAAGCCCATATTCCAATATTGGCAAATTCTTTGTAAATCATAAACGTAACTGTCTGTATAAATAAATGAGCGGAATTTTTAGTAAAATGTAGGGAGGCGAATTGTTTTTAACGTCGGCGCTTTCTTTTACGCCGTCCATGAAGCCATAAACAGAAAGCAACGGGAGAAATAATAACGACGTCAGTTTCGATTGGTAGTCGTTGTTATACGCTACATTCAAATGGTCGGTATCTGCCATTTTGTACACGAAGGAACAACAATCTTCATCTTGACAATCGTCATCCTCGTCTTCATCGTGATGCTGGTCGTTGTGCTGACAACATTCATTTGTGGAATCGCTGCACAGGCATGACGGATGAAACGACATGACAGTCACCCGTTGCGAATCCGTACAGCCGCAACGAAGGAAACCAACGCCCACCACTGTCATCATGACATAAATGAACAGCAAAACGAATGATATGATACGGTTTAACTTCATAAAAAAAGTAGTACAAAAATCATACCAAAATATTTGTTTAATGAGAAAAACTAAATTTTCTCTCGCCTTTATCCATGCCACATTATTTATTCGCCCGTCTTTCCGACGTTAATAGCGGTAATTCAAGATCAATACCTTCTTCCCGTAATATATCCTGAATTTTGGAATTTAGTTCGGTGATTACTTTGGGGATGGTATTGGCGTCGGCAATGTACACATGAATCTGATACATATTATAATAATCTTCCAGACCCAGATCAAATACAAACGGTTCCCTTTCCTTGATGGTACCGTTGGTCGCTTTGGCAGCCCTTATCAGATATTCATGCGCTTTTTGCCAGGGTACATCGTAGCCTATTCCCACTTCTGAATGTACTATCAAACCATACTCCCGCGCCGAAACGCTGTAGTTAGTGGTTTGCGACGACAGGATGAACGAATTGGGGATAGTGATGATCTCATTTTTAGGCGTCTTGATACGGGTTACAAAAAGCGACTTCTCAATTACATTTCCTGTGGTATCGCTCAACTTGATGCGGTCGCCGATACTGAACGGACGCATGTAGGTAATGACTAAGCCGGCAATGATATTACCGATGAAAGCAGTTGACCCCAATGAAACAATCAATCCTACAAAAACAGAAATACCCTGAAAAACGCCTTTGTCAGAACCGGGAAGATAACTGTAGATCATGGCAACCATAAACGCATAAAGCAAAAATCTGATAATATGATAGGTTGGAATAGCCCAATCGGGAAAAAAACCGGGAATTTTCAACCGCTCGTTTTCTATCTCTTTTGCTAAAAAATTCACGCCTTTGATCAGATATTTGATGCTGTAATAAATAGCCGCGATGTAAAACACGTTGGGTATGTATTCAATAACCGACATCATGATAGACTTGATCGGCGTCCATATATAGCCGATGATGGTCATTGCCAATTGTTTGGTCTGTGGGAAGATGGCAAACAGCATGGGTATGGTAATGAGCAACTGAATCAAAACAAGCAGGTAGCGCAAGATATTGCTTACAAAAACAACCATGTGAATTTCCCGTCTTACAGTCAAAAATTCGTAATTACGGATAACAATCGGTTTGAAACGGCGACGGGCTATTCTGATAATTTTACGTTTTGAGAAACGATACAGCCAATTGGTCGCATAAATGAGCGCTGTTTGAAGAGCGACGACCAATACAAACAATCCTATTCGCTTGAAAATCTGCATCAAACTATGCTTTTTTTGCAGTATTTTAACCGCATCAACGATTGCAGCGCGATGGATGACAGCAAGCGAATCCATGGAGGTATCCATCCACAAGGCGTCATTTGCGGTAACCGTTGAGATGACCTTGCCTCCATACATGACGTCGATCTGATTCCCGTCGTCGGAATGGAACAAATGAATTGAATCGGCTTTGACGCTTCTGGATTTTCCCAGATCATCAATGTTTTTTTCAACAAGTTCCACCCTGTGGTGGATGGAAATACCGCCTTGCGCCGCATAGTACGTAAAAAGCGTTATGTCGTCGACCCGTAGCGGCGCTCCCTGCGTGACTTTTCGCAACGAATCGATACGTATTTTGTGCAGCGCCGCACGAATAGAATCAGAGATGGTCGCCGAGCGTGATTTTTCCAATTCTTCCAAATATAAAATCTCGTTGAGTCTCATTTGTTGAATCTGCAGGAGAAGGTCTGCAATGATGATCGAGTCGGCTTTTGCCAATGAATCTACCCCTTCGTGTAACGCCGTTTCAGGTTTGACCCCAAGAATAGTTTCTGTAATCTTTGATATTTGCGCATAGGATGATCCATTATTCGCAAATAATGTGATTATCAGAACAATAACTATTTTTCTCATTGTATTTTTGATATTTATACTCAGTTCGACAAAAAATCTACAATGCAAAGATAACCTTTTTTTCACAATATTCGACAAAAAAATAGAGTACATTCAGGGCAAACGCATCTAATTTTTCCGTTATATTTTAAAAATCAGTATTTTTGCGCCCAAATAAAAAATAAAAGTCAAAAATTACCGTGGTTTACCCTGATAATTTTGAAGATAAGATTGGTTTCCAGCGCATTCGGGAGTTATTGGTCGATTTGTGCCTCTCGCCGATGGGATGCCGGAATGTGGAAGATATGAAATTTTTCACTGATTATTCCGTCATTAACGCTCTGGTTAGTGAAACAGCCGAAATGCGCCATATTTGCCTCATGGAATCCGATTTTCCGGCGCAGGATTATTTTGATCTGACGCCCATGTTCCGCAATATAGCCATACCGGGTACTTTCCCCACTGTTGAAGACATGTTTGCTTTGAAGAAGTCATTGGAAACCATCCGCGCCATTCTCTCTTTTTTTCGCGGCAAGGGCAACGAATATCCTCTTTTGTGCCGGTTGATGGGCAACGTGGGATATTTTCCCGAGATTGTCAAAGCCATCGACCGGATTCTCGACCATCAGGGACGTATCCGCGACAACGCTTCTCCTGAATTAGCCGTTATCCGGCGTTCTATTTTCGAGAAGCAGGCAAGCGCATCGCGCGCGATGCAGCGCATCATCAAGCAGGCTCAATCCGACGGCTTTGTGGAAGAAGGCGTTTCGCCCGCCATCCGCGACGGACGCGCCGTGATACCGGTCAATTCGTCATTCAAACGGAAAATCAGCGGTATCGTACACGACGAATCTGCTACGGGGCGTACATCGTACATCGAACCCGCCGAACTGGTTGCCGTCAACAACGCCATCCGCGAACTGTTTTTTGCCGAACAGCGCGAAATAGTCCGTATCCTCACCGCTTTTGCCGACTTGTTGCGTCCGCATATCGACGAACTCAATGCTGCTTTCGACTTTCTCGGAAGCATCGACTTTATCCGCGCAAAGGCGTTACTGGCGCTCAAAATGAACGCCGTCAAGCCCATTTTTTCAGACCAACAGGCTTTTGAATGGCGGCGGGCTGTGCATCCGCTCATGTACCTTAATTTCAAAAAAGAGAACCGCGAACTGGTTCCCCTAGATATCCGTTTGACGCCTGAAGAACGCATCCTGATGATTTCCGGTCCCAACGCCGGCGGTAAAAGCGTGTGCCTGAAAACCGTAGGACTGATACAATATATGTTTCAATGCGGACTGCTGGCTCCAATGTCTGAAAACTCCGAAATGGGACTGTTTGAAACCATCTGCATTGACATTGGCGATGAGCAATCCATTGACAACGACCTGAGTACGTACAGTTCTCACTTGCTCAACATGAAACAGTTTTTGCGTTTGGCAGGCGCGCATACGTTGACGCTCATCGACGAGTTTGGCTCCGGAACCGAACCTGTCATTGGCGGGGCTATAGCCGAAGCCATTCTTGCCAACATCAACGCAAAAGGCGTATGGGGTGTCATCACTACGCATTACGGCAACCTGAAACATTGTGCTTCGTCCGTCAACGGTATCGCTAACGGCGCCATGTTGTACGACAGTCGCCAGATGAAACCCCTGTTTCGCCTTGAGATGGGTAAACCCGGAAGTTCGTTTGCGTTCGAGATCGCGCGTAAAATAGGGCTTTCGGAAGAAATTCTAACAGAAGCCGCTGATAAAGCAGGACGCCAGCATATAGACTTTGAAAAGCGCCTGCACGACATAGAGCGCGACAAACGTTACTGGGAACGGAAAAGAAATGACGCGCGCCGCCACGAAAAACGATTGGACGAGTTGTCTGCCAAACAATTGAGCGAATTAGAAAAAATCGAAAAAGAACGGAAACAGATCATAGAGAACGCCCGCAAAGAAGCGCAGCAAATATTAGCCGACACTAACCGCGCCATAGAGAATACTATCCGCGCCATCAAAGAAAGTCAGGCAGAAAAATCAACGACAAAAGAAGCGCGCAAAGAATTGGACGCCTTCAAAGGACAATTCATACAGCAAAAAAGCGACGAGGAAGAACGCATCCTTCGCAAAATTGCACAATTGAAAGAGCGCGAAAAAAGAAGAAACGAAAAGAAACAGCAACAACAGCAGCAAGTCAAAGAGCAACCCCAAACTGAAGAAGAACCTGTGGATAACGTCATCCGCAAAGGCGATGCAGTACGCTTAAACGGACAGGATACCGCAGGGGAAGCGCTGGAAATCAACGGAAAAAATGTTACGGTAATATTCGGCAACCTGTTGAGTACGATCGCTTCCGACAGATTGGTAAAAATCTCAAAAAACGAGTACAAAAAACAACGTACATATAGCGCTCCGACCATTCAGGTATACAATGTGGGCGAACGTCGCCTGCGCTTCAAACCGCATATTGACGTGCGCGGAATGCGCACCGAAGAAGCCATCCCCAAAGTAGAGGAATTAGTAGACGAAGCCTCAATGCTCAACATCGGCGAACTGCGTATCCTGCACGGTAAAGGAAATGGGATTCTCCGGCAAATGATTCGCGAATACCTGCGGATGTCGCCCGTTGTGGAATCATTCAACGATGAAGACATCCAGCAAGGCGGAACGGGAATTACGGTGGTGAAGGTGAAATAGTTTTCAGTTTTCAGTTTTCAGTTTTCAGTTTGGGGTTTGAAGTTTGGGGTTTGAAGTTTGAGGTTTGGGGTTTGAGGGGTGATTTTTTTTTTTTGTTATTTTGTATTTTATATTTATCTTTGCAGCGTTTTTTATAATCGGGGTGTGGCGCAGTTGGCTAGCGCACTTGCATGGGGTGCAAG
>Ga0099364_10006168_pt1 | contig 17532 bp, 14 predicted proteins | sample TergutTh196P3_FD_73070 | JGI IMG/M metagenome (GOLD analysis project Ga0099364, IMG submission 73070) | Microcerotermes parvus P3 segment gut microbial communities from Pointe-Noire, Republic of the Congo - Th196 P3 | ecosystem: Host-associated > Arthropoda: Insects > Digestive system > Gut ...
TTTTGGGCTTTACAGGACTGCCTTTTGCTGTTAAACATATACAATCCGATATGAGTTGTAATATTTTTTCTTCTTTGCCTTCTTCTATTAAAGAAATAAGATAAGCGACATTCTGGTCGTTAATAGTTTCACCGTGATTAAGCATATTTATCATGCTTTCAATAGCTTTTTGGGCTTTTGCCGTCTGTTCTTGCTCACCCGATATTTTCAATTCAACTCCGCGGTTAACAATAGTCACGTTATATTCATTTTCCAACATCGTCATATGTTCATCAAAACTACCGTACAAAGATAAAACATTTTCAATCCTGTCAAGATTAATACTAACTTCGATCAAATTATACCATCCTAATTCATTATTTGTTATTTGTTATTTGTTATTCCTAATTCCTAACTCCTAACACCTAACTCCTATTTAATATTATATCATAAATTATTCCTTTTTAAAGTGGCAAAACTGTAAAACTTTCATAAAATTTTATATTGTTATTGTAGCAATATGTACAAAAAATGGGGTTGTACTAATATCCAATAAAAGTATTGATAAAAAAATCCGAAAGAACGGATTTTTTTTATAAAATAGGTTGACATTTTTTATTGTATATGATAGTATATTTATATAAGCAAAAAGGGAATGCTGTCAACATTCCCTTCTTACCTGTACACCACAAATGGTGTCTGGCTAATTTTTTATAATAAAAGAAAAAACAAGCCGTTCGCTTTCGATTTAGGGCGGCTTATTTTTTTGCCTGTTTATATGTTTTATAAATTAATATTACTTGTAAAACTTCTAATATCAATCGTATAATATCAAATAAATTCATAGCTTATCACTCCTTTCGGAGCTTAGCCGACAAAAAGACACCACCCACGGTGCACTTAAAGAATTTATTTAAAATAAACTCTCTATTGCTATTGTGCCATATTCCGACAAAAAAGTCAAGGATTTATTATGATATTTTTCGTGTATACACCCCCGCCTACGGCGGGGGTGTATACATTCAACTATGCTTTTTTACAGATAATTTCCATTGAACCGTTGTAATGAGCTGATATTCTGTAATTTACAGGGGTAAAATTAAATCTTTCTAACAATTTGTACATTGAATCTTTTGAAAAACAATTTTTATGTGACGCTTCTAAACGCATAGGGTCGTTATGTCCGTTTGCAACAGAAAAAGACGATTGAAAATTTGGTGTTGAAAGCCATAAAACCCCATCATCTTTTAATAAATCGTAAACTTTTCCCATGGATTTAACGGGGTCGGGCACGTGTTCTATAACATCTCCCATAAAAATCACATTATATTTTTTGTTAGATTCGAACACATCAAAATCGCATATTTCTGCATTTAATCCATATTTCAACGCTATACCAATATATCATATTAATATGCTAATTACAACACTTTTGTAAATTTATTTGCAATTTTTACTGTTAATTTTATGATTTCAAAAAATACTATTACACTTATGCCTACCCATATTATTTTAAGCCATACTTCAAATGAGAGTGGAACTGTGTCAAAGAACATTCCGCCGAATTGTGTGATGACAAATTGCAAGAGAAACGTAAGAGCGAATACCACAAGCATCATTTTGTTTTGTATCATATTTTTAAAAATGCTTGTGTTCCCGAGTTCACGGCTGTTAAATGCGTTGAAAAGCTGGAAGATTACAAATAAAGTAAACAGTACAGTATGACTTTGTTCTGCAGGAACTCCCATGAAATTCCATGCTCTTTGTGATAAAAATACCGCCGAAATAAACACACCGTTAATAGCTATTCTTATAAACATCTGTTTTGATATTATATTTGTATTGCGTTTTGTGGGTTGTCTTTTCATCAAATCTCCGCGTATTGGTTCTAATCCCAAAGTAAGAGCGGGCGGCCCGTCCATTATAATATTTATCCATAAAATTTCAAGCGCGGTAAACGGCGTTTCTATTTCACCCAATCCTGCAATCACAGAAACAAGTATTGAAAATAAAATTGTAATTACAAAAGATACATTAACGGTAAGCTGAAACTGTATAAATCTTTGAAAATTCTCGTAAATCCCACGTCCCCACTGGACGGCTTTTATAATAGTCGAAAAAGAATCATCCAAAAGCACTATGTCGCTTGCTTCTTTTGAAACTTCTGTCCCTGTGATTCCCATGGCTATCCCGACATCGGCATTTTTTATGGCGGGTGCGTCGTTAATGCCGTCTCCTGTAACAGCGACAACGTTGCCGTCGGCTTTTAAGGTGTTTACAACTTTCATTTTTATCGACGGTGTACTGCGGGCAATTACGCGAATATCCGCAAGCTTGTCCGAAAGTTCTTGTTCCGTGAGTTCTTCTAATTCATTAGCCTCAACCGCAATTTTGTTTTCATCCAAAATACCAAGCTCGTTAGCAATAGCAGTTGCGGTAACAATATTATCCCCTGTCATCATTATTAAGCCAATCCCTGCACTGCGGCTTTTTTCCACGGCGTCCAAAACATCACTGCGTAAAGGGTCGGTGATTGCGGTGAAACCGTCAAAAGTCATTTGACTTTTAATTTCATTTTCTGATAATTCGGGCATAACATCAAAAGTTTTGTGCGAAAATCCTATTACACGGCAGGCTTTTTCTTGAAAGTTCATAATTTCTTTTTCAATAAGGCTTTTTTCTTCTGCCGTAATATTACAATTCGAAAGGATTTTTTCAGGGCTTCCTTTTGTATAAGCAGTGAAAACTCCGTTTTCTTCTATTATCGTCGTCATATCCTTATTTTCTGAAGAAAAGGGGAATACATGGACAATTTTCGCTTGAGCGCGTTGTTGTTTGTATTCTAAACCTGCTTTATCCGCCGTAATTAATAACGCACATTCAGTGGGATTACCTATAAATTTTGGATGTCCGTCTTTGTATTCAACATCAGCCGTGCTGTTTATACAAAAATTTGTAAACATAAATTTATTATCCAGCTTTTGTGAGTCCAGATTTTGCGAGTCAATTATTTTTCCCCCTGTATAAACACTCGTAACTGTCATACGATTTTCAGTTAACGTACCTGTTTTATCTGAACATATAATGTTAATACAACCTACAGTTTCACAAGCTATTAATTTTTTCACCAAAGCGTTTTGTTTTGACATTTTTATTATATTTATTGCCAAAGATACCGCGACAATGGTGGGCAATCCTTCCGGAACGGATGCTACAATTAGCACTATGCTGTTGATAAAAGCCCCGGAGATTGTGTAAAAATCAACTGTGCCGTTTATTATATATACAACAAGATGGGTAAAGAAAACTATTGCCGCCGTACTTCCGCCGAAAATAGCAATCATTTTGCCCATTTTCTTGATTTTTTCCTGCAAAGGAGTAGACGAAACTATAGTAGAAGACAGTTCCCCTGCGATTTTACCAAATTCGGTTTTGTCGCCCACCGCCGTTATTACCATTTTACCGCTTCCGCTTGTGATAAAACAACCGGAATACAGCATATTTTCACGTTCTGCGATAGGTGTTTTTTCGTTCTCATACACAACATTTTCGTTTTTTTGCACCGCAACACTTTCACCTGTCAAAGAAGATTCATCCGCATACAAAGACGCGCTTTCAATCAATCTGCCGTCGGCGGTTAATTTGTCCCCAGTCTCGATAAAAACAATATCTCCGACTACAATTTCTTTTTGCGGAATAAGACTTATTGTGCCGTTCCGCACAACTTTTACAAAAGTATCATCATTAATTTTATTTATAGCTTCAAAAGCTTTTGCGCTTCGCCCTTCCATAACAACAGTGATAACAACCGCAAGTGATATAGCAACAATAATACCGATACATTCAAATAAATCAGGCTCTTCGCCCGCAATCACATGAGCGACATTAACGATAATGGTAATTATTGCCGCTAATAACAATATGATAATCATGGGTTCGCACAAAGTTTCAAATATTCTTTTTATAAGAGATTTCGGCTTTTCCTTAGTAAAAGAATTAACTCCATATTTCAACGCATTTTCTTTTATATATTCCGTTGATAAACCATTATTTTCATCAGTATTTAAAATTTTTAGCGTTTTTTGTTTTTCCATCATAAAGAAGTTCATAAATGTTTTTCCTTTTCTTTTTTCGCTTATGCCGCGAAGTGGCACTTACTTTTAAAAAGTAAACAAAAATTTTCGCTTATGCCGCGACTTTGCATTTTTTATTTTGTAGGGGCGGCAACCTGCCGCCCGCGGTATAATATATTTATCGGGTGGGCGGCAAATTGCCGCCCCTACATATTATTGTTTTTGATTTTGTAAGGTACGCACACTGGGCGTACCGTTACATAAAATCGCTCATGCCGCGAATGGCATATTCTTAACCGCTGTCTTCAGCGGAGAAGTTTGTTTGTCGCTCATGCCGTGAAATGGCATTTACTTTTTAAAAAGTAAGCAAAATCTTTTTTCCGCTGTCTTCAGCGGAGAAGTTTGTTTGTCGGGATTGCGCCCGACAGCGCAGTTACTTTGTACAAGGCTTGCTTGCAAGACTTTACACAACAGTAACCAAAAGTCGTTTAGGCGTTCCCCCTAAAAACCCCCTAAGTTGACACCAAGAAAGTTTACTAATCGTCGTTTGCTCTCGATTGGTTAGTTTTCCGTATTTTCTTCGCTTTTTCGCACCGGAGTTGAAACGCAACGACGATACGGTGTTTGTACTCCTCATGTTACAATAATTGTTCCCAAGTCTTGCCATTATGCTATTTATTATTTTAACAACAAAATTCGTTGTGGCAAGACTTAGGTTCATCGTTCATCTTCGTTTTTTATTTGTTATTTATTATTTTTTAGTTGTCAATTGTAGCCGTCCATTCTTCCATATATATATATAGTTGGGATTTTTCGTTTTCTAAGTCTTGGTATATTTTTGAGATTAGTTGATAGTCTGCGATGTTTTTTGGGTCGTTCATTTTATATGTTAATTCTTCTATGTTTTGTTCTGTTTCGTGAATTAAATTTTCAAGTTGTGAAATTCTTATGCGTTTTTGGGCTTGTATTGCTCTTTGGGCTTTTTTGTTGTTGGGGTTTGTTTTTGGGTTTTGATTTTTTGTAATATTATTTTTAGCTATCTCAATTTTTTCCAAATTTTCGATTTTTTGCTTTTCGTTTATATAAAAATCAAAATTGCCGTTATATATCACAAAACCGTCTTTTGTCATTTCTGCTATTTTTGTTGGGACTTTGTTTAGTAAATATCGGTCATGGGATATGAACAAAAGCGTTCCTTCAAAATCAACCAAACTTTGTTCCAAAACTTCTTTTGTGGTAAGGTCAAGATGGTTTGTCGGTTCGTCTAAAACAAGGGTGTTTCGCTTTTCCATGAATACTTTCGCAAAAGCTAATTTCGCTTTTTCTCCGCCGCTTAAAACAAAAACCGGTTTAAACACATTTTCACCTTGTAAAAGCACCCTTGCCAATGCGGAGCGTATTGTAAATTCATTTTCACGCGGGAATGTGTCCCATAATTCTTCTAAAGCTGTGTTGTTCGGGTTAAGGTTAGTGTTTTCTTGTTCATAATAACTTATACTAACATTTTTACCCCAAACTACCTCTGTTTCTTCTTTATCAAGATAATCTAATATTGTTTTTATAAACGTGGATTTTCCTATGCCGTTTGCTCCTATTATCGCTATTTTTTCACCGCGTCTTAATTCAAAATTTAGATCAGATGCTAAGACTTTCCGCTCTTCTCCGACTGTTAATTCAAGTTTTGATACTTCCAGTACGCTTTTTACAGATTCTTTATTATAAGTAAAATCCAATTTTACAGTTTTGTCGTATATTTTTGGTTTTTCGATAATTTCCATGCGTTCCAAGGCGTGAACTCTGCTTTTTGCACTGTTGGAAGTTGAGGCTCTGGCTATGTTTTTTGCGATATAATCTTTCATCTTTTTTATTTCTTCTTGTTGAGCCTCGTATTGTTTTAATTGATTTTGTAAGCGTTCTTCCCGCAAAATTTTAAATTTTGAATAGTTACCTTTGTATTGTATGATAGATGTGTTTTCAATTTCCCAAATACGGCTTGCGGTTTTATCGAGAAAATATCTGTCATGCGATACGCTCAAAATCGCTCCTTTATAGCTTGCAAGATAATTTTCAAGCCAAAGTAAAGTTTCAAAATCAAGATGGTTAGTAGGCTCGTCCAACAATAAAACTTCGGGTTTTTCCAATAATAATTTTGCCAATTCAAGCCGTGTTTTTTCACCGCCGCTTAAAAGTGATGTTTTCATATTAGGGTCTTTATCGGCAAATCCCATGCCGTTCAGTACGATTTTTATATCTACTTCAAATGAATATCCGCCGCTTTTTTCAAAATTTTCTTGTAATTTTGAATATTCATCTGTCGCATTATTATATATATCTTGCCCAATTTCTTCACCTTTTGCAATAATTTCTTCTAATTCTTTAAGTCTTTTCCCCATAAAAATAACATCATTAAAAACACTACGCAGTTCGTCCATTATAGTGTTTTCGTTTTCCATATTACTTATGCCCATGCACTGGGTTTGCACAAACTGGTTGTTTGAATGGCATGGGCCTGTCGGTAGCCGCTGCGCATTTTTATTTTGATTATTATTCAAACTTTTTTGTTCTAAAAAGCCTATTTTTAAATTTGATTTATATGATACTTTCCCTTGTTCATAAGTTATTTTGTCACATATGATTTTAAGCAAAGTAGTTTTACCCGTACCGTTGTCGCCGACAAGTCCGATACGGTCGTTTTCTTCTATTCTTAAATTAATGTCTTTTAACAAAGGCTCTTTAACAAACCTTATGGTTATATCTTCAAGGTTAACGAGCATAATTTATAACCATGCCTTTTTAATTCTATTTTATCACTGACTTTTGCGGAGAAATTTATTTTTCATATATGTAAAATAGCCGCTCTATAGTCAAAGTTAGCGGCTATTCAAATTTATCAATATTGACTAACTGTTTTACGGATGATTTTTAAATATTACTTATTTTGACTATATTCCTCTACTTGTAATTTTTAAGCAATTATCCGTTTCACAGTGTAATACATATGAACTTCCTTTTCGTTGAAGTATAAAAGTATTGCCGCAAACAGGGCATATTTTATCTGTTTCGCCATATCTTCCAATATCTTCCGCTACCTGCGAAAGAAACACATGACGATCATAATTATTACTTATTGTCCTTTTAGCGACCATAGATAATCTCCCTCGCTTTCTTGTTATATTCTATAATGTGTCCGCCTTCTTTTGCTCTTTCATAAGCATCTAACATTAAATAACATCTGTCATTTTTAGATAAGTTCGGCGATTTTATAGCTGCTATATAGCTTGCCCGAAATTCATCTCGCCAATCACCAGCTTCAAACTTTGAGGGTACGAACTTATAATGTCCGTAATATTCATGTGCCAATACAGCACGTTCGCTCATTATATCTCTCGGGTGGGTTGATTTTTCATCAGGCATAACATCACCGCGAATATTTATGTATCCTGTTTCGTCATTATATCCTGTCCGAAGACCTATATTAAATAAAAAAATATTACTATCCGCATCTATTGCTTTTATTTCACATAATAAACGTTGAATATCATTATTTGTTAGTATAGTGAACGGACTTGTACGTAATCCTCCAGCTTTTCTGTTGTCAATCATTCCCCCACCACCTAATTTGATTATACCATAAATAAGTGCGTATGCACGAGTGAGGTATAATCTATTATACCATAAGTGACATGCGTATGCACGAATGAGGTATAATTTATTATACCATCATTGTTTATAATCGTCAAGCCATTTTTATCAACATATTTATATTTAATTGTCAAAAAACGTCTGTTTTGCTCTATCTATTATTTTTTATTACTCATTTCTTACTTTTTATTTTTCTTTTTAGTAAACGCCTTATTGTAACCTTTTAAAATACTTTGCAAGAAGTTGTTTATTATTAAAATCATGCTTGGAGTTATTAGAATTTGTACGAGCATTACCATCATTACTTTATACGGTAATCTTGCGAAATCAATAGATAAGTTTGTAACACCTATATATACTAAAATATCTTTTAAGAAAATCATGCTTGCGAAAAATAGTGCGAAGACTAACACATATATGGTTTTCCGTAAAATTGTTTGTAAAGGAAATACTTGTTTTATCATATAAAGACTGGTGACTCCTGTTGTTATAACACATAGTGTTGAATATACAACGTCCGACAATCCCAAAATACTGCTCATAACGGCAATTAGTATTATATGGAAAACTACAACTGCCGCCCCTGTTGCCGCATTTAATGCTACATTTCTCAAAAATCCCTCTTTTACGCGTTTGAAATTAGGCTCAATGGAAAATATAAATGTGGGAATTCCGATTGCGAAAGCGCTTATAATTGTCAAGTGCAACGGCATGAAAGGATAACTCATGCCTGTGATAAGTGTTATTAATGTGACAATAACCGAAAAAATCGTCTTAATTAAAAATAATGAAGATGAACTTTGTATGTTGTTAATAACACGCCGTCCTTGATTTACAACATGAGGCATCGCCGAAAAGTCAGATTTTAACAATACCATGTCAGAACAACCTTTTGCGGCGTCACTTCCTGCTGCCATTGCAATACTGCAATTTGCTTGTTTTAACGCGGGAACATCGTTTACACCGTCCCCTGTCATCGCAACCGTATGTCCTTTGTTTTGTAATGCTTTTATGATTTTCTTTTTCTTGTCGGGGGTAACTCTGCCAAAAACTCGATATTCATTTACTGCACTTGCAATTTCATCATCGGAATTAATTATTGTCGCATCAATATATTTATCTGCATTTTCTACGCCCGCTTTTTCGGCGATATATGATACTGTGGCAGGATGGTCGCCGGAAATTACGGTGAGTTCAACATCTTGTTCTTTAAAATAATTTATAGTATCCAAAGCATTTTTGCGGATAATATCGCTGATTAATATCAAGGCACACGGTTTTAAATCCTGCGGTAATGCCGAAATATCCGCCATATGCGGACTGTGGGCTAATGCTATAACTCTTATGCCCTCTTTGGTGTATTGTTCTGTTTGTTTTCTTATTTCAAAAAATTCATCCGCCCAAACATTATCATGAGGAAATAATGCGTCAAACGCTCCCAACAAATAAGTACCTTGCTTTTCAAAAGAAACTCCGCTGTATTTTCTTGCCGATGAAAACGGTATTGTAGACAAAGCCGTATAATTTGTGTACGGTAAAAAATGTGATTTTAACGCTTCAAAAGTAGAACTGTAATCTGACAGCACATATACAATATTACCCAAGACTTCTTCTAAAGGCACATCTGTTATTTTAATAACTTCATTGACTTTCATTTTACCTTCGGTAATCGTACCTGTTTTATCAAGACATAGCATATCCACTCTGGCAAGAGTTTCTATGCAAAACAATTCATGCACCAAAACTTTATGTTTACCGAGATTTACCGCACCCATCGCAAGCGCTATACTTGTCAAGAGAATTAATCCTTCCGGAATCATACCCACCAAAGCGCCTACGGTTTGAATTATTGATTCTGTGAATGTGTAATCAAGATGATAAAATCTTGTAGCAAACATAGCAGTACCGAGCGGTAAAATTATCATACTGACTACTTTTAGAATACGGTTCATCGCTTTACGCAATTCTGAGCCGTGTTTTTTCATTGATTTTGCTTGTGCTGTGATTTTATGGGCGAAATTATCTACGCCGACATTTTCAACTTTTGCATAAGCTTTGCCTGAAACAACAAAACTTCCTGAATATAACATATCACCTTGATTTTTTACAACGGTGTCGGATTCACCTGTCAATAATGATTCATTAACTTCAATCATTCCTTGCACTAAAATTGAATCCGAATAAATTTGATTGCCTGCCAAAAGTATAGTTATATCGTCTTTTACAATATTTTCCGCATTTATATTTAACTGATTTCCGTTCCTCATTACCGCTGTTTTTGCTTTTACAAACAACGATAATTTATCGAGGGTGTTTTTCGCGCGCAATTCTTGTATAATCCCGATAATAGTATTGATAACCACAATCATCATAAACAGCATATTTTCATATGATCTAACATAAAACAACAACGCCGCAAGAATGATATTAATTAAATTGAAAAAAGTGAAAATATTACTCGCAAATATTTTTTTAACCGACCTGCTGGTTTTATTTGCCTGTTTATTAACAAGTCCTTTTTTTATGCGGTTTTCTACTTGTTCTGAAGTCAATCCTTTTTCAATATTAATTTCTTCTTCGATATGTTCTTGCTCTTGCTCTTGTTCTTTTGTCTTTTTTTGTCTTTTTTTCTTATTTTTTGTTATGTTTTCATTTTCGTTATCATTTTCATTTTCCATATGATTTTCTGCTTCTTGCGATTGTTCAAGTTTATCATCTTGTGCATTTTCATCAAACAATTCCGTTTTGGATTCTAATTCTTGTATTTGACCTTTTATTTGCTGTTGAATTGATTCTTTATCTTGCAATTTATCATTATCAGTTTTATTATTTTTCACCTAAAAACACCATCCTTATTATTTTATATTAATTGTTTTAATGTAGTATTCATTAATTTATTTCGCACCGTTTTTGTAATATCCGAAAAAATATCACGTGTATTACAATTCGCATTTACACAATTTTCTTTTATTTCCGCTGTTTCATAACTACATTCATGTCCGTCTTGCAAACAACGGCTAAACATATATTCACCTTCTAAAATTTCAATAATTTCACAAAGGGTAATATTTTCAGCAGAGCGTGAAAGAACATACCCGCCATTTTTCCCTATATAAGAGTTAAGCAAGCCTCCGTCTTTCAACTTTTTTAATATTTTTAAAGTGAACCGTTTTGGGATTCCTGCACCGTCCGCAATTGCTTGTGCATGAAGTTTATTTTCCTGTTGTGCTAATAATAACATTATACGGACACCATAATCTGTTTCAAGTGTGATATACAAGGGTTTTCTTCCTTTTTGTCGTTTTTGCAACGACTTTGCATTTTCTTAACCGCTAACTTCAGCGGAAGGGAAGGTTTGTCGCTCATGCCGCGACGGGCACTTACTTTGTAACGATACAAAGTAAGCAAAAATCGTTTAGGGGGACAATCCCCCTAAAAACCCCAGGGGATGACACCAAGATGATTTATTAATCGTCGTTTGCTCTCGATTGGTAAAATTTCCGTATTTCCTTTGCTTTTTCGCACCGTTGTTTTTCACGCAACGACGATACAAGGTTTGTACTCCCCATGTTCCATAACTGTCAATTGTATTATGCCGTTGTACAAACGCAACGACGATATGGTGTTTGTGCTCCTCATGTTCCAAAATTGTTGTTTTTTTATTCAACGGGCGGCAGATTGCCGCCCCTACATATTTTTGTGATATTGTAGGGTACGCACACTGGGCGTACCGCTACACAAAAAAATCCTTCAGTTTTTTTCGAGCAAAAAAGATCAGTCCAGAAAATCCTTCAACTTTTTGCTTCTGCTGGGATGTCTTAGTTTTCTTAGTGCTTTTGCTTCTATTTGTCGGATTCTTTCGCGGGTTACGTTGAATTCTTTGCCTACTTCTTCTAATGTGCGGGAACGTCCGTCTTCCATTCCGAAACGTAAACGCAATACTTTTTCTTCTCTGTCTGTCAATGTTCCCAGTATGCTCCCCAGTTGTTCTTTTAATAAAATATGTGATGCCGCTTCTTGAGGAGCGGGAGAATCATCGTCTTGAATAAAATCACCTAAATGGCTGTCTTCTTCTTCACCAATCGGTGTTTCCAATGAAACAGGCTCTTGTGATACTCTTATAATTTCGCGGACTTTATCGGGTGAAAGAGATAATAAATCTGCTATTTCTTCCGCGCTCGGTTCATGTCCGTTTTTGTGCAAGAGTTGACTGGACGCTTTTTTTACTTTGTTTATTGTTTCTACCATGTGTACGGGGATGCGGATAGTACGCGCTTGGTCTGCGATAGCGCGGGTTATTGCTTGTCGTATCCACCATGTAGCATATGTTGAAAACTTAAACCCTTTGGTATAATCAAACTTTTCTACTGCTTTAATAAGCCCTAAATTTCCTTCTTGAATTAAATCAAGAAATTGTAATCCTCGTCCTACATAACGTTTTGCGATGCTGACGACAAGACGTAAATTTGCTTCTGACAGTTTTTTACGTGCATCTGTATCGCCTTCGGACATTCGTTTTGCAAGGTCTATTTCGTCTTCGGCGGAAAGTAAATCTACCCGCCCGATTTCTTTCAAATAAGATTTTACAGGGTCTCCGATATTAATTCCTTCGGCTATCAAGGCGTTTTCGACTTCTTCTTCCAACGGAACATCCATGTTGAGTTCCATCTCAAATTCTTCTTCAATGCCAAAACTGTCTATAATTTCTATATTAAAATTTTCCAATGAATCATAAAGCTTTTCCATCGTATCAGGGTCAAATTCAAGTTCTTCAAGAACATCAGAAATTTCTTGTGTAGAAATTTTCCCCTGTGCCTTGGCACGTTCCATTAATTCATTGATGCTTTTCATATAATCAAGATTTGCCATAATAATGGTCACGCTCCTTTCCCAGACGAGCTGGAGATAATAAATAATAGGTAATTGCAAGCAATTACAGTGATCAGTGGTCAGTGACCAGTGATCAGATTCTAAAATATATAGTGTTCGCACACATCTTATAGTTTAGTGTAAATTTGTTTTTGTAAATTCTGTCCACTGTCCACTGGTCACTGACCACTCTGATGGTCACTGACCACTCTGATTGCCTCTTTTTTGCATAATATATTTTTGTATTTCTTCCGGGGACATTTTGCTTAAATCATCATCGCTTTTTTTCTCTTTATTTTCAAGTAAAATTTTAATGTAATCATTAAGCTGTATTTTCATATTATTCATTCCGGATTTTTTCGCTAATATCCCTGCGAGTTTGGATAAATCCGTCTCATTTAATGTTCCGGATAACAACGTCAATTCAAGCTTGTCATATGCCGCATCAGTTCGCATTATATCGCTAATAACGGTAAAAACACGCTTACCCCATGATGTAATAAAATCATCTGTTGTTATTTTTGTTGATATTTCACTAAAACAATCCGGGTTTTTCATTATAAACCACAAAAGGTTTTCTTCTGCGGTCGCTTGTTTTAGATTGTCGGATTTTTCTGGGCTTGTCCTATCTGTATAAAACTCTTTGCCCGAAAGCATTTCTCTGCGGTCTTTATATTTTTTGCTTTTGTTGTTTTTATCAATCAAATCTGTTGTGCTTTTTAAAATTACACTTTTTGATGTTTGTGTATCTTCCGCTATTTTTGCCGCATATACTTCTCTTTCGATAGCATCGGTACACTCTGTTAACATCTTTACGCACTCATGTATGTATTTAGTCTTACCTTCTATGCTTGAAATATCATAAATTCGCTTTAAATTCGCTATTTTATGAGAAAAAACATCTTTTGAAGCATCTAAAAGCAATGAAAAGCGTTCTGCTCCAAACTTTTTTATATATTCATCAGGGTCTTTTGCATCGTTGAGAACTAAAACTTTTGTGTCAAGCCCTGCTTGCGAAAGTAATGAGGATGCCTTGGATGTGGCAAGCTGTCCTGCTGCATCTGAATCATATGCAATAATGACTTCATCGGTATATTTTGACAATAAACGCGCTTGTTCTGCGGTGAACGCCGTTCCCAACGCCGCTACAACCCCTTGAAATCCCGCTTGCCATATTGCAATTACATCCATATACCCTTCAGCTAATATTATTGCCTTAGAATTTATATTTTTTGCAAAATTTAACGAAAACAAGTTATTGCTTTTTTTAAACGCCAATGTATCGGAAGAATTAAGATATTTAGGACGTGAATCGTCCAAAACCCTACCGCCGAAAGCAATAACATTTTTTCGCAAATCAATTATAGGGAATATAATACGGTTTCTAAACTGGTCATAATATGTACCTTTTTGCGAACGTGAAATTAAATTCGCCGCCGTTAATTCTTCCATCGTGAAATTTTTGGTAAAAAGATAATTTTTCAAACTGTCCCATGAATCAGGGGCAAATCCCAATCCAAACACAGTAATTGATTTTTGTGATATTCCGCGGTTTAAAAGATATTCCAACCCTTTTTTGCCGTGTTCGGAATATAACATTTTATTGAAAAACCGCGCCGCTTCCACATTCGCGGCAAGTATGCGTTGTTTTAATTTTGCATTGCGGTTATCTTCACCTTTTTCGGGAAACGGGATATTATATTTTTGAGCAAGATATTTCAAAGCTTCGGTATATTCAAGATTTTCCTGCTTCATTATAAATGTAATAGTGTCGCCGCCTGTGCCGCAACCAAAACAATAAAACGATTGACTTTCGGAATAAACCACAAAAGACGGCGTTTTTTCCAAATGAAAAGGACACAGCCCGGTCAAATTCCGCCCTGCACGTTTTAAATCAAGATAAGGAGATATTACATCTTCTATATCGGCAGCATATTTAATTTTATTAACAAATTCGAGCCAATCATAATTCATAGTATAGGCGACCTCTATGTTAAGCGTTTTATTTCAGCTTGTATTTCGTCAATAATTTCAATATTAACTATCGCTTTTTTACCATCTTGTTTTGCTGAATATATATAAAAAACTTTGCCTCCATATTTAGCAGTAAATTTTTCATGTGATTTTACTTGTATTTTCTTTTCTTTAAATATTTCGGACATTTGAATTTTATCATTAACGGGTTTTACTTGTAATCCTATATATTTACGGTTTATTAAAATGAAAAAGTCCACATTGTATAATCTATCCCATTCATCCGGAGCAGGCTCAATTTTCAATTCAAGCATTTTTTCTAATTGACCATATATTGTGGATATTTCTGTCATATATCCATCAAACGTCCTATCAATAACAAGATTTACCATGTAATTAATACAATCTTGTTCTGTTATATTTTCAATTTCATGTTGTATTACTTCTGTAATTTTTGTATGTAATTTGCGTCCTAAATCTTCAATATGTTCTAATGAACGAACATTTTCAAAATAATATTTTCTCCATTCATCAATCGTTTTAGGCGAGCATTTACGAATTGTTTCTGATGTTGCACCAACATTACGTTTGAAATTAAGTTGAAATCTATTCATTGTATTATTAAGTATCCATTCTTTTGCCGTTTAATATCCTATCTCCCTTTTGATACTATCTTGCAATTTAACAAATTTATCCATGTGAGTAAAAGGTTTTGATATATCAACAAATACATAACCATATTTTAATAAATGTGCATTTATAAATGTTTTGTTGTCAAGATAAACATATGCACATGAATATCCGTCATTATAATTTATGTTATCTTGCTTTAAAAAAACTTTACGTCCCTTAAATTTATCAATCATAAAATTAACGGCATCTTCAATTTTAGTAATATCTTGTTTTATCCCTATTAATCGCACTTTTATATTATTATTTAATTCTATTAATTCCGGGGATATAACTTTTTTTACATTAAATAATTCTTCTCTTTCTCCTGTGCTTTTTTTATCAATTTTTGAGCCATACTGTAATAATTTAACATCACCTTGTTTGTCGAGTTTATGTGTGTCTATAAACTTATAGGGTAACTTTTGTATTGCTTTTGTAATATCATTTGTTGAAAAAACATTATCGTCCATTTCAATTTTTATTATATTATTTGTGTTTTTCGCACCAATCTTATTTTCAATTATCGGTATAAATTCCGAATTAATTTCATAATTTATAGAATTTCGTTTTAATTCACGGGCAACTTTTGCGGTTGTGCCGCTACCGGCGAATGGGTCAAGAATAGTTTCACCCACAAAAGAAAACATTTTTATTAAACGCCGAGGCAATTCATCCGGGAACATCGCTAAATGTTTATTTTGTTTTACTCCGGCAAAATTCCAATGTCCAACAAAATAATTGTTCCATTCTTCGTTAGTCATTATGGATTCTTGTTTTTGAGCATATGTCGGTTTTTTCGCTGTGCCTTGTTTTTTAAACAATAAAATATATTCAAAATCAAGTTTTACAATACCGTTTCGCGGATATGGATAACTCCCCATAACAGCACCGCCGCCTGTAGTATTCATTGTTGTTGATTTTTGCCATATAATTTGCCCCATAAAATCAAAACCGATTGTTTCACAAAACCGTATGATTTCACTGTGTATTGGAATAACTTTATAACGTCCATAATATACAGAACGTGCAAATTGGTCTCCGACATTTATACATAAACGACAGCCATTTTCTAAAACCCGGAAACATTCTTTCCATACTATATTTAAATTATTAATATATGTTTCATAATCATCGTCAAATCCGATTTGATTATTTATTCCATAATCTTTTAATTGCCAATAGGGCGGTGAAGTAACAATCAAATTAACAGATTTATCCTCAACATTTTTCATATTGCGGCAATCACCGTTAATAATTTTATGCACTGTAAACTCGTCCATCTGCAACACTATCCCTTTTTATACCAATATTCAACAAAAATTGTCCCTAATTCCTAACTCCTAATTCCTAATAATTTTTGCGTTCATATAATCTTAAATTTATCATAAAAATTTCGCGAAAGCAAAAATTGTCCTAACTCCTATTTTACATTTCTAATTTCTGCCGCACTAACATCAAAGGCTTAAAATTTTGTATTTGTTTTGCGTATTCAAGAGCTTTTTTCATGTCTTTATCAAATATTTCAATTTCTTTCGGATAACGCGGTTGTATGCCATATAATGTTAATATATTACAAGCTCTTTTTATATCTTGAAAACATTCATCACAATTATAACACATTTCACATAAAGCATCTAAATTATGGGTTTTAGGCGGTTCTATATTTTTTTGTAAATTAAATATCCTTTTAGATATTTTTCTGCCGATTGTTGACAGTGATAACATATAATTTCTATCGGTATCGGATTCATTGTGCATAAATATTCAGCAGACATCAAATCCATATTTGCAAATTCAAACCATTCAGCAACATATTCAAGCCCCATAAATAATTGTACCTTTCTTATTAATTATATTTTCAAGTGTCGGTCCATTTTTTCTGCGATTAAAAACACTGGATTTACCTAATAATAAATCAAGCGGAGCAGACTTCTTCTTCCAAAGAAGTTCGCGTATATCTGCTTGTAATTCCGGTATATCTGTAGTATTATCAGGAACAACTACATAAATATCAAAATCGCTTTCTTCATTAGGCGTTCCATAAGCACGTGAGCCAAATAAATAAATTGTTTCAGCCGAAACTATTTGTAGTATACTGTTTTTAATAATTTCTAATTCCTTTTGAATATTTTTATTCATTATACCCTAATTCCTTTCCCAGACAAGCTAGAAATAATAAAGAAAAAATGTTAAACAAATAAATAACCAATGAGCGGACTTATAAAAATAGCCAAATAAATTAAAGTAATCCACGGCTGATAATCTACATAAAAACCTTTGAAACTCAAACTCCACGGGTGCTTTATTATTACAAAACCAACTA
>Ga0099364_10006169_pt1 | contig 17532 bp, 19 predicted proteins | sample TergutTh196P3_FD_73070 | JGI IMG/M metagenome (GOLD analysis project Ga0099364, IMG submission 73070) | Microcerotermes parvus P3 segment gut microbial communities from Pointe-Noire, Republic of the Congo - Th196 P3 | ecosystem: Host-associated > Arthropoda: Insects > Digestive system > Gut ...
AAACCGGGTATGCACCCCAATCCTTTGTCCCATAGGGACAAAATATCGGTAGAAACCGGGTATGCACCCCAATCCTTTGTCCCATAGGGACAAAATATCGGTAGAAAAGAATATTCACCAAATATTAAAATTATACTTATATGAATAGACGAAAATTTGTAAAAAACACCGGTTTATTAGGGCTTGCGGCAAGCCTTCCGGGCGTTTCGGCATACGCTGAGGCTTATGAAAAAGGGAATTTTTCGATTAAGAAAAAGATTTCTTTGGATGATCAGTGGGATGTGATTGTTGTCGGCGGCGGGCCTTCGGGATGCGCCGCCGCAGTAGCCGCAGCGCGCGAAGGCGCTAAAACACTGTTGATTGAAGCCATGGGCGTGCTTGGAGGGATGGGAACTGCCGGTATGGTGCCTTCGTGGACGCCAATGACCGACGGTGAAAAAATAATCTACAAGGGTCTGGCTGAAAGAGTGTTTTTGGAATCGAAGAAAGGGGTTCCGCATGTTTCTGCCACTCAAATGAATTGGGTGCCCATCCATACGGAGTATCTGAAAACCGTATACGACAGGTTAGTGGCCTCTTATGGCGTCAAAGTATTGTTCTTCTCCAGACCGGTAACGGTCGAAATGAACAGGAAAGGCGTCATTGACGCGCTTACAGTCATTAATAAGACTGGGTTAAGAGCTTATAAAGCAAAAGTCTATGTTGATTGTACCGGCGACGGCGATATAGCAACCTGGGCTGGAGCCAATGTGTTCATAGGCAATCAAAATGGAGAGACACAAATGCCTTCGTTTTGTTTTGCATTATCCAATGTCAACGTTGAGGCTTTCGATAAAAGCCCCAGTTTGCATTATACGAATCCTAACAGTCTGATATATAAAATAGTAGAATCCGGAGAATACCCGTTAATTATTGACAACCATGTTGTCAATCCCATGGTGTCGCCCGGAGTGGTTCAATTTAATATCGGTCACTTGAAAGGACTTGATCCCCTTGATCCTGACGACCTGACAGAAGCCATGTTTCGTGGCCGACAAATGGTCGTTCAATATCATGAGATGCTAAAAAAATATGTCCCTGAAGTCTACGGACAATCCTCTATTGTCTCGACCTGTTCGCTTTTGAGCGTTAGAGAAACGCGCCGCATTGAAGGAGATTATATTTTTAACGTTGAGGACTGGCTTTCCCGCCGCGATTTTGAAGATAGCATCGGAAGGAATAACTATTACATTGATATTCACATAGGTGCATCTATGAACGACCAACGGTACGCGCATTATAAACGTGGCGAAACACACGGCATTCCCTACCGCATCTTAACGCCCAAAGGCTTAAAAAATGTATTAGTAGGAGGCCGATGCGTTTCTACGGACGAGATCGCCATCGGCAGCCTGCGCGTCATGCCTGCCTGCCTTGTCACAGGCGAAGCCGCCGGCTTAGCCGCCGCCATAGCCGCCAAGCGCCCCGATAAGGATGTGCACCAAGTTGATACCCAACTCCTTCGGAAAAGACTCCAAGAAGAAGGACAGTTTGTGTAGTTTTCCGTTGGGTGGGATGTCAGAAATGTACTAATGATATTAAAAAATATTCGTTCCAATAATAATCCCATCAAGATTGAATAGCGGAAGAAACCGGATATAACGAAAAAAAACATTTTATAAAATATTAGTTTACAAATAAAAATCCGTATTTTTGCGAAATATTTTTAAAGCGTTTTAATTATGGCAACAATTACATTGGAATACGATATTCGGAATAAACAGGCAAAGCAGATGATTGAAATCATCCAATCGCTCGGTTTGGCCACCCGTAAAAAGTCTGGTTTGGAAGAAGCATTGGACGATGTTGCCAATGGCAGACTAATCACCATTCATACTCCCAAAAATTGCAAGATACAATGTGGTCAAAAACAGATGTTCCAAAACGAATGACAGGAATGCCATGTCAATCCTGACTGGTTGTTGCTGTGGCAATACACAGATGATGGGCTTATTTTAATTTTACTTGATACAGGGTCACATTCCGATTTGTTTTAACGTAGAATCTCCCTCATCAAACTTGTGATGGACAAGTACGACGGAAATTCGGTTACCGTTCGTATGTCTGCCGATACCTCAGGTGGCATGAATCGATTACAGACTTCTCATCAGAACGTAGCAGAGCCACTCTAAACTCTACCCACTACTCACTACTCCCTACTCACTACTCCCTACTCACTACTCCCTACTCACTACTCCCTATTATGCAAAATTATTGTCCCCTCCCAACCCACGAAGTCCCCATTATCGCCAATGTGGACATATTGATAATCGGCGGTTCATCGGGCGCCGTAGCCGCCGCCGCTGAAGCGACAAAAAACGGCGCTTCAGTCTTTCTATCTGCGCCAATGCCTTACCTTGGCGAAGATATTTGCGGAACCCTGCGATTATGGCAAGAAAACGCCCCGTCTGCTATTCCTTTAGCGCGCCGTATCTTTTCCGGCGCTCAGCCGCCCTTTCCCTTACACGTAAAAACGACACTCGAAGACGAACTGCTGCTACACAATATCCCTTTCCTGTATTGCAGCTATTTCGTTGACCTGCTGTACGATGAAACCGGCAACCCGGCAGGCGCGCTGATCGTCAACCGTAGCGGATGTCAGGCCATACGTGCAAAAATCGTTGTAGACGCCACTTTAGACGCCACCATAGCGCGGTCGGCCAATCTACTGTCTCCAAGCGACGGCGACGGACGGCAACGTTACGAATTTATAGTCGTAGGAAATGCCATAAAGCCGGATGCGCGTATCATCGAAACGAATGAGATGCCAACACCGATAAAGGTAGGACAGGTAAGCTATACGGCGCGTCGCTATGTATTTGAATTTCCCGACGCCGGAAACGATTATGCCGCATTGAGCGCTATCGAACAGCATATACGCGACGTCACTTGGGACCCCGACCAGGTAGACAGCTCCGACGTTTTGTTTTATATTCCTACCCAGACGATCAAAAGCGCTGCTTCAAGCGGTTTTGGTATTTTCAATATCCCGATTGAAGCGCTCCAACCACAAGATATGTCCAATCTCTATCTACTTAACGGCTATGCAGGCATTTCTCGCGAAATCGCGCATCAGGCGCTTCGTCCCGCATCGTTGATGGCGTTAGGCGCCCGTCTCGGCAAAACGCTTGCTACACAGGCGAAAGGGATGACTTCTGCGCGCTCAGTGGATATTCGATCGGCAAACGGCCAAACGATCAAAGCGACCGGCAGAGAAATTGCAACGCCTTTGCGCGGGGATTTCGACAAAGGGACGCTGAAGTTATCTGATAATTATCTGTCGGTATTAGGCGAATATGACATGGTCGTTCTGGGCGGCGGTACAGCCGGAGCGCCTGCGGGCATCAGCGGCGCGCGACACGGCATCAAAACGTTAACCCTCGAATATCTGCATGGATTAGGCGGTTTAGGCACTTTAGGCTTGATTGGACGCTATCATTGGGGATACAAGGAAGGTTTCACGAAAGAGGTGGATGCAGGCGTATGCGCTATGGCATCGGAAGAGCATCCCAGACGTAAAGCGAGATGCAATCTGGAATGGTGTACCGACTGGAAAAATGAATGGTACAGGCGCGAGATGCGTAAAGCAAACGGCGAACTGTGGTACGGCACAATGGGATGTGGCGCAGTAACCGATGGCAACCGCGTATGTGGCATTATTATTACAACGCCTTACGGACGCGGCGTGGTATTGGCAAAAACCGTCGTCGACAGTACCGGCAGCGCCGATATTGCCATTGCCGCCGGCGCTGCTTACGACTATACGGGTAAACATACGGTAGCCATCCAGGGAGCCGGTTTGATATATAATAATCCCAACGATTTCTACAATAACAACGACTGGACTTTTATTGACGATACCGATGTCCTGGATATTTCACGCGTATTTGTAGAAGCCAAAGCCAAGTACAAAGGCCGATACGACCTCGTGAAAATACCCCAGACGCGCGAACGTCGCAGGATCATTGCAGAGCATAATGTGTCTGTTTTAGATGTTATCAATGAACGACGCTATCCCGATACAATTTCGCATCACCTCAGTTCGTTCGATACGCACGGTTATACGATTGACCCTTTTTTCACGATTAAACCGCCGGATGGGGGACATAAGGGATATAATGCAGATGTTCCTCTCAGGTCGCTGCTGCCCGTTGGCATAGAGGGAATTCTTGTGACGGGCTTAGGCGCAGGCGCGCACCGCGACTCCATGCCGGTGATACGTATGCAGCCCTGTCTTCAGAACCAGGGCTATGCTGTGGGTTATTTGGTAGCCACAGCGGTCAAAGAAAAAAAAGGTATCCGCCAGGTAGATATGAAAAAAATACAGAGCTATCTCGTCAATCTGGGTAACTTACCGGAACGGGTATTAACTGATACAGATACCTTTCCTTTACCGGATGCGCAATTTACAGCCGCTATTGCTACCCTGCCAAAGGAGATGGAGGGGTTGGAGATCGTATTGACCGATACCGCACGCGCCATCCCGCTGTTGAAGCAAGCATTAAATCAAAAATCGGCACAAAGCGACAGGATTAATTACGCGCATGTACTCTCGATGCTGGGCGAAACTGACGGTTTGAAAACGCTGATAGATGAAGTAAAGAGCTTTACGGAATGGGACGAAGGATGGCCATATACGGGTGGAGGACAGTTTGGCCCGTGCATGAGCCGCTTGGATAGCCTTATTATGGCATTAGGCGCTACCCAGAGCGTAGAAGCGCTGCCGACTATCATCTCATTCGCAGAGCGATTGACGCTGATACACAAGTTTTCGCACTTCAGAGCGGTGAGCGTCGCGTTTGAAACAATCGCAGATAAGGCTGCAACGCATGTTTTATACGATTTACTGCATCTTCCGGGTATCCGACATTCTGCCGTTTTCACCTATCAGCAAGCGCGCTATTCGGCGGATTTGAATGCAGGCGATACGCTGCAAAGAAACAAAGCGCTAAAAGAACTGCATCTGGCAAGGGCGCTTTATCGCTGTGGCGATAAAAATGGGCTGGGCGCTACTATATTGAGGGCTTATTGTGATGATTTGAATAATCATTATGCGAGGCATGCGAAGGGAGTGAGTAGTGAGTAGTGAGTAGTTATTAGAGTTTAGAGTTTATTCTGAATTATTTATACTAAACAATAACAGAATGATTTACAGCATATTTCTCTGGATTGCTTCGTTCCTCGCAATGACGATGCTTGTTCTCCGTCATTGCGAGCTTGCGAAGCAATCCAGAAGCACCTCATGTTTCTGGATTGCTTCGTTCCTCGCAATGACGAGCGATATATACCGTCATTTACGCATGTTTGATGTTTTCTTTGGGGTCTCGCAATGACGACTTGAATCGAAGATCGACGTATTTAGTATGTCAGGGGGACGGAGAAATGGACATAAGATTTTCTAACGACATTGCATCCCTAACGGGATGCCAGCGTAGAAACGCAATGGAATGTTTCCGAAAGGCGCATTCGGCGGCATTTGCAATATTACGTTCAGAGGCATTTGTATTATAACGTTCGGCGGCATTTGCAATGCCGCCGTCTTAAACAATCGAATTTTAAATTCGACCAAGAAGAAGGGCGGCAATACAATTGCTGCCCAACCAATACAATTGCCGAGACGTCCTCGCGCTCCCAGTTTTTTACGCTGAATTGCGGCGATAAATTAAAATTTTTGGAACTGTTGCTCTTATTTTTTATTCCGAGGTGTCTATTATCGAAAAAAAACCGCTATCTTTGCAGGCGAGGAATAAACTTGATGTGTAAGATGATGGAAAGAATTAATAAACAACTCATTACCTTTGTTTTGACGCTTGTGAGCCTGTTTTTCATAAGCGCAAAAGCAACCGCGCAAGACCAGACACCCAGCAGGCTATCCGAAGAATTCAAGGCCTGGTCGCAATCCACGATTATCCCATGGCCCGAAGGTCGTTATAAAAACTATAAAGAGGCCATGATAGATAATAAAATCTTTTTGCCCATCGTGTTGCGAATGGATAATTATCTTGTCATTAAGCATCAATCTACGCTTAATTCAATAGACCCAGCTATCAAACAGATTTTTCCGCCCACTCTTGAAAGCCCAGCGAAGAATGAGCTGTTCAAACGTTACACATTGCAAAGAGAATTGGACGACCTGGTGTATAAGGTGATGTTGAAAGACCCGCGCAACTTTATGTATACATCCGCTCAACTACCCGAAACGACCATCAAGGTCGAAAATATCAACCTCCCGATCGAGCAATACCGATTGGAAGTTGAAAAGACCGTTACTACACCCGAAGCCGTAGACCCGGAGCTTAAATTCATCCTAGGCCGGAAATACTGGAAGCCGGCGTATACGACGAACATCAGTTTTTCTCAAAACAAGTCGTCCGATAACTACGTTGGAGGCAAAATAAACAGCATGAATCTCATTCTTACAAATAATATCAAATATAACTACCAAAAAGGAAAAGTGACCTTTGACAACGAAATGAATACGAGCACCACATTCGCCAATGCACCGAATGACACCGTGCGAAAGTACACAATTAACGCAGACGAAATGAAAATCATTTCAAACCTCAAGTTCAAAACGTTCAAAAACTGGGACTATACCATTTCTTTACGTTTCGTAAGCGCCTTGTTTAATAAATACATCCCTAACACAGAGATGAAACACGCTGCATTTCTGGCTCCTTTTACGTTGAATATCAGCCTTGCCGGTATGACATATACTAAAAATTTCACATTTAAGAAACCTGACCGTTCGTGGAATCTCGTTATCACTCCCAGCGCTTTGTCTTATGATTTCAAATACACCATCGATAAAGATATTAATCTTGCCGGTCATTTCGTAAAAAATAAAGATGGATTAAGTTTCCGGTTTGTCCAGCAAACGATCGGTGCTGTAAGTCTAAAAATTGACAATGTAATCAGGTTTAATAAAAGCATGGTATTAACATCCAACTTTTACTGCATATCGAATTATAAATTTGAATATTCCGATGGAAGCATTGACAACAAATTAGACATCACTTTGAACAAATATTTCAGTACCAAAATAGAATTGAAACTCGTTTATAACGACAGGATTGCCAAAGCGCCCGATTCCAAGACTTATTTGCAAATATACGAACTATTTTCCTTCGGATTTAAATACAGTATGTAGCCCTTTTTCTGCCAATCTTTCACCTTTAACAAAAAATGATGCCGGTTAATATTGTTTATATCCTTTTAATGCCTATTTTTGTCGCCGGTTTGCAATGTATAGTTTGCAATTTGAAGCTATGGAGAATTTGATAAGTCATTCAGGAATAGTCGAAAAAGTGGATGGACACACGGTTTTCGTCAGGATTGCGCAACAGGCGGCATGTAGCGGCTGCCATGCGCGGCAGGCATGTATGGCATCCGACAAGCGGGAAAAAATCATTGAAACCGTCGATGAATCCCGTCAATATGCCATCCATGATGCGGTTGTTATTTCCGCTCGCTCTGCCGTTGGGTTATGGGCTGTGTTCATTGCTTTTGTCCTGCCGCTTCTTTTGGCTGTCGCCGTGGTCGTCTTTAGTCTCTATGTTAGCGGCAATGAGGCCGTCAGCGCCCTGGCAGGTCTCTTCGCGCTAATTCCCTACTATGCAGTCGTTTACCTTTTCAGGGACCGACTGAAGAAAAAAATCGTATTCACGCTTGCCAAAGTGCCATTATCACCTTTACCGGAAACGTAACATATCATATATGTATATAGCAATTATTCTTTTAGGCTCTGTGGGAGCCGTATCGGCCTTGATTCTTTTCTTTTTGTCCAAGAAATTTGAAGTCAAAGAAGACCCGCGTATCGCTCAGGTGCAGGAATCGCTGCCGGGTGCAAATTGTGGCGGGTGCGGCTATCCGGGATGCGGAGGCTTTGCCGTTGCCTGCGTAAAGGCCGATTCTTTAGAAAAACTGTCCTGTCCCGTAGGCGGAACGGAAGTCATGAAGCGCGTGGCGGAGATTTTGGGACAGGATGCGGGCGAAACGATACCGCGAATCGCTGTCATACGGTGTAACGGGACATGCCAGGCGCGTCCGCGTACCAATATTTATGACGGAGCCTTGAACTGCGCCATTGCATCATCACTCTACAGCGGCGACACCGGCTGCCCCTTCGGATGCCTTGGTCTGGGCGACTGTGTCAGCGCCTGCGCTTTCGATGCGATTAGCTTCAACCCTGCCACAGGCCTTGCCGAAATAAGGGAAGAAAAATGCGTATCCTGCGGCGCCTGCGTCAAAGCATGTCCGAAAGGGATTATCGAGATGCGTAAAAAAGGGCCGAAATCACGCCGGATTTTCGTAGCCTGCATCAATAAAGACAAAGGCGGAGTAGCGCGGAAAGCCTGTGCGAATGCCTGTATCGGGTGCAATAAATGCGTGAAGGAATGTGCATTTGACGCCATCACGGTGGCAGATTTCCTGGCCTGTATCGACGATACTAAATGCCGCCTGTGCCGCAAATGCGTCCCCTTATGCCCTACCGCAGCCATCCATGAGTTAAATTTTCCACCCCGCAAAACAACGAATGAAACGGAAAAAACGCCCGTTTCACCCGTCATCCAACTAAACTCTAATAACTAAACTCTAAAAAAAAATGCGCACCTTTCAAATTGGAGGCATACATCCACCGGAAAACAAACTATCGGCCGGTCAGCCGATTCAGACGATACCCCCGCCTGCATCGGTCGTCATTCCGCTCAGTCAACATGTAGGAGCGCCTGCTACGGCAGTGGTTGCCAAGGGCGAAACGGTGAAAACCGGTACGCTGATCGGGAAAGCTAACGGGTTTATTTCGGCTAACGTCCATTCGTCGGTCTCTGGTTCAGTGACGAAAGTCGATCAGATGATTGACGGGTTCGGATTCTCACGCCCCGCCGTCTATATCGACACTTTAGGCGACGAATGGGAACCGGATATCAATCGTAATGGATTTTCTCAGATAGAGGATGACCGTCTGACACCGAAAGAAATCATCGATAAAATCGAAGCGGCAGGTATTGTAGGGCTGGGAGGCGCCGCTTTTCCTACTAAAGTCAAACTCTCGCCTCCACCCGGCCACAAAGCCGAGATACTTATCATCAACGCATCGGAGTGTGAACCGTACCTGACAGCCGACCAGGCGGCGATGATGCAAGAAACCGATCAGATCATGACAGGCATAAGGCTGATTATGAAAGCGATAAACGTCGAACGGGCTGTGATTGGCATAGAAAACAATAAACCGGATGCTATCGAGCGCATGACGGCATTTGCGACAAAACATAAAGGCATAGAAGTCGTTTCGCTCAAATCACGGTATCCGCAGGGAGGCGAAAAACAGCTGATCGACGCCATCATCCGTCGCCAGGTGAAAAGCGGCGCTTTGCCGATTTCGGTTGGCGCTATCGTGCATAATGTCGGGACGGTTTACGCCGTCTATGAAGCCGTCCGCAACAATAAACCGCTGATAGAGCGCATTGTAACCGTTACAGGCAAAAGCATTGTCAAACCATCTAATTTTTTAGTCCGTATCGGTACGCCTGTCGCAGCGTTGATAGAGGCTGCCGGCGGACTGCCGGAAGATACGGGAAAGATTATCGTCGGCGGTCCGATGATGGGCAAAGCCTTGATTAACATTCAAGCGCCGGTGACGAAAGGGACTTCCGGCATTGTGGTGATGACGAAGAAAGAATCCGTGCGCCGCCATTCACACGACTGCATACGATGCGCCAAATGCGTCGGCGCCTGTCCGATGGGGCTTTCGCCTTATCTGCTGATGAATCTTTCAGAATATAAAGTATGGGACGATGCTGAAAAGAATCACATCACCGACTGTATCGAATGTGGCTCATGCTGCTACACCTGTCCGGCCAACCGTCCGCTATTGGATTATATTCGTCTGGGTAAAAGCAAGGTCATGGAAATCAAGCGGGCGAGAAAAGTCTAAGATAAAAAACAACGTCAAAATAAGATATAGAATGGAAAAAATAATAATATCGCCCTCGCCTCATATTCACAGTGGTGATTCTATTAGCCGAAATATGTACGGCGTGTTGATTGCGCTTGTTCCGGCTTTTTTGGTATCGCTCTACTGCTTTGGGCTGGGGGCTTTGATTGTGACGCTTGTATCGGTCGTTTCATGCGTTATGTTTGAATATCTGATTCAAAAATTCCTTTTAAAGAAAACGCCGACAGTTTTCGATGGTTCTGCGATTCTGACAGGCGTGCTGCTGGCGTTCAACCTGCCGTCGAACTTGCCGGTCTGGATTATTATCGCAGGCGCCCTTGTCGCTATTGGCATCGGGAAAATGTCGTTTGGCGGGCTTGGGAACAATATTTTCAATCCGGCATTAGTAGGGCGCGTATTCCTGCTCATATCGTTTCCGGCGCAGATGACGACATGGCCGGTAACAGGCTCGTTCCCGATGTCGTATCTTGATGCGCAGACGGGCGCTACGACCTTGTCGCTTATCCATTATAGCAAGGACATAGCGACCATCGGGGAATCGGCGCTCGGTCTGACCGGCGGCAGTCTGGGCGAAATAAGCGAAATAGCCCTGCTGATAGGTCTGGCGTATATGCTCTTCCGGAAAATCATTACCTGGCATATTCCGGTTGCCATATTGGGAACCGTTGCCGTTTTTACAGGTCTGCTGTTTGTCGGAACGATGTTTTATTCGTATCAGACAACGGGAGTAACCGATATGAAAGCGTTGATGGACGCCTCTTTAGTGTACAATCCGCTCCTTCATCTCACTTCCGGGGGGCTGATGCTCGGCGCCGTCTTTATGGCGACCGACTATGTGACCTCGCCGATGAGTAAAAAAGGGATGGCGCTTTATGGCTTCGGAATCGGCGTCATAACGGTCACTATCCGTCTTTTCGGCGCCTATCCCGAAGGGATGTCATTCGCTATTCTGATTATGAATGCGCTGACGCCCCTGATCAATATGTATGTCAAACCTAAACGTTTTGGAGGAAAATAAGATGAAAAAGTTGCCGTCTACTTTGCCTAATATCTTTCTGTCGCTAACGGTGATCTGTTTAACGGCCGGCGTTGCTTTATCGGCCGCCAATAAATATACGGAAAACGCCATCGCTGCATCCAAAGTCGCCGTATTTCAAAATGCGATCAGGCAGGTAACGCCTGAATTTGACAATAACCCTGTGGCAGAAAAATACCGTATCGCTGTTTCTGAAGGCGATTCTCTGACGGTCTTCCCCGCTAAAAAAGGCGATAAGTTCGTCGGAAGCGCTGTCGAAAGTTTTTCAAAAAACGGATTCAGCGGTGTGATACGCATCATGGCAGGATTCGACGCGGAGGGTAAGTTATTCAATTATACCGTATTAGAACATAACGAAACGCCTGGATTAGGTTCAAAAATGGAAAATTGGTTCCGTGAAGATAAGAATCAGCAGACCATCATCGGATATGACATGAAGCAAGGCGTCATAAAATTGGTGAAAGACGGAGGCAGCATCGACGCCATCACCGCCGCCACCATCTCCTCCCGCGCTTTTATAGAAGCCATCAACATGGCCTATACCGCCTATTCCGCCAATGACGCCACTACCGGCGCCACTACCACGACCGAAAAAGAATCACCCCAAACAGAAAACAATGATAAATAAAAAGCACCTCAGCTCCCAATTCCCAACAATAGGTTTTAACCCATTGCCAATTCATAATTCCCAATTCATAATTCCTAATTCTTAATTCTTAATTAAAAACGTGAACTACTTAAAAATAATAAAAAACGGCATCATCGACGAAAACCCCACATTTGTCCTATTATTAGGCATGTGCCCTACCCTCGCGACCACATCCTCTACGATCAACGGGATGAGCATGGGTTTAGCCACTACCTTTGTGCTGATAGGTTCAAACCTCGTCATATCAGCCATCAAGAAACTGATCCCCGATCAGGTGCGTATCCCGGCGTTCATCGTAGTGATCGCCTCTTTCGTAACCATCTTACAAATGTGCATGGAAGCATTTTTACCTGATCTGTACAAAAGCCTCGGCCTGTTCATCCCGCTGATAGTCGTCAACTGCATCGTCCTTGGACGCGCCGAATCATTCGCCGCCAAAAACGGCGTTCTCGCCTCCGGATGCGACGGTATCGGCATCGGCATCGGCTTTACCCTTGCCCTCTCCCTGTTAGGATTCATTCGCGAACTTTTAGGCACCGGAAAAGTCTTAGGTTTCGCCCTTTTCCCCGAAAGCTACGGCGCCCTAATCTTCGTCCTCGCCCCCGGCGCTTTTATTGCGTTAGGCTATCTGATTGCAATCGTAAGAAAATAATTACGAATTACGAATTACGAATAATATTCAATTACGAATTACGAATTACGAATTACGAATTACGAACAATATTCAATTACGAATTATGATTTCTCCCCATTTTCCCCCATCTTCCCCGCGAGCAACGCTCGCCTTTCCCCGGCGCAACGCGCCCCTTCCCCAATATTAAAATTTAAATAAATGGAATACATCATCATCTTCATCGCCGCCGTCTTTATCAACAACGTTGTATTGGCGCAGTTTTTAGGGATATGTCCGTTTCTGGGCGTATCGAAAAAGGTAGAAACAGCCATTGGCATGGGTTTGGCTGTCACATTTGTACTCACTATCTCTACCATCGTGACTTTCCTCATTCAAAAGTACCTGTTAGACACATTCGGCCTCGGATACCTTCAGACAATCGTATTCATCCTCATCATTGCCGCGTTGGTACAAATGGTAGAAATCATTCTAAAAAAAATATCCCCCTCGTTATACCAAGCATTAGGGGTATTCCTGCCACTTATATCCACCAACTGCGCCATCCTCGGCGTAGCCATCCTCGTCATTCAAAAAGAGTACAACCTCCTGCAATCCATCGTTTTCGCCATATCCACCGCCCTCGGCTTCGCCCTTGCCCTTATCATCTTCGCCGGCATTCGCGAACAGTTAGAGCGGTCGAACGTCCCATCCTCCCTGAAAGGCATCCCCATCGCCCTCATCACAGCCGGCCTCTTAGCCATGGCCTTCATGGGCTTCTCCGGCATCGTCTAATGATTGGAAGAACGGGGAATCGTATTTTGAAAAAATGGAGGATTTTTTTTTTGATTGCGAATAACAAAAAAAAATTATACCTTTGCAGTCTGATTTTTCAATAAATAGATTTATTTATGGTAGCCACGATTTTAGAACATAAAGTAAAGCAATTGCCGTATGAAGCTCGTCAAGGGGTTTCAGATTATTTAGATTTTGTTTTGCACAAATATCTGAACCATAAGCCTGTAAAACCATACGCAGGCTGTATGAAAGGAACAGTTTTATGGATGAGCGATGATTTTAATGAACCATTAGAAGACTTTAAAGATTATATGTAATGGATGTTTTGGTGGATACACAAGCGTTTATTTGGTTTTTTGAAAATAATTCACGTCTGCCCTCTTCAATGAAACACCTTATGGAGAGTAGTAACAACCTTGTGGTTAGCATCGCAAGTTTTTGGGAGGTTACACTCAAAACAAGTTTCAACCGACAAATGCCATAGAATATTTTGTTTTTTTAACAAACAGTCAAACGTAATGTTAATAATTCATAAAAAATCAGAAGTGGGTGATAGATTTTGAACCGTTCAGGACTATATATAATAAAGTAGTCAAAGAAAGTTTTTTTTAACCTATTTATTAATATAAAAATTTTACAAACATGGAAAAATTGAATTTTGATCAGATGGAGGCTGTAAATGGCGGTGACTCGCGTGAACTTGCTTGTCAAGCTACTGCCAGTCTTTTTGGAGCATGTGTTGGAGTCATAGTTGGGTCTGTTAGTGCTGGAGCAGGATTTTTTGTAGGCTGGGCAGTAGGTGTTGGTCTATCTTATGCTGTTTGCCCATAATTATTTAGTAACAAGGTAAGATTTTAATCTGACAGATTGTTGTGCCTATAATTTATTGAATAATAATAACATTAGTCTGTCAGATTAATATAATAAAGGCACAAATGGATTGTTGACAGATAAAAAAAACAAACATTTTTTCTGCTTTTAACATTTTTTTCTACTTTTAATAGATAATAATTATAAATGAAAATGAAAATTAATAGAGAATTCACGAGTATTGCAGTTTTATTATTTATAGTAGGTCTATTTTGGGCCTTTAATAATATATTGGAATTTTATTTTATTTCGGAGCGAAAAGCCTCTTCATTATTTACTGCAACTATTTTTTATTGTGTGTTTTATTATGCACTTATACTTTTTATTAAACGCAAATATGTTTATAATGATAAACGTATCGTTATAAAACATTTACTCGTTTTTTTTATCCCTTATATTGTACTAAGCATTGCATTATACATGTTTGTCGGTCTAAACACATGGACAAGAATCATAATCATACTTTCGGGTCTTATCATCGCATGTTTTCTTTTATTCAAATCATTAAAGAAAAAACCAACATAATCAGTTATTAATTAAACTTTTGAAAGCCTCCAAAATTTATTGATATTCATTTGATTTGCTACAAATTTCGTGTTTGTTGATCCAAATGTTTAGATGTCATCAAAGCAGACAGCAATTTATGAAAATGTGTGTTAAAAACCAAAATATGAATAAACTACTCCGACTAAAAAATGTGTACTATTTTTTGATTTTATGTGCATGTACTCTATTGTTTGCTTTCTTGGGAGAGCATTTCCTATTTACGGAGTCACTGTTATATAGTACCTTAAATGAACAGTTTACCAACGAACAAATCAAAATAATTTTAAATCTTCGTGATAAATGGATTGGTTTTTCCTACCTACTGATTCCGGTATTTATCATTATTCGTGTGCTGTATTCGTCCTTCTGTTTGTTTCTGGGAGATCTTTTTCAGGAAACCAAATGGGGATATAAACGACTCTACAATATTGCTTTGAAGGCTGATATTGTGTTTATTTCAAGCGCCATTTGTGTGTTTTATTATTATCTGATTTTTGGAGACTATAAAACAACAAATGATCTGAGCATTCATCCGTTTTCATTATTGGCTGTCACCGGACAGGAAAGTATACCCGGCTGGTTGGTTTTTGCTTATAATTCAATCAATGTGTTTGAGTTGATTTATCTTATATTCCTTTCGCTGTTGATTCATATCTCAACGCAGACAGGTTTTATCAAAGCGCTTATTTTTGCTTTATTAACGTATGGCGTAGGAAATTACCTGTATGTTATTGCGATTACATTCCTCTATATAAACTTTTCATGATATGAAAGCGAAGCAGATCATTGTATTAACCACAATAGCGCTGTTTTTTGCAGGCTCTGTTTTTGTGTTGCATAAAGTTACGACCGCTTTGCAAAAGAAACAGGAACTGTATACGAGCCTGCCGGATTTTCACTTGCCTGATTTGAACGGCGAGACGGTTTCCAATACAACTATTGACCGAAATAAAGCAACCTTATTTTATTTTTTTGATCCGGGATGTAATCTTTGCTACGAAACACTTGAGAGTTTGAAAATAAGATACATGGAGTTTTCCGACTATCAAATTTTGTTAATCACCTTGCTCTCCGAAGAAAAAGTGAAGGAGTTCTTGGATGAAATCGACTTCCAACCTCCGGAAAACATAAAGATTCTGCTTGATGAAAACGCGGAATTAATCACATTAATGGATATCAAAGGCCCTCCCACATCGTTAATCTACAAAGATGCGATGTTGATCAAACGCTTTGACGGGCCGGTTAAAATCGAAACGCTAATCAAATATTTACAGTGATATGGCAACCATCCTGATTGATCCGTTTCCGGCAGCCGGACATTACAATGGGTCCTTGCGTTTGGCAAATATATTAAGAGGATATGGTCATTCGATTGTTTATACAGGACTTCCAATGTATAAGGAGAAAATTGAAAACGAAGGGTATCCATTTTACACGATGGGTTTCATACTTCCTGTTATTACAAAAGATAATTTTTTGACCTGTTGGTTCGATAGTTTTGTCAGTATATTTAATAATACCTGTTTGAAACAGGCTTTAAAGGCATCGGAGCAATACGATACGTTCATAAAAAAAGTAAAACCGGATATCATTTTATTGGATGTATTCCAACTATCGAAATCTGTCGTATACAAAAAACACAATATAGAGGTTATTGGTTTTGATACGATGGTCGCATCAAGCTATGCTCCCAATGTTCCCCCCTATAGCTCTGCTTATATTCCCAAGAACAGTTTCTTCTCTAAGAAATATGTGGATTGGCTATGGTTTCTGTCTGATCTTCATGCCGAATGTTTGAATTTTCTACACAAAATCCTGTATTTCGGCAATGACAAGTGCAGCATGTATTACAAAATAGGCCAAATAAATGATGTTCCTTTGGAAAACCGGAATGCCGTTAAAAGGGTGGGCCGGATAAAGATCATGCCGAAGAATTTTCATGAATTAATTGTAACCCCTTGGAGTTTTGATTTTCCACGACCTCCCAACGAAAAAATCACCTATCTTGAACCATGGATCGAACAACGGGATGAATTGGTTTTAAGCGAAAGGTATTTGTTTGTGAGAGATTCGATTGTGGAATTGAAAAAGACAAATCCAGCCATAAAATTTATCTATGTTTCCATCGGTACGGTTTCAGGGAACGCCCCTAAACGCGAAACCCGTTTTATCCGGATATTGATGGAATATTGCAGGAAATATAACGATCACCGGATTGTTTTTTCAATTGGTAACAACTACAACATTAACGCTTTGAAGTCCATACCGGAATCTATGTATATCTTCAATCATCTGCCTCAATTAGACATCTTGAAATATTGTGATTTTATGATTACGCACGGGGGGATGAACTCACTGACCGAATGTATTCTCAATGAGGTTCCTGTAATCGTTTATCCAATGTTAGTGGGTAAAGCTCATTGGGATCAGAATGGTAATTCCGCCAGGGTTGTTTATCACCGGATTGGTCTCAGAGGAAAGATCAATACAATGACTTCAGCAAGCTTGCGAAAAAGAATCAACGATATGTGCAAAAATCACAAATTCTACAAAAAAAATATACAATCCATGAAAGAAAAATTAAATTTGGATACGGCAGCAGAACGTGCCGTAACTATTATCGAATCACTATTAAATCATACCGAAAGATGAAGACACATAAAGAAATTCAGCGTTGTTTCGTCAAACAGCATGGCGACTATTCCTGCGGTTTAGCCTGCTTATCGATGATCGTCAACTACTACGAAGGTCAAATCCTGCAGGAAGACTTACGGGCAATCAGCGGTACAACCATACAAGGCACAACGTTGTTGGGTTTGTATCAAGCCGCAGAGAAAATCAATCTGAAGGTAGAGGGCTGCAAAGGGAATATGGATGCATTGAAAAAAGTAGAATCACCCACTATTTTACATGTGTTAAAAAATAAAACGCAGGAACATTTTGTTGTCTGCTTTGGATACGCAGATGGAAAATTCAAAATCGGCGATCCTTCATGGGGTATTATGGATATGGATGAGGAAGAATTA
>Ga0099364_10006170_pt1 | contig 17532 bp, 13 predicted proteins | sample TergutTh196P3_FD_73070 | JGI IMG/M metagenome (GOLD analysis project Ga0099364, IMG submission 73070) | Microcerotermes parvus P3 segment gut microbial communities from Pointe-Noire, Republic of the Congo - Th196 P3 | ecosystem: Host-associated > Arthropoda: Insects > Digestive system > Gut ...
CAGTATTTTCGCCTACATCGTTACATACCCGATAAAATAAAAAAACGGGGCGCGGCACACCGCCAAGACTGAACTTGACGGCAAGCCGCGCCCGCGCTGTTTGGTATGATTTTTGAGCCTTTTTCCTCTCGTATTGTATAGATTGCCCCGGCAATAGAAAGACATTACCGCCCTGCTTATCACCGCACACAGGCGAAAAAATCAGCGAAAACGACACCATTATGATACATTTTTTCGCTTGCTCCTGTACTTCGAGCAAAAAACGGTCGCCCGGAAAGATTGTTTGCAGTCAAAGACACATTTCAGGCAGAGTTTGTTGTACTGACGCCGCCCGTTATCTGAAATAAAAATGCTCCACTCCTGTCGCGCTTTTTTAGACAGCTTCGGCATGGCGCGTCACCCGTCCGTTTCATCGGCGGGCGTGAACGGCAGCAGGGAAAACTCCGCTTCCGTCAGCGCGGCGAGTTTCCGGCTTGCGTTCTCCGCGATTGTCCGCATATCATCGTCCATTTCCGGGAGAGCGCCGGAGATCCTCGCAAGCGTCTTTCCCTTCGCGTCCGTTTTGTAAATGGCGATAAGGTTTGTTTCCTCGATTGTGAAATTAAACATAGACATTTTTCTATACCTCCAATGCGTTATTTTTTAGTTTTGCCGCCGCCCGCGTGGGCGCGGCTGTGCGTTCTGCGGCAAGCTCCTGTCTGCCCGCCGCGATTTTCTGCTTAATGCTCGGCTGTTCGGGGGTTTTGGCTTGTGCCTTTAACACGGCGGGTCGTGATTCCTTATCCCTTTTTGCGCGGGAATTTTTCAAAACTGACTGTATATCACCCTCGTTTTCCGGCTCACGGCGCAACCGCGTTATTTCCCCATGTTGATTAAATAGTCGTTCCCTGTGACCGTCCCATTCCTTATATGGCAAGCGTAAATCTATGCCGTCCTTGTACGTCACGCTTACGGTAGCGACATGGAACGCTGAATTTTGGACTTCTGCTGCGTGTTGCTTGTAATCAAGCTCATGCAGATTCCCCATGACGCGCCCATTATCAAGTCCTGTAATCTCCACGGCATAGGCTCGTAAGCTATCGCCATTACCATCTGCGTGATAAATCCAAGCTGTGTGCGCGTGTGTTTCTATGATATATGCGTCACGCTCCGGGAAACACTCCGTACCAGAGTGACGGGATAACCATAACAAACGATTATTTTCGCCGTCCGGGTTTATCGCGGCTTCTTTGAAACGGTCAATATCATATTGGAAATCGTTTTTGTAATGCTCGGTGTTAAGCTCCACCACCGCGCCAAGCGCGGCGATAATGTCCACGTTTTCGTATTTCCGCATGGCTTACCCCCCAATCTCGGCGGTTTTGTTCGCCGCCCGCGAGGGAGCGGGCTTCTTCGCGGCAAGCTCCTGTCTGCCCGCCGCTATCTTTTCTTTGATGGACGGCTGCTCTGGTTTCGACGGCGTACCCTTGCCCTGCGCGGAATCCCAAGCCTTTTGATTCTGCGACATTGACCAAGCTGTTTTCTGCGCCGCCGTCTGTTTGCCCGTTTTCGCCGGGGGCTGCTGCGCTGATTGCGCCGCCGCTTTGTCTTTTTTTATCGCGTCGGAGAGGTCGGAGATATTTATAACTTCCCCGGCGTTGACTTTGGCTTCGATTGCAGCGACGTTCGCGCCTTGCGCCGGTGCTTTGGGCGCGGGCGCGGGTTCAGACTGTTTGACGGGAGCGGCGGGGGTAGGCGGCTCCGCCTTGCCGCCAGTGTCGATAGTCATTTGTACGGCGGTGGAATATTTAGATATAAACTCGGTATTTAATGTGTTCATGCGCTCTTTGAGCGTAGCCAAGTCCGGGCTTTGGGTCGCATGGGTTATCAGGGCTTTTAGCTGCGGGTAGTCGCCGGGTATCTTAGCGTTTGCCTGTTCAAGACGCTTTATCGTCGCTTTGTAAGCGGCGACGCCGCCCGTCTTGTCCGGGTCGGCTGCCTGTACTCCGTTATATTGCTTTTGCATATAATCGGCAACGGCGGTAAGGTCAATACCCGGGGCGGGTGTTTCCCGCGCCTGTTCTTTCGTATTGAGGAATCCCGGTATTTCCTGATAACCTTTGTTATCAAGATAAAATGCTGTTTCTTTCCCATCACGGTTAAACACAATCACATCTGATACCGAAACGGTATATCCGACATAATCCTCCGGTCTATTGAAATTAAGCGTACTGACAATGCTATCAAGCGTTTTTCCTTTTTCAAGGGTGGAAGTGTACTGATTCTCATATTCCGTTACGTTAGGCTCGATTCCTGTCAACGCGAATTTATCGGGCGGTAACTGACGAAAATCCCATATTTCCTGACGGTCTTTCAGTTGATAAACTGTGAATGTGTCGCCCTGCGGTGCGGGAGCTGACTGTTCAAGTTTGCCGTCTTTGTACTCGTAGCCCTGCACGGCGAGAGTTTCCAGTGTGCCGGTCTGAACCGCCCCGTGTTTGTTCATATCTTCGTCAACAAGAAACTGCATTGTCGCTTTAACTTCCTGTTCCAAGCCCTGAATTGATGTTTGTTCCCGGCTCTGCGCTAATTCGGTAAAATGCCTGTCAACCTCGGAAATAATCGCGGCGGCTTCTTTGTGTATGGTATCAAGGGAAGATTTGAGCGTGTCAAGCTGCTTGTCGCCGCTCCACGCGGCGAGATAGCCGAAAGAATAATCCGACGTATCAATCCCGTAATGCTGACATACCGTGTAGGCTATGCTCTCAGCCTGTACCTCGCGGGTACGTCTGTCCGGCAAGTCCTGACCCGATAACGGCAGAGTGTCGTCGATTGCGTGTAATCTCGCATGGGCTATTTCATGTATAAGCGTTTTAAGGTTTTGCAGTTCGCTCATGCCGTCTTTGATGGCGATACGGTTTTCCTCCATGTGGTGATAGCCTTTAGAGCCTGTCTTGATTTCTTCAAATGCGACGGGTACGGGCGACGTTTTTTCAAGCGCGGCGAAAAAGTCCCTGTACCTGTCAACGCTCCCCGCCAATTCATTAACTCCGAGAGTAGGCAGGGGTTCGCCGTCAGTCTGCGATACGTCAAAGATTGAAACAACCCTGAATTTCGGTATAATGACCTCAATTTCTATTTTTTCGGGCTTTCCGTCTTTAGCGATAACCGGTTTCCCGTCCGCGTCCAGTTTATCAACCTGTTTTTTAGCCTTAGTCGGCGCGAGGATTTTAATGCCCTTTTCATCTTTCATCACTTGCCGCTTAAAATCATCTCTCCAAGCGTTATATCCGGCGACACGGGTGGCGTTCGGGTTCTGCATGGCAATCAATAAACAGTTATTCGGGCTGTAATCGTGGAATTTTGAAAGAGTATTGAGATAGCTTTTATACTTTTCACTCCCAAAAATCCCCGCTATGCCATTTTCAAGTTTTGAGGTGATTTCTTTTAGCTTGTCGTCGGCATTGTCAGACACAAGAACAAATGGCGTGGCGGCGACGGCTGCGGAGGTGGCGTATGCTACGGCGGCTTCGCTGTTGATATTTGTATCAGATTGCTTTGCGGTTTCGCGCTCCGGCTTCGCCGCTTCCGGGGCGATTCGGTATTCCTTTGGGATTTCAAACGTAGATGTCCATTCCACTCCGTTTTCAACAATATAGCCATGTTCGGAAAATATGCCTTTTTCATCATCGGCGGCAAGCCGCCCTAATTTCTCGCGGTCAATAGCGCCTTTCCATACTTCGGGGAACTGCACTATGCCTGACCTCTCGATACAATACTCGCCAAGCTCGGCATGGGTGTGAATATCGGGGTGATAATCGTAACAGTCTATATTTTGCGCGTATGCGGTTAGGCTTCTAATACCCTCGCTGTCGGTTTCGGCTTCTCTGATGGCGTTCAGCTTCGCGGTATCTTTTTCGTCCAGTTGTTCAAGCTGTGACGCCAAGTAATTAAGCTCATCAATATCGGCGTTTGATACGGTTTCGGTGTCCATTGAAGCGAGGGCGGTTATATTGGATTCAAAATCGCTGATTATATAATCCTTGCCCTGTTCGCCGTTCGCCGCCCCGATACGCGCAAGCGCGTTGTCAAGCTGTTCGGCGGTGGCGGGCAGTTTCAGCCACGCGCCGCCGCCCGTGTCGCCGCGTTCAATGGCTTCGCGTGACGATAATTGTATATTCAATGGTTCGTTCATATCTTCAAGCTCCTTTTTCAATAATTCGCTGAGTTTCTTTGCAGCAACGGAATCGCCGCCGATTTCGGCGGCGCGGTCGGTCGGGGTTTCTCCCCGCACGGTATAGCCCGGCAATAGCTGACCGTTCACGCGGAAATTCTTAGCGTGTTCAGGCGGTATCGGCGGCGATATTTCCGTGAATAAATAGGCATACGCCTTTATGCGCCCGTTAAGATATTTTTCCATGTCAGCCTTGTCGGTAAAATGCTTCCTGTCCTGTCCGGCTACTCTGTCGCTCCTGTGTCCTTGCGGGGTGTTCGTGCGGACGCTCCAAGTCAAATCCCATGAATGGGGGAGGGGGGATTTCGGCGTATTTTCATACACATGATATGTCATTTTGTAGGACATATTGCTGATACTCTGAAAATCGCTGTTTACGCTGTCTTTGACCCATTTGTTGGAGGAATGGGCGACGGAGGGCGTTTTAACATATTCGATTGCCTTGTCAAGCAACAAAGTGACCGCCGCCTGATGTTCCCACTGTTCCGATTGTCCGCGCAGGGCGTTAAAAATCTGCTGCTCCGCTTCCGCGCTCTCGCCGCGCATTGCCTGTAACCGTTCAAGCGGCAAAGCTGTAAAGGGGGATATGTCAGCGTTTTCCGATTGAAAATAAACGTGTCGTTCGATTTTCATGTTATCGGCGGGTTTTATGCTGTCGCTGTAATTGGCGACACGGTAAAAGTCTTGATTTTCAGCCATTGGTAATACCACATCCTTTCTTGCGTTAAGTTTTTCAACGTCAATGATACCGGATAACGGCTGTTCCCAAGTGCCTGGGAATCCCCGGATTATGGTTTCGCTGTTAGCTCCGTTACGGGCGAACATTTCAAGGGTGTCAAAACCTTTGTCAAATATCGCCGGGTGTCCTGACGGTATCGGGGGCGAAAAATGGATAACGCCGTCCTTGTAGCTGCCGCCCGTACCTATCCAGCCGCGAATAAAATCATCGTAGGGTTCGCCCCCGGCAAGCCGACCGTGTTCCTCGGCGTGGCTCGATATTATCTGATTGCCGGAATACTGACGCCCAAGTATGAGTGTCCCGGTTAATGGGTTGAACATGAAACGTCGGTTTTGTATCTCTTGTATGTCAATGGACTGTAAAAGCGTTTCAATCCGCATATCCGCATTGGTTATTTCTACGTTCTCAATGAATATCACGCCCTTTCAGCGGGTTTGGGCGCAGCCCAAGAAATAAAGGGGTTCGGGGATAATCCCCGAAATATGGGGTTCCCTGAAAGCCGCAGGCTTTCAGGGGCAAAAAGGAAACCGCCGCGCAGGGGTTCCCTTGTCCATAGGGCAAGGGTCGGCGGCGGTTTGACGGAATTGTGCGCCGCGTAAGCGGTTGCAATTCCTATGCTTGCTGCTAATCTTCTATCCGTTACGCTGTCTTACTTTTGTCGTCAGCGATTTCAAATCGGTAATTGACGTATTTCCCGCCCGTGTCGGCAAGCAGTATCACAGCGTCAAATGTTTTGTCCTTTTTCTCGGAATACATACCCATGACCGCCGATTTTCCTGATTTCAGGAGTTCGGCGGCGATTAGCTTTGTAAGCTCCTTTTTCCGTGAAGTGAAAAATCGGTCGGATTTCCACATGACAAAACCGCAATCCCTGTTTTCACAGTGGAAATTCTTTTTACTCTCAAATACGCTGCCGCCGCACCGGGGGCAAATGCCGATTGATTCCCTCGGCACGGCGAACAGGTCTTTGTATTCCTCATGCGGCGCGGGGTTTTCCGTAACCAACGCCCGCGCCATTTCCTCAATGCCCCGCATGAAGCTGTCAGGCTTTACCTCGCCTTTGGCTATCAATGTCAACGCGTTTTCCCATTCCGACGTGAGCGCCGGGGATTTCAATACGGCGGGGAGAACTTTAATCAGGTTTTCGCCGTCAGCGGTGGGGATAAGCTGCCGCCCCCTGCGTGTGACAAAATCGCCGTTTACAAGTTTTTCTATGACGGCGGCGCGTGTGGCGGGAGTGCCAAGCCCGCGCCTTTCGGCTTCGTCATTCGTTTCTGCCGCGGCGTTCTCCATAGCTGAAAGCAATGTGTCCTCGGTGTACGGCGCGGGCGGCTTCGTGTAATGCTCTGTGACCGTGGCGGCGGTATCGTCAAATGTCTGCCCCTCGGAGATCGGCGGCAACGCGCCGCCGCCGTCCTCGGCGTCCGAATCGGTATTTTTGAGTTTCAACGCGGAGATAAAACGGATTTCAATCGCTTTCCAACCGTCAGAGATAACCGTTTTCCCTTTTGCCGTGAATTGAGTGCCGTTACATTCAAATATCGCCGTGACCGCTTCGTAGACGTGCTTATCGCCAACAGCGCAGACAAGGCGGGAAGCTATCAGGGAAAGTATATCGCGCCCGGTATCGTCCTGTCTGGAGATGTCGGCTCCCGCAAGCTCGGCGGTAGGTATTATGGCGTGGTGGTCGCTCACTTTTATATCGTCTATCACTTGCCCGGTATTGTACGCCGTGACCGCCCCCGCATTGATAAACGCGGCGGCTGCCTGTATGAGCGCGGGAAGCCCCGCCGCCATATCTGAGGTAAGATAGCGCGAATCCGTCCGGGGGTAGGTTATGAGCTTGTTTTCATACAGCTTTTGCGCCGCGTCAAGCGTCTGCTGCGCCGTATGCCCATAAAGGCGGTTAGCTTCTCTCTGCAACGCCGTCAGGTCAAAGAGTTTCGGCGGCGATACGGTTTTTCGCTCGGTTTTGAGGGAAACGCATACGGCGGTTTTTTTATCAGCCGCCGCCCGTATCTGCTCCGCTTCCTGTAAATCGGTGATATGTGCGCTCAACGCTTCAATCCCGCCCATAGCAAGCCGGACGATATGATATTTCTCTTTGACAAAGCCGGATATTTTTGCGCTCCGCTCCGTCAGCATGGCAAGGGTCGGTGTCTGCACCCTGCCTACGTTCAGCGTTTTGTTATATAAAACGCTGTATAATCGTGTGGCGTTAATCCCAATCAGCCAGTCGGCTTTAGCCCTGCACAGCGCGGAATGATATAGCGGGTCGTAATCGTGTCCGTCGCGCATTTGGGCGAACCCATTTTTAATCGCGCTTTCTTCCATGCTCGAAATCCACAGGCGGGAGAATGGTTTTTTGCAGCCCGCCATTTGATAGACGAATCGGAATATAAGCTCGCCCTCGCGCCCCGCGTCGGTGGCGCACACAAGGCGTTCAACGTCCGTTCGGTTCATCAGGGAGCGCAAAATGTCAAACTGTTTTTTCTTTCCGTCGAAAATGACGTATTTCCACGAATCCGGCACTATCGGCAAATCCTCGCGCCGCCATTTGCCGTACTGCTCGTTATACTCGTATGCGTCGGCAAGCCCTACCAAATGCCCTACGCACCATGAAACGATATACCCGCCGCCCTCGGTGTAGCCGTCCTTTCGGTCTGCCGCGCCAAGCGCGGCGGCAATGCTCATTCCGACGCTCGGTTTTTCCGCGATAACTAAAACGCTCATTCCTCGCCCTCTCTTTCATCGTATAAATCTCCTGAATCAACTATATAGCCGCTATCAGGCTCGGCGGGTTCTTCTTGCATTGTAAAATCGGGCATATCGTCGCCGTCATATTCCGCAATTTCTTGTTCGCCCACGTCCTCGCCGTCAAAATCATCCTCGTCGCCGTCAAAATCGAAATCGTCAAGCTCCGATGTTGGAGTGCCTTTGATACCCTGCTTCGGTTTCAGGACTTTGAAATAGTAATATGCCCCGCCGCCCAACGCTCCGACAAGCACAAGCATGATGAGCAATCCGGCTGTGTTGTTCTTCTTTGGCTCCGGCTCTGCGGGTACGGGCGCGGGGGAGGTTTCCGGCGCGGGTTCCACCGGCGCGGGGGTCACTGTGGCTGCTTTTTTGTCTTTTTCCATAATCGCCATTAAATCGGCTTCGTCAACAAGGTTGAGGAAATGCACGTTTTCGCGGTCGTTAGCCCGGTCGATGACGATATAGAAATACGCTCCGCTTTTCGTTACGACTGTGATAAACTGTTTGTCGTTCGCCTGTTCGCCGGATATATCGTCAACAAGCGTCAGATTGCCCGGTGGGGTCAGCGGCACAGGCTCGGAAATCTGCGTTTGCTCCGGGGTTGGTTCGGGTATCGGCTCCGGCTTTGGGTCGGGTGATATAACCGGGGTCAGTATCGCGCCCAAATCAATATCGTCCTCGTCTGTTAAGGCGTAAGCCGCCGTTGTGAATAAGGACGTTATAATCAGCGTAGCTATCAGCGCGGGGATTACCCGCAAACCCCTGTGATTCCTGTTATTCCTCATTGTCAATGCCCTCGCTTTCAGTATTTGTAATGTCGTTGCTCTGCTCATGGCGGCGCGGCTTTTCGCGCCGTGAGTAAATGGTTTCCGGCTCGGTGGCGGGCATTGCTGCCCCGGTCAGCGCAGGGGGAATCTCCCCGCTGTTCAAAAATGCGTACAGTTCGTCGCGTGACAGCTTCAAAGCCCGGAATTGCTGTACAATCTGCAAATTCTCCTGTTCAGTACGCTGCCCTTCGATTTGTTTCAGGAGTGATTGCATTGCCGCGATTTTCTCCCGCGCCTTTTGCGCTTCAAGGTCGATTTTTTCAAGTTTGTTCATCAAAATGCTCCTTTCAGTGATTTTCCGTTATAAAATCCTGCCGAAACAGTAAAAATGCTCCACCCAATAAGCAGTTGTCATGTTCGCGTAACTTATGGGGTTGCCGCAATGAATCATCATGCCGCCGCCGACGTAGATAGCGACGTGCGACGCTCCGGGGGTGTCGTAAGTACCCTGAAAGAAAATCAGGTCGCCCGGCTTCGCTTCGGACGGCGGGATTATAGCGCAGTAGCCCATCAGACCGTTTGCCGTGGTGCGCCCGACGCTCCCGACGCCGGACTGGTTGATTACCCAACAGACGAATCCGCTGCAATCGAACCCCGTGGACGGCGTCGAACCGCCCCAGACATAAGCCATGCCAAGATGTTTCTCCGCTTCCCGTATCATGGCGGCGAAAACTGTGTCGGTCAATGCTTCCGGGGGTATGTCGTAATTGGTGTACTCTCCACGATTGACGTATACGTTGCCCGCGAACAGTTCCGGCTTGTTGCCTTTGGTTTCCATGTATACCGCGTACATTTCGGCTTCTTCCGGGGTGAGATTGGCAAGAGCGACGCTGCCAAACGAACGGTTTGTAAGCGACACGTTGAGAATGTAATAGTTGTACGGGACTTGCACGGTGTAGGTTGAGCTATACGAATTGCCGTCCTCGTCCGTCCATGAATCCGTGTAGGTTTCCGTCCTGTACCGCACTTCCGTCACAGGGGTAAGGGTCAATGTGTATTGCTGCGCGAATAATGCCGCAAGCTCTGTTTGCACCTGTTCCCGCGTATACATATTGAATTTCGCGGTAAGGTAACTCGCCAATTCAAAGGGGTCATGCCCGATTTCGTCAAGATTGTACCTGTACTCGTCATAGCCGCCGTATTCGTTTTCGATGTTCGCAATCCGCGCCGCAAGCTGCGATTCAAGAGCTGAATAATCAGCTTCCGCGCTGTTGATGTCCTCGTCCTCGGCGGTGTATGAAGTGCCGATTATGGCGTTGATGCCGCCGCCGAACATGGACATACACGATGATATGCCCGCCATTAAGATAATCAGCAGCAATAACGCGCCGCCGAATATGGCTATGCCTTTCCAATGCGCGGCAATGAATCGCACGGTTTTTTCAGTGGTTTCCTTGACTTTCTGCGCCGCTTTTTTCGTTTTCTCCGCAGTCTGCTTCACCCGCTCGGCGGTTTTCTGAGCCTCGCGGTACGCTTTGGCGTAGTCGCGCTTGATTTTCTGCTTGTGCAACGCTTTTTTGATAGGGTTCGCGTGTTCAAGCTCCGGGTTCAGACGCAAACTGCGCTCATACAGCGCGGTCACATTCGCTGCAAACGCTTTCTCCTCCGCTATCGCGGTGGCTTTATACGGACGGAATTTCATATATCTGTGACCCTGATTGATTTTCCGCGCCGCGCCCTCTGCCGCCCGCTCGGTGAAGTGCGCCGATTCGACGCCTGTGTTGTCGGATTTCCTGATTTCCCTGCGGACGGCAAGAACAGCCTCGCGCCCCGGACGGCTCGCGGCATGGTTCAACTTCCCGTTGGGCGGTTTGTCACTCTCCCGAAAAACAAGGCGCGTCTTGGTTTCCCCTGTGGATTTGTCCAAAACGCGCTCTTTTGATAATATTTTCTCTTTCGGAATCCGCGCCCGCGCCGATTCAAAACGGTCGGCTGCTTTGTCGGATTTGCGGATAGCCTTTGACATTTCGGGGTCGGAACGCTCCGCGTCGGTGAATTTCAGCCTTGATGTTTCAGGCTTGCCCTGCCCGCGCTTGAATATTTTTGCGTTCTCTTTATTCACCGCCTTTTTCTTCGCCGCCGCCCGCTCCGATAATACCCTGTCAGCCGCGCCGCCTACGGTCAGCAAACTGTCGCCGCTGAAATCGAGCGCGTCATCGGCAACGGTCGGTGAATCCGGCTCCCTGTCGCTGATACGCTCCGCGCCGCCTGTGGATTTATTGACTTCAACCGCGCCGTCGCGGGTCATTCCCTGCACTATCTTGTCAGGGGCTTTGAGTTCTTTCAACGGTCATGCACCTCCTTACTACGCGCTTTTTATACGTTCACCGGCAAGGCGGCAATACTCGGCGTTGATGTCTATGCCGATATATCGCCGCCCGGTCTGCACAGCGACAAGCCCTGTAGTGCCGCTCCCGATGAACGGGTCAAGCACGATACCGCCCGGTGGACATCCCGCCAATACGCACGTTTCGGCAAGTTTCGGCGGGAACGCCGCGAAATGCGCCCCGGAGTACGGCGCGGTATTGATATTCCATACGTCGCGCTTATTTCTGAATACAGGGATAAGCTCGTCTGGTATAGATCCCGCCGCCCTCGGCTTGTTGATATTTTGTGCCGACTGCCCCGGTATGCTGTCCGCGTACTTGTGCAGCAAGCCGCGCCCGCCTTTCAGCCGTTTGATTGAGGATTCCGCGACAGGTTCAGCGATTGCCGCGCCGTCAAAGTAATAACGCTTTGATTTTGCGAACAAAAACACAAATTCATAGCACCGGGTCAGACGGTCTTTGACGCTCTCCGGCATGGTATTACCCTTTACCCATATTGCAGCGTTGCGTAAATACCAACCGTCGCCGCGCAAGGTAAACGCCAATAGCCACGGTATTCCGATAAGGTCTTTTTGCTTACAGCCCGGCGCGTTGTGGTTGACAGACACTTGCTGCCCCGTCCTGCCTTTTGGGTTTTTTGGGTCGTAGTGGTCGCCCTTGCTCCCTGTGCCGCAGTAGGTATCGGCTATGTTCAGCCATAAAGTACCGTCAGGACGCATGACGCGCCAAGCCTCACGGAACACGGCGGAAAGCCGCTCTATATACTGCTCCGGCGATTCTTCGCGCCCTATCTGCCCGGAAATGCCGTAATCACGCAAACCGTAATACGGCGGGGAAGTGACGCAGCAATGGACGCTATCAGGCGGTAAAGTTTTCAGCACTTCCGCGCTGTCGCCTTGATAAATGATATTCGTTTCCATTCCGCACCCCCTATGACACGCTTTCCGTCAACCGGGTTGACATGATTTTATACAGCGCGGTATCTTCGGGGAATTTGTCGGTGAACGGCAATATGACGTTTCCATAGAAGATAAGACCCTCACCCGGCTCCGTGTGCGTTATATACGCTAACTGTTTCGGGGAGATGTTCAGCTTTTGGGCGAGAAGCTCACGGTCACCGGGCGCTTGCGCGAGCATATAGATAAAGTCGCTGTTTTCAAAGATATTTTCCACTTCGCGGCTCTGCAAAAAATCCTTCAGATTTTGCGTGATACCTGTGGGAATCCCGCCCCATTTCCTAAACCTTTTCCATATCTCGACGCTCCAAGCACCAATTTCACCTTTCAGGAGAAGATGAAACTCATCGCAATAATAGCGCGTCGTTTTCTTCGCCGCCCGGTTCCGCGTCACCCTGTTCCAAATCTGGTCTTGCACAACGAGCATACCGAGCGTTTTTAGCTGTTTGCCAAGCTCCTTAATGTCAAAGCACACTAAACGGTTGTTAATATCGACGTTCGTTCTGTGGTTAAAAATATTCAGGCTCCCATGCACATAGATGTCAAGCGCGACGGCTATTTGTTTCGCGTCGCGGCTGTCCTGCGCCAACAGCGCGTTATATAAATCTTCCAGTATTGGCATTTTCTCCGGGTCGGGGTTAGCCAGATATGGGCGGTAGACATCTTGCACCGCTTTGTCGATAGCGGATTTTTCAATCGGCTGCAATCCGTCTTTCCCGCCAACGGCGGCTTCGCACCACGACAACAGGAACTCGCTTTTAAGCGCAATCGGGTTTTCGTCCTCGCTGTAATTGAGGTTTATATCCATCAAATTTGCAAATTGCCCGCCCCGCCCTGTGGAGGACAGCGCAATCACCTGACCGTGAAGCTCATGCACCAACGCCGCGTACTCCGATTCAGGGTCGCAGATAATAACATCGTCCTGCGTAATCAGGAAGCAGTTAGTGATTTCACGCTTCGCCGCGAATGATTTGCCGCTCCCCGGCACTCCAAGAATCAAACCGTTCGGGTTCTTCAAACTTTTCCTGTCAGCCATTATCATATTGCCGGAAACGGCGTTGCGCCCGTAGTATAACGCCTCGCCGCCCTGAAAAATCTCCCGCGTGATAAACGGTATGAATATCGCCGCGCCGGAAGTGGTAAGCCCGCGCTGTATCGGTATCTGGTTAATACCTATGGGGAGCGAGGACATAAGCCCCGGCTCCTGCATATAGTCAAGCCTGTGCAGAGCGCAGTTGTGTTTTTGCGCTATACCCGACATTTGGAATACCCTATTGTCAAGGCTCTGCTTTGACCCGGCTACGTTCAGGATTATCATGGTGAGCAGGAACATACGCTCGTTACGGCTCTGCAAGTCTTTCAGGAGCTTCTTCGCTTCGTCGCCATAGGTGTTCAGGTCGGTCGGCATTATCTCCATGTCATACCCGGAGCGCACAGCTTTTTTCTGCTCGTTCACCCGCATACCGTCAATGTCCGTGATTTTGCGCTTAATCATCTTCACGGCTTCGTTCTGGTCGATACTCCGTATATGCAGATTGACGACAACATTAGCGTCCACTTCAAGAAAGTCCGCTAATATCCTGTCGTTGAGTTCGGGAGCCATGATTTGGAGAAATGACGCCGCGCCGATTTTCCCGCCCATGCGGAACACGCGCCCCTCGCCAAAATGAAACGACGTGGGGGAAATGTAATCTTTGGTACTCATGCCCGTCTGCGGAAGCCAATCCCATTCAAAGGCGAACGGCTCCGCAGCGCCGAGGTGTAAAATGCTGTGCATGGCGGCAAGCCGCTCTTTGCCGTTGAGCGCCCGCGCCCCCACGCCGAGTACCTTGTAGTAGTTGAGTATGTCGGTTTCAATGCGCGTAAGCCGGGATTTCGCCGTCTTGATACTGTCGGCTTCAATGGAAAAGGTCAGGTATTTGGTACGGGAAAGCCCGTTGCTGCCCTGCTCGTACTGTTTTTTGAGTATGCCGCTGTACTCGTCGCGGATATAGTCGTGTTCGTCGCCGGTAAGCGCAATTTCTATCACGCTGTTTAACTCGCCTTTCGCCGCCCTGCGGCTGATGAATGTTTCCTGTATCGACATTGACGGGTCGAAATAGTTATACAGGTCGCAAATGCCCTCGAATATCGCCGTCTGCTCGTCTTTTCCGACAAGCATATAGTTCACGTCCTCATATTCAACCGTCTTGCTGTACAGTCTTTCCGTCACCCTGCAAACGCCGTCCGGGTACATGGCGAGGTATGGTATCGACATTTGTACGCTCGTAGGCTTCTCCGGGTCGCCTTTGGCGGCGGCGACGGCGGCGGTTATCTCTTTGTCCTGCCGCCGCGTCAGTTTAGCCCCTGCGGGTCTTTTTATCTGAAACAATGGTCTGCACCTCCCTGATAAGCTGAATCTGCCGCCCTGCGGCGTAGTAAAGGTTGTTGGTCTGGTACGTCCGAATCTTCGGGCGTCTGAATTTCACGGTGATAACGCATTTCAGGTACTTTTCCAATGGCAAGCCGTTTTTTTCGTACATGGCAAGCAGAAAAAACGGCAACATCACGATAAGCATGAGCATTGCCGCCGCGCTCACGGGCGCGACGGTTTTCACCAAAAAGAAAAGCGGCAACCCTAAAATCACCGCCGAACCGAAACATAGAAACTGTCTTTTTGTGAGCCCCATGATGAATTTTGCCTTTATAGCGGTCAAATCTTTCGGAATTGAAACGTATGCCACGCCATCACCCCCTGACCGCCGCGTCTTGTTTCGCGGCTTCAAAGCTATCCCGCCGCGTTTCCTGTGTTATATCCATAATCAAAAAACCTCCCGTTTCGGAAAGATAGTTGTGCGGGTCGATTATGATGATTGGTTCTTTGCCCGTCATATCCGACGCCCAAAACATCAAAGCGTCCCGCTGCGATTCTTCCAGTTCCGTAATGCTTTTCATACATAGCCCCCTTTAATGCGCGTTCATCACAGACTTACTCAGAGCGCCCGATTTCATCATGGCGAAACAGAGAAGCACCGTATATGCGGCGACGGAGAAGATAGCCGTGTGTACGTTTGTGGCTATTATCATGTCGTTTACCAGTACGGCGTAAATCCCAATGCAAACCATGAGGAAAAATCCCTGAAAGCCGAGCGCGAGCAGCCCGCGCAGGTAGTTGTTGCCCATCTGACCCCATTCTTTGTTAGCCATCGTAGCCATCGGGATAGGGGCGACGGAACACGCGCAGTATATTTCTATCATTCTGCCGTAGAGTATGACCGTGATTATCACGGACATGATTTTCATGCAAAAACTGACAAGGAATGTTTCTATCATCAGCAATAGCAGTTCGGGGATTCCGTATGCTTCCAAGTCCATGACGGCGATAGCCGCGTCTATGTCTATGGCTGTGCTTCCGCTTATCACCCCCGCCGCGCCCGATACGACGTGCTGCGCGAGGTCGAACACCGCCATTGTGATGTCGAAAGTGTGGGCGACAATGAAGATCGCCGCCCACGCCTTGAACAGAAACTTGAAAAACATAAACGTGTCCGTTTCGTGCATTGAGTTTTTATCGACAACCATGCCGATTATCTCCGCGCACAAAACGTAGGTTATGACGATTCCCGCGATTGGCAGTATGACCGTTTCCGAAAGCGTCCGAATCATGTTGAATATGTTTATATTCCACGCTTGCGGCGTCTGCCCGACTTCGGCGGCTATCGTGCCTACTTTGTCGTTCACGTCCCCGAACATACTTGTAAGGCTTGAAGTTATCGCGCCTATCAGCAATTCCTTAATCCAGTCTGTGATTGCTTCAAGTATGCCTAACATTGGTTAGCTCCTTCCCGGCTTTTATCCGAAAAGCCCTGACAGCAGCGGTACTAAAATCAGCCCGATTAACGCGACGCCCCCGCCCGCCATAAGCTGTTTCATGCCCTGCGATTTCGACGCGGGGTTATCCTGACCGTACCCCTCCAAGAGATTGATACCGCCCCAAATCCCCAATCCGGCTCCAAGCGCGATGACTAATGTTTGCAACACATCCACCATTGAATTAAAGAAATCCATAATTCGTGACCTCCTAAAATTTTGTATTTTGTTAATATGACTGATATTCCAATAAAAAAGCGCCGTCATTTAACGGCGGCGGTTAAGGCGGCTCCCTCGCCCTGAACATAGGCTATCCCCCTGTCTACGCGGGTTCAATTAAGCTGATTGGCTCCGCGTCTATTTCTCCGATAGCCTCCGTTTCCTCAATTTCAACTATGTCGCCGGGTTCGCCCATGTCGTAAAAGTCAAAAGGCTCGTCCGGCGCGACGGGCGGGCGCGGCTTCCTTATCCGCGCAAGGTATTTGCCAACGTCAAAAGTATTTTCATCGTTGAAGTCCGATAGGTATTTATATCGCGGGTGCTTTGTAATGTCGTATTTTGCCGATAGGAACGGTCTGACGCCACGGAGCATACACAGGCATTTGCCCCCGTCCATCACAGCGATTTCATCCTGCGAAAGTAAATCCTTGCCGAGTTTTTGATAGTTCATGCCGTATGACTGGCTCTGCCCCCGGTTCTCCGAGGTATTGTAGCTGTCGATTGTTTCCTTTCCGAGCAATTCAGCCATTTCTTTCAAAGTGCCTTTTTCCTTACCGCCGAGGAACAGCGTCGCGTCACAGTTGCCCGCTATCGTGTCGGCGTGGTCTTTGTAATTCGCCCGCAACTGGCTCTGCGCCTGTAATATCAACGCCGCCGAAACCTCGCGGCTGCGTATGACCGAAATCAAACGCTGCATATCCGGGATTTTTACCTGTGAAAATTCATCGAGCAGACATCGGACGTGGACGGGCAGCCGCCCGCCGTATTCGTCGTCGGCTTTGGTGCATAGGGTGTTGAACATCTGCATTATCACCATTGACGACAAAAAATCAAAAGTCGAATCCGTATCTGACGTGACGATAAAGAAAGCGGATTTTCGGTCGCCTATCTCGTCAAGCCCTAACTCGTCATATTCCATAAGGCAGCGCAGCTCTTTTATGTCGAACGGCGAAAGCCTTGCGCCGCAAGACACGAGTATTGATTTAGCGGTTTTTCCGGCAGCCATCTTGTACTTGGCGTACTGGAGAACGGCGAAATGCTCCGGGTCTTTTTTCGCAAGTTTCTCAAACATCAAATCAACGGGGTTTCGGTATTCCTCATCATCTTCCCTCGCGTCGGAAGCGTTTATCATGTCGAGCAGGGAGATAAAGTTCTTTTCGTCCTCGCGCCCCTCGTAGAAGATATAGCCGATGAGCGCGGTATAGTAGAGTTTTTCCGCTTTCACCCAAAAATCCTCGGTCGCTTTTTCGCCCTCGCCTTTGGTATTCAGTATGAGCGTATTGACGAGCTTCAAAATGTCTTTTTCGCTCTTGATATACTCAAACGGGTTGTATTTCATGCTCTTGGAGAAATTGACAGTGTTCAAAACCTTGATTTCATATTTCCCGCGCAGGAGCAGTTGACCTACTTCCGTGAGGACTGTACCCTTTGGGTCGGTGACAACATAGCTGCTGTGCATTTGCATTAAATTCGGCTTCAAAAAAAATCTTGTCTTGCCGGAGCCGCTACCGCCGATAACAAGCACGTTTTTATTCCGGGCGTGTCCCGGATTCTTCGGTCGGCTGTCCATAGTGAGCCGTTCTGTCTGTGTCAGAAGCACGTTGTTATAGAAATCGGGGCTGATGAAAGGGGCTATGTCGGAGGG
>Ga0099364_10006171_pt1 | contig 17531 bp, 15 predicted proteins | sample TergutTh196P3_FD_73070 | JGI IMG/M metagenome (GOLD analysis project Ga0099364, IMG submission 73070) | Microcerotermes parvus P3 segment gut microbial communities from Pointe-Noire, Republic of the Congo - Th196 P3 | ecosystem: Host-associated > Arthropoda: Insects > Digestive system > Gut ...
ACGCAGGCGAAAAAGCAGGAACGGTATTCGAAAACGAACGCCGTTTCGACCTCGTAGTGCGATTAGACCAAGAAAAATTGCCCGAGTTGAACATCGACCGACTTTTTGTCCGCACTGCCGAAGGCGTTCAGATACCTGTCAGCGAATTTGCAAGCGTATCGCTAACCAGCGGTCCACTGCAAATCAACCGCGACGATACCAAGCGACGCATTGTTATCGGAGTGAACGTGCGCGACGCAGATATTCAACAAGTTGTGGGACGCATCCACGAAACGCTCGAGCAAAACATACGTTTGAAACCCGGATATTATTTCGAATACGGCGGACAGTTCGAAAACCTGCAAAACGCTATCAGTACGCTGATGGTAGTAATTCCGGTAGCGTTGTTTCTTATTTTGCTTTTGCTGTTCATCGCCTTCGGAAGTCTGACATATACGTTTGTTGTTTTCACCACTGTTCCATTGTCGCTCATTGGCGGCATTCTTGCGCTGTGGATTCGCGACATGCCGTTCAGCATTTCGGCGGGCGTGGGGTTCATTGCGCTCTTTGGAGTGGCAGTACTCAACGGTATTCTGATGATTAACCATTTCCTCGAACTGTCCAAACGAGGCAAATATCGCATGAGCACCGGACGCGTCATTAGCAAAGGTACCCCGCATCTGCTGCGTCCCGTTTTCTTGACGGGATTGGTGGCAGCGCTTGGATTTGTGCCTATGGCTATCGCTACATCGGCAGGAGCAGAAGTGCAACGCCCGTTAGCGACGGTAGTTATAGGCGGATTAATTGTTTCGACGATACTTACATTAATTATTATTCCCGTGTTTTATTATCTTATAAATTCATCGGCTGCAGTGATGAGGAAATCGTTTTTGCGGAGGTTTTTTCGCAGGAAATAATTAAAAAATAGAAATATGATAAATTGTTTGAAGTGCAAATACAAATTCCCTTATTTTCAGAAAAGACATTAAGTGCAAATATAAATATCCATATTTTCAGAAGTGCAAATATAAAATCCCATATTTTTAGAAAAGTCATTAAATGCAAATAAATATATTTATATTTTCGGAAAAGCGATTAAATGCAAATAAAAATAATTATCTTTGCCGAAAAATTAAATAGACATCATATGAATATAACAGATTTTAAATCAGGACAATGGATACAGCAGTATCAGTATAAGGGTTTTCAACCTAATCATGTTAATCACACATGGTTAGTTGATAATGAGCAACTTAACTATATGTTAAGCAGGGCAAATATTCTATTGGGTGAACTGAACGCCTTTTCGACGCTTATTCCGGATGTGAATTTTTTTATAAAGATGCACATCACAAAAGAAGCCGCCAACAGTAGCCGCATAGAAGGAACTCAAACCAATGTTGAGGAAGCATTGCAAAAAGTGCAAGACCTTGCTCCCGAAAAAAGGGACGATTGGCAGGAAGTAGAAAATTATGTAACAGCAATGAACCATGCTATTGATGAGTTGAACAAATTACCGCTGTGTAACAGATTGTTGAAACAAACGCATGCCATTTTGTTACAAAATGTGCGCGGCGAAGACAAACAACCCGGCGAATTTCGCAAAAGCCAAAACTGGATAGGCGGAGCAGCCATTAACGATGCTGCCTTCGTACCGCCGCATCACAACGAAGTTGTTGATTTGATGAGCGATTTGGAACAATTTCTTCACAACAAGAATATTTTTGTTCCCGACCTTATCAAAATTGGCATTGCGCATTATCAATTTGAAACCATTCACCCGTTTTGCGATGGTAACGGACGTATAGGGCGTTTGCTGATAACGCTCTACTTGGTCAGTGAACGGATTTTGTGTAAACCAACCCTGTATTTATCGGAGTTTTTCGCGAAAAACAAGGCTTTGTATTATGATAACTTAATGATGGCGAGGCACAATAGCAACCTGACCCAATGGCTGCGCTTCTTTTTGGAAGGCGTAATACAAACGGCAGAAAATTCGATTGATACTTTTCGTAAAATCATTGCAATACGAAATGAAATCGAACATGACAAAATAACCAAATTGGGTAAAAAAACAAAGACAGCACAGCAGTTTTTGATGTATTTGTTTAAAAATCCGATTGTAGATAGCGAAGATGTTTCCAAAGAAATGAAAATCAGCATATCTACGGGTTTGCGACTAATCAACGATTTTATTGAATTGGGAATTTTGAAGGAAATGACAGGTTATAAGCGTAACCGTAATTTTATGTTTAAAGAGTATATACATTTATTTGAGTAAAAATGAAAAATTCATTCACAAAAAACTGCGCGGGATTGTTGGCAATGTTTGTTTTTTTATTATCAATGGCAACAATAGCCCCAGCCTTTACGCAACAGCCAATCACGCTCGATGAAGCCGTGCAAATGGCTTTGGAAAACAGCCCGCGCCTGAAATCTGCCGAAACATCTATTGAGGCAATACACGCGGGACGTGGCGCATCGTGGGAATTGGGCGCTACGGAGGTAGATTATTCGTGGGGGCAACTCAACAGCCCTATCCGCAACGACCGCCAATTAACCGTTGTGCAGCCCTTTGGCTCTATCATCACGCCGTTCTACAAAAACGCATTGATAGAACGTCAAGTGGCTACCGTACAGCATTTTCGCGACATCGTGGAAAAGGAAATCACCGCCGAGGTTACACGCGCTTGGGTGTATTACCTCTACACCCGCAGCCTTGTTGAGATGTACGCCGAGTTGAACACGTTTGCCGAACAACTTCTTCGCGCGGGCGAACTACGCTACAGCGCCGGCGACATAACGCTTTTAGAAAAGAGCATGACCGCTACGCAAGCGGCTACCATGCGCAGCAAGGCGTTTCAGGCTGGCGAGGAACACCGTATTGCCGCCACACGACTGCAATGGGCGTGTTTTTCGGATACTCCCGTGGCGCCGCCCTCTGAAGCCGCATTGACGCTGCTGACAGTAGAAATAGACGATGGTAGCCTCGGCGAAGCATACAGCGCGTATTTCAACAGCCTTACCGACGAAATGCAGGCAGAGTACAACGTTGAGCGCAGTCGCCTCTTTCCGGAACTGTCGGCTGGCTATTTACGCCAAAATATCCTCCCCGACGACAAGGGCTTAAATGCGTGGACAGTAGGCGTTTCCGTGCCATTGTTTTTTGCGCCGCAGCGAAGCCGCATCAGGCAGGCTCAAATGAACATCGAAATAGCCCGCCACGACGCGCAAACAAACATTCGCGACCTTAACATCATACTCGAAACCCTGAAAGCCGACCTGCGCCGCTATGCCGAAACAGTTGAGTTTTATCGCTCATCGGCGCTTCCCGAAGCAGAAGCCTTGATAACAGCGGCTAAACTGCAATTGGAGCATCACGATACCGATGTAAGCCAGTTTATCCAAAGCATGAACAACGCGTTAGAAATCAAACAGGCATACGTCGAAGCGTTGTATTTGTATAATGTTGCGGCTCTGGAGTATAGGCTTTATCAGTAGTTTTCAGTTTTCAGAGATAAAAATGTTTTCAGTTTTAAAAAAAGATTATCTTTGCACAATTAAAGCATTTAGATAAAACAGAAAGAAAAAGTAATATGAGCGAAATAGAATTACAATTACCAACGCTGCAACATAAAACAGCAGCGGAAAACTTCAAAAATGAATTTTTGGAGATGCAGGAACCTGTCATATACGGAAGTGCATTGTTTGACCAAATGGAATATGAGCATTGGTTGACGCATAATACGAATAATCGTCATGAAAGCACTGTGAGTATTGGTTGGGTTACAGCGACTACACTTTTTGCCGTCAGAAAACAAGACTTGAAAATAGTTGGCGTGATTGATATTCGGCACAATTTGGGAAATGAGTTTTTGGCGCAATATGGAGGTCATTTTGGATATTCAGTCCGTCCAAGCGAAAGAAAAAAGGGCTATGCGACAGGGATTTTGAAAATGGGAATTGAATACGCAAAATCGCTGAATATTAAAAAGTTAATGATAGCATGTTTTTCGGATAACATACCGTCTATCAAAACAATAGAAAAATGCGGCGGCGTCTTGTCCGAGACAAAACCTTACACAGATGGGCAACTCATAAATATTCCCAACTCGGAAAAAAAAATCGTAAACATTTATTGGATTGAATGACAGAAAAAGATAGGCGAAAATAAGTTTTCAGTTTTCAGAAATTTTAATAAACTTTGTAATAATTAATAATCAATAAATAATAAATTAATAAAATGACTAAAATAATGATTTTCATCGCTGCCCTGATGTTTGTTTCCTGTGGCAGCAAAGACAAAAGTATTGAACAATCAGTCGTCGAAGCGCAGACTTCAATAGAAGGCGAAATAGACATTGACGATGCTATCGCCGCCTTGATGCAGAGCGATAATCGCCCTACGTTCAACGGCGTGATGGTTATTCCGCCGCAGCGTCACGCAACGGTTACGCTGTTTATGGACGGAGTAGTGAAAAATACCACGCTGCTTTCGGGCATGTACGTCAGAAGGGGCGAACTGTTGGCAACGCTCGAAAACCCCGAGTACATTGCGCTTCAGCAGACGTATATCGAAAGTAATGCACAAGAGGAATTTCTGTCGGCGGAGTATCGTCGTCAGGAAATGCTTTTCGGCAGCGCCGCCGCATCACAAAAGACGTATCAGCAGAGCAAAGCCGATTATCTCACAATGAAAAGTCGTCGCGAAGCCGCCGCTGCACAACTGTCAATGCTTGGCTTCGACCCTGCCAAAATACTTGACAGCGGCATAGTTCCGCATTTGGAACTGCGCTCGCCCATTGACGGCTATATTGCCAACGTGCAGGCAAACATTGGCGCATACATCACAGCCGGCTCGCCCGTGTGCGAAATAATTGACAAAAATGCCGTGATGCTGAAACTCACCGTCTTTGAGCGCGACGTGAGCAAAATAAACGCAGACGACAAAATCGAATTTCGCGTAAACGGACTTGGTACGCAGGTGTTCGAGGCTACAGTTGTTTCGCTCGGGCAAACGGCAGACAACGTAAGTCGCTCGTTTGAGGCGTATGCGCGGGTAGAGGAACGAAATGAACAGTTTCGCCCGGGAATGTACGTGAACGCGCAGGTTAGGGGCGAATTGCTGGCAGAAGGGGCGGATAGTAAGGGTTTTCAGTGAGAAGTAATAAGTAAAGTTTTGATGATTAAGAAAAATGGCTTATTTTTGAAAAATACGAAATCAACAGACACGATTTTGATATTGAGCCTTATATTATTGATACTGACCAAATTAAGCAAGCAACAAGGCATTTCACAAAAACCACTGAAAGGAAGCCGACATTGACCCGCAACCGAAGTAAGAAGTGCGAGTTCAACGAATTTAAACCCCAATTAGACCACTTTTATTTGTTGCCTGTTTCACGATTGTGTAAAAAAAAATGATTTTTTTTTGTTATAATAAAAAATATGTACCTTTGCCGCCGAATTTTAATTAAAAAATAAGTAATATGCTAAAATACATTATATCATTGCTTTTCATTGTGGCGAGCGTATCGTTGAGCGCACAGGAAAATCCAAAGATTGACAAAAAGGAGTTGATTTCTTTATCACCGGTGCCGAGCGAAACAAGAAGAGCCATCAACAGAGGTGATAAATATTTTAGGAAAGGACTGTATGATGCAGCATTGCAGCAATTCATGAGAGTTTATGTCAGAAAGGACGACCATTCTCCACTCAATTACAAAATTGCTGTCAGCCACTTGTACGGAATCAACCCTAAGAGCGCTCTTGAGTTTTTTAACAGAACCGAGCCGAACGTAGCGTCAGATTATCACATTCTTAAAGGGATTGCTCTGATCTACCATCAGAGGTTTGATGAAGCCAATCAATCGTTTCTGACGCACAAAGAAACATTAACGCCGCGACAGGCAAGGCAGCAAGAAGACAAAATAAACCGCTTCATTGCCATTTCCAATTTCTCTGCACAGGCGGTCAGGGATTCTCTTCCCGTTTTTATTATCAACGCGGGTCCGCAGGTAAACAGTTATTTCGACGACTACAGCGCAGTGGAATTGTTATCGCCCACTCCTGCTTTATACTTCACTTCGCGCCGTCCGACTAACAACAACGTGGGTTTGGAACAGCAAAATAGAGGTTTTTCCGAGCGTATTCTGTTTTCGCCACAATTTACAGATGGAGTTGCAAGCGAGGCTATAGAAAGCAGCCTGACGTCAGGCAAACACATGAGCGTGGCGGGCGTAAACAACAATACGGGCGAATTGATGTATTACAAAGGCAAAAAGCGTTTTGGCGATATTTTTAGAGTGCAATTTAATGAAAGAAACTTAAAACCGACAAAAAATAACAGGTTAAGCAAAAAAATCAGCAGAAAAACCACTGCCGAAGGCGCAATCAGTTTTGCCGACAACGGCGACGCGTATTTTATTTCCAATCGCTGGGGCGGACTTGGCGGTAACGATATATGGTATGCGCAAAGAAAAGGCAAAAACAGTTTTGCACGTCCGGTCAATTTGAGTAACCTCAACACGCCGTTAGACGAATCATGCGTGTTTGTTACCCCCGATGGTAATACGCTTTATTTTTCTTCAAACGGATTGCCGGGTATGGGAGGTTTTGACATATATAGATCTGACAGGCAACCCAACGGAACATGGGGAAATCCTGTGAACATGGGCTATCCTATCAACAGTCCCGGCGACGACATGTTCTATCGGATTACCTCCGATGAAAACAGAGCGTTGATTTCATCGCAAAGAAGCGGCGGTTTTGGAGGTTTAGATATATATTCAGTTGTTAATGACTTGCGTATTCCGTTTGAGATTTCGGGCAATGTAACCGACATAAGAACAGGACAAACGCTTGACGCTACCGTCAGGCTGTTTGACAGGGCAACAAATTTGCCTGTTGCGTCAATCGGCAACGATACATTAGTGCAACGTTATGTGTTGAGCATGGAAGACATAGGCGATTTCTACATGCAAGCCGAAGCGCCGGGATACCGCTCGCTTACTGTCGAATTTACAAATCCAACAACGCGCCACGCAAGACTGCGTCAGGACTTTGAACTTGAAAAACTTCTGCATCCATATTCTTTAAACGGATATGTTACAGATGTAAGGACGTCAAGACCGGTACAGGCGGAAATTCTTATCAAGTTGCAGGGCAACGACGAAATACTGTATCGAACCGTATCAGACGCTGTTACAGGTTTTTATTCCATTACGATGGAAGACAAGGAAAATTTTGACGTTTCGTTACGAGCGTCCGAATATTTTGACCACAACGAACCTCTGCTTTTGAGAAATTTAGAGGAAGAATCGGGCAGCAAAAACTTCACGATGCAAAGAAGCATTATAACGTATATCGTAACGGGTGTTGTGACCAGCGAAGATGAACTCACGCCTATAAAAGCGAACATAACAATGAGCAAGATTGACGATGATCGCCTCACACAAGGATTAACCACCGAAGAAGACGGAAAGTATGAATTTACCGTTACCGACATCGGACCATTCCTGATGGAAGTTACTTCGGAAGGACATTTCTTTGCTAACAGCGTTTTGGAATTTCATTTAGACAGTACGATGGTTATCAGAAACTTCGCGTTGAGAGTAGTTGAAGTTGGCGCAAAAATTGTAATAGAAAATATTCTGTTCAATACGGGAGCCGCTACCTTGCGTCCCGAATCGTTCAACGAACTGAACAGATTGGTTAATTTCTTGAGAGAAAATCCAAACGTCAGGATCGAAGTGTCAGGTCATACTGACAATGTGGGTTCTGCGGCAACTAACAGAACTTTGTCGCGCAACAGAGCGCTTTCGGTTAGAAATTATCTTATTTCGCAGGGTATAGCGGGCGAACGGGTGGAATTTAACGGTTATGGTTTCGACCGCCCTATTGCGCCAAATACTACCGAAGAAGGACGCGCAGCAAACAGACGTGTTGAAATTGAAATATTAGACTAATTAAATAAAATTCAAAGCAATGAAAACAAAGATAAGCATAATTTTAGCGCTACTTGCGTTAGTGACGGCTTCCTGCGTAGAAGACCCAATTATTATTGACACTGACCCTGAAAATATGAATTACAGGGTAATGGGAATTGATCTTCCGATAGCAACAATAATTGTTCCGGTTTACGATGTAATATCGGACAACGAGGACATATTCGGCGACGACGTAGAGATAAAGCCAATAGACGGTATAATAAATATCGTGTACACAGATTTGATAAAACCGGATTTTGAGATTTTCGGAGATATCACAATTCCTGATATGGAAGAAAATTTTGAATTTGATATTGCTTCTACCCTGCCGATAAATATTGGCGATTTGCCGCCGGGTATAGACCCGCCAACTATAACGTATACGTACAATTTTAAGGGCGAAGACAGCGAATTTGTAAAAATTCCGGAGCCTAAAAACAGCGATGCTGGCGGTGTAAAAATTGAAGGCGGATATGTTAGCGAGGCAACGTTAGCCGGAGGAAATATTAATGTATCGGTAAACATGCCACCCGAAGCTGTCGAATGGCAAATAATTGTTATGATTGATAACTTGACAAAAGATAATGGTGAAAAGTTTATGACTGTACTGGATCAAAACAACAGTTCTTATCCGACTACTCCTTTATCGTTGGACGGATGGAAAATAGTAGGAGACGAGGACGAAAACGGCGATTACAATCTGGAAGTTGCATACGAATTCTATATCTTTACCCAAGTGAATCTAAATACGTTCAGCAGTGACGACCTGAAAATGGAAATTTCTTTTGAACTTTCGGATATAGAACTTCGTGAAATAAAGGGATTTATCGGGCAGTTTGAATTGGACGACCTTTTAGAAGCAGGCTCTATGAACTTTGAACTCTTTAGCGAAACAGATATTGAAATTGACGGGACATTCGGCATCAAAGGCGTTAATTTTATTTTGGATATAAAAAATCCTGTGGGCGTTCCTGTTGAATTTTACATCAATAGTATTTATTTTGTTGACGAAGACGATAACCCATTTTTGGACGGGAGCGGTAAATTGAAAAATTTGTTATCTGCGCCTGTCGAATTTCTTGTGGAGCCTTCAAAAACTACGTCTAAACCCATATTTTTAGACATAGAAATTAATAGCAATGAAATACCTGCCGGAATAAAATTTGATATTTCAGGATTAGTAAATCCCGATGATCCTCCGAAGGCGCCTAACGTTGTGAATTTAAACTCCGTAAATGACGTCGAAGCAAATATTACGCTCAACATACCTATTAATATCATGGCTACAGACTTCACGTACCCCGTTACTTTCGATTTTGATTTTCAGGAAGACGATGGACTGGGCGAAATATTGGAAAGAGTAGATTTAATGTTATCAATAGACAACGGTTTGCCCTTTGCAATAGACATTTCGATTAACGCCTTAAATGCAGCCGGCAACGTAGTGCATACAATACCCGTTGTTGGTGGAATAAGGGCGAAAGGCAAGGACGACCTCATTTTTTCATTGCGGCGCGAACAAGATTTGAAAGTTATGTGGGCTGCAAACGCCGTAGAACTTGAAATAGTGATAACCGCAGGCACAGGAGGTAGTTATCAGGCGCTTACAGTAAACGATGAAATAAAAATAGTTGTTCACGCCGGAACAAGAATAAGAATACCGTCTTTAAATAATAACAATAATTAACTATGACAACAGGAATAAAATACATCATAATATTGGCATTTTGGGCGTTTTACAGCATTACCGCTCACGGACAAGCGCGCGCGCCTCACTCCCTCTATTTTATGGAGACAATACCGCAAGTATCGCAACTAAACCCTGCGCACCAGCCGAGAGCAAACGTTTACGTGGCGTTTCCGATGCTGTCAGGATTTGGCTTGGATTTTACATCGGATATTGCGTTTAGCGATATCTTTCAAAAACAGGGCAATAATTATTACACGCCCATCGAAAATGAATTCGATTACGGGAAATTCTATAAATCCTTCGGAAATGCGATTGCTTTTAGAGTTGGAGCCGATATGGATCTTTTTGGCTTCGGATTTCGCACACGAGGAGGATATTTCTCGTTTGGAGTGTCTGAGCATCTTTCAGCAAGATTTGCAGTACCGAAAGCCTTTTTACAAATTATTGACGAAGGCTTCCCCAGTCCCCCCCCTAACAGCCCCCCCAGAAAATTGGACTTTTCGACAATGAGCATTGACGGAATGGCGTACATGCAATTTCGTTTGGGCTACAGCTATGAAGTAAACGATAAACTAACCGTGGGAATGAACTTCAAACCCATAATGGGACAGTTTGCCGCAGCAACAAAAATTGATAATTTTCATTTGACCCACAATAGAGAAGCATGGACTTTTGAAGGTGATGGAAAATTCTACCTTTCAGCGCCAATTCAATTAGAAAAAGATGAAGATGACAATATCAATGTGGGCGATAACCGTTTAGACGGCGTTGAAGGAATGGATATGTTTAATGAATTTTTCAACTTCAATAATTCTGGTATTGCTTTCGACATAGGCGCTACGTATCAAATAAACGAAAGGCTCTTAGTGTCGGCGGCGCTTAACAATATTGGCTTCATATCGTGGAAAAAAGATTTGAGCGGCGTTGAATACAAAGGAAGTTATACTTATGACGCAAGTAAGATTACCGTTGATCTTTCCGAAGATAATTTAAATTTTGATGAATTGCTTGACGAAGTTTCTGAAGAAATAGAAAAAGGTCTTACAGAACAAATGGGCTTAATTGACAGGGTTGATAAATTCAGAACGTCGCCGCCTCCGGTGTTTTATGCAGGCGCTTCATACCAGCTTACAAGGGCTGTCTCGGCAAGCTTGTTGTCGCGCACTACATTCTGGAAAAGCGGAGTACATCAAAGTTTTAACTTATCGGTCAATTTGCAGCCATACAGTTTTGTTGCCCTCACCACAGGAGCAACTTTGCAGGTGCGAGGCAATACATATCTGGGAGGCGGGTTTACTTTCTTTCTGGGTCCCCTGCAATTCTACATGTTAGGCGATTATATTCCCGCTAAAATCACGCCCGTAACGCTTAATGTGGCTGACGACAGTCTTGAAATCCCATTCTTGCCGATGAATCAAAAAACTCTTACCTATCGTTTGGGGTTGAATTTAGTTTTCGGAAAACATGGCTATCGTGACAAACCCATGCTGAACAAGGGAGCAAGCAGTTGGAATTAATTTTTTATAACAGCAATACAATAAAACAGGATAAATATCGTTATAAAGGTAAATAATAAAAATAATATATATGAGAGTTTTCAGGAATTTTTTTCTGACGTTAGTATCAGTAGTTTTGATATCGTGCAGTGGAACAAGTGAGGAACAGCTTATTGGCGACTGGGATCGTCGAACGGATTATCCAATAAACGGAATATGCTTTGCCGCAACTTTCGTTATTGGCGATGTAGGTTATGTGGTTGGCGGTTTTAACGGCACAAATCCTCCACGCAGGGAGGTTTACGCTTTTCATCATTTAGGAGGCGGGCCCGTGCAAGGCGATGAGAGTAGAACAAGGGGTGTTTGGGACGAAACTTTAAGTCCGCTTCCTTCGGAAATCGGAGCGCGCCAACAAGCGGTAGGCTTCTCGCTCAAAAGGTCTGACGGTAAAGAATTCGGATTTATGGGTAGCGGCTGGATATTCGACCCCGAAACCAATGACTATCATACAAGTAATGATTTTTGGCGATATGATCCCGAAACAGACACGTGGGAACAGGTAGCCGATTTGCCAAGCTACGGAAGAAGAGGCGCGTTTGCTTTTACTCTTACGGTTGGCAACAAAGAATACGGGTATGTGGGCGGCGGTTATACCGATAGAAACGTTGGCGACACATACACCGACAAAGACGGAGTCGAGATCACTATACAACACCCCCCGTCAATGACGTATTTAAGTCAATTATGGCGATACGATCCCGATGAAGATACATGGGAACAGGTATCTTCAACTTTTGGACGAAGACTTGGCGGTGCGGCGTTTGTTATTGATAACAAGGCTTATATATGTAACGGAGAAAATCCCGGACTAATTAACGATTTTTGGGAATTCGACCCTAATAACGCTGATAATGAGTGGTGGAAACAGTTAAGACCCATGAACAGCGTTAATATAAACGAAAGTTATGACGATGAATATGGAAGGTTAGGACGTTCGCACGGAGTGGCTTTCGTTGTATATGTGCCGGAAAGAGATGGCGTCGCAAAATTAGACGGCTCTCTGCATGACGGACCTACAGGACACATAGTTGGCGGATCACTAAACGCCGGCTCTTCTTGCTGGGAATATGATGAAATAGATGACTTATGGACGCAGCGTACAAGCTTAATCAACCATCAGCGCGCACAAAACCGCGAAGGAATGATCTCATTTTCTTTTCCGCGAACAGGAAGAGCATTTGTGGGGTTAGGTAGATCCGGATCTAATTTTTGGTGGGATATGTGGGAATTTATTCCGCGAGTGGAAGATGAAGTAAACAGAGATTGGCAATAAATTGCATGTTAGAAAATTTAATATAAATTCATTGGTGACGCCTTTTTCTCACGATCAAGGCGTTTTTTTTATAAAATATTATGAAATCTCAACTTATAAAAAATGCCTTAATTGTAAACGAGGGGCATACGCGAGAAGGCAGCATACTTATCAACAAGGGACGGATAGACGGTATCTATACCGATGAAACGCCGCCTTTGGAAGGTACTTTTGAAATAATAAACGCCGAAGGAAAATATCTACTACCGGGCGTTATTGACGACCACGTGCATTTTCGCGAGCCGGGATTGACGCACAAAGGCGACATATTCAGCGAAACGCGGGCTGCTGTGGCGGGCGGAGTTACTTCATATATGGAAATGCCAAACACAATACCACAAACAACCAATCAGGAACGACTTGCCGAAAAATTTGCATTAGCCGCGCAAAAATCGTTGGCAAACTATTCGTTCTATATAGGCGCAACGAATGGCAATATTGACGAACTGCTGAAAACCGATTTTTCAAAAACATGCGGCGTAAAATTGTTTATAGGCTCGTCTACAGGAAATATGTTAGTGAACAATCGCATTGCGCTTGATGCAATTTTTTCGCAAATACGGGGGCTAATCGCAGTGCATTGCGAAGATGAAGCAATAATCAGTAAAAACATTAAAATTTTCCGCGCAAAATACGGCGAAGATGCGCCAATATCCTGTCATTCTGTTATTCGCAGCGATGAAGCCTGCTATCTGTCAAGCGCAATGGCAGTAGAGTTGGCGCAAAAATACAACGCCCGACTGCACGTACTGCATCTTTCCACAGCCAAAGAATTGCAGTTGTTCAGCAATGAAGCGCCGCCGTCTCAAAAACGCATTACCGCCGAAGCGTGCGTACATCACCTGTGGTTTTGCGACTCCGACTACGAAAACTATGGCACACGCATCAAGTTAAACCCTGCAATCAAGACCGCTTCCGACCGGGAAGCGCTATTCAACGCCCTGTTAGACGGAACGATTGACATAGTGGCAACCGACCACGCACCGCACACGATTGTCGAAAAACAAAACAAATATTTCAACGCGCCATCGGGCTGTCCGTCAATTCAACATTCTTTGGTTGCCATGCTCGAATTTTTCCACCAACGCAAAATAACGATAGAGCAGATAGTAGAAAAAATGTGTCATAATCCGGCGTTACTATACAACGTAAAACGCCGCGGATTTATCCGCACAGGCTATTGGGCTGACCTGACATTAGTTGATACTAACAGCGATTGGTTGGTTGCGCCCGAAAATATACTCTACAAATGTGGCTGGTCGCCTTTTGAGGGACAAAAATTTCGCTCAAAGGTTACTCATACATGGGTAAACGGACATTTAGCGTATGAAAATGGACGTTTCAACGAAAGCGAACGCGGTATGGCGTTAGAGTTCGGGCATTTACAATGACATGTTGTGTACTATCAGTCCGCTTCTCAATTTTGGCTCAAACCATGTTGTTTTTGGCGGCATTATGTTTCCCGTATCGGCGATGTCAATCAGTTGCTTCATGCTTACGGGGTAGAGCGCAAAAGCGACCGCCATTTCGCCTGAATCCACGCGGCGTTTCAATTCGCCTAATCCGCGAATACCGCCAACAAAATCAATTCGCGTTGAGTTACGCAAGTCGGTAATGTTTAGAATTGGCGCAAGCGCAAGATCTGAAAGCACCGTAACGTCCAAACAGCCAATAGGGTCGTCATCGTTGTATGTTCCTTTGCGGGCAGTCAGCGCGTACCAATTTCCGCCAAGGTACATGCTAAATTCGTGCAGCGCTGCAGGGCGATACTTTTCCGTCCCTTTACATTCCACAACAAACCCCGTTTCAAGTTCTTTCAGAAAATCCGCTTCCGTGCGTCCGTTGAGATCTTTTATCACGCGGTTATAGTCGAATATTTTTAGTTGGTTGTCGGGGAAATGTACAGCCAAGAAATAGTTATATCCTTCGGAGCCTGTATGTGCCGGGTTGGCGTTTCTACGTTCCTTCCCTACCTGTGCAGCAGCAGCCGTACGATGATGCCCGTCGGCAACGTAGGTATTGGGAATTTTGGCAAACAGTTTGATGATGCGATCAATAAACGCCGTGTCGTCTATCACCCATAATTGATGCCCTATGCCGTCATCGGCAGTAAAGTCGTATTCGGCAGGCTCTGCAACTATTTTCGCAACTATTTCGTCAATTTCGGATACGGCAGGGTATGCAAAAAATACCGGCTCGTAGTTTACATTGCTTGTGCGAATATGATTAATGCGGTCTTTTTCCTTGTCGGGACGGGTCAATTCATGCTCTCTAATAACTTGATTTTCGTAATCATCAACCGAAGCGCAGCCAACAATACCGTACTGTGTACGTCCGCTCATCGTTTGAGCGTAAATGTATAATCTGTCGCCGCTGTCGGTAAAAAATATCTCATCGGCAATCAATTTTTTGAAATGAGCGCTGCCCTTGCGATAGACCTCCGGGTCGTGTTCATCAATCGTTGCAGGCAAGTCTATTTCGGGTTTTGTAACGCGCAAAAACGAAAACGGATTGTTTTTCGCTTCTTCAAACGCTTCTTCGCGATTTAGCACATCGTAAGGGAGCGATGCTATTTGCGCTGCCTTGTCTCTAACAGGACGAATTCCTTTAAATGCTTTTAGTATAGCCATTTTATAAATTTAACAAATTTTGTTTAAAAACGGGCGCAAAAATACACAATTAATTTCAATATTAAGTCAAAATTTTTGTACAAAAAACGTAAATCTCTATAAGATTTATGTATGCGCAGCATTGATTGCATAAAACAGAGATTTGTTGATTTATCGTAAAAAAGTGTAGAAAATTTTATATTCAAAAAAAATACTCTCAAAACGTAAAAACGAATATGCAGAAAAAATGTTTTTTACTTTTTTTCTTATTTTTTCAAAAATATTTACTAATTTTGCACTTTCAAATTGCTGCCGATTTTGTCGAAAGCGAGGCGAAACAGATTTTTTATAAAAGCACATTTGACTTTATTCGTAGTTATCGTAAAATTTGCCGATTTGAAGATAGTGAATAAAGAAATAATGGTCGAGTGTTCACGTGTTTGCGTGAACTTGACTAGATTTCTTATTCACAAAGGTTACGGCAAATACCAACGATAGCGGGAAGCAGGCAGGTTTCGCGCTTTTTGCTAATCTGATTTTATTTTCAATTAACATAACATGAACGATTTAGTAATTGACATCAGTTTGATATTTGCCATATTAGGCGTTGGAGTAGCAATAATTGCTGCTATTTGTTGGCTATGTTTTCGCGGTAGCGGCAAAACTTTAAACTTAAATACGGAACGTGCAGAACTAACATATAACAGCGATAAATTGCGAACCGAGCGTGAAGTACTGAAAGGTAAAAACTTTAACAGGAACATGCAAATACGCAAGGCGTTACAAGGCATGACCTATGTTGCCCATGCTCGTTGCAGCAAAAAACTGTCGGCTGTAATACCCATGCTGTCCGATGTTGCGCAGCAGTACGGTAATTCTGTCAGAAATGAAATATGTGCGCTAAATACTGTAGAACAGACTCCACTGGCTATGCAAATTGCCGAACGCCAGCGTAGTCGCAAAGCCGTATTCTACACCTTCATAGACATTGTTGAAGTTCTGAAAGATCATTACGACAGCCTTAGCAGTCAAATGGCAGAGCAATTAAGCGAACTTTTGTACCTTGACGATGAAACTGTCGAAAACCATCTGCAATACGAAGAGATAACTGAAATAAACAACTTTCTCGACGCCCTTCGCGCACCCGAAATGCAAAAGGTGTTAGAAAAATTGAATATCAAAAACTGGTTTGCAAAGTTGGAAGAAGAGAACGCAAAGTTTATGAAGTTGATACCCCAACAACCCGCAAACGGCTATCTTTTAGAAAACATCAGAAGGCTATACTCTGCACGACACAATACAGACCGTTATCTATTTAGCCTGATAAATACTCATAACAGCAATAACATAAAATCGGGCGCCAACAACGACGATGCCTTTTTGCTGCAAATAGAAAACATAGTCGGTAGTCGGTAGTTTTCGGTTGTGGGGGAAGCCCGCAATGACGCACTGACCTACAAAGACTGTTAAATATGTAATCCAAACAATATATGCAATGTGCAAAACATTTTTTTATTCTTGATTCGTATAATTCATCAAAATTACATTTCTGTAATAAAATTTTATAATATCCTCATAATTAAATCCTCGGCGTCCCATTTCTATTGCTCCTTCCTGACACAAGCCCACGCCGTGTCCAAAACCACGACCACTAAGAACTACATTGCCACCCTCAACCGAAACTGAGAAAAACGTTGATCTCAACTGCCAATCGGTACGAATATTTCGTAATGGAATTGATACATTGTTTATAGTATAATTTGTCGCTCTTCGGGGTTGCTGAAAACTGAAATTGGCGGCTACGTTCGGATTTGGTGAATACCCATTCCTTACAAGGTATGCATTCCATTCGTTCAATGGAATGTTTCTCTGCCAGCGGGCGTTAGACGATGATGTACAATAGGGATCTATCGTAGAAACCAAATACGGCAAACTGCTTTGCCATACATTTTGCGAGGCTTCGGTTTCGCCGCCACAGTTGGAATGATACGTTGCAAGGATTGGTTTCAAATCGGCGGGATCAACAATAATAATGCTCCCTGTTGCCGTCACGGCGGGTAAAATAGCGCCGCTTCGGCATTGCCCTTTGTAAACCTGACAATGCACCTCGTCGCAAAGGTGAAAATCCTCGTTTGGATGCCTGTTGAGATTGCCGTAAAGATAAGTGCGACAAATTATCGCTTTAGCCTTATAAAACTCGTTTGTATGACCCTGTCCGGCTTCGGCTTCTGCAACGCCTGCGATGTATCGTTCTTCGTCTATCTGATTAATAAACTGTATTTTATCTGCGGAGGCGGTCATAATAACCATATTTTCATAATTGCGCGCTTCAAGTTGCGGCGATGTTGGTCGTAAGCGGACAACAGCCGTGCTGTCGGCGCCACGCACAACAATACG
>Ga0099364_10006172_pt1 | contig 17531 bp, 18 predicted proteins | sample TergutTh196P3_FD_73070 | JGI IMG/M metagenome (GOLD analysis project Ga0099364, IMG submission 73070) | Microcerotermes parvus P3 segment gut microbial communities from Pointe-Noire, Republic of the Congo - Th196 P3 | ecosystem: Host-associated > Arthropoda: Insects > Digestive system > Gut ...
CATAGGTCAGAAGTCGGGCGAATGTACCCCCTGCTACGAAAAATATTTTTTAATTTTTTCCGTAACCGCGCTAACCGATTTCTGAACCCGTTGTTTCCCGCAGTTTTCCAACCGCGCTATTTCGTCGAGCGTGTAACCTTTGGAATACAGCTTGAACCGCCGTTGCTGTACCGCCGTGCAAGTTTTCAAAATCATTTCCAACTCGTCTTGGTCGGCGTATTCCTGTTCAAACTGCGTAACCGTCAGCTTGCCCGATATGATAAAGCCGTCAACCTCGCCGTCCTCTATGTGCCGCCGTTGTTCGTTCAGCTTTTTATCAAAAGGTTTTCTGAACTCACGGTAGTACAGCATAAAAACGTCGAGGGTTATCTCAACTTCCCGCGAATCGGTATGACTGTGAAATTTTAGATAGTATTTTTCGCAGCCGCCGATTTTTTCCATACGCACGGTGTAATCTTCGCTTTTGTAAAAAGCCCTGTCTTTTTTGAACATAGGGCTTGTCCTCCTTTCTTCCGAATTGCGAAGAAAGGAGAACAGGCGGCGAACGGCAGCGCGGTCTGCCATAATAAGGCTTGTCCGTTATATGCGGAAATAAAAAAGCGCAGTCGGACATCAAAATCCTACTGCGCGTACTGTGTATTCTTATTATGTAGTCTGTAAAACCATATTGCAGGGCGTATTTGCCCCGTGTCTTTATTCGGCTTTTTTTAATAAAGCGGAATAATAATTCACTTTTCGATATGGAAACACAAACACAGCGGCAACCTCCCTTATGCCGCCGTGTTTGCCAATAGAGGGATTCATGCCCTCCGTGTTGCCAAAAACAAACGGCGGCTTTTCGTTTATCAAAGCCGCCGTTTGCTATGTATTTTTTTCGTTAAGCATGGCAAAACACTACCAATATTGCGGCTTTTTTTTATTTGCCGCATGGCAGTCATGCTCTATGTATCAATCTTGTACGAACTACAAAACCTAACTGTGCGTTTTACTAATCCTGTAAAAATCTGAATAGGAACAGTAATATTATATAGGAGGGTTTTGTATGCGTAACAAAGAGGATTTATACAATTTTCAAGCGTTCGGTCAGGCAATCAAGTCTGCCCGACTTAAACAGGGTATGACGAGGGACGAAGCAGCCGGAATAATCCACATTGACCCCCGTTATCTTACTAACATTGAAAACAAGGGACAGCACCCAAGTCTGCACATCTTTTACAAACTCGTTACCTTGTTCGATATTTCCGTTGACCAGTTTTTTTATCCCGACAGCGCACCTAACAAAAGCACAAGGCGTAGGCAGTTAGATAATGCTCTTGACGCTTTCAATGACAATGACTTGATTATCATGGAAGCCACCGCCGACGGAATCAAAAAGGCAAAAGATGAAACGGAAATATAAAAAATGACGTTTTACTTATTTTCTAAACGGAAAGAGCCGATAAATGTGATATTTCACAAATTATCGGCTCTGCGTCTGTGCGTCTGGCTCTTTGATAATTGACATATTAAATTGTCGAGCGTCTATCAATGTTTCCTGTTTGCATTTCGGGCAGAACAAGGGGAAATTTTCAAGTACCGTATCTTCACGGATTTTCGTTCTTGTCTTGTTTCTGCATACAGGACATAACAGCCAGTCAAACTTATACTTTTTGCTTTTTATCTACATCACCTACTTTCTTATTTATGGTTTAAGTAGATATTGACTACCCGTTACGAACGGGCAATAATGGCTTGCCGTCTTGTTCTCTGTTCCTCTAAAAGCGTCTGATATGATATATGGCTTTGGATTTCGCCCCGACGCTGTGTTTCCTTTTCGGAATTGGCTTTTGCGCCCGCTTTGATGTTTTCCGCGATAACCTTTATCTTGTTTCCAAGCCCTTTTGCCTGTTTGAACCTCACAAAATCGGGATTAGGTTTCGTCGCTTCCTCAAAATTTGCCTTTGTGTCGGCGGTAATTGCCGTGATGTTCTGCTTGTTAATTTCGTGAATCGTGCGGGTACTATCCGTTAAGCCCCCCGCGATTGTTCCGATAATGCCGTTGTTTTTCATGTTTTTATGCTCCTTTCAGATTTTGGGGCAATCGCCCTTATTTTGGATTGTATTAAATTCCCTCTGCTTGATATTTCTTGTTTTTCTTTGCGAAAAAGAAGATAACGCTTGATATTGCCGCGACTGCCGCGATTGAACTGAATATTATAGACAATGCTTTACCCATCGTTTTCACCCCCTTTGCGCTTGATTTCCAAACAACACTATTTTAGCCCTTTAATTAACGGAATAAGTGATAAAAGCGCAACGATACCGATAATGCCTATGATGATACCTAAAACCATGTTGCTCCATACCATTACCAAACACATACCCACGCCGAATAGTATTGAACCAAACACTCCAAATAGCACCGTGCCTACGGTTTTCCCGCTTAACTTAATCGGCGTTTTGTTTTCCATCTTACGCCATACGAACACCATTACCAAAAGGATTGCAAGACCAACGCACCCCATCACTACTCCGGGCGTAAATGCGTTCCATTCGGGGATAAGGCACATACACATACCAAGTGCTGCAAGAATCCCCCCGACTGTTCCCATAACCATTGCTACAAAACTGCTTTTTTTCATGTTACTCGCTCCTTTTAATTTTATTTGTTGTTTATAGTTTACCGTTCTTATGTTTAAGATTTGTTTGAGTATTGTTTGAAAAATGTTAAATCATCAAACAACATCTTTTTTCAGTAAAACTTTTTTCCCTAAAAAACCATACACGGCTATCCATACTGACCCAGTTATCAATACCCGTAACGTAGTGAGGGCATTAAATCCGACATTGATAAGACCCGACGCGCCATGAATGGTTGAATCTGTTATTATGGAAGCGTCGATACCCACCATATCAAAGAAAAGACTAAACCCTAATACCAAGCCTCCCGTTCCGATTATAAAAGCCGCTATACTGCCGACAGCTTTGTTGCGTGTCCAAAGGTTAATGAAGATGTAGATTGCCGCAAACACGCCGGAAAATAACCATTTTTGAAATAGGAACATGAAAATGCCGAAAACGCTGTCAACCGCTAAACTTCGTCCGAGTATTGCCGCGCATACCACCGTTTCTACTACAAATACGCCAAGCAATATTCCGCAAGCAACCATCATGGTTAGTAATTTGCTTATGATATAATCTCGTTTATTCGTATGAACCGAGAAAATATTTTTTGCGAATCCGCTTGAATAATCGTTGCAAATAAACAGCATTACGATAATTCCGAGTAGTCCGTAAATTGCGCCCGCGCCCATCGTACCACCGATAAACGCCATTTCGGGGTCGTCAATCTGCATACCGCCGAGCAATTCGGATAAATTCGCGGAACTGTCGGACATGACAACGCTTGACACCACAATGCTTGTCAATACAATTATCATTATATACAGCACTTTTCCGCGTAAAAGCCGCCGCATATCCATTTTTAGTAAGTTACGCATTATCAGCACCCCCCATAAAATCAAGGAAATATTCCTCAAGGTCTAATTCTTTAACGAATATCGACTGTACGTTAAAGCCGTGTGTAGCAAGTTGTTGAGTAACCGCGCCGGAATCTACTATGCCAAAAATCCGTAATTCGTTTTCGCCGTGTACTTCGCAATTATCAAAAGTCATGTTCTGTTTGAGTAATTCGGCGGCTGACGGCGCGTTTTTCACTTTTACGCATAAATAATCGGGACAGCTTTTAGATAAATCTTCCGCTGATATTTGCTGTGCCATTTTGCCGTCTTTTATAATGCCGTAGTGTGTGGCAACCTTGCTTAATTCGCCAAGAATATGTGAACTGATAAATATTGTCATATCAAATTCTTTATTCAAGCGAGCGATAATTTGCCTAAATTCCCGTATGCCCTCTGGGTCAAGACCGTTTATTGGTTCGTCAAGTATTAACAACTCAGGGCTTCCCAAGAGAGCCATACCGATTCCAAGACGTTGTTTCATACCCATAGAAAAATGCTTTGTTTTTTTCTTATTTGCTTCCGATAAGCCAACTAATTCAAGGCACTCATTGACTTTTTTTTCTAAGTTTTCTACTCCGACGCATAGCCCTTGAAGTATCATGTTTTCACGCGCCGTTTGTCCCGGATAAATACCTGCGTGTTCAATCAATACTCCTATTTTTCTGCGGGCTTCCACATCGTCCACAGGCTTTTCAAATAATTTTATTTCGCCTGATGTGGGATTTGCCAAACCGCAGACCATTTTTTGCGTGGTAGATTTTCCTGCGCCGTTCCTGCCTATGAAACCGTAAACCGCTCCTTTGGGAACAAGCAAGTCAAGATTATCAACAGCGTTTTTAACACCGTATGTTTTAGTGAGTGCCGTAGTACGAATAGCGTCCATTGTTGTTTCGCTCCTTTAATTTTTATTTTTGTTTACATCAGTTCGTTGCTTAATTGAATAATTTGCGGGGTTAATTTTTCGCGCTGTTTCTTAGTTATTCTTAAATAAATCGGGTATGCCGGAGATAAGATTGCTATACCAATTACTCCCGCCACGATACCGAGAATGAAATAGTCCGTCCATTCCAGTACGCAAGCCATACCTAAACCAAGTATCAGCGAACCGATAATACCGATTGCGAGTGAAACGATAGTGCCGGGTTTCTTTGCGCTTTGGTCAAGTGTTCGGAGTGTTTCCATTTTGTTTTCTTCATGCGGCAAATATTTCTGCCGTATGTTCTTGATTTCCTCTTGCTGTTTTGCTGAATATGTGTAGCTGAATGTTCCGTTGTTGTTTTCCATTTTTATTTCCTCCTGTTTTCAAGCATTTAAGCCTGTGTTTTAATTTATGATTATATTTTACCGCCATGATGTTTAAGTTTTGTTTGAGAATTGTTTGAGAAATGTTAAAATGATAAATTATTTTTCAATAAGCAATTTATCGGTTGTTATATAGTCAACGCCCCATTCTTGCAGTACCTTTGTCCGTCTGCCGTTATTTATCGTCCAACAATTAACCTTGATACCGCGCTCATGATATTCGCTCACTCTGGCTTTTGTTAATTGCCTGTGATAAATGTCAATGGCAAAATTATTTTCTTGCAGGAACATTAAATCCTCTTGCTTGTATTTTCTTGACAACATTTGAATCGGTTGGTCGGGAAGCCGCGTTCTGATGTATTGAAGCACCCGCATATTAAACGATATAAAAATTGTTTTTAACAAATAATCTTCGTCAATTATTATTTGGATAAGTTTTTCGGTTTGCTCTTTTGATAAATCGCTTTTAATTTCTACAACGGCTACCTTGCTGCTTGTTTTGCAATTTTGCAAAAACTCTATGAAAGTCGGTATTTTGTGCCGTCGGTGTCTGTCGAATACTTTTAATTTTTGCACATCACTAAAATTTATTTTTTCGATTATTTTATATCTACCGCTTAAACGAGCCGCGCTTTTATCGTGAAAAGCAATGAATACACCGTCTTTGGTAATACGAACGTCAGTTTCAACGCCGTAAGCGTCGCTCTCGGAAGCCTGTTGAAAAGCGTCTATTGTATTTTGCTTTTTCTTGTGAGAAAAGCCCCTGTGCGCGATAAACCTTGTCATTTATATGCCCCCCTATCTTTCACATAACTTTCGCCAGTCCAGCAAGGTCGCCTTGAAAACAGAGAGCAAGCCTTGATTCCTTTGCAAAGTCGTCGGGCTGATACAATGACGGTGATTTTTTTAGTTGTAATGCGCCCGATTCGGACAGCAGCTCCGCTACGAACCGAGAACAAAAATATTGCTTCTTGAAATTGTGGGGTATTCTAAAAAAGCATAACACCGCGCCTAAAAAACTATATGTATATTCTGTCTTGTTGTCTTTGAAATTTTGCAAGCGGCTTTCGATTAGCGCGTATGTATCTTCGGTTACGTCTAATTTATATAAAGCGCACGATTCCACGTTCTGTTTATATTTGGCGAATATCCACGGTTTTTCGGCTCGAAATCCGTTTTTGAAACCTTTTTTGAAACCGAACGTAAAAAACCTCTTATTTTCCATGCCGATTGCCGCGTGTGAATATTGGCTTGATGTAACTCGCTGTACGATTCTTGAAGCGCGGTCAGAATATACGGTCAGCAGTATGGATATAGTTTTCGTGTTATTTATTTGCATTTCTATTACCTCGCTTTTGAAAAAATATTCATTGCATTAACTCGTCGGTTATTTGTAAAATTTGCGGCATTAGCTTTTCACGTTGCTTTTTAGTCATAACCTTATAAATAGGAAACGCAAGCGATATACCGATAATTCCGATTGCCCCTACTACAATGCCGAGTATTAAAAAGTCAGTCCATTCCAGTACGCAAGCCATACCTGTACCAAATAATAATGTACCAATCGTGCCGACTGCGATTGAAGCGGCTGTGCCGGATTTTTCCGCGCTTTTATCAAGTCTGCGGAGCAATTCCATTTTACTCTCATCTTGGGGAAGATATTTCGCCCTAATTCTCTTTATTTCTTCCTGTTGTGTTGCGGAGTAGGTATAAGTGAATTTACCATTATTGTTATTATCCATTTTTTTCGCCCCTTTCTATTGGCTTCATTATCTCATTCGATTGTTTGAGATTTGTTTTTGAAATGTTTGAGAAATGTTAAAATGATAAAATTTTTTATTATTTCGTAAACAACGGGCGTTCCCGATATGCTCCGAAACGCCCGCTGTTTTTGCTGATGTCATGTTAATTCATTTGTCAGTTTAATGATTTGCGGGGCTATTTTTTGTCGTTGTCCTTTGGTAATAGCGGTATAAATCGGATAAGCAACCGACATTCCCACCAATCCAATCAATCCGAGTATCATACCGACGGCAAAGAAATTTTGCCATTCCATTATGAGAGCCATGCCGCCGCCGAGAAACAGAGAACTGATTGTGCCTATCGTTATGGACGCGGTTCTTCCCGGCTGTTTTACGCTTTTATCAAGCCTTTGGAGCAATTCCATTTTGTTTTCCTCGCGGGAAATGTATTTTTCCCTTATTTTTGCAACCTCGTTCTTTTGGTTCGCTGAATAGGTGTAATTGAATGTTCCGTTATTGTTTGACATTTTTGTGCCCTCCTGTTTTTATTAGGCGTTTAAGCCTTTGTTTTAGTTTGTACCTTAATTTTAACGCCTGATTGTTTGTGAAATGTTTAAGATATGTTTGAGAAATGTTAAAATAAAAAAATCAGCCTTTATTTTTAATAAAGACCGATTGATTATTTTGCTTTATAAATATTAAGATTGTATATTTTTTAATCTATTAAACGATTGCACAACCATGAGTACCGCCATCGCAAATATCGCACAGCATATCAAGCCGCCAGTTACGCTATTCATTATGCGTTCAAGGATTACATTATCTTCGTTAAATGAAGCGAACATAGCAATTTGAAGCGAAAACATTGAAACCAACGCCGCCGCAAGTTTAATTACTTTAACCGCCGATAAAATCGGGCTTTTATACTTGCGGAATTTTACTATATCTATTATTGCGTCTGTAAAGCAAAAGAAAGCGAATATCGCCGCCGCATAAATTATCAAGCCCGGATATTCGTAACCCATACCGTGATGAATGGTCTGATATACTATACCCGTTAAAGCGGCGTTCATGGCAAAAAGCAAATACCCGCAAAAACGGTATGTCAAAAGTTCGCGTTTTTCGTCGCCTTTGTTTTTACGGAGATTTCGTAACAATATAAAACGAATACCACTTAACACTATGTAAAACACCGCTTCTGCTCCGAACCAAAAAGAAGAATAATAAAATGCGGAAAATAATTTTAATCCGCTGTATATTAAATTGATACCAAGCGACGCATATAAAGTTATCTTAACGCGGAGAGAAACGTCTGTAACAAGAAGATTTCCGTACTTGTTTTCATATACATATCTTTTTACGCGGTTGATATGTTTATTGGTTTTGATAAATTCTTTTGTATCTGCTTTCATTTTGGGGAAGCTGACTATTATCGAAGTTAATGCGTATGCGGATAGAACGTAAGAAATATATCCGATAACGGATTCTCCCCGTTCTGTTACGAGAACAAATATTACAGCCGCCCCACCAAGCAAAAACAATAAAACAGACCACACCGCTCCGGGTCGCAGAACACGGAGCAATGTGCTTATAAATTTGTTCGTTTTTTTCATACCGCATTACCTTTTATCTTTACAATGAACGTACTCCCTTGACCTAATATGCTTTCCACCGAAATTTCACCGCCGATAATATCTATGACGCGCTTAACCAACGCAAGACCTAAACCGTTTCCCTGCGTAGCGCGGGAGTTGTCGCCTTGATAGAATTTCTCAAAAATACGTTGCCCGACCTCCGGCGTCATGCCGCAGCCTGTGTCGGAAATTTTCACAACGGCATAATCGTTTTCACTTTTCAAAGTAACGGATATTTTGCCGCCGCCCTCCGTAAATTTTATTGCGTTTGAAAAAAGATTGTTCCATACAAGGGTAAGCAGTTCCGCGTCCTCTTTTATATCCACATCATCAATGTCAAAATCTAAATTAAAATTTTTCTTTTCCCATGCGTCCTCAAAATCCATTAAAATCTCCCGTAACTGTTCACCTAAATTGAAGTCTTGCGCGTCGGGATAAATCTGTTGGTTTTCAAGTTTGTTCAGCTTCAATATATTTGTTATCAATTCCGAAAATCTGCGTGAAGCGTCGGTAATGGTTTTTGAATATTCAATCCTTTTTTCTTCCGACAATTCCACATTTTGTAACATAGTCGCATAATTTTGAATTATGGCAAGCGGCGTTTTTAATTCGTGCGAAACATTGGCGATAAAATCCGAACGCAATGTTTCCACGCCCGATAATTCCGTCGCCATTTTATTTAAGTCCTCGATTATAATATCAAACTCGTTCATGCTTCCTAATCCGTGAAAAGGCGCAATGCGTTCCGTGAAATTTCCCTGCGTCCATTTATACGTCGCGCTTAAAATTCGTTTCAACGGACGCTCTACCGTATATTTGCGGCGAAACCCATCTATTAAGGTAAATATCAAACTTAAAATCAAGACATTGATAAAAGTAAGGAACGCGCTACGCTGAATTTCCATACCAAATTCAATATCCAACGTCATTATAAACATCAGAAAAGAAAATGTTACGACGGCAGATATTGTTATAAAGAAAATCAAAAAATTTCCTATCGAAAACATACTTTTGTTGACGCGGTTAGCTTGTCGGCGTTTCTTCATTGTTATTTTAGCACCGCCTTATAACCAAGACCGTGAACGGTCAAGATTTCAAAATCATTACAGGCTGAAAACTTGTCGCGGAGTTTCGTTATATACACATCAACAGCGCGTGAGCCGGAGGAAGAATCAACGTCCCAAAATTCGTCCATCAACTGCGAACGTGTAAACGCTTTTTTCGGGTATGATAATAATTTATACAGCAAATTAAATTCCCGCGAAGTCAAAGGGATTTCCTCGTCGCTTAAATATGCCGTGTGTCCCTCCGCGTCCAAGACAAGATTTCCAACCGTTAATTTTTTGCTTGTTGCGATTTTTGCGCGACGAAGCAATGCGCCGATACGCAAAACTAATTCGTCAAGTTCAATCGGTTTCACCATATAATCGTCAATGCCAACGCGGAATCCTTTTTGTTTTGACGCTAAATCATCACGCGCCGTCATAAAAAGTATCGGTATATCTTGATTAAGTTCCCGCACGGTTTTCGCAAACTCAAAACCGTCAATCTTCGTCATCATAATATCCGAAATAATTAAATCAAAAAGATTGCCATACATAGCGTCGTAGGCTTCATTTGCTCCAAGACAGCCTACCACTTCGTAGCCGTTTTGCGTCAAGTAAGAGCAGACCGCTTTATTTAATTCGTGGTCGTCCTCAACCACAAGTATTTTGAACATCTATGTTCCTCCTATCTGAATTATCAATTACAGCATTTTAACGCATGATTGTTTGAGAAATGTTTTAGAATTGTTTGAAAATTATTAAAATCAAACTGAATTATTTTTTTCTTTTCTGTGCCAATCGCCGCGAGTATCGCGTGGCTTTTTTGCGTCTTTGGGTATTAGCCAGTCGCGAGCGGGCTGAACCGCACCCGGTACGCGCCCCGCTTTTACAAGAGCCTGTACCCATCTGATAGTAACTCCCCATTTTTCGGCGGCTTGCCGAACAGTCATATAATCCATACAGCACCCCCATCACCGCTCTACACATAATAATATTATACTACGCATACACGCATTATACAAGAGGAATTTTGTAAACTTTTTAGATTGCTATATGGAATAGCGACTCTGCGGAGGAACGACGCAAATAGGTTACGAAAGATTGGCAAGCTGGGCATAATGCTTGCATTATGCTCCATTTCGTAAATTTTCCCTCACGGTCAAATCTACAAAATGGCAGCTTGTCGGGGAATCCCCGAACCCCAAAATCGGACGCGCCGCGCCCGATTTTTTTAAGCCGCTTCGCGTCTGCTGTGGGCTTATTCCTCGACGGAATAAGCAAGACCGCGCCCCTGCGGGTCGGAGGAAAACAAGAGGATTATAGCCGCCGATTTTCTATAAATCAGGCGGCTTTGCCCTCTCGTTTTCTTTTTCGTTTTCGCCGTCCGAATGGCTTAATAACTGTTCGGCGTTTTGCTTCACGGTCAAAATCTCTATCATATATTCGCGGGCTTCTTTCAGCTTCCCGTATAGAGATTTTTTCTCCGCTTGCAAGGCGGCGTATTCGGCTTGCAGGGATTTTATCGTCGGCAGTTTTTCCAATCCGAGCACGTCAAAAAATGCTTTCGCTTCCTTGTGCGCTTCGATTTTTTCCTTATGCTCCGCATAGAATTTTTTAGACCAACCCGATTTTCTGTATGCGGCGTAAATGTCTTTTGTCTTGCTGTACGTTCCGATGTGTTTTTGCAAGGCAGTTATTTCAGGCAGCCGAGCGTCAATCGCTTTTATACGGGTACTGATTGCGTTATAATCGTCCTTTGCTTTCTGTGCCTTTTCTTCCAAAACGGCGAAGTCAAGCAGATTGTTTTCCTGTAAAAAGTTAAAGGTTTTCGCAAGCTGTTTCAGGTTGAAAGTCGCCGCCCAACGGTCATAGCCTATCGAGCCTTTCGGCTTGACTAAACGCTGTATCTGCATGAGCAGATTATCGGTTTGCGGCTGAACGGGCGCGGGTTTTGCTTTGGGTTTGCGGTCGCGTCTACCGTCGATAATTTCGCGGATTGCGTCCTCTGTGTAATCGTCGTTTTTCAAAGAACGCAAACAAATATAACTCTTGCCGCCGCCCTTAAAAGAATAACGGTTGCCGCGCTTTTTTACCTCAATTCCCGCCGCTTCCAACCGCTTCAAAAAATCTTTGAAGTCAACGGGCTTTTGGTCGAGAACCGCGTCGATTGCCTGTATCAACTGTTCGCGCAAAGACGGCTTTTTATTTTTACCGAGCCAGTCGCCGTAACTGCCCCGCGAGGGCTTCGGATTCTCTATAACCGACAAGCCGTATTCAAGGCATATTTGGTCGGAAATGCGGCGTATCACGCGCCCCGATTGCTTCACATCACGGAATTTTCTATCGCAGTCAAGATTGGTAGAATTAAAAATTATATGGTTGTGGATATGGGATTTATCTATATGCGTCGCCACTATAAAAGCAAAGCCGCCTTTTGTATATCGCAACGCCAGTTCCCGCCCTAATTCGTTCGCCAGTTCGGGCGTAATTTCACCCGGCTTGAACGCTTGCCGGATATGGTACGCAAGCACGTTTCTATCGCCCTGATTACGCCCCGTTTGGTCTAAGTATTGTTGTTTGGCAAGCAGAAATTCAGCGTCAACCGTTTGGGGCGAACACTCATAGCCCGTTACAAGTTCGCCCTTGCGCGTTTTGTCGGGATTTTCAGCGTAGTCCGTCCTGTCCGTTATGGTCTGCGCTATCGTTTTTCCTTTGTTTTTATGCAAGGCAAACTGTCTTGTCGTGGCTATAATCAACACCCCTTTCAACAGAAAAAGCACGGCGATTTTTACACCGTGCCTTTCGATATTTATATATGTATTCCGCTTATATCGCCTTGATTAAATCGTTCAGGTCGTCCAGTTTGACAACGAGCCATTCTGCGAGTTTCGGCAGTCCGTAGGGGCTTATTAAGAACGCCGCAATCCCCAAGACTATCACGGGTTGCCAGTCGTAAACGCCGCTCTTGAAGATTGCCAAGCCGCCCATCAGAACCGTGCCTATGAACAGCAAACCCGATATGATATTCAGTATCATACTGAAACCGCCAACCAAGAACGCCGACACATGAACCACTATCGTCAGGAGCAGGGAGAGGGGGAACAACAGAACCTTAAACAAAATCCTCATTTTTTTATCCTCCGTGTATGTAAATTCATTATCTATCTGCTTAAATTGTAGCGCACTTATAAAGAAAATGCAGCCCATTTTGAAGAAATTTTACAAATTATTTTATGTAGAACACGGCGGGTCGCGCCGTGCCTGTGCGGTCATTTCTGAATGTTAGCCAATGACCGCAGTATCGCGTCTGCCTGTTCCCAAAGGCGGTTATACTGAGCCTGTAAGTCTTTAATATCGCTTTCGTAAATGCTCCGCGTTTCGTTCGCCCGTTTCGCTATTTGATTCATGTTGTTGGTCGCGCTTGATAACAGCCGCGTCATTTCCCGAACGTCGGCAAGGTTGAGCCGTATAATGTACCCGTCGAGGGTCATTTTTCGCAAATAGGCTTCCTTGTTGCGTATGCCCGCCGCCGCCATTTTTTCGGTTATCAAATCCCGTTCGTCCTCTGTTACCCTGAAATTCAACAGGACGTTTCTTTTCAAGTTCGCTATATTATCTACCTCCTGACGCTGATATTTATATAGAAAATGCAAGCATTTTTTTCCCGCCCATATTCTTTTTCGGGTATGTAAAGAGGACTGCCATGCGGCAATCCTCTGTGTTACGGTCAGCCGATAACTTCCTCCCGTTTGGTTTTTTCCGTGCCGCCGCTAAACATAGCCCTGCTTTTTTCGGCGTACCGTTCAAGCGATTCAAGCACGGACGGTTTACCTTTTGCGCTGACCGCTTCCGTTGGTTCGGGCAGCCGCGACGGATTGGCTTTTGCCGCGATTCGGTCATTGTTGCTTTCAACCCTGCTGAAAGGCGAAATCCTCATAACTTCATCTAATATCCTGATAGTGTCATTCTCCGCAGGGATAAAGTATCTTGTTTGATAAGCTATCCGCTCGGTGAACACGCCTTTTTTCGCCAACATATCGGAATGTAGGTAATCCGCACCTACAATCTCAATCCTTTGTTCGTTGGAAACCCGCCTTTGCGTGATTCGCCAGTCATTATCAAGGTAAACCGTATCGCCGCTTTTAATGCTTTTGACTAAATCCTCCGTTGAAATGTTTGCCTTTTCTCTTGAAGCCCCTAATTGCCGCAATGTCGCGTCAATCATGTTTTCAGGTATAACCCTGCCTATGAGCAGTTCGCCGTCCGTCGTAAGCACGCGGTATATCCGCACGTTTTCGGTAGGCAGCTTATCCCACACGGGCAAAACCGTACCGCCTATCAGGTGCAGATTAGATGTGCGATATTCGGGTAAATCATTAACGGCATGAGTCCAAAGTTTTTCGGCTGTTTCGGCGGTGAGCCGTTCCCAATTATTTTGAAGCCTGTTTTGCGGGATATACTCATTCCCGTCTTGCCCCGTCAATCTGCAATTATCGGTGATATTGCCGTGTTCGTCGGTCGTTGACGACGTTTTGTAAACCGCCCTGACCGCGCCCGTGTTCTTGCTTTGATAAAACCCTATAAAAGAGGCATGGTCTGTATTCACCTGATTGAAATGCAAAGGCTTGATTTTATCATGTGCGGTAAGGTTGAAATACTTTGTTGTTGCCCCCGTAGCTTCATCAACCCTAATATCTTGAATTTCATTCAAGACAACTTTATCCGCTCTGTAATTTTCAAGCCCCTTATCGAGCGTTCCGTCTTGCATAGCTTTTTCGGTAGCAACGTGCAATCTCTCGGCGTAGCCGTCAAAGACGGCGTTCTGTTCGTGGCATTCAAGGGATAGTATGCGGTTCAAAAATTTATTGACTTGCCGAAGTTCGTCTGCGTTAGGATTGATTTGCCCGTACTCGTCAAGCAGTTTATCTTTCAACCCTAACTTTTCAATGATTGAAACGCCATCAGGAACGCCCTCTACCTTGTTTTGAATTAAATTCTTGTAGAACAACGCCAAAACATCAGCCGCAAACGCATTTTCCAAGTTATCCCCTGCGGTGAACAAGCCTTGACTTCCCGTTTGCCGTTGCCCTTTTGTCAACGCCCCTAACTGGTCTAACCGCTTCGCTATCGTGGAAATAAACCGCATTTGCCCTTTCAAGTCGGTTGTTACCAACGCGAACGTAGGCGAGGACACCTGATTGCTCCTGTGGGAACGCCCGAAGCCCTGTACCGCCGCGTCAGCTTGCCAACCCGCCTGTAAAAGATAATGGACGCGGTGCTGTTGGTTTTTTGCCGATTTGTCGGCGTGATAGCTTTTGCCCGTTCCTCCGGCTTTTGAAAAAACGATGATACGCTTATCGCCGTCCTGAAATGCGGTAACATCAGCTTCCTTTTTGCTTGCGATATTTTCTTCTTTGGCTTTCCCGTCCTTGACGACGACGCGCCGTTTTCGCCCCGTGTTCTCCGCAACCATATCGCTCCCGAAGTGGTTTATAATCATGTCAAGCGCGGAAGCGGGTACTTTGATACTGCCTAACTTATCAAGCAGCGCTTCTTTTTGCCGCAGGGCTTCACGGTTGATTACGGCATTGCCCTCGCTGTCAAAAACGGGCTTGCTTCTGACGTTTCCGTTATCGTCCGTATATTCCTCAAACTGAACCGTAGGGAAAGAGTTTTCAACATACGACATCAACATTTGTTTCGGCGTTAAGTCAAAGTCGTCAAGTTCTAAATCCTGTTCCTGTAAGCGGGTAAACTCCCGCTCCTGTGCCGCTTCGTTCGTACTCACAAGCTGAACGACGATTGAATTATTATCGTCTAACTGTTTTTGAATATCGGTTATCATACTCGGCACTTGCATAGCGGTAAGAATCTGATTGAAAAACCGTTGCTCCGCGCTCCAAAAAGCCCCGTATGCTTTGCCTTTCGCCATGCCGTCTAAATTTTGATTGGTAGTTTTTAATGCCTGATTTAAGTTTTGCAAGACGATTTGCCATGACCGCGCCAGTTCGTCGTAGATTCTCCGTTGCTCCGGCGTCAGTTCGTGGACGATTTTATCGTAAACCACATCTTCATAGCTGATATTACGGGAGAGATACACGCCCATCGCTTTCATATCCCGCGCTATGAGTTCCATCGCGGCAAGCCCGCCGGCTTTTATTTTATGCACAAAATCGTCGCCATTGGCAAACGCCGTACCCTCGCCCCATAAGCCGAGCCGTTCCGCGTACCGTAGGTTTTCAACTTCCGTCGCGCCCGTCGCGGAGGAATACACGATTTTCGCCTTTGGCAAGGCTTCCTGAATCGCAAGCCCCGCCATGCCGCGCTGACTTGCCTTTTTTATGCCCCGTGTGCCTTTCGTGGCAATGGAATTTGCCATATTGTGCGCTTCGTCAAACACGATAACACCGTCAAAGTCTTTGCCGAGCCAGTTCACTATTTTTTCAAAGTTTGAGCCGCTTTGGTCGAATCCTTTTGAAAGCGACGAATAAGTGGTAAATAATATACCCTCGTCCATGCTTAACGAAGAATCCGCTTTTTTGCCCCCCTCAAACTCCTTTACTAAATCGGCGTTCCCGAATAGAGCCGTAACATCTCGTTTCGCGTCCGGCACTAAACCCCTGTTTTCGCTTAACCATACGGCTTTTCTCGCGCCCTGAATATAGTTATCAAGAATAACGCCCGTAATGGTGCGCCCTTTGCCAACACCCGTGCCGTCGCCTAAAAAGAAGCCCCTTGTATTGCCGTTCGGCAGGGTTTGGCTGTGGCTTTGCCCTGCATACGTTACCGCTTCCAACTGAACGTCCGATAATATGCCCCTGTCAATTAAATCTTGGCTTAATTTCGGCTTGTAGGTAACAGGCGGCGGCTGTATCGCACTCATAGCCGCGCTTTCGCTGATATTGGCAGGGTGCGGCTGTACGTTTTCAAGCAATAGCGGCTGTGGTTCGTACTGTTCAAAAATACTGTCGGTCAGTTCCGTTTTTACAGGCTTTGGCTGTCTTATTAACGGGCTAACACTCCGAGCAGATTGTCCGTTATCAATAACGCCAATTCGTTCAACTCCGTTATCCCCGTCATTTCTTCCGTCATTTCCTCCGCGTCGTTCTGCGTCGATGATTGATGTAAGCCCATTATCATTGACGTTTGCAAGGTCGGGTGAAACGTCGGAAGTTCCTCTAACAGCCGTATCAATTTTTGATGTGTCGGTCTGTTCGGGTCTATCTCGACTAACTGCGGTATCAATTCTGCCGCCTGTGTCAGATACAGGGTCGTTTGGTCTGCGCTCCGGCTGTCTTGCCGTAACAGCTTCAGGGCGTGTTGCTGTAACGGGTCTGTGTTCAATTCCGTTATCGCTTGCAAGCTGAATACTTGGTCTGCCATCTCTTATACCTCCCAACATATTTTGCAAATCAAGCAAGTTTTCTACAAACGCGGTCTTTACGGGTTCGATTGTCGCCCCGTTCTTATCTATGACTAACATTTGTATGCCGAAACTTGTGCCGTATTTGTTGTAGTTTTTGCCGTCAATGCCGATATTCGCCTTGACGTTGTACTGCTCCTTGATTTCCCTCCACCAACTACGGAACGCGGGCGCGTCGTCTGCCATGCCTTGCCCGACAATGGCAACCAACCGCCCGTTTGGGGCAAGCATTTTTAACGCTTCCTCAATGTGTTTCGCTCCGATTTTCGTGTCGTGCATATTTCTTTCAGCAGACGAAGAAAAAGGCGGGTTCATAACGATTACCGTAGGTTCAAGTTTACCGCCGACGATATTGTTAATCTGCTCCGCGTCCTCATTATAGAAGCCGTCAAAAGGCAGATTCTTGATAATTTCAAGCCGCCGCTTGTCAAGTTCATTCACATATACCGCCGCGCCGTCTTTTTTGGCAAAGACCGCTATGCCGCCAATCCCTGCGGAGGGTTCAAGCATTATATCATTTGTATTGACATTCGCCGCGTAGTTTGCAAGGTAAGCGATACTCGGCGGGGTAGAAAACTGTTGAAACCGCTCCATGTCGGCGTTACGCCGCGTCTGTGTCGGCAGTAATTCAAGCATTGTCAGCATAGCTTCAGGTGAAACGCTATCCAAAGACAGTATATACTGATTTACGCCAAGTTCCATAGCGTCGTAAGCGTCTTTCGGGGTAAAAGCGTTGTTTGCCATTGTGTTACCGTATGCCTTTGTCGCTTCCGCATACAATTCCGCGCTTGTAAATTTTACGCCTGTTTCAAGTTTGGATTGTACGAAACCCGCGATTGTCATTGACGGGTCGGACGGCGCGGCAGGGATTTTAGAAGCGTCAA
>Ga0099364_10006173_pt1 | contig 17529 bp, 12 predicted proteins | sample TergutTh196P3_FD_73070 | JGI IMG/M metagenome (GOLD analysis project Ga0099364, IMG submission 73070) | Microcerotermes parvus P3 segment gut microbial communities from Pointe-Noire, Republic of the Congo - Th196 P3 | ecosystem: Host-associated > Arthropoda: Insects > Digestive system > Gut ...
TAGAGCCAACGATAGAATGCATAAGACAAGGCAGAGATGAGGTTCTAGAGAAAGCGGTTGAAATAATAAGAAATCAGTGAAAAGACAAAATAACAAAAGGAGTAATTATGAATATTGAAAAACAAAAGCATTGGAATTGGTTAGAAGATAAAGAAAACTGGAAAACCATTCAAAAAACAGGTTATCCAATCTCTTTTGATACTGAAAATGTAAAAAATGGTGAAATGTCTGTCGTCATAGAACAGACAACAGAATTTGTTGACTGGCATGCGCTTTGGGTTCCATTACCAAATAATTATGAAGGTGAGCAAATCACATTATCTGGATATATTAAAACAGAAAATATATCAGATGGTTACGCTGGTTTATTTCTGCGTATAGACCCAAATATAGGCTTTGAAAATATGGATAAACGAGGTGTAACAGGTACAACAGACTGGACAAGATACGAAATAATATTAAATATGATGCCATCCAAAACTACAGGAATTTTCATCGGTGGATTATTAATGGGCAAAGGTAAGATGTGGTTAAATGATCTCAGAGTCAGCATTGATGGAAAAGATTTGTCAGAAGCTATAATTTTAGAACCTAAACATTACCCTGCTGATGACGACAAAGAATTTGATGAAGGTTCAAATGTAGGGGACACAATTTTGCGTCCCGCCAATGAGGAAATAATAAAAAATCTGGAATTACTCGGCAGAATCTGGGGTTTTCTAAAATATCATCATAAAGAGGTAGCAAAAGGTAATTATAATTGGGATTACGAACTATTTAGAATTTTACCAAATTATTTAAATACAGTCCAATCCACCCCTTTTAGCAGAGACAAAATCCTATTGGATTGGATAAACAAATTAGGAGAAATAAATTATGAAACTCCTGCCCCTGAAACTCAACCAGATGCTTACCTAAAACCTGATTTTATATGGCTCGAAACTAGTGATATGAGTGATAACTTGAAAAATAAAATCAAAGAAATTTACACATATAGGAATCAAGAGGAACATTATTATATTTCAATGAAACCTTTTATAGGTAATCCAGTATTCACAAACGAAAAGGAATATCGTAATATGCCCTATCCTGATGCAGGGTTTCGCTTATTATCTTTATATAGATATTGGAATATGATAAACTATTTTTTTCCTTATAAATATATTACAGATAAAGATTGGAATGATGTTTTATCTGAGTATATACCAGAGTTTTTGAAGGCAAAAAATAGATATGAATATGAAATCATAGTACTTAAACTCATCACAGAAATTCATGATACTCACGGCTGGGTAGGTAATAAGTTTGAAATAGAAAACAAAAGAGGGAATTATTATCCACCATTTCGGGTTTGGTTTGTTGAGAATAAATTGGTTGTGGTTGATTATTTTAACCCAGAACTTAAAGATAAAACAGAACTAGAAATCGGTGATATTATCACTCATATAAACGGTGAAACCATTGAATCTATTGTAGAAAGACTAAAAACAGAGTATCCTGCTTCAAATCAAGCAGCAAGGTTGACTTTTATCTCCAAAGATATATTGCGTTCCACTGATAACACTCTTGAAGTTGATTATATTTCCAATAATATATCAAGAGAAAAAGTATTACAACTTTATGAAAAAGAAAAAATAAAATTTTACAACAGGATATTCTGGAATGTCAAAGATGATGAAGTGAGCTATAAATTTCTTGAAGATGATATAGGTTATGTAAATGTAGCTTGCATTGACATGGATGATATTCCAAAATTAATAGAAGCTTTCAAAGATACAAAAGGCATAATAATAGATATTCGTAATTATCCATCAGTAACTGCTCTACACTTGCACCTTAGTTGTTATTTTGTATCAGAACCCACTTCATTTGCTAAATTTACAAAAAGCAACATGAATAATCCCGGAGAATTTAACTTCTCAGAAGCTAATGAGATAGAAAACAAAGGTGAGCCATACAAAGGTAAACTAATAGTGATAGTAAATGAAATCTCAGTTAGCAACGCAGAATTTACAGCTATGGCTTTCAGAGCAGGGGTCAATACAACCATTATTGGAAGCACTACAGCAGCAGCAGATGGCGATGTATCAGGGATTACACTACCCGGTGCCATATATTCAGGAATTTCAGGTATCGGTGTTTATTATCCAGATGGCACGCAAACACAGCGAGTTGGGATCGTTCCTGATGTTTGGATAGAGCCAACGATAGAAGGTATAAGACAAGGCAGAGACGAGATTCTAGAGAAAGCGGTTGAAATAATCAGAAAGTAGTTTTGTCATATGGAATTGGGAACGCACCCAACAAAATCATTAATACCAAGCTGATAAAACACGAAACTCCATCTATCTGTCGCTTCTGATATAACTTTAGTTAATGGTGTTCCGTCTCCATGTCCAGCATCTGTTTCTATTCTAATTAAAATTGGATTATTAGCATTATCATTATTTAATTCTTGCAGAGTGGCAGCAAATTTAAATGAATGAGCAGGTACAACGCGGTCATCATGGTCTGCGGTTGTGATAAGTGTAGCAGGATATGCCACGTCTTTTTTTATGTTATGTAGTGGAGAATACTTATAAAGATACATAAAATCTTTTTCATTATCACTGCTACCATATTCAACAACCCATGCATAACCGATAGTAAATTTGTGATAGCGTAGCATGTCTAAAACACCGACATCAGGCAATGCAACTCTAAATAAGTCCGGTCGTTGTGTCATAACAGCTCCTATCAAGAGACCTCCATTTGAACCCCCATTTATTGCAAGTTTTTCTGGAGAAGTATATTTTTCATGTATTAAGTATTCTGCAGCAGCAATGAAATCATCAAACACGGTTTGTTTTTTTTCAAGCATACCCGCTTTATGCCAATCCTCACCATATTCTCCACCACCACGAATACCCGGTTCGGCATAGACACCTCCATTTTCAAGAAAAAGCATTATTGAATTACTAAAACTGGGGGAAGAAGACCAAGAAAATCCGCCATATGCGTACATGAAAGTGGGGTTTTTACAATTCAAAGATATTCCTTTTTTATGAACTATAAACATTGGAACATTAGTCTGGTCTTTGCTTTTGTAAAAAATTTGCTTAATTTCAAAGTCATCAGGATTAAATTTCAATTTTGGTTTACGATATAAAGAAATTTCTCCGCTTTCAATCTCATATTTATAAATTGTAGCAGGTGTAGTAAAACTAGTGAAAGAATAAAATAATATTTTATCTTCTCGTTTGCCATATAATCCATGTGCGGAGCCAAGTGTTGGTAGAGGAATTTCTTTTTCAAAATTTCCCTCATAATCATATTGTAAAATTTTTGTATTTAAATCCTTTAAATAAAAAGCAAATAGTTTTCCACCAGCTGCTGAAATATTTCCAAGCGGGTGGTTGGTTTCGGGGATTATGTCAATCCAATTTTGCATGTTATCTGGATTTACAGATACTGATACTAAACGATTGTTTGGAGCATCTTTGTCTGTAAATATAAGAAATTTATCATTGCAATGGTCAATCAAATAGCTATTATAATCAAAACCTTGTATAATGGGGATGAATTTTTGTTGGTAATTGGTGATTTCGGTAGCGGGTTGATAGTATAATTCATTTCCGGATGTGCCTTTATGTACTGATAGAATCAAGTATTTATCATCTTCTGTTACAGAAATATAAAAATCATAAAGTGGATTGTCTTTGTCTTCATATATTAAAATATCTTCTTCTTGAAGTGAGTTTAATTTATGATAGAAAACTTTGAAATATTGATTTTGCCCAGTAAATTCTTCATTTTCGCAAGGTTCATCAAAACGGCCATAGTAAAAACCTTGTCCAAACCAAGATATGCCAAAAAATTTTACACGTTTTATGTGATCTTTTAAAACTTCGCCTGTTTCAGTGTCTTTCACAAATATTTCTGTCCAATCAGAGCCAGATTTGTTTATTGAAAAAGCCATATATTTGCTGTTTTTAGAGAAATACACATCACTTAGAGCAACAGTTCCATCTTCTGACAATGTATTTGGATCAAGAAATATTTCAGGTTTACCATCAAGCCCCAACATTCGGTAAAGAACGGATTGATTTTGTAACCCTTCATTTTTGAAAAAGTAGAAATAATCACCTTCTTTAAAAGGTGATGAAAAACGTTCATAATTCCATAATTCTGTAAGACGTTCTCTGATTTTTTCTCTAAAAGGAATTTGAGATAAATAATCTTCTGTTATTTCGTTTTGGGCTTTTACCCATTGTATTGTTTCAGCCGAATGGTCGTCTTCTAACCACCTAAATGGGTCGCTTACTTTTGTACCAAAATAATCATCAATAATATCAATTTTGTTTGTACTTGGATATGGTTTTTTTATCATTATATTTTCCTTGCCCTCCTCATTCTGTACGGAACGCACCCCATTCTGTAGGGAACGCATTTATTCGTTCCTACTTCGGTTGGGATCCCATTTATGCCTGTACGGAACGCATTTATTCGTTCCTAGTTCGATATGGATCCCAACCGAACTAGGAACGAATAAATGTGTTCCCTACAGAATTTGCGTTCCCCACATTGTATGTCAACCAGAAATGCTATAACTAAAACATTATTTTTGGACCAAGTTTAATTGTCAACCCTTGAAATTTGGTGTTAGGAGCATCAATTATCGTTTGGGATGAAAATATATTTAGGTTTTTCCAGTCTATATTTGAAAACGAAAATACATATCCAAGTTCAAAAGCTAATAAGAAAGAGTTAGAAAGTATGTAATTAATTTCACATTTTGGCTGAAAGATGGTATAATGCTTTAAAAAAGTAACTGTGCTAAATGTGTCTAACTCTAAGCCATAATCAAGATTATTCCAGTTGTAAACTAAATAACTATCGCTACTTGCAACATTTATTCTATGCTCTCCATATCCGATAAACAATCCGGGAATAGCATAGAACATTGTTGTTGGGAGTAAAAAACGTTTGCCTATGTTTACACCTGCATAACCTATTCGATAACGTAGCTCACGGTTACTAATAAAATTACTTTCATCTAACATTAGATAATTGATTTTTTGCACAGAATAATTATATGCAATATCAATACCGACTACATAATCGTTAGAGTTAGTAAAATTAACATTGATACCAAGTAAATATCGACCCTTTGGGTTGAAGGTGTTAAAACCAAAATCTGAAGCTATTTTGTTTATGTCTTTATTATCTATAGAAAAATAATTAGTATAAAATGTAAGGCTATCAAAATACTTTTTTTGAGGGGCGCTTTCAAAATCGCTTTCAGACGATAAGAGAACCAATGGGGATAATAAAAAAACTATAGAGACAATAGTTAATATTTTTTGGGAGATTGTTTTGTACATGACGGTACTCCTTTTGTATGGAATTGGGAACGCAATTCTGTAGGGAACGCATTTATTCGTTTCTGGTTCGATATGGATCCCAACCGAATTAGGAACGAATAAATGCGTTCCGTACAGGCGTAAAACCCAACCGAATTAGGAACGAATAAATGCGTTCCCTACAGAATCCAGCATCACATTTTCATCTGCGGGAAAAAAATAACCTCTTTAATTGACGTGTTATTTGTAAAGAACATGATAAGTCTATCAATACCAATCCCTAACCCACCCATAGGTGGCATACCATATTCAAGAGCTTCGATAAAATCTTCGTCAACTGGGTTTGCTTCTGCATCTCCCTTCTCTCTGGCAATAGCTTGTGCTTCCAATCTTAGGCGTTGCTCAATAGGGCTATTCAACTCAGTAAAAGCGTTTCCGTACTCTTTTCCACAAATAAATAATTCGAATCTTTCAACTAGGTTTTCATTTTCAGGGTGATTTTTTGCAAGAGGTGATATTTCTAGAGGATAGTCAATAACAAAAGTTGGTTGAATTAAATTTTTCTCTACAAAATGGTCAAAAATTTCTGCAATCATTCTACCTGCACCTGCAAATTCATCAATTTCAATATTTTTTTCTTTCATGAAAGATTTAATTTTGTCAATATCAAAATCTGAAAAATCTTCTCCTGTGTAGTCTTTTATTAAGCTTGTCATACTTGCTTGTTTAAATGGTTTGCTTAAATCAACCAGATATTCTCCATATTGTATTGTAGTAGTGTTAAAAACATTATTTGCAATGCTTCTAAATAGAGATTCGGTTATTTCTATCATTCCATCAAGGTCGGTGTATGCTTGATATAGTTCAATAGCAGTAAATTCTGGATTGTGCGTTCTGTCCATGCCTTCATTTCTGAAGTTTTTCCCAATTTCATACACACGTTCAAAACCACCAATAATCAATCTTTTAAGATATAGTTCTGTCGCAATACGAAGATACAATTGTGCATCAAGAGTGTTATGATGTGTCGTAAAAGGTCTAGCATTTGCCCCTCCATATAAGGTTTGTAAAATAGGGGTTTCCACTTCAACAAATCCTCTATCATCCAGAAATCTTCTAATATGCGAAATAATTTTTGCACGTTGTTCAAAAGTATTTCTATTGCATGGATTCAGCAATAAATCAAGGTATCTTTTTCTATATCTTAGCTCTATATCTGAAAATTCGTCGTATCTAACTTGTTTACCATCAATTTCCTTCTCTTTTACTGTTGGAATTGGTCGCATGTTCTTCGATAGCAGAATAATTTCTTCAGCAAGTATCGAGAATTCTCCTGTTTGCGTATAAACTGCGATCCCTTTAACTTGCATAAAATCGCCAAGATCAATCAACTTATATAGTTCATAATTTTCATCACCAATTGTGTCTTTACGAACAAAAACTTGAATTTTTCCGCTTATATCTTGAAGAGTGGTAAACCCAATTTTTCCTTGTCTTCTATGAGATGTAATTCTACCAGTAATATAAACAGTTTCTTTTGAATCAATAAATTCATCTTTATTTTCAGTAATTTGATTGATAAGATGCGTTCTTTTGCTACGGTGTGGAAATGGGTTTATCCCCATAGCAATAATTTTATCTAATTTTTCTTTTCTTTGTGCGTATAAATCGTTTTGTATGTTCATTTTATCTCCTGTACTTAATTTAATGGTACAAATCGCGTGTTCCATTTTTAATTTCTAATAATTCTTTTCTTACAACGTTTTTAATGTCTATACTTCCAAGATTTTCAACAAGTTTATCTATCATAATATAACCTGCTTTTTTAGTTCTATCTGAAGAAAAATCTTCAATATATTCGGCAAATGTTAAAATGGCATTTGGCTGACAGAAAGATTTAATATGTAAATTTTTAGCCATATCCATAAAACTTTTACCGTGTCGTCCCAATCTATAACATGCCGTGCAAAACGATGGTATATAATCCATTGTAGCTAAATCATATATAACATCATCTAGTGGTCTTTCGTCACCAATTGTGAACTGTTGTGAGTCTGGTACGTTAATATCTTTTTCGTGATAGCTACCCGGACTGGTTTTCGATCCTGCTGAAATCTGGGAAACTCCTAAATGAATTAGTTCTTTTCGAAGTTCAGCCGTTTCTCGCGTAGATAGTATTAACCCTGTATATGGCACTGCAAGTCTTAAAACAGCTACTATTTTCTTTAAAAGATTGTCAGGAATCAAATAAGGAGGATGCTTACTCATTTCAGACCCTGAAGCTGGTTCTAATCTGGGAAAAGAAATAGTATGAGGTCCTACTTTAAATACTCTTTCTAGTTCTTCTGCATGTTTAAGCATTGCTAATGTTTCAAAATGAGGGTCGAACAAACCGTATAACACCCCCATCGCAACGTCATCTATACCAGCTTCTTGTGCTCTATGTAGAGCATTTAATCGCCAAAAATAATCTTTTTTTGCACCAGCAATATGTACTCTTTCATATGTAGCCTTATGATATGTTTCTTGAAAACACTGATAGGTACCTATTTGTGAAGATTGAAGTTTCTTAAAATCATTTACAGACATTGGTGCAGCGTTTACATTAACCCTGCGTATCTGATGGCACAAATTTGTGTCTTTGTTTAATGCTTTACTACTTGCAGTGTATATAGCATCTATACTTTCAACCATATGATCTACAGTATAATGCACAGTTTCGCCGTACACTGCTAAAATTCTTTTGTGACCTTGGTTCAGTAAAATACCCACTTCTTCTTGAATTTCAGTGTAATCTAAAGTTTTTCTCTGTAATTTTTTATTATCTGCTCTAAAACCACAATATTCACAGATGTTACTACATTTATTTGTAATATAAAGTGGAACAAAAATAACAATTCTGTTGCCGTATATTTTTTCTTTAACCCTTTTAGCCAGTTCAAAAAGTTCGGCTTCAAGCTCGATTTCATCAATGTTTAATAATACAGATGCTTCGTATATGTTTAATCCGCTAGCAGTTTCTGCTTTTTGAAAAATATCTCTAACTTCTTGTTTTTCTCGCTTTTGTGAGTTCTTTATAGTCTGCCAGATTTCAGACTCATTGATGAAATTATCATATTCTGATTTTGTACACATAATTAGTTCCTTTGTCCCCCTCCATTCTGTAGGGAACGCATTTATTCGTTCCTAGTTCAGATGGATTCCCATTTATGCCTGTACGGAACGCATTTATTCGTTCCTAGTTCGATATGGTTTACAGACCTAATACCACCCTAAACCCACGTGTAGATTCATTATACCACGAATTTCCGCGACCTTCTCTATATGACACTTCAGCACTTCTGTCGTTATGATTGTAACTTCCGCCACGAAGAATGCGAAAAACGCCACTTTCAGGTCCTGTATAATCACGAATAGAACCGGTCGGGACATAGGGTGAATACCAATCCCAACACCATTCCCATAAATTACCGCTCATATCATACAGTCCTAGTTCATTAGGTTTTTTATCTCCAACAGGGTGTGTCTGACCCGAAGAATTATCAATAAACCAAGCTACTTCATTAATAAGATTACCACCTGAATATAAATAGTTCCTATTAGTGTTACCACCTCTAGCTGCGAACCACCATTCCATTTCAGTAGGTAATCTATATCCACTTAATGATATATCTTGTATTATACTATCCCATTCTTCATCGTTATTATTCGGGATATACCCCCAAACATTAGTATTTGAGATTCCGTTCTTAAAATAAACCGGTTGCAAGCCTTCTAACACGCTTCTTCTATTGCAATACACGATAGCTTCATACCAATTGATGTTATCTACAGGATTATTAATGTCTTGAAAAGCAAGTGAAGGGTTAGCAGAAATTCCGTTGTTATTTCCTTCCATCACAGTTTGCCATTCTAATTGGGTTATTAAGTAATTACTCATGTAAAAATCTGATAAGGAAATAATTGTTTCATTATTCGGATGAAAACTACCCCCTTGAACAAATATCATCCTAGAAACCCTGAAATCGTATGTTTGTACAACAGTAATACTTGGTGCCCAACCTGTCCGAAATGCTTTAGCTTGAACCCTAACCTGAAGTATCGGCTGACCATTAACATAATAATCAGGCAGATTAAAAGGTTCTTCATATAAAAACATAGGATGCATAATAGGTTCTGTGCCATTTATAGTATAATATATCTCTGCTTGAGCTGTTGTTGTCCTTATCGAAATTTCGTAAGGTTCGTAATAAGTGCCTGATTCTAAACTGAAAATAGGGGCTTGTACTTGATTAAATGTATAATGTGCTTCAACAATATCACTAGGGTCATATTTTGAACGAAAACTTCTAGCTTTTAATGTAGTGGTTTCTGAAATTATAATAAAACCTGAATAAAGAATAGAATTGGTTGTAGGTTCTGAACCATCAAGGGTGTACATTATTCGAGTATGAGGTGAATCTGAATCTATGCGAACTGTTAGATCGCTTATAAATACCGTGCTACTAGGACTAATAACAGGTGGAGATAGTTTTATTCCTGTTTCTTGATTGTTTTCACAAGAAAGTATAAAAAGTGTTGCTAATAAGAAGATTAGATATAATCTTTTAAAAATTGTACAGTATGAATATTTTTCTTTTATACACATAAAACCCTCTTTTAGGTCAATGTATTTTAATACTCATATTGTGTCAATTATTTTTTTTTGTTCCTAAGCCCCCCCCCCTCTTTGAGGGGGCAGGGGGAGTTTTCTGTACGGAACGCATTTATTCGTTCCTAATTCGATATGGATCCCAACCGAACTAGGAACGAATAAATGCGTTCCGTACAGGCAAAATGGGAACACAACTGAACTAGGAACGAATAAATGCGTTCCCTACAGAAATTGGTGCGTTCCGTACTGGCAAAATGGGGATCCCAACCGAACAAGGAACGAATAAATGCGTTTCCTACAGAATATTAAAGAATGATATCAATCTGTTTTCCATCTTTTAAGATTCGGGAACACGCTTCTGATACGTTCTCTTGCTGCATCGTCATTTTCATCACCTTCAACACGCCACCATGGTATATTTGCTTCAATTGCTTCTTCTAAGGTGCGTTCTGTTACAAAACTGCCATTTTGATAACAATAGAGGCAATAATCCGGGCTTGCTGTTCCATCTGCTTCTGAACCGAATTTCTCTGGCGCATCAATAATCATATAACAAGATTGGCAACGTACATGAAACTGCAAAACATATGCATGGTCTAAAATGACATTTCCATTTTCATCAGGAGTGGTATATCTGGGACATGTATAACGTTCAAAACTCCACCAAGTGCCAATCTCATCAGAAACTGGTTGAAAACCATCAGCTACAAGTTTTTCATAGACAGGACCATCCATAAAATAGATGTCAGGTTCAACACCCTTCACTAAACCAATACCAAGCTTTAAAACTGGGAAGTCGATATAATTCATTCCTTCGGGGACAGCTGTCCCTGCTGGCATAAACATGCCTATCCAATACTCAAAAGGCTCTTCGCCTTTCCATCTCATCAATCCAATTGATGCTTCACCTTCGACAAACCAATCTTTCAGGTCTTTGTCTGTTTGCTTTGTGATTTCATCAAACCAGCCATGCTGATGCCACTCACCCCATTGATGACTAAAAGTTCCTTCGACTCTATCTTCATTGAGATACTTCTTCCCGATAAACCGAGATGCTGGCATATCCTCAGCATAAACTTTGATAATCTCTGGACCCATGTTTTCTTCTCCTTTTGTTCTTTTAACTGCTACTGTGATTATAATGATGAGCATTAACACAGTGAGCAGAATATAAGTGAAATATTTCATCTTCACTCCTTTTTTTACTAATTTGGAACAACTAAAATATTTTGTACTTATTTGTCAATAAAAACTTTTTGCTCATTATTCTGTTAGAATAAAAAATAAAATTATAAAGAAAATTTAGAACTATTCTTCTTTAACATATTATGTGTTTTGCTATACACAATTTTGATTCTAAACATCGTTTTTTATAAAGGAAAAAAAATCTTAAAAAAAATAAAAAAAATTCTTGACAAAAATTCGTAATTTTTATTTATTGTCCAAATCAATGCAAAATTGCTGCGGAGGAATAGTATAATTGGTAATGCAGCGGTCTTGAAAACCGCCGGGTTTCGCCCATGGGGGTTCGAGTCCCTCTTCCTCCGCCATTGCAGGGAGAGGTGGCCGAGCTGGTTTAAGGCGCACGCCTGCTAAGCGTGTGTAGGGCAAAAACCTTACCGAGGGTTCAAATCCCTCCCTCTCCGCCATATAAGGTTTATACACTGGGCAGTCGCCAAGCGGTAAGGCACCGGGTTTTGGTCCCGCTATCCGAGGGTTCGAATCCTTCCTGCCCAGCCATTATTTACGGAACGCATAAATGCGTTCCGTTTTTTTTTGCTCCCCGCACAAAAAAAGGGTGGGAAATCCCACCCTTTATTTTTTATCTTGATTTTCTTTTATTTCAAAATCTCTGAAAGTAACGCTTTAACATTTTCTTTATTCATATGATAAAGTGGCACAGTGAAGGTATATCCAAATCCGCCATTGTTATCTTTTCTTATGGCAACAGGTCTTCCTTGAATAGCTTCACGATCTTCTACACTTGGATCCCATCTCCCTGTTCCTGCTGGTTTACTGTTCAATGTGTACATCACCTCAGCAGTAGGAGCTAATTTTGTAAAATAGGATAAAAGTCCTAGACCACCTCTTTCGCTAGTACGAATTCCATATTGAGTTTCTGGATTATTTTCGTATTCAGCATTCAAGATAGGTAATCCAGTAATAACAGGAGTTGCCCCTGTCATATAGTATCTAACATTGTTAGGTCCAACACCAAGTTCAAGGGCTACGATACTATCAACATCTCTACCCCAGCCAAAATAATCTTCATAGAATGTCCGCATAGGTGCTCTAGATTGTTCTTGTATCAAGTTTTCTAGTGCTTGATTACCAATTAAAATCAAGTTTCCATTGTTTCGTGCATATTGGCGAAGTGAATCCTGATCGTAATATACATTTAACCAGTTACCAGAAGAGGAATCCACAGCATAAATGACATATTTATATCGTGTTAATAAACTAAAAGGAATTACAAGCCTTCCCATACGGATATTGTATTGTGAATTTTCATCCATACTTAAGTAATTTTGTAAGCTACGACGACTTATGTAGGTTACTTTTTGATCAGCTGGCATAATATCTCTATACCAGTCGAATAGTCCGGCAGGAGTGTTATTATGGTTGTCAACATACAGAACACCGGAACGTTCTTCTGCTGTAGCTGGTGGGTATACCCTGAAATAAAAAGTTACCGGTTCTGATTTTATATTCTGTAAATCTTCTATGACTACAGTAATTGAATGTAAGTTAGTTCCATCAATACCGTTATATGCAGTCAAACCGTTAATAGATAGTCTTTGCGCAATTTCATGGTTTGCAGGAATTCGTAACCAATCTGGATCTGGTTGTTCTGCAAACGGTGGTAATAAAGGACCAAATTCATGCTGTTTTCCATTTCTTTGAATGTGATAATAAATAATTTCAGACATGTAGTTGTGTCCTAATCCAGTTACCCCATATTGTGGGTCACGAACTACGCCTTGATAATCTAAGTTCGGGTTATTGTTTTCAAATTCGCCGAAATATCCCCATCTGAACCAAAATCTTGTATTCGCATCAGAAACAACAGCCCATTCATAATCGGCAATAGAACCGTCTTCATTTAATACAGGTGTTGCTGTAAACTGGTCTGCCATCCTTGTAGTAGATCCAGATTGAGTCATAGGTGGAATATCTGTATTATTGTTTAACTGTGAAAAGAAAAAGTGGTGTTCACCCAATACATAGGTGTGTGAAGAGTAGAAAAGTGGAGAAGGTTTATATTTGTCATTCACATAAAATAAACTGTATCTGGGTTTAGAACGCACTCCCGACATGTCAATCATAGTAGCTTTCAGAACAGAAATGTTTGTACGTACATCGTTTTCTACATTCTTGTACAGTCTAGGTGTGGGATTCCAACCTTGACCACCCTGTTTATCAACGGAAGTCAATACGATTTCACCAATTACATCTTGACCTTTAGTGTCATACCATTGTGTATTGTTAATGATATACTCATCAACCATGTATTGATCCCATAATTCTTCATCATCTAACCATTTACCTATAGAATCCGGATGAAATGGCACTTTGCCATCAATTTCTGTAGGAATTCGCATATGAAATAGCTGGTATTCAAAATACCAAGGTTTTATCACTACAACATCGTCTAGAACTACAGTTTGTTCAAGGAATAAAATACGTACACCTTGTCCTATTTCTGAATCATGTAAATAACCAGCTGATGAACCAATTATTAATTCTGGTTCTGCTGATTTAGACATGAAATATCTTCTTGCTGGTGTACTAATATTGCCCCTATTGTCAATTGCCACTACCTCAAAAATGCCGGGAACTCCAAGTGCAATTATTTCTCCTGTTACAGGATCAATTTCGTAAGGTAGCTCGTGGTCTCCAACATATGCAGGAAAATTAACAGTTGTAAAAACATTGTCCGTAAACACGGTTCTTTCACTTGCAGGATTAGATAACGGAATTGTTCTATCTGCGTGTTTTTCGTAATGAAGTACCCAACCGGGACCATATTTTTGGAAAAGTTCTTGAGAAAATTCTTTGGTCACGGTACCATCTTCATCAATATCAACGTTTTCAGGCGTAGAAATAGGTTTGCCTTCCGAGTTTAATACACGATAAGCATAGCCTGTAACAACACCACGTTGACTATCAGCTGCCCAAAATATTGTCTGTTGAAAAGGTCTGAGAGGGGCATCATCAGGATTTTCATCGCCAGAATACGATGTGATTCTGATGTTCGGCGGGTCAATCTGGTCAAGGTTTCCGCTAACCCCACAAGCTGTGAAAGAAATTAGAACTGAGATTAGGAAAATGAAAACACATACAATTTTTGTGTTTTTTGTGAACATAAGTGTCCTCCTATGTTTGTTTTAATTTTTATTTATATCTATGTAAAATCTATAGTTGTCTATTTTTATTATTTTACATTACAACCCAAAATACAACTTTGTGCACATGTTCTAAATTTAACAGTTTTTTGTCAACAGTTTTTTTTCTGTTTTATGCCGTCAATCGTCACGATTGACACTTCGAGATCTGTAGGGAACGAATTTATTCGTTCCTAATTCGATGGGGAACCCAACTGAACTAGGAACGAATAAATGCGTTCCCTACAGGATTGGGTGCGTTCCCTACAGGATGTAGGCAGAATTTAGCGTTCTGATAGCCTCTCCATAATCCTTGCTATGAAATATATAAGCACCTGCAACTACAATATCTACATTGTAAGGTGTTAAATGTTTTATGGTGTCGAAATTTATACCTCCGTCAACTTCAATTTCATATTTGAGTTTATGTAATTTTCGGAACTCATCTAGATATTTAATTTTTGAGACAGTAGAAGTAATAAACTTCTGACCCGTAAACCCCGGATTTACAGTCATAACAAGAACAAAATCTACACAGTATAGAAGTTCAACAATGCAGTTCACAGAAGTTCCCGGATTAATAGCAATTCCAGCTTTCATTTTTCTTGTTTTTATTTTTTGAATTAATCCATCCGGATGAAAAACTGTTTCTGGATGAAAAGAAAAGTACTCCACTCCAAGTTCAGCAAATGTATCAACATAAGTATCTGGATTTAATACCATAAGATGAGCATCAAGTGGCAGTTTTGCTTCTTTAGCAATCGCTTGTACAACAGGTAAGCCAAATGTAAGATTTGGCACATAATGACCATCCATAATATCAAGATGAATTATGCTGGCATTGGCATTAGTGATAGCTTCTAATTCTTGTGATAATTTACAGAAATTTGACGCTAATATGGATGGAGCTATTTTCATTATACTCCTGATTAAGAGTTAGAAATAGAAACAATAATGTTTTGCACATCAATGTTAGTTTCTTTTCGTAATTTTTCAATATAAACTGGCCTATATAAGACAAAGTCTTGTAACCAGACATGATTAACAGCTTTAATAAAAAGTACATTATTTTCAAATTTGACTATTTTATACCTTTCAGATAAAAGATCACCCATCGTCTTTTTCCAAGCAAGTGCAATAATTACTAGTTCACGATAGTTGTCCCCAGCTATAGTCAGCAATATACTCTTTATTTTTGAGTTCAAGTTATTCATCGGAAAGGTTTAAAGATTTATAAAGTAATGTAAAACCAGCCCAAACCGCTAATGCTGTTAGCATTGTGATGAAGTAAAGAACCCCTAATGTACCAGAAGAAGCATCTACTGAGGCTATAGAAATCGCTGGTAATGCAGCCACAAAAATCAGCAATAAATAGCCTACTAATGTCATGATTTTAATTTTTTGGCTTAATACATTGATAAGCCATACACTTCCCATTCCTAGACCCATCATCAAGATCGTAAAAAGGAAAATAACACCTTTTCCAACAAGATTGTGTAAAAATCCCGTTATTGTAATTGTTGGAAAAAATAAGGACAGTATCAATAACATGATACCGGAAATCATCGGAACGTATTTCGATGTTTTGACATCTTCAAAGGATTGTCTTTTTTTTCGCATTAGGGTTAATAGGATAATGCCTAGAATTAAGATTATACCTATACCGTATAAAGGTACCATTACTTTTGGTGACTCGGTTGCTAGCCCTATGCATGAAAATGCACCGATAAAAATTATCCATGCTAGTACCTGACCAATTGTTGAGAAAGTTAATTTCATTGTTTCCTCCATTTATTTGATCGTTTTTATTTTCACTATTCCGAACAGTCGGTTTCGTGTTTTGCTTGTTATAAGGAACTTTTTATTTCCAAAATTCCAAATAGTATCCAATTTGGACAACTAAAATATTATTTATTTTTTTGTCAAATGATTTTTATCAAATTTATGGGGGCTCTCTCAGATATCGTCCCGATTGAAAATCAGAATTCAGACACTGAAACAGAAAACATATTATGAAGTTATACCAATATGCGTGTAGGAAAGATAGTAAACATAGAATGCAAATGTGGTTTTTTGCTTTTTCGATATTTTAAAGCTGGTAAGGGAAAGATCATAAAATGTTTTGTTAAGCGACTTGAAAATGATTTTGTAGGTTTATCAAATTCTGTAAATTTCAGTAAACCACTTTGCCCTAATTGTAATAAAGAAATAGGCATAATAATGATGATACGGGGAGAGGTAGCTTTAAAACTTAATCAAGGCACAATAAAAGGTGTTAGAGTTTAGGATGAAATAATAGATTTAATTAATTCAGCTGCTCTTTTCCCTGATAAAAAGTCTGGTTTATCGAAGAAGATCTCAGAAATTTCTTTTCTCTCTTTATCGAACATATCTTTATTCGCTAATAATAAATCAATAGCAGCTTCAATTTCTTCGAACTCATCAATTCTTATAGAAATCTTTTCAATCATCATAATAACATCATTTAGTGTTCTTTCTGTGTTATTTATTCTGAAAGTAATTAATGGTTTATTAAGTAAGCAACATTCAGCAATTAATGAACTTGTGTCATTTACGCATATATCTGCTATTTGAATATATTTAAGCCTATCAAATTCTTCAATAAAAAATACATTTGGATTGTTTTTTAATTCAGTTACATATTTTTTGCTTGTCCAATCATGAACAGTTACAAATATATTAAACCTATTAGCCAATAAACTTATTTTACTGTACCATTTATGAATAGCTGACATTCCACTTTTATCCCAAGTAGCAGAAAACAAAATTGTTTTTTTGTCTTTATTATAATTCTGTGGTAAAATTGAAGATAATGTTTTATTAATACTGTCAATTTTCGGATAAGCAACAGCAAGTTTAGTTGTGACACCCAGTTTTCTAACTCTATCTAACTCAGTTGTTGAGGTTAAGAAGAATAAATCAAACATATTGTAATAATTTGGTTTTGAGTGTTTTTTAAAATTGAAAGCACCATGTGTAAACCCTATTTTTATTATATTCTTACATGGAAATTTCCAAGCCATATTTCTAAACATAATGACGCTATCCGGGAAAGACTGCATTAACTTAATATTAGTATAGCCTTTATTTATTAAATCTCTTTTTACTTTTCTATTTTTTGCCACTA
>Ga0099364_10006174_pt1 | contig 17528 bp, 14 predicted proteins | sample TergutTh196P3_FD_73070 | JGI IMG/M metagenome (GOLD analysis project Ga0099364, IMG submission 73070) | Microcerotermes parvus P3 segment gut microbial communities from Pointe-Noire, Republic of the Congo - Th196 P3 | ecosystem: Host-associated > Arthropoda: Insects > Digestive system > Gut ...
ACGGCAGAATCTCCATGACCTGCGAGAAAATCATTTGACCTTGATACATCAGACTGAAAACGACCAAAAATGCCCAAGAAAGCAAACTAAAATTGAAGTCGTTACAAGTCGATTATCGCATCTATCTCTATACTAATCAATAGGTTACAGAAAAAATCCTGCAACGTGATTGGACGATAGTGGAAAATTCCCGCATTTCAGTCGCCGCCTTTGCCCGTTTATGGTACAGAGCGGTTGTACTCCTCGTACGCTTCCTCAATCTGCGGTACTGTAACGGCTCCGTCGTGAATCCAAATCCGGTAACGCAGTTCCAGTGTTTCGCCGGGCTGAAAAGTTCTCACTTTCGCACCGGGCCAACCCACACAGAGCGGACCATAGTAGCGGGTCAACCACGTCGGCGGAAAGTCTGGATGTTCTTTCGGAATAAAAATCACTGCTCCGCTCGGTTGATCATGTTCATGGGGAATGACGGTAACGACTGCCCCTTCCACCGGTTGTCCCTGCATTCTTACATCAGCATCAAAGACACGCCGCGGAAAATGGGACGTATAACCCGCCCATGGCAACGGTGTTTCCTCTAAATCGCCCGGTGCAATGCCGGTCGGGACGGTGATTCTATTGATTTCACTCCGTGAGGCGAGCGTTCTTCTTTCGGGAACGAACGGCTGGAACCGCATCGTGAAACCGCCGTAACTCTTTCCGTCCACTCCCCGAAGGGTGATCGGCTTATCGGTCAGCTGCCACTGGAACTCAAAATCGACCGCCCGACTGCGAACATCACCCACCATTTGAATACGATGAGCAATGATTTTCACCCGCTCCCTCATTATCTTCTTACCCTCTTTGGGGTCGCCGATGAACCAGCCGTTTTCGACGGTGAAGGCTGCCGATTCCTCCGTGATATTGTTGCCGCCAAGCCATTGGACAAAATGCTGTTTCAGACCGGTATTGTTTTCCCAGAGGCTGTGTTCCGTTGTTGTTCCGTCCGGCTCATGAAGACCGACATGCGACCACCTCCAAAAGATGCCATGATGGTGATAGTGGTCTCCCGGAGCGTTATCCGTCAGGATTTCGCCATTCAGTCCGTACAGCGGATGAACATAGCAGCCGGAAGTCCGCCGCGGATTGTTTCGCGGCACATTGTCATGTTCGATGACATCATACTGATAGGTAAAAACCGGCATCGTTCCCTCCGAAAGGGTTAGTTGCTTTTTGTCTTTGTCCTCGGCAAAAACAAAGGGTTCGGCAGCCGATGCCATGTTGAAAAGAACTATATTGAAAAGAACAATAAGCAGGAGCGGAAGGACTTGCAAATACTTCATAAGAACTGATTTTTCAGGCATGGGAACTTTCCGTATCCTACAAAGATGACGATTACCTGTCAAGACCGGCTCTACCGTAAACGGCATGATTTTTCTAACCGCAAAGACGCAAAGAAGTGCAAAGGGCGCAAGGAATGTATTTTTAGAGTTCCCATAACTTGTTATTCACTGTCCCACTAATCCTCCCATGCAGGTATCCACGAAGGCATGCATTTGACCGGTTGCACAAAGAACGCAAAGTATCATTTCATGCCGTTTATGGTACACTGACTTGAGCGGGGACGATACCCGCTTGTCCTCAACCACTTGGAGGTTTCTATGCAGAAAGTGCGACGTGATTTTTTGAAGGGTGCCGGTCTCGGTATCTTGGGTGCCGCTCTCCTGCCGCAAGGTTTGGCAGTTCATGCGGCAGAGGAGAATACCATCAATATCGCCCTGGTCGGATGCGGCGGGCGCGGCGGCGGTGCTGTCCATAATGCGATGGGTCCCGCAACAGGACCGGTGAAACTTGTTGCCACAGCCGATGTGTTTGAAGACCGTGTCGTTTCGATGACAAGGGCTCTCAATGACAGTTTAGGCGACCGTGCCGGTGTGCCGCCGGAGTGTACTTTTCACGGGTTTGATTGCTATAAGAAGGCAATCGACTGTTTGCGTCCCGGCGATCTGGTGTTGCTCGCGACCCCGCCGGTGTTTCGCCCTCAACATGTCGAGTATGCCGTCAGTAAAGGAGTTCATGTTTTTATGGAAAAACCCTTTGCAACCGATTCCCCCGGCACGCGCAGACTTCAGGAAGCGGTCAAAAAAGCCGAGGAAAAGAACCTCAAAATCGCCTGCGGGTTGATGTGGCGGCACTGTGCTGCCCGGCAGGAAGCCGTCAAGAGAATTCATGGCGGAGAAATCGGCGACCTTGTCCATCTTCGCGGATTCCGTTTGCAGGGAACGTTTAATGCGCGTTCACGGCGACCGACCGAATCGGAAACGGCGTATCAACTTCGCAATTTTCATTTTTTCGACTGGGCAGGCGGAAATGTTCATATCGACTTCTGTATTCACAATATCGACATTGCTTGTTGGGCAAAGGATGCGTTGCCCGTTAAGGCAATCGGATTCGGCGGACGCTCCGTGCCTCATCTGAGCGGACAGATGTTTGATACGTGGTATGCCGAATTCGAGTTTGCCGACGGCACGCACCTTTCTTCCCACTGTGCCACACGGGATAACTGCCACCATGTCTACAACGACCTCGCTTACGGAACGAAAGGCTCGGCGGTATTGATGGACAATCTGGGGCAAGCGAGGTCCCGGCTTTATAAGACGCATTCAATGGTGCCGGAGGATTTACTCTGGGCGTATCCGGGGCAGGAACCGAATCCGTATCAGGTGGAACTCGACCTTTTGTTCGAGGCGATTCGTAATGATAAACCGTACAACGAGGGGCATCGGGCTTGCGAAGCAAACTACTCTTCGATTTTGGCACGGGCGGCGATCAACTCCGGCAAAGTTGTTACCTGGGGCGAAGTCGTGCAATCGGAATTGAAACTTTCGGACATTGACACGCTGACGTTCGATTCCGAACCGCCTGTTACGCCGAACCCGGATGGTTCCTATCCCTACGCTATTCCGGGGCAGTTGGGTGTTGTACATATTTGAGGCGTTCAGCGGGAATGGTGCAGCCGGTGTGTAACCGGTTTGTTCTTTGCGGTTAAATTCTCTTTTTAACCGCAAGGTTCGCAAGGGCATGTGCGAAGGACGCGGAGGAAGATGTCCCATTCTTTCCCATCGAGGGTCCATTTCTTAAACATCAATCACTTCCGGCGGTGATGAAGTTTTATTCTTTTTTGCGTGGAGCCGCTGGGCTTCAAATTGCAGCAACAGATAAGAAACGACAAAAGCACGGGTTAAGGGGAAAAGAAGAAACAGACCGATAAGACTGGTCAGCACTCCCGGCAGGATCATCAAGAATACCGCGAGCAGAATCACAATGCTATGCAAGACTGGGAGCGTTGGTATTTCGCCGCGATCTAACTGTTGATTCAATTCTGCCCAATAAAATTTTCCTTTCGGATAGGCAAGCAGTAAACCGATCAATCCGCTGATGCCCATGCTTAACAGCGTGAAAAAAATACCGAAAAGTAGATGAAGAACAAAAAGTTCCAGCACTGGAAGCAGTACCAGAAAGAGTATCCATTGGCAAAATGGAGAAAAATTTTGTTTGAGGGAGGAAAAATTCATCCCTCCATCCTATCACCTTTTTTGCTGGCTTGCAACTACTGGTTTTCTTTGTATCCTTTGCGATTAAGAAAAGAGGATTTCACCGCAAGGGACGCAAAGTACAATTTCAAGCCGTTTGCAGCATTACCGTTTCACGTCTATCTTTCCAACTGTTTCAGCACGTCATCGGGAATATCGAAGTTTGAGGACACTTTTTGCACATCGTCATGGTCATCAAGCATTTCCATCAGTTTTAAAACCTTTGTAGCTGATTCGGCATCCTGCACCATCGCCCGATCCTTCGGCATTAAACTTAACTGCGATTTCTCCGGTGCGATTCCTGCCTGTTGCAGTGCGTTGGCGACCGCTTCGTATGCCTCCGGCAGACAGAGAACCTCGAAACCGTCTTCTGTTTCACTCACATCGTCCGCCCCGGCTTCTAGGACAATTTCCATCACGGTCTCTTCCGTGAGTGCCCCCTTTGTTGCGGCAGTTTTAGGCTGTGTGGTCTTGGGTATAACAAAATATCCTTTTTTCTCAAAGTTCCAAGCAACGCAGCCAGCGGTGCCGAGTTTACCGCCGCAAACTTCAAAGATTTTTTTGATTTCCGGGGCGGTTCGGTTTCGGTTATTGCTCAATGCCTCTGCCAGCACAGCCACTCCGCCGGGTCCATAGCCTTCATAGAGGAGTTCATCGAGTTGCTCTGCATCTCCTTCTCCGCTGCCGGCACGAATGGCGCGTTGGATGTTCTCTTTCGGCAGGGAGACGGCTTTCGCTTCGTCAATCGCTGCCCGAAGCCTGATGTTATTGTCGGGATCGGGACCGCCGAGTTTTGCGGCAACCATGATCGCCTTTGCCAACTTGCTCCACAGTTTTCCCCGTTTGGCATCAACCAGTGCTTTTTTGTGCTTGATTCCTGCCCAGTGTGAATGTCCTGCCATTGTTTGGTTCCGTCAGTGATTAAACTTTTCCCCACATTGTACCGTAAATGGAATGAACGTAAATGGAATGAAACCGTACCACTGTCCGCCGGGTGTGTAAAAAATGGGTGGAGTCCTTCCGCCACAACGGGGCAGGCTACCGTAAACGGCATGCAAATTGTCCTTGCGTCCTTTGCCCCAACCTTTGCGCACCTTGCGGTCGACATGGTTCGGATTTAACCGCGAAATACGCAATGGGTTACGTAAGGTGCGCGGACTAATTTGGTGCGTTTCGGCACGAGTCAAAATGTAAAAACTCTTTTTTTTACATGCCCTGTCTTACGATTGCGGCTCCGCTAACATTTGGTATAATGTGCGAACCTCAAACCAACGTCGCAACAATGTTCCTTAGTGAGTCCCCGCTGCCGCAGAAAGAACGATTGCCGCACTCGAAATGGGGGATTTTCTCATTTGTTCTTGCGCTTTTCTCTATTTTTTCGTTCATATTGTTCATCCCATTTGTAATCATTAGTGCAGGTCTTATGAGTGGAGGTCTTTTAACCCCAAGCATAAGGCATTTTATTGGGAATTTATGGATGGGCGGCTCGCTTTTTTCTGCAATGGCGGCTGTTATTTTCGGCATCATTGGCATTTGTCAACCACGAACCCCAAAGGGGTTTTCTATCTGTGGGATACTTTTACCAGTACCACTTCTCCTTTTTTACATCTTTTCTCTGATTGTCGTCGGGGTCGTGGGAATCCGAGTATAGAGTTGCGTATTGTTAGGAGATCATTTTCTCCCTCCTTCAATTTTCGCTACAATAAACGGAAGCGACAACAGAGCCGCATTTTTTAGATTGCGTGAAACCCGGCGCATCCTTGTTTTTTTTGAGTTATAGTTAACCGCAAAGTTCGCAAAACTTGCCGCAAACTGCTATGGACTCATTTTCCAAAAAAGAATAGACTTTGCCAAATAAGGTATTTCGGACACCCATTTAATGGCAAAAAAATCAAAAACAACATCTCCGAAAACGGCTCAAAAACGAAAAACAAAATGGTCGTGGAATAAGATTTTACGGACGCGCCGCAGCATTGTTGCCCTTGTTGCTGTCATTTTGGTTTTGCTCGGATTCATTAATCCCGACGTACGGAATAGTGTTGCCGAGACACTGGAACCGTTGCTTCCCGGTATTTCCAGTCCTTACAAACCGTTGCCGTCAAAAATAAAAGGTCCGCTCGAAGAAGGTGTTTGGCGGGTTGTTCGCGTGGTGGACGGCGATACCATTATTGTCGGCGACAGTGCTGATCGTTCCCAACAGTTTTCGGTTCGGCTCATCGGAGCGGACACACCCGAAGTGGTAAAACCGAATTCACCGGTGGAACCTTTTGGACCGGAAGCCTCGGCATTCACCTTGCGGAAAATTGCCGAAGCCAATCATCATGTCCGCATTGCCTTTGACGGAGATCAGGTGGACCGATACGGCAGAAGTTTAGCGATGGTCTTCTTGCCTCTGCCGGACGGGACGGAGGTTTGGCTGAATGAACTCCTGATACGCGAAGGACTGGCACGCGCTCAATTGCAATACCGTTATTCCCAGGGGGCGAAAAATGCCTTCCGGCAAGCGGAAGCAGATGCCAAAAGTGCCCGGCGCAATCTATGGAGTTTGCCGCAGTGAGGAAGGTAAATGTCATACGGGAACCTCTAAAAATCAATTTTTGCCTTTTGACTTGGTGTGCCGAAACGCACCCAATCTGTCCTTTGCGTCCCTTGCGTAACCCATTGCGTACTTTGCGGTTAAATCCGAACCCTTTTAACCGCCGAACTCTTTTAACCGCAAGGGGCGCAGAATATATTTTTAGAGGTCCCTAATAGACAATTGTTGAATCATCAAACTCTTCGTAGCCGATTTTGTCTGCCCAGGGGGATTCCTGCGGATCACGGTAAATGCCGAAAAAATGCAAGGGCAATCGGTTAAAACGCTTGCTCTTAATCCGAACAAACTTAAAGGCAGTCCCCAGCAGAATCCGCATATCGAACCACAGGGAAGCACCTTCAATATATTCCAGATCAAGAATCAATTTTTTTCGCACATCCCTCACATCAATATCGGGAGGACGGTTGAGTTGTGTGTATCCCGTCATGCCGGGCAACACCGCCATCCGGTGTTCGTAACCGATGATTTCTTGTTTGAGTTGTTGGATGATTTCAGGACGTTCAGGACGCGGTCCGATGACCATCATGTCCCCTTGCCAAACATTCACGATTTGCGGCAGTTCATCAATGTGAAATTTTCGCATGAACCCTCCCACAAAAGTGATGCGGGGATCGCGTCTTCCTGCCCAAACCGCCGCTCCTTTGGTTTCGGCATCGACGACCATTGACCGGATTTTGTACATTTTGAATGGTTTACCGTCCTTACTGCACCGAATCTGCGTGTAAATTACAGGTCCTTTGGAGGTGAGCCGCGTCAAAAACATAAAGAGCAGAATCACCGGACCGATCACGGGCAACGTGACTAACGAAATGAAAACATCGACATACCACTTGAATCGGTAGTATTTTGAAACTTGGGGCTTAACATCGTCCATAACAGAGAGTGCATTGTATCACAAGCGGATGAATAATGGTACTATGTCTAATTCTATTCCAGTAATGTCAAAAAAAGACACAATAAACCATTATAACATCTAATGTTGCGTCATCTATCACCGCAAATGCGTCCGCAACCTTACCAGTTGAACCGCTTTTTTTAACCGCAAAGAACGCCATGGGCTACGCAAGGTACGCAAAGTACAGATTGGGTGCGTTTCGGTGCCAAGTCAAAATAAAAAAATTGATTTTTAGAAGTTCCCTTAACAAAAACCGGAATGGAGCACAGCGAAATGACAGTAGATTACTTTCTGGCGGAAACCTTACAGCATATTGACCCTCAGATCGGTCAATGGTATAAAGAACAGCGATGCGGTCTTCCCTGTTTGTGTTTGTACGGACATCCGCTTTAACACCATGATCTGCCAAACATTCGTCGAGACAACAATCGGACGCATCGGCATTGCCGAAGAAGGAGGATTTCTGACACACCTTTTCTTTCATAATAAAAAATCTCCCGCAGAGGCGGTCGAACAATCGACTCCCCTTCTCCGAAAGGTTGCCAAAGAACTCAAAGAATATCTGCTGGGCAAGCGGAGGGAGTTTGACATTCCGCTCAAACTTTCCGGCACCGATTTTCAACTCTCGGTATGGCACGCCTTGCAGACAATTCCTTACGGCGAAACGCGGTCGTATCGGGAAATTGCCGAGCAAATCGGCAACGGCAAGGCTTGCCGGGCGGTAGGTGGGGCAAACCATTGGAATCCCATCGCGATTATCGTTCCGTGCCATCGTGTCATCGGTGCGGACGGCTCGCTCACCGGCTTCGGCGGCGGTTTGGTATTGAAACAGCAGTTGTTGGATTTGGAAAAGTGAGAGACTCTTGCCGTCAACGGGGTGCAAAATTTAACCGCAAAGACGCAAAGTTTTTGCAAGGTTCGCAAAGGACGTACCTCCGGTATTCCGCCTTAAATGGCATTGACCTTAAATGGCATTGATTATTTGTTTTCCAATTTTTCCCCGCACAAAGGCACAAAGAATCTCGAATACCAGTAAATCCCTTTGTGTCCTGAAATATAATTTGCATCATTTAAGACACAATGTACTACCCCTGTGGTCTCCAAAATTTGCCCACAAAATTTTGATGCACCCAGTGCATCTTGCGTACCTTGCGCTTCTTTGCGTTCTTTGCGGTTAATTCTTTTTTTAACCGCAAAGAACGCAAAGAAAAAACAGCGGTCCTTCAACCGGCTTGGACATCATCCGCCGCAACGTTCACCTTCTCAAAGAAACCTCCTCGATACCGTTTTCCGTGACCCGCGATGTGCCTTTACCTTCCTGCGGTCGGGAAATCGTGCGGGGAATCATAACATCGTCAAGCCACTTTTGGAAACTCTGCTCCTCCATCGCCTTGTCAACGACCTCTTGAAGCGACTCATTTTGAATTACGTCCAGGGGCAGCCGATCCGGCGGAGTCGTCTTATGATCCTTGCTCCAAATCGCCGTATTCCCCTGCATAATCGAAAGCGAAAAACGCTCCGGTTGGAACTCAATCGGAACGCCCGACCCGCCAAAGATTCGGGACGGCATCGGTACTCTTGGCAGGGGGGACCAGCGACCGGCAGTGTAGTGGACTTTGTCCGCCTCCTCTTTTTCAATTTTCAAAATGATAGAAACCGGAGCAGCAGGAACAATTTTCCAATCGTTCGCCACAACTTTCTTTTCGATGCTTTCACGGATCTCCGTCCGGTCTTTTTCAATAGAATCTTCCAGCACCAACGCCACTTCCGCACCCGGCTTCAAGGCAAGTCCCGATTCGCTGTCCTCGGAAATGTCTCTCGCGGTAACTCTTGCATGGGGAATCGTAACAGGTGCCAAAAACATTCCATCTCTGGAGGAGCGGCTAAAAAAGCACCAAGTATATCCTCCGGCTAATTTAACATTGTCTCCAAGACCAGTGTACGTCCAAACGACACTCTTACTGACCGTATCGACGATTTCTCCGCCATAGAAGAGATGCCGGTCATCCAGCCAGAAAAGGAGTTGTTCCAGAGAACTCCCGCTTTCTACGAAAAAGGGAGCATCGACCGCTCCTGTCGTTACATCGCCGAGGATGATTCCCTGTGTGTTGCGCATCGCAAACCGCTTGCCGTCGGGGGAGAAACACTTTTGAGTGGGAGCGTTGTCCACAGCACCGACGGACTTACCGGTCATCGTTTCGCAGAGAACCGTCCTGTTGCCGATGGGAAGGAAACAGTATTTCCCCCCCGGCGAAAGGGTAATGGCTCCGCGGGATTCCACCTGCCTCTGCCAAATGGCAGTACCAGTATCAACGTTCAGCAGAATGAGCAGTCCATTTCCTGACCGCACGAGAATATGTTCGTCATCCGCCCAAGTGGCGAAATTAATATCGGCACTGGAACTGGCATTCAGACCGGATCGCTTGAAGTGGGCAAAGGGTTCGAAGGAGGCAACCGCATTCCATGCGGCGGACTCCTTGATGGCGGACATTTCCACAATGTGCAGGAGTGTCTGTTTTCCAGTGGGGGGGAATGCCCAATCCTCTTGGCGGAAGAGCAAACGTTGACCGTCTGGAGAGAAACCGAGCGGGACAAGTTTGAGCGGTGTATCGCGTGTGATAACATTTCCAGAAACGGTATCACCGATAAAAATCTGTGTTTTGCCTGCTGCCCTGGCGGCGGACGGGGCAGCGGGTTGGGCGGCAGGTTGGGGATTAGCGGATTGGGGAACATTGCCGCGTTGGGCGGCACGGGCTTGTATCTCGGCAATTCGTGCTTGTTGCTCGGCGCGTTGGGCGGCGATGCGTTCCTCCGTGGCAGCGCGTTGAGTGGCGACGTTGCCGGGGTCAGCAATATGAAAAGCATGCACTGCTGTTTTACCGGCGGGATCAATGAAGAATCCGGTGCGGGCTTGCTGGGTGTTTATGGACGTATTGGGGATGCGGAAATTCAGCCGGACAACTTCTGCCGGATAATCCCGGTGCGGCGCGGGATCGGCATTGCCGTTCCAAACATCCGGCACAACATCTCCCGCATCACGGGTTTGGGAAAGGTCAACCAATTGAATTTCCGCTGTTAACACGGCATTCGCCGACGTGGTTTCTCCGTCGCCGCTACTAACGGGAGCAGTGCTTTCAAAAGGATTCGTCGCCGTTAATCTCCTGACGTGGGTCGCGACGTAATATCGATCCAATTCCGCCAGTCGAGCGAGCGGCAGTGTTACGACAGTACCATCGGTCTTTTTGAGTTGGACTGAATCTCCGTCGAGTTTTTCGAACGTTGCTTCGATGCTGAAGAGACCGGCATCGTCCCACCAGGTGCGGACTTCATCCGCACCAAGAAGGAGCGGACAGCAAAGAAGGAAAAGGATGATTCCGAAATAATGAATTACGTTACGCCGTGTTGCTTTCATGTTTATTGCCTCCAGGTTTGTTGTCTGACGTTCAAACTGTACGGCATTGTAACATAAACGGGGGCAAGTGGGACGTGCGGATACGGCTCCGCCTTCTTGCCGATTTTATGGTAAAATGATGCTCTATGCAAGTGGAAAAGCAAATGGAAAGTATCGTCGCTCTGTGCAAACGCCGGGGCTTTTTATTTCAGTCCTCCGAAATCTACGGCGGTCTTAACGGATTCTGGGACTACGGTCCGCTTGGCGTGTTGCTCAAACGCAATGTCAAAGACGCTTGGTGGAACGATATGGTCATGTCTCATAACGAACTTGTTCTGCAAAATGGTGCGCCCGGTACGTACGAAATGACCGGACTCGATTGTACCATTATTATGCATCCGCAAATATGGAAGTGCAGCGGACACTATGACCTCTTTCACGACTTTATGGTCGATTGCCGGGAAACGAAAAAGCGGTATCGGTATGATCATATTTTGGGGCGTTGGGTGAAGGGAGGCGGCAGACGGCAGACGGCAGACGGCAGTGGGGAGACAGCAGCAGAGAATTCTGCGATCTTTGTTACGACTTTGGAGACCGAAAATACACAAACCTATTTGGAAGAAGCCGCATTGAAATTCTTCGGATTGAGAAAGAAAGATGCAGGAACTTTGCAATGGGAAGGGGAAATCGTGTCCCTCCCTTCTGCTGCCGTCTGCCGTCTGCCGTCTGCCGTCTCCATCCTCGCACCTGATGCGAAAACGCCCGGCACACTGACCGAGCCGCGAGAGTTTAACCTGATGTTCAAAACGACCATCGGTGCACTCGGCACCGAAGAAGATACCGCCTTTCTGCGTCCTGAAACGGCACAGGGGATTTTTGCCAATTTCAAAAACGTCTGCGACAGCACCCGGTTGCGTGTGCCCTTTGGTATTGCCCAGGTCGGAAAAAGTTTTCGCAATGAAATCACGCCGCGAAACTTTACCTTCCGAAGCCGGGAATTCGAGCAGATGGAAATCGAGTTTTTCTGTCATCCGAGCCAGTCGGCACAGTGGTACACCTATTGGCGGGATCGGCGGTTCGCTTGGTATCTCGAAATGGGACTCGCTGGCGAGCGGTTGCAACTTCGGGAACATGGGGCAACGGAACTTTCGCACTATTCCTGCGGCACGGCAGACATCGAGTACCAATTTCCGTTTTTGCCGCCGGGGGAATTCGGCGAGTTGGAAGGAATCGCTCATCGCGGCGACTTCGATCTGCGGTCGCACATGGAGGGCAAACTGGTCAAAGAGGGAGGCGAGTTAGTATTAGAAAAACTGCCGAATGGTCAGCCGAAACATCGAGGCAGCGGCAAAGACTTGTCCTATTATGATGACTTGACGAAGGAACGTTTCACACCGCATGTCATTGAACCGTCGGCAGGAGCCGACCGGGCAACGCTGGCGTTTTTGTGCGAAGCCTATCAGGTCGATACCGCACCTGACGAAAAGGGACAGCCGCAAGAACGGGTCTCGTTGAAATTTCATCCCCGTCTTGCCCCGATTAAGGCGGCAGTCTTTCCGCTTGTGAAGAAGGACGGCATGCCGGAAGCGGCGACGGAAATTTACGGCGGATTGAAAAAGCACTTTTCGGTCTTTTACGATGACAAGTCGGCGGTAGGTCGCCGGTATCGCCGGCAGGACGAAATCGGCACGCCGTTTTGCATTACCGTAGATGGTCAAACGGTGCAGGACGGCACGGTAACGATTCGTGACCGGGACACGCTCAAACAGGAGCGGGTTAAAAGGGATGACCTCGTGCAGGAATTATCGCAACGGTTGGGATGATGTTTTATGCTTGCAACGTTTGAAAGTATCCCTTGTGTGCTTTGCACAATTTTTGCGCTCTTTGCGGTTAAATTCTCTTTTCTTAACCGCAAAGAGCGCAAAGCGCAGATTTGCAGACGTTCCTACATAGACCAAAATATAAAACATTTTTAGAGGAACCTGCGTTTACCTCTATGTCCCTCGAACTCCTACGGTGTACTGTTTTATTTTGGCGATCACAACCATGAGATCGAGCGGCTTGCCGATGTGGTCGTTCATTCCTGCCTCCAAACAATTCTCAATATCCTCACGGAAAACGTTTGCCGTCATCGCCACTATCGGAATGGTTTTTGCCTCCGGGATGTCCATAGACCTGATCGTTTGTGTGGCTTCGAGACCGTCCATTTCCGGCATTTGGATGTCCATAAAAATCATTTCGTACTTGCCGGGACTGTCCAAAAACATGGCTACGGCTTCTTTGCCGTTGACCGCGCAATCAATTTCAATTTTTGTGGCGGCGAGTTGCGCTTTCACTATTTCGCGGTTAATTTTGACATCATCCGCAAGCAAGATATGTTTTCCCTTAAAGATGTCTTCTAACATCACTTGCTTTTTATCAATGTTGCCGGAAACCTTGACGTAGCGGTTTAAGCAATCGACGACCATCGAAGGGAAAATCGGCTTTTGTAAAAAACTGTTGACACCGGCACCCCGCGCCTCCGGTTCAATGATGTTCCAGTCCTGCGCCGAAATCATGACGACCACTGACGGACTGGAATCGTCACGTTGACTAATTTTCTTGGTCAATTCTATTCCATCCATCCCCGGCATGTACCAGTCGATAAAATAGACATCATACTGCCCTTTTTCTTCAATGAGTGCACAGGCTTTAGCACCCGAATCCGTGATGTCGCAGTCGATGTGTAATTTTCTCATCATGTCCGCAAAGTATTCCAATACTTCCGGCGAATCATCCACGACCAACAGACGCAGATTTTCTAACGTCGCATCGCAACGCAATTCGTCGGCATTTTCCGCACTTCTGCGCTGCGCATTGATCTCGAAAATAAAGTTTGAACCTTTACCCAGTTCCGATTCAACCCAAATGCGTCCCCCCATCATTTCAACGATCTGCTTGGAGATGGAGAGTCCCAAGCCGGTGCCGCCAAATTTTCGTGCCGTACTGCTGTCGGCTTGTTCAAAAGACCGAAAAAGACGTTCCCTTTGCTCCGGTGCGATTCCAATACCCGTATCTGATATTTCAAATCTAATTATGCAGTCATCGCCGTCTTCGGCAACGAGGGTAGCATCTAATGATATTTTTCCGTATTCCGGTGTGAACTTGATGGCATTCGATAACAGATTTGTCAAGACCTGGGCAAGACGAGGTTCGTCCGTTTCGATCACCGCCGGAATGCGGCTGTCCACGTGAAAAGAAAACTCCTGATACCGCTCCTCCACCCGGAAAGTGATGAAAGATGTTACCTTTTGCAATATCTTCTCGAAATGGGCACTCGTATAGGAAAGTTCAAATTTATTTGCCTCGATTTTCGACATATCCAAAATATCGTTGATCACACTCAGCAAATGCTTCGAGGCTTCATCTATTTTGGTCAGGCAGTAATCCTTTTTTTCTGTCCCATCGGAGGCTAATCCGATGGCGGTCATGCCGACGATGGCATTCATGGGAGTCCGCATTTCATGCGACATGTTTGCCAGAAAGGTACTTTTTGCAAGGTTGGCGAGTTCGGCACGTTTCCGGGCTTCTTCCGCCTCTTTTTGCACTTGCCGAATTTCGGTAATATCGTGCATAAAGATCATGGAACCGCCGAACTCTGACTCCGCCGCCGACTGCGGGGCAAACTGGATACCGTAATACCGAAGTCCCAGACTGGGAACGTGGAGAACGGCATCCAAGTTCAGGAGAGAACCTTCAGCAAGGGCTTCATTGATTTGTGTTTCTGTATTTTCGATCCAGTCCGGTTCGGCGAGCAATTTGAAAATTTCCCGGTAGTGCTTTCCGTAGATTTTTACGAAGTAGTCAATACCGGCAACGTCGAGTGCTTTTTGCGTGCAGTAGGTAATGCAAAGTTCGTTGTCCAGCAGAAGAAGGAAATTGGGACTATTGGTGAGTATTGACCGCAGATAATGCTCTTGCTTCCTTTTTTCGGCGGCTTGCATGGTGATCACACTGGCGTTAGAAGCAGCGGCAAGAGTGTTTCGCTCGATAGTTGCCTGCAAACGCACCAGTTGCCGCGAGAGTTTGGTGTTCTCTTTCTGCAACGCAAGCATCTGATTTTGAAGATCATCCGACATATCGGAGCGGAAACGACGACGGCACATTCCATTCTACCACAATAACCGCCGAATGCAACTCGACATTGAGGCGACTCAGACTTTCCCCCCAGTCCCGTCGACACGTTTGCCTAAAGGTAGGTTGCCGACCGCCGGGCGGCAACATGCGGTACTCCGCACTTGGGAGGCGAACACGCCATGCCCCGCGTTTTCCAGTGCCGGTCAGCGATAGCCGACTGCAACTGCCCGCTGGTCGGTTGCCTACCTGTATTTTTTTTACCGCCAGGGCAGTAAGACACGGGGGCACTACACCTCTTCGCTATCATCCGGCCGTTTGTTCGGCGGCAGATACATCATCAATTTCTGCTTGATGATTCTCGGATTCTCGCCGGACTGAATTGCCACCACACCCTTGACGGTGATTTCCATGCACATGATTTCGTCATTGTTGATGAAGCCGAGTTTGTCCGACCAGGGGAGAAACACCAGGTTTGCCAAAATTGCCCCGTAAAGTGTCGTGAGCAGAGCCACCGCCATCCCCGCGCCGATGGTGTCAGGGTTAAGGTCGGCAAGCATCAAGACCAACCCGATCAGTGTTCCGATCATTCCAAAAGCAGGAGCATATTGTCCGAGCTTCGCAATGATACTCTTGCCGTAGAGATGCCGACCATTGACCGCATCAATTTCGGTATTCATGATGTTCTCCACCACTTCCGGCGACATACCGTCCACTGCCATTCGGATGCCCGTTGCCAGAAGTGGATTATCGTCGATTTCCTCCAAATGGTTTTCCAACGACAAAAGCCCTTCCCGCCGGGCAGATTCTGACAGAGACACAATTTGCTCAATGACTTTCAGCGGTTCGCGTTCTTTGGCGGTGAACGTAATCAGGATTTGTTTATACATGCCCAGAATGGACACAAGCGGGAAGGCAACGAGCAAAGAGGCAATCGTACCGCCAAGCACAATGCAAACCGACGGATAGTCTATGAACAGCCCCACTTTATCGAATCCGCCGAGCGCGATTGCCATGATAATCAATCCCCAGCCGAGAATTAACCCGATGATATTTGATAACCCCATTGATGCCCTATCGTTATATATCGCAAACCCGGCGAGCGGCAATCTGGGTATTATACCGGAAAGGGGGCAATTGGGCAAGGTATCTTGCATGCTTCCCCGATTCCCAGTACCGCTTACATGCTGTCTTCGGTATGTCTCTTCATCTTCCAAGCAGGGGACTGATTTTTTCTTTCCGTTTGTGTTATAATCGAAGCGATGTTAGTGTCCCGGTTTTTTCTCTTTATCGTTACGGCATTTTTGCTCTGCTTTTTGGGTGACGTTACCCTGGCTCAGCGCAATCCGCCCCCGGTTTTTGAAACGGATTACACCCTCCCCGAAACGGAAACGCCCGCTTCCCCTTATCCAGAGACGACGGATGACGTTGTTACCATTGGATTGTCCGTGAGTGTGATGCTTTATGCTCTTTTTCTCACCATTGCCGGTTTTGCCGTCCACCGCTGGCGTTCCCGAAAAATTCTTTTCTGTCTTGCCGTCTGCTCGGTGGCGGTACTCGGTTTTCTCCTTTGGGGATGCCCCTGCCCTGTCGGAATGTTTCAGAATATCGTGCAAGCAGTGGTTGAGCCGGGAGTTGCCGTTTCCTGGACGGTGATCCTCCTTTTCACCCTGCCCCTTTTCGCCGCTCTGTTTTTTGGACGGGTTTTTTGTTCTTCTGTCTGTCCTCTCGGTGCTGTTCAGGAGTTGACGGCGTTCAAAAATTTAAAGATTTCTGACCGTGCCGAACATATTTTGGGGCTTTTCCGCTTTTTTTGGCTCGGAATCGGCGTTTTTTGCGTGGTCGTAGGGCTGGGTTATCTCATTTGCCGATATGACCCTTTTGTGTCCATTTTTCGGCTCACGGCAACTTATCCTCTGGCAATCCTTCTTCTGGCGGTGCTGGGAATCGGTTTTTTCATAGGACGACCCTTTTGCCGTTTTTTCTGCCCCTATGGAGCATTGCTCGGACTTTGCGGTTCGCTTGCCGGCAAAAAAGTCACCATCACGCCGGGCAAGTGCGATCAGTGCAAACTTTGTGAAAACGTTTGTCCCTACAATGCGATTTTACCTCCGACGACGAAACCGACTTCGCTCGAAAGGTGGGATGGTCCGTTGAAACTGGCGGGAACAATTCTTGCGTTTCCGATTATCCTTCTTCTTTTCGCGCAAATCGGTGCAGGCATTGCTCCCCGATTGGTCATGTGGCACCCAGACATCCGCACGGCAAAACTGCTTTATCTCGAAGAGGAACGATGGGTGGAAACATCGGGTTACTTCCCGGAGACAAGAGGGCTTGTACAAATCGGTACTCCCACCGAAGAGGTTTACGAACGTGCCGTGCATCTGTCCCGGCTGTTCCGGGTTGCCGGATTGGGACTGGGACTTTGGGTGGGCTTAGTTATCGGCATAAAGTGGATTGTGCTCACGATGCGTCATCCACGAGTCGATTATGAAGTGGATCCCGCCCGGTGCTTTGCCTGCGGCCGCTGTTTCTGGTACTGTCCCAATCAGAAAGAGCCGCGGTTGCTTTTGATCGGGGAAGAGGGGGAGCCGAAAGAGGGGATGTAAAAGTTCATGACTCTACCGCCTTCGACGTGTTCAGAAGACCAAGCCCAAAAAAAGATTCTTGAGGCGGAGGCGATCTTTGCTAACGGGAACTCTAAAAATAGATTCTTTGCGTCCTTTGCCCAATCTTTGCGCCCCTTGCGGTTAAATCCGAATCATGTTAACCGCAAGGGGCAAAAGATCAGACCAGTCTCTCAATTTCATCGCAGAGTTGATTCGCCCGCTCCAGTGTCGGTGCCTCAGCAAAAATCCGAATGATCGGCTCCGTATTGCTTCCCCGCAGCAACACCCAAGCATCGCCATGATCAATCCGCAAACCGTCCATCTGGTCGCAGGGCAAATGCTTGAATGAATG
>Ga0099364_10006175_pt1 | contig 17527 bp, 17 predicted proteins | sample TergutTh196P3_FD_73070 | JGI IMG/M metagenome (GOLD analysis project Ga0099364, IMG submission 73070) | Microcerotermes parvus P3 segment gut microbial communities from Pointe-Noire, Republic of the Congo - Th196 P3 | ecosystem: Host-associated > Arthropoda: Insects > Digestive system > Gut ...
AGACCATGCTGGCCCGGGTGAACGTCCGGGACTTCGACGCCTGCACCAACGCCTGGAGTATGAGCCGCGACCCGGATAACCTATACGCCTTTTACCACTCGGACATGGACGTGGAAGGGGGGTACAACCTGAGCGGCATCGCCGACCCGGAGCTGGACGCCGTGCTGCGCGATCTGCGCTACGCTCCCGACGAACCGGCGGCGCGTGTACTGGCCTCTCAGGCGCAGAAAATCCTTTCAAGGCTTATGCCGGTCATACCGATTTACAGCCGGTACGCCATTTCCGCCACGCGCAACGACTGGGACGGAATCTTCTCCACCGACAGATATACCTCCGACAACCTCCTGACTCTCATTTCCATGACCCCGAAGGACGGCGCGGAGCGGCCTATATACTGGAACATCCCGGAGGAAATACGAACCCTGAACCCGCTGGTGTCCTCCACGGCATACGACTGGACTGTGCTGGGGACGGTTTACGATACCCTTATCTCCGTCAACCCCTACACGTTCGGGGACATCCCGTGGCTGGCCGAGAGCTGGGACATATATCCCGACCCGGAACCCGAGGGCGGCAGCGTTTTGTCTTTCACTCTGCGTCCCGGGCTGGAATGGCAGGACGGGCGGCCATTCACCGCGGAGGACGTCGCCTTTTCACTGGAATACATACGGGACAACAAAGTACCGCGTTTTTTCGACAGCGTGAAGGACATCGTATCCACCGAAGTCGAGGGGAGAACGGTGCGTATCCGTACAAGCGACGTCAGCTTCTGGCATCTGCGCCGTATAGGAGGTATGCTAATCCTTCCCAAACATATTCTGGAAAACGTCCCGGACTGGCGGACGTGGCAGCCGACAAACGTACCGCACAGGGCGTTAGACGGAACCGTCCTGACGGAGCTTATCGGAACCGGGCCATTCACGTTCCGAAATTCCCGCACGGGAGAATTTGTGCATATGACGCGCAACGAGCGCTATTTCCTCAGATTTCCCGGAGGCCGGCCGTGAACGCTTTTCTGAAGCGCGTCGGCGGCTCGATAGCCGTGCTGGCCGTGGTGCTGGCGCTCAATTTCTTCATTTTCCGCATTATGCCCGGCGATCCCCTGACGGGAATTATGGACCCGAGGTTTTCCCCGGAGGCCAAGCAGCAGCTCGCGGAGCAGTGGGGGCTGGACAAGCCTATGGCGGAGCAGTTTGTCGTCTATATAAAGGAAATGCTTTCGTTCCGGTTCGGCCTGTCGATGATGACGGGGCAGCCGGTGTGGGATGAGCTGAGAAGCCGGGCGGCCAACACCGCGGCGCTGCTGTTCCCGGCGCTGCTGCTGTCGGCGGCTTTGGGGATATGGCTGGGGGTTAAGGCCGCGCTGAACCGAGGGTCTAAAACGGAGCGGCTTGTGCTGACGAGCGGCGCGGTTTCCTTTTCATTCCCGTCGTTTTTCGTGCAGCTTCTGCTGCTTTTGTGCTTCGCGTATTTATGGCCGCTTTTCCCTCTGAGGGGGACGAGTTCCGTTCCGCCTCCCGCGGGGGGGGTAAAGGCATTTTTCGACTACCTGTGGCATCTGACCCTTCCCCTTTTCTCTTTGGTTTTTCTGAGCTTCGGCGGGTGGGCGCTCTACGTCCGCAACATGATGGTCAAGGCGCTTGGCGAGGATTACGTGTTGATGGCCAGGGCGCGGGGCCTGTCCCATAGGCGCGTGGTGTGGAACCACGCGTTCCGCTCGATTCTGCCTCCGGTGCTGACGCTTCTCCTGCTGGCGCTTCCCGGGGTGGTCAGCGGCGCGGTCATTACGGAGACGGTTTTTTCACTGCACGGGGCGGGGCGTTTTTTATTGGAGGCCATCAACTCGCACGACTACCCTTCCGCCGGGGCGGCGTTTTTTCTGTTGGCGCTGCTGACCGTGGGATGCAACCTTTTGGCGGATTTGCTTTACGTTCTGGTGGACCCGCGAGTGAGGCGGGAGGGCGCGCATTGATTGGTCAATTTGCTGTAAAATAATGTAATGGCATGTGGTAACGCAAACATCGCAGGAGGGGGAAAGCATGGCTAAAAACCTTTCGGAAGAACGTGAAACGCTTTATCAGATGATCTGCTCGCTTAAAAGCGAGGACATACAGAAAGTAGTCGCTTACGTGTCGTTCCTGCTTTTTTTGGAGGTCTACAAGGACAGGGACATGGCGGAACTGTTGAAGTTGAAGCCGGACGAGCCGCTGGTCCTGGACGAGAAAGCGGCGCCCGTCGTCCAACTTCAGGAAACCCGGTCCGCCGACCCTCTGCCTCTCAATGCTTCGCCGTCCGCCGAAACTTTTCTTTACGCGGAACTCGTGTCGGAACCGTCGGAACCATCGGAACCGGCTAAGCCGGCTGCGGAAACGGCCATACTTAAAAGACCGCCGGAGCATAGGTTAAGGTGGGTCGCCAAAACCCTGCGTCTGAACTACGCCGACATAGCTTTCCTTTTTAATGTCTCGCCCACGATGGTGCGAATGTGGTTTGCCGGCGCGCCTTTGGGCGCGGAGGAAGAAATGCAGTTGCACTACATTATAGAAATTGCGAAGCGGGTGGAAGAAATGGACGTTCCGCGCCTTGACCAGGTGCTCAGGCAACCTATGCCCGACGGAGAACTTTTTCTGGAAAAACTGAAGGACAGGATAACGGACGATAACCTGAATACATTGCGGGAAACGGCCGAAAGAACCGAAGAACTGCGCCGTAAATTCAAAGGGGCGACCAAGCCTTTTCACGTCATGCAAAGCGCGATAGGCCAGTACGCTACTTTCTTATATTGCGAGGGATGAGACGATGTGGAACAGAGACACAAATTGGCGGCAGGGCAGCGTCATCAAGGTCGAAACTCTTAGAAACTACAACCCCGGCCTGGTGCGGAATCTTGCGGAGGACGTCGTTTATCTCTGCGTTGTGTCGAACGACGGGGATATTATCAACGACAACGTCATGCTGGAGCCGGTGGTGGAGTTTGTCGACGCAAAACTCATTGCGGCGCCCCATCCGGCGTACACGAACGCAAAACACCCAAGTATTCTGCACCTGACGTATTTGCTGGACGGGGAAAAAATAATGCTTGAGTTAAAAGCGTCGCCGAAACTGGGGCTTTCCAAGCACAACCTCGTTCCGGCGCTGCAGCCCGACGAGCGTTTTTCTTTAGACGAAGCCGCCAAATCCACGCTTCAGGCGTGGATGAGCTTCCGTTACCGGCGCAGGGACCTGCCCAGGGCTTTCGTAGCGCGTACCATGCCTATCTGGAATTATTTGAAAAAAGAGGGGAAGAAATACGCCACACACGCGATGGGTTACTGGGTAAACTACGATCCGCGCGGAGAAGAGCTTGCCGGCAACGTACCCTACCTTTTTTCACTTTATATAGTGTACTCGAACCGCCATCATGACGCCCGGGAGCAGTCGGAAAAACTCGCGCTCGAAATACGCAACCGCTTCCCGGACTGGCAGGAGGCCGTGAAGGAGACGGGAGAGATCGAAATGCACGAGTGCCGGGCTTACGGCGAGGACTGTTTCACCTTGTCCGACCTGCAAAACTGCATTCATTTCAACCTTGACCAGGCCGGCTTCATATCAGAGCCTTTCAGAAGCAGGGAAGCGGAGGATTCCGACAAAGCATGAAGCTCCGCCTCGGGGTAATCTGCCTTGCCTTATTGGTATTCCTGGCCGTTTGGGGGCCGGGGCTTCCGGAAAAAGACGGCATTAAGGCGCCCCCTTACTCCAAGCCCTGGTGGTTGAGCCGCGACATCGCGTCCACGGTTGTTTTGTACGCCTCTGTCACAAGCCCGGAGCTTGTTGAGGAACTGCCCGAATGGCTGCCTGCGCTGACGTCCAGTGAAACCGTTGCGCTTGAATGGGAATACGAGCCTCCCGCGCGCGTGTCGTTGACCGGCCGCCTCGACCACGGCTTCGTTGGCTGGACTACGCCGCGCGGCCGGTTTGTGCTGGCCGGCAAGCCGGGAGAGCTCGATTTGGACGCGCGCGACATACCCTTCAAAAGAGCGCTGGGCGTAAGGCCGTTCGACGACCTTACGTCAATCCTTTTCCCGTCCCGCGGCTCTTACGTTCTATCGTTGGTCGGGGGCGGTGAAATCACGATGAAAATCGAAGGGGGCCGCTGGGGGTGGCTGGGCACGGATCACCGCGGGCGCGATGCCGCCGTGCTTTTTATCCGGGGCATACGCGTCTCTCTGATAGTAGGCATAGCCGCCACGCTGATAGCGACGTTTCTGGGTCTTTCTATGGGGCTGCTTTCAGGTTACGCAGGCGGTTTGACGGATACTCTGATTATGCGCGCCGTGGACGTTCTGCTCTCCATTCCTACCTTGCCGGTCCTGATGATCGCGGCGGGGATGTGGGGAAAGGGACTATGGAACCTTGTGTTTGTGCTGTCCGCCTTTTCGTGGATGGGGACGGCCAGAACCGTGCGCTCCATGACCCTGTCGCTGCGGGACGCCCCCTGGGTGGAGAATTTACGCGCCATCGGCGCGAGGCGTAATTACATTCTTTTCCGTCATCTCATTCCTGAAGCTATGCCCCTTTTGCTGGCCAACGTGGCTTTGGGCGTGCCCGGGGCCATTCTGGCGGAGGCCGGGCTTGCCTTTCTGGGGCTTTCCGACCCGCGAGTCCCGTCATGGGGGCGTATGCTGCACGAGGCATACGCCTTCGGGGCATTCACCAGCGGGGCCTGGTGGGTGATTTTGCCCCCCGGCCTCGGTATTTCCATGATATGCCTCACATTCATGAGCCTCGGCCGCAAACTGGAAGAACGCGCCGACCCCCGCCTGACTCAGAAAAATTAGAGGTAATTTGCTTATGCCTATGAATGAAAAATCCGCTATAGAGATTCGCAGTCTGTCGGTTACGTATAGAGGGGGCGGCGCTGAGGCGCGTGAGACACGCGCTGTGCGCGATTGTTCGTTTTCCGTCGGCAAGGGGGACGTGGTGGGGCTTGCGGGGGAATCCGGCTGCGGCAAGACCAGCGTGCTTATGGCTATTCCGCGCCTTTTGCCGGCCGGGACGCTGGTGTCCGGGCAGATATTCTGCGGCGGGGAGGAACTTACGGCGCTGGGGGAAGAGGAACTCAACACCCGGCGCTGGCGTCGTGTCGCGCTGGTTCCTCAGGGAGCCATGAACTCCTTCACCCCGCATCTCTCCATAGAACGGCACATAACGGAGGTTCTGGAACGGCATATGAACATGCCGGGGCGTGAAAGAAGGGAATACGCGGCCGAGCTGCTGCGTACCGTCGGGCTCGAAAGTACATTTCTGACGCGCTATCCGCACGAGCTTTCCGGCGGGCAGAAACAGCGCGCGGCGTTGGCTGCGGCTCTCGCCTGCAAGCCGGACTTTCTTCTGGCGGACGAGCCTACCACGGCATTGGACGTGATAACGCAGAAGGAAGTCCTGGACATGATAGTATCCCTTGCGCGCGGCCGCGGCATGGGGCTTCTGCTGGTGACGCACGACCTGCCCCTGGCCGCCGGCATATGCGACGCGCTTATCGTGATGAAGGACGGCGAAATATTGGAGAGCGGCCCGTCCCGCGACGTGATAAATTCCCCTAAAAACGAGTACACGCGCCGGTTGATTCAGGCAATCCGGGTCATGGACGGAGGCGAAGGGCAATGACGCTTTTGAAAGTGGACGGGCTTGGAGTTCATTTCAAGGGGCGTTACAGCGTTTTCAAAGGGCGCGGAGACGGCGTGTGGGCGTTGAAGTCGCTATCTTTTGATATGGAAGGGAATGGAGCTGCGCTTCAGGGAGCAACGCTCTCGATTGTGGGGGAGTCGGGCAGCGGGAAGACGACGCTTTTGCGCGCGCTTCTCGGCCTTGTCAGACCGGCGGCCGGAAGGGTGGAGCTGTGGGGCCGCGACCTGGAGACAATGAGCGACGCCGAGCGGCTGGAGACACGCCGCCGTTGCGGATATGTGCCGCAGGATCCGTACGGTTCGCTGCCTCCTTCGTTGACCGTGCTCGAAGCCGTGCTGGAGCCGTGGCGAGTCGTCAAAGGAGCGGCGGACGCGCGCGGCGAGGGGAGGGCGAAGGCTAAGGAGCTTCTGGCGGAGCTGAAGCTGCCCGAGGAACTATGGGGCGCGCGGGTGCGTTATTCGCTTTCCGGCGGACAGCGTCAGAGGGTGGCTGTGGCGCGGGCGCTGATTTTGGAGCCGGAATTGCTGCTCTGCGACGAACCGACCGCTATGCAGGACGTATCGACGCGAGGCGGCGTGCTTGACGTTTTGAACCGGCGAATCGGGGCCGGTATGTCCATGATCCTGGTCACGCACGACCTTTTACTGGCCCGCTACGCAGCCCGGCGCGGCATGGTGCTGCGCCGCGGGGAAATTGTGGAGTCGGGGAGGACCGCGGAGTTTCTGAAAAACCCTTCGCACGAATACACGCGCGCCTTGCTGGCCGCGCTGCCAAGACTTTGACATACGGGAGGAGAGCGCAATGGCTTACTATTACAAAGAACCGTCCCGCACTTTCAGCGAATACCTGCTGGTTCCAAGTTATTCATCGTCCGACTGCGTGCCGGGCAATACGTCGCTGAGGACTCCGGTGACGAAGTTCAGGCAGGGGGAGGAGCCGTCGCTTTCCATGAACATTCCTCTGGTGTCGGCGGTCATGCAGTCGGTTTCCGACGACAAAATGGCGATAGCGCTGGCCAAAGAGGGCGGAATCTCCTTTATTTACGCGTCACAGCCTATCGAGCGCCAGACCGCGATGGTGAAGAGGGTCAAGGACTACAAGGCCGGTTTCGTGATCAGCGTCTCCAATCTCAGGCCGGACAATACCCTGGCCGACGTTCTGGAACTCAAGTCCAGAACCGGTCACTCCACGGTTGCCGTAACTGATGACGGAAAGCATGACGGGAAACTGGCGGGTATCGTAACCAGCCGGGACTACCGCGTGACGCGCATGAACTCCGACATGCCGGTTCGTGAGTTTATGACGCCTATTGAGAAAATAGTGCACGCCGCCGAGGGAATCAGCCTTAAAGAGGCCAATAACGTCATATGGGAAAACAAGCTGAATACCCTTCCCATTTTAAGCGCCGACGGACACCTCGTCGCGTTGGTTTTCAGAAAGGACTACACCTCCAACAAGAAAAACCTGCTTGAACTTACGGACGAATCCAAGCGTTACGTAGTCGGAGCCGGCGTAAACACGCGGGACTACGAAGAGCGAATACCGGCCCTGGTCAACGCGGGGGCGAATATTTTGTGCATAGACTCCTCGGAGGGTTTTACCGAGTGGCAGAGGGCAACTTTGAGATACGCGCGGGAAAAATACGGCGACGCCGTTAAGATAGGCGCGGGCAACGTGGTGGATCGGGAGGGCTTCCTTTTTCTTGCGGAGGCGGGGGCGGATTTCGTCAAGGTTGGGATAGGCGGCGGCTCCATTTGTATCACCCGCGAAGTGAAAGGAATCGGTAGAGGACAGGCCACAGCCGTCATAGAAGTAGCCGCGGCGCGGGATGAGTATTTCAGGGAAACGGGAATCTATATTCCCGTATGCTCTGACGGGGGCATAGTGCAGGACTATCACCTGGCCCTCGCGCTGGCTATGGGAAGCGATTTCTGCATGTTGGGGCGCTATTTCGCGCGGTTTGACGAGAGCCCTACCAGCAAGCTGATAGTCGGCGGTAATTACGTGAAGGAGTATTGGGGCGAAGGATCGCTCCGGGCAAGGAACTGGCAGAGGTATGACAAAGGGGACGGCAGCAGCGGGCTTTCTTTTGAGGAGGGAGTCGATTCCTATGTTCCGTACGCGGGAAGCCTCCACAATAACCTGCCTGTCACGCTGCACAAAATACGAACCGTAATGTGCAACTGCGGCGCGCTGACCCTGCGGGAGTTCCAGCAGAAGGCCAGGATCACTCTGATTTCGGCCATGAGCCTGACGGAGGGCGGAGCTCACGACGTATACCTGAAAAACAATACCGGCACTCCGGTGCAATAAATTATGCAATCAATGTACAATAAATAAAAACGCGCCGCTTATGAGAGGAGTTGAGACTTTATGCCGATTTTTTCTAAAATAACCAAAGACGACGTAATTAAAGCGTTCCAAGACCGCTTCGGAGGCGAACCGGATTTTTGGGTACGCACTCCGGGCCGCGTAAACCTGATCGGAGAGCATACGGACTACAACGGGGGCTATGTCTTTCCCATGACGATCAGCAGATCCGTTTGGATGGGCGCGCGTGCGCGGAACGATGGAAAAATGAGAGTATATTCCGTGAACTATGACAGTGAATTGACGTGCGACCTGCGCGCGCAGTTGGTTAAGAACCAGGATATTTGGTTTGAGTACATCAAGGGCTGCGCCTGGGCGCTTCAGGAGGAGGGGCGTCCGCTTGCCGGGTTCGACGCCGTGCTTATGGGAGATGTTCCGATGGGGGCCGGCCTTGCTTCGTCGGCCGCGATGGAGGTTACGTCGCTTCTGACGTTTTCGGAGATTGGGGAATACGAACTGTCCGGGCAAAAGCTGGCGAAGCTGGGCCAGCGCGCGGAGAACCAATGGGTTGGGGTGCAGTGCGGCATAATGGATCAGACCATATGCGCTCTCGGTCAGGAGGGCAAGGCGCTTCTTATAGACTGCAACAGCCTGGAACACCGATTGTTTGAACTGCCGTACGGCACGGCGGTCGCGGTGCTGGATACCGTGACGCGCCACTCTCTGGCGGCTTCCGCCTACAACGAGCGGCACGAACAATGCGAGGAGGCCTGCCGCGCTTTGGGCATACCGCTGCTGCGGGAAGCCACGCAGGAGATGCTGTACGCCGGACGCGGCGGCATGACCGACGTGGTTTTCCACCGCGCGCGGCACGTAATTTCCGAAAATCTGCGCGTACAAACCGCTGCCAACGCTCTGTTCTATAATGACGCCGACCTGTTCGGCAAGCTTATGAACGAAAGCCACTGGAGCCTACGGTACGATTTTGAGGTTTCATGCGAGGAACTCGACGCTATGGTGGATATAGCGAGGAAGCATGAATCATGTCTGGGAGCGCGAATGACCGGCGGAGGATTTGGCGGGAGCGTCGTGGCGCTGCTCTCTGTTATGAGCGCCGGTACTTTCGCCGGCTATGTATCGGAGCGCTACCAGGAAAAAACCGGCAAAGTCCCGAACATTACGATATGCCGTGCCACTAACGGCGGGCGGGTGGAAAGAAAAAGCTGAAGGGGATATAAATATGGCCAAATTAGTGGAGTGTGTGCCGAATTTCAGCGAAGGACAGAGGCCGGAGGTAATAAACGCAATAATTGACGAGGCGCGCGCGGCGGGGGTAAAGGTGCTGGATTACTCCTCCGACGCGGACCACAATCGTACGGTTTTGACCTTCGCGGGCGAACCACTGGCCGTGAAAAAAGCCGCTTTCGCCTGCTGCGCCAAAGCGGCGGAACTGATAAACATGGAAAATCACAAGGGCGCGCATCCCAGAATCGGCGCCACCGACGTTATCCCCTTTATCCCGGTGCTGGATGTGGACATGGAGGAATGTGTGGCGCTGGCCCGCGAGCTTGGCAGGGAAATCGCTGAAAAACTCTCCATCCCGGTATATTTTTACGAAGCAGCCGCAATAAGACCGGGGATGAAGGCTTTACCCGACGTCAGGAAGGGCGGATACGAGGGTTTGAAAGAGGCAATCAAAACCCCGGAACGCGCGCCCGACGAGGGGCCCGCGTCCATGCACCCGACGGCCGGCGCGACGGTTGTCGGCGCGCGGCGGTTTCTGGTGGCTTACAACATCAACCTCGGCACGCCGGACGTGGAGATCGCCAAAAAAATCGCCCAGGCCATACGCGCCGCAAAGGGCGGTTACGTTAATTGCCGGGCTATGGGCCTGAAGCTGGAGGATCGAAATATAGCTCAGGTGTCGGTTAACATGACGGATTACGCAAGCACCCCGCTGCACCGTGTTTTTGAAACCGTGAAATCCGAGGCCTCGCGTTACGGCGTAAACGTCACGGGCAGCGAAATAGTCGGCTTGACTCCCATGCAGGCGCTGATGGACGCGGCGGCTTTCTATCTTCGCCTGGAGGGCTTCGAGCGCGAACAGGTACTGGAGGCCCGTCTGCTCGAAGAATGACGAATATTTCGAATTCGCAGGGCGGCGACGTAGCCAGGGTCAAAGACCGGCTGGACATTCTTGAAGTCGTCGGAGACAAAGTCCGCCTGCATAAGGCTGGACGCGGTTACGTCGGGTTGTGTCCTTTCCACGACGAAAAAACCCCTTCTTTTCACGTCTCTCAGGAACGCCAGAACTATCATTGCTTCGGCTGCGGCAGAGGAGGGGACGCTTTCACCTTCGTCATGGAAACGGAGGGGCTGGACTTCCGTCAGGCGCTCGAACTTCTGGCGGAACGCGCCGGGGTGGAACTCGCGCCGCAGGAAAACAAATCAAACCAGGCAAATAAAAAACGCTCTTCCGGCGAACTCAGAGAGGTAATGGAGATTGCCGGGAGAGCGTTTTGTTCTCTTCTGGCGGCTCCGGAGGGAAAAGCCGCGCTGGCCTACCTGGAGCGGCGGGGTATCTCGCGCGAGACGGCGTCCCGCTTTGAACTCGGATGGAGCAGCAACTCCTGGGACGCCATGTGGCGTTTGCTGAAAAACGATGGCGTCTCCGCCCGGGACGCCATCGACGCCGGGCTGGCGCAGGAGAGTGAGCGCGGAGGGCTTTACGACCGGTTCAGGGGGCGGGTGATGTTTCCGATACGGGACGTGTCGGGGCGTCTTATAGCCTTCGGCGGGCGTATTCTGGACGGGGAGGGGGCGAAGTACGTCAACAGCCCGGAAAGTACGCTGTACAGCAAACGGCGCAACCTTTACCTGCTTCACACGGCCAAGAACTCGATCAGGGAGCGGGGGCGCGCGATTCTGGTGGAGGGTTACATGGACGCCTTGCGCCTGCACATTCACGGATACGCCGAGGCGGTGGCGTCGCTGGGCACGGCCCTCACCGAGGAGCAGGCAAAGCTGCTCAAGCGTTTCAGCAATAACTGTTACATTTGCTACGACAGCGACGCGGCCGGGCAGGACGCCGCGATAAAAGGAATGTACACGCTGCAGGACTACGGACTCGACGTGTATGTCATCGAGCTGCCTGAGGGCAAGGATCCTGACGATTTGTTGAGTTCGGAAGGCGGGGAGGAGTTGTTCGCCGCCGCGCTGGAGGACGCGCGCCCGCTTGTTTTACAGCACCTGCACGCTTTGCGGAAACTGCTGCTTGACCCAGCGACGCGGCGAAGCGGGGTGGAATCCCTGTTCGACGGGCTGATCCGGCTCCAGCCTACGGCGATAACTCCTTACGTCCCGAAGCTGGCTGCGGATATGGGCTTTTACCCGAGTCAGTTCTGGGAGGAACTGGAGTCCTTCCGTCGAAGCAGGAAAGCCGGGCGGCTCAGGGCGGAAGAAAAAAATACTGTAATACGCGAACGTATTGTGTACAATCCTCTGGAGGCGGCCCTTTGCGCCGTTCTTTGGCGAGACGAGGAGTGCCGCCGTTCATGCAGCCCTGAGGAGATACTGCCGCTTCTTGCCGACGAGCGGGCCAAAGACGTGGCGCTTGCCATAATGATGGACTCCCCGGATGAACTGGAGGCCCGCTGGCACATGATGAACGACCGCTTCCCGCTGGCGTTTCTGGCACAGGGAGACTCGTTCTGCGACGAACTGAGGTTCTCCCGCGACGCCGACCCCTGGAGCGCCATATGCGAAGCCTTGAGACGCAAGCGGATTCAAGAGAGGCTGGACTACCTTGACGGCCGCATGAAACGCCACGAAGCCTCGCTGGAGGAAATGGCGGAGTTTCAGCGCGTAGCGGCGAGCCTGAAAGTTAAAAAAACCGAGCGGGGAGCGCAGGTATAAAAGCCGAATAACGCGGACAGAGCTTTGTCTATTTTTTCAATGATTCGTTCGGCTTTTTGAGGATACTCAGAAGGGTTCATATTTTATCAAATCAGCAAACAGTACATGAACCATCCCATGAAAGTTAATAATTTGGCGTGCCACAGGTAAATTATTTGACATGTATAAGGGCTCACGGTGCACCCATAAAGTATCACCCCTCCAGCATCCCCAGCATCTCCGCCTTAACGAGGGCCTCGGCCGCATTGTTCATTCCTGAATTATTGCGAAACAGATTATATCAATAAACCTTGTATACCGTTCGTATTCCTGAAATGCCAGCAAAATTCAGGCAAAGTTCAGGGCAATTGATTCTTCGGGGAAAATGTAAGAGAATAGTATGCGTTGTCGTTCGGTAAAGTCGCCGATTCCAGGGGAACCGCGCCCCTGTTTTCCGACGAATGTTCTCAGGGGTGAACCTAAACAGTGAAAATTTCAGAGTTTGGAGTACTGGTTGTTGCGGCCGATCTTAAAGGGGCTATGGAGGCGAAGGCTATGGGAGCGAAAGCCCTTTGGCCGATTCTCGGCAAGCCTATGGCGGGTTACCTTCTTAAAACCATACTGGAATGTGAGCCAAAAAGCGTCTTTGTCGTCGCAGGACACGAAGATGATGCCTTATGCGAATATCTGCGATCCTTTCCCTCCGTGACGCCGATAAAGCTGGACTCCCCCGAATATGACGAATGGGGCGCCGTCCGGTTTGCCGGCGAACGGCTGAAACAATTCCCACACGCGCTTGTTTTGAGGTGCGATTTGCCTTTTCTCAGCGCGGAAACCATTCGCTTGTTCGTGCGCGGACACGTCGGCTCCGGGGCGGACTGCTCGTTTCTAGGAGACGCGCCGTACGCTTTGGCTTTCAGCCCCGGTCGGCTCTCGGGGGTTATTGACGACGCGTCCGTGACCCTGGCGGGATTGCAGGGCGCGGCCGGTCTGAAAACGCGGAAAATTGCCCTGGACGCCGATGAAGCGCCGGTTATTCGTAATCAGGCGGAGTTGGCCGGGACCGCCACGCGAATGCGCGACGCCATCGTCCGCAAGTGGATGGAAAAAGGGGTTCACGTGATGGATCCGTGCGCGGTTTGGATCGGGCCGGACGCGGAGCTGGAGCCGGGGGTATCTCTTATGCCCGGCGTTCAAATCTGGGGAAACTCCTCCGTGGGCGAGGGCAGCGTTATCGGGCCTTACTGTATTTTGCGCGACGCGGTTCTGGGACGCGAGGTGCGCCTCATCTCCAACGTGGTGGTGGAGGACAGCGAGCTTCGGGATCACGTCAAGGCCGGGCCTTTTGCCTACATCCGCGAGGACTCCGTTTTGAAGGAGCACGCGTTCGCGGGCAGGTTCGTTGAGCTTAAGAAAACGTCGGTCGGAAGCGACAGTAAAGTGCCTCACCTTTCTTACATGGGAGATGCCATTTTGGGTGAAAGTGTTAATATAGGAGCCGGTAGTATTACGTGCAACTTTGACGGGGTAAATAAATTTCAGACAAAAATAGGAGACCGCTGCTTTGTTGGAAGCGACACGATGATGGTTGCGCCCGTCACCTTGGGCGACGATTCGATGACAGGCGCGGGTTCCACGATTACGGCGGACGTCCCGCCCGGCGCACTTGCGGTGGGGCGGGCGCGTCAGAGGAATCTGGAGGGTTGGGCGCTCAAAAAAAGACTGACGGGTAAGCGGTAGTTAAAAAGGCAAAAAATAAAGAAGCAAAAAGTCAAACTGGGGGGCAAAACTCGTGTCTGGCGTAAAAAATCTCAAAGTTTTCTCCGGTACGGCGCACCCGGATTTCGCTAAGCGCATCTGCGGCGAGCTGGGTATCAAGCTTTCGGCAATACGGCATTATCGTTTCTCGGATGGCGAAATGGGCCTTTCCGTGGACGAAAGCGTTCGAGGTTCGGATGTTTTTGTCATACAGCCCACGTGCTTCCCCGCCAACGACAACCTCATGGAACTGTTGATAATGGTGGACGCGTTCAAGAGAGCGTCGGCCAGCCGGGTCAACGTAGTGACTCCATATTTCGGCTACGCCCGCCAGGACCGTAAAAACAAACCCAGAGACCCCATAACCGCCAAGCTGGTCGCGAACCTCATAACCCACAGCGGGGCGAACCGGGTGATATCGACGGATCTACACGCCGGACAGATTCAGGGTTTTTTCGATATCCCGGTGGATCATCTCACCGGTATGCCCCTTCTGGCCTCATATTTCAAGGAAGCTATCGAAGCGGAGCTGAAAAAGGGCGAGGTCATAGTCGTGTCGCCGGACGTCGGAGGCGTGGTGCGCGCAAGGCACTTCGCGGTCATGCTGAAGGCGGATCTTGCCATAGTGGACAAACGGCGCTCGTACGAGGTGGCAAACTTCTGCGAGGTAATGGACATTATCGGGGACGTCTATGGTAAGACCGCCATTCTGGTGGACGACATCATAGATACAGCCGGGACTATATGCAACGCCGCCGTCGGTTTGAAGCAGCGCGGATGCAAGGCGGTTTTCGCCTGCGCGACGCACGCCGTTCTTTCCGGGCCGGCGTTGAAGCGGATAAACAGCTCCGAAATCGACAAAGTCGTTTTTTCCGACACCATACCGCTGCCGGAGTCCAAGCGCTCCGACCGCCTGGTTCAACTGTCCATAGCGCCGCTTTTCGCTGAGGCGATCCTGAGAGTGCACAGCGACCGCTCGGTCAGCAATCTTTTCGAGAAATGAGTTAAAATAGGCTGCAAAATATAAATCCATAAGGAGTTGTTGTTATGTCTGAGCGAGTAACGATAGTGATGGAGCCCAGAGAAAAAGGCGGCAAAGGGGATATGGGCAAATTACGCGCCGGCGGGTTTACGCCCTGCGTGTTCTACGGCCCGGAGCTGCCCGAGCCGGCCATCGGCAAGGTGAATACGACGCAGATTGACAGGCTTTTGGCCTCGTCGCACTGGGAGACGATGCGCGTCACGCTCAAGCTGCCGTCGGGCGCCGAGGAAATGTGCATAATCCGCGAGCTGCAGCGCCACCCGCTGACCGGAAAACTTTTGCACATCGACTTTATGCGTCTTTTGAAAGGCCGCAAGATAACCGTCAACGTACCGGTTCGCGTCCAGGGCAGGGAAAGCTGCGTGGGTCTCAAAGACGGCGGAGTGCTGGAAAGTATGCATGAAATCGAAATCGAGACCTTGCCGGATAACATCCCGGACTTTATCGACGTTGACGTTTCCAAATTGGCTTTGGGCGAGATGATCCACGTAAAGAATCTTGCTTTGGGCGGACTGACCGTCCTGGCCGACCCTGACGAAGTCGTGGCCATCGTCGCCATTCCGAGGGCCGTCGCGGAAAGCACGGCCGGCGAGGAAAAAGAGGTGGAAGTGGTAGCCAAGGGCAAGGCGGCCAAAGCCGAGGAGTGAGCCTCTGAAACTTATCGCCGGGCTGGGTAACCCCGGCCAGGAGTACGCGTATACGCGCCACAACATGGGATGGGCCGCGGTGGACTACTGGGTGCAGAACCATTCTTTGGGCAAACCGGCGTCAAAGTTCCGGGGAGAGTTCTGGCGAGACCGGGATTGCGTCCTGTTAAAACCCCTTACCTATATGAACCTGAGTGGTATGGCCGTTCGGGAGGTCTTTGATTTTTACAAAATGACCTCGGCTGATGTGCTTGTGGTTTACGACGACATCGCCCTGCCTTACGGCCAGCTTCGGCTTCGCGCCAAGGGAAGCGCGGGGGGGCACAAAGGGCTGGCGTCCGTCGTCGCGTGCCTGGGGACTTTGGAAGTGCCCCGCCTCAGAATCGGGATCGGCGAAAACGAAAACCGGCGCGCGAGCCGTGTAGGCTGGGTGCTTGGGCATCTGAACGGCCAGGAGATGGACAGCCTGCCGGACGTGCTGAAAAACGTGGAAGACGCGATAGACGCGTGGCTTTCGCTCGACGTCGAGCGGGCCATGAGCAAAGTGAACGCGAAGCCCCGAAAAGAGGAGTAGATATATGACAGGGGCAACCCTGATCGCGCTGGCGGTGGATCGGGAACGCCAGCGCGATCATTTGTATGGAAGTTTAATATGAAACCAGCCTGCATTTATCGCATTTAAAAGACAGGTAGCCGATGTTCTTTTCCAGTATCCAATCGCCTCCGCAATCGGGGCATTTTTTTCGTACCCTTCCGGATATATTGTAATGAAACAGGAAATAGTAAAATGGCTTACCAAGCGCCTTTTCGTAGGCAGCACAGATTTCTCTGCCGGATTTTGAAAGTTGGGATTTGGGATCACTCATCTGACGGTAGGTAAAGCGGTCGAAAGAACTATAAAACCAAAGTTTGTCTATCAATTTATAATCCGCTTGCCATCCAAGCTCCGGTTGACAGTCTTTGGGTAATTCAATATGAGACAGCTTGTAAGCCGGAATCATTTTAAAGCAATCCCCACAGTATATAGGGCTAATAGCATCATTTTTGCGCGCGAACAAAATGTACCATGACGAATCACCGCAAGAGCAAACTGTGTTGACTACCGCGTCTTTGCCCAAAACATCGACTGTTATCGCAAACTTTCTTTCAATATTTTTAAGGCCTTGAAGAATATGGCGATGACAATTCTTTTCGTCCAGAGAATCCAGCTCCGGCATAAAGAAAAAGGCTTGAAAAATACCTTCATCGTAAATCAGCGAGTCCTTATATATATGTCCGTATCTAGCCAAACAACCCAGATAATTCCATATATTATCTGTCATATCCATGTCTTCAACATTGTTTTCTGTTATTTCTACTCTTTCAGATGGCGTAAATGTCATTTTTACATAATACATAAAAATTGCTCCTTCACTATCCACAAAGCGGGACGAACGCCGCTGATGAGGTCGGCTACTTTGCCGGACACGAAGGTTGGCTTTCACCGCCAGTAAGATTTACTATCGCTTCATTGCCTATTTCTATAGCCCGCTTAACCGAATCTGCGATATGGGCATAATCACGTATATCCGTCCAGCTAAACCAGTCGCCCATATAATCGTCATATATCTTTTTTTGCACCCACACTTGAAGTACACCATTTTTTCTGTCGATTATTTCAAAACGATATTCTCCATCGTGTGAATACCGTACCATTATTGGATTTTCTCTCATCATAAAAAAACTCCGCCTACATTATGCTTCTTTTGTATGGAAGTTTATATTTCCTTTACCTACGATTTGGAACTCGCAGTCGTCTTCTGTTTCATGTATTTCTATTTCACCGTCAAAATTTCTTATAACTGTTGCGGTATTTTTGAACCTATTGTAATCATCATAATTCGGGTTATGCTTCAACACATCTTCCAATAAACACACGCAAATTTCCGCAGAGTCGGAGCAAAACTCACCTATCATCCGCCCTTTATCATCATATACCTCGCCGGCCACTTCTTCACTTTCAATAATAATCGCCTGATTGAATCCAAACTGCCCGAGAGCATCGCTGTCGCCGCCGAACCGCGCATTACAATACAATTGCCAGTCATCTTCAGACTTAATGAAATAACCTGGGTCTGTAATAATTACATCACCTTTAAATTTCATTTTTTGCCTCCATAAAATCGTTTAACACAGCTCCTTCCTATGATAGTATACCCGTAGGACGGCG
>Ga0099364_10006176_pt1 | contig 17527 bp, 20 predicted proteins | sample TergutTh196P3_FD_73070 | JGI IMG/M metagenome (GOLD analysis project Ga0099364, IMG submission 73070) | Microcerotermes parvus P3 segment gut microbial communities from Pointe-Noire, Republic of the Congo - Th196 P3 | ecosystem: Host-associated > Arthropoda: Insects > Digestive system > Gut ...
CTGGAGAAAGAGTTTAAACAGTAAAAATCCATAAAAAAAGCCCACATAGAAGCATTTGCTCGTTATGTGGGCTCTAAGAGCGGGAAACGGGAGTCGGACCCGCGACATCAACCCTGCGGGTTGGTGTCGATAGGAATGGATTTTATGGTCCGACTTCCGCAGGTTTTCGTTGTATAAAAAAAGCCCACATAGAAGCATTTGCTTGCTATATGGGCTTTAAGAGCGGGAAACGGGAGTCGGACCCGCGACATCGACCTTGGCAAGGTCGCGCTCTACCACTGAGCTATTCCCGCATGGATGGACAAATGTTACAATACAGCTTGATTTTTGTCAATAACTGTACCTGTTCTTGAACCGCGAAGGGACTGAAAGCCCGGAGCGGTATAACCAACTTCCATGAACCGCGAAGGACTGAAAGCCCAGAGCGGTATAATCAACTTCCATGAACCGCGAAGGGATCGAACCTTCGACCCGCAGATTAAGAGTCTGCTGCTCTACCGGCTGAGCTAGCGGTCCGGTTTTATTTCCAACGTTAATTTATCAATTGGCCGTTATGAATGTCAAGTAGAGTGGGCTTTGAAATTTGTTTATACGGTTTCAAGAAGAAACTTGGAGGCATTTTCTTTAAAAGTGCCCTCAAGAAAGGCAAGAACATTCTTGGCATAAAGTAATATGTTCGTATCAATAAAAACTCTATCGGGCATTGGCTTCTTCCCGGCTTAGAGGGGTAAAAGACTCCATTTTTACGGGCGTATTTAACCAGTCAGCGTTGCCTATCCAAACTTTACTGTTGGTTTTTTTAATCTTTGCCGTCTCTATATAGGGAGCAAGTAGGGTTATTACTTCATCCAAACGGATATCATCGTTAATCTTCAGAATAATCTCGCTCATAGACCCTCCTAAGCTAAATAAACTCTATCTAAACAGAGCTTTCAAAATATCACTAACAATGAGCATTTAATTGTGCTAATTCCCTATCTACATCTTCAATACTATAGTCTATTATTGGGATACCAGACTGAGAAACGAAAGCGATGAAATCGTACATATTCATACCGCAGAAACTGGCCCCTTGAACAAGGGTGAGTTTCCCATGCCGAAATGATTTTAGAGCGAATTCTTTACGCATGGAAAGGGCTATTTCTTCAGCTTCCATGTTCAGGGAAGTCAATATGCTGTCAGAAACGAGTATTGATACTTGGGTCATATTTACCTCCGTTTCAAATATACTCCATTTCTTTATATTTGAGAAGGGTTCTTTATCTACCAGCCTACTTGAGAGGCCTATTTTACCTTTGCCTTGTAGTTCCTCTTTTTATCAGTTCCGGGAGGGTGGTATAAGCCTGTATCTGCAAGGCAGGGTTTTTTATTTTCCTTATAAGAGCTTTTGCTATCTCAACACCCAGTTCATATATATCAATATTCACAACTGTTGGCGCAGGTGTAATGACCTTAGAAAAAGGATAATCATCAATCATAACAACTCCCATTTCTTTTGGCACCATTATTCTGCTTTTTTCCAACGCCTTAAATACACCAACGGCCATTAAACTATTTTCGCATATTACAGCGTCAGGTTTGTTCTTGCCTTTTATTAATGAAGTCATTGCCTCATAACTTTCATTAATATCTTGATTAATACAATAAATAAAATCTTCCTTTACTTCTGTATCATGCTCTTGTAAAAAAGTCTTAACACCCTGCAAACGGTATGAGGAAACTATGCTGTCACTTTTACCTCCAATAAAAGCGAGACGGCTATAGCCACATTGAAAAAGGTGCTGTGCGGCTATTTCACCGGAAAGAATATTATTGGTATCTATCCAGCTTACGCTATGTTCAAAACCAGGTTTACCTATTATTATATGAGGGTATCCTTTTTTTCCAATGAAATCAGCACTTGTTCTGTTTATTGATTCACCGGCAATGATAATGCCATCTGAACTTTTTTGCAAAATGATTTTCCTGACTATTTCTCCTTCTTTTTCCTCAAGGCTTGTGTTAACCAAAGTAAGTGTATAACCGTTTTTTTCTAATTCATTTTGAGCACCGCATATCATCTCAAAATTATGAGGCTGCTCATAAACCAGCCCTTTTTTAAACATTGTTAGATAAGCTATATTTTTCGTTGAAGCACGGGCAAAGTTCGCGGCCCGCTGGTTAGGTATATATTCTAAGCGCTCCATTATTGCCTGTATATTATCATTTGTAGCCTGCGAAATAGTTGGGGATCGGTTAATTACCTTGCTTACTGTAGATATCGAAACCCCCGCTTCCCGGGCTACATCTCTGATTGTAACTGCCATAATGACTCTCCTGGTATTCTACAGTCCCTTAAAATATTTATATATGAGTTCCGTATGGCCGGGCAGATGTTCATGTCCGTGATTGGGATAAATTTCGCATGACTTCTTTGCGGTGATGCGGTTATAAACTGCAAACTGGGTAGAAGGCGGACAAATTTCGTCCATCAAACTAAGGAACATATAGGTTTCGCTTTTTATGCGAGGAGCCAGATTTGACACATCTATATAACCAAGCATCTCAAACATTTTATCTACGTTTTGGTGCCTTGCATCATGGTTCCTTAAATAGATGTTAAGTTCCTCGTAGGCACCTTTAAAGAGATCCATCTCCCACACACGCCTGTAGTCCGAAAGAAAAGGGTGTACCGATGCGCACATTTTAACCCTTGGTTCCAGTGCTGCACAGGTAATTGTCAAAGCACCACCCTGTGAGCCGCCTGTTGCTCCTACCCGATCTGCATCTACAAAGTCCATGGACATTAAAATTCGAGCGCACTGAGCTGTGTCTAAAAATACATTGCGAAAGAAAAGTTTTTCCGGATCGCCGCTAGAAAGCCCCCTTATGATATGCCCGCGAAAAGTAGTGCCGCTAACATGAAGGTTGTCTTCTGACCTTCCCATCTGCCCGCGTACATCAAGCGCCAAAACGGCATAGCCGCTGTACGCATAAACAAGTTTATCCAGCCAGTCACCGGAATGACCTGAATATCCGTGGAACATGGTAATGGCGGGAATTTTGCCGTTAGTTTTTATGGGACGTAAAAACTTGCCACAAACCCTTGCTCCGCCCACACCGTTAAAATACAAGTATGAACACTCTATGCCTTCTGCGTTAAATTCTGCCGGTTCCAGAGTGTAGGCGGTTCCTGCCTTGTCCAGTTCGTCCAGAGCTTTGTCCCAATAAGAGTCAAAGTCTTTTGGTAAGGGACTGGAACCCCTGTAATTTTGTAATTCATTTAATGGAAAGTCTAGTGTTGGCATTTTATCCTCCTGATTGTTTAATTTAATTATATACCATGTTGAAATATAAGTAAACCGTTTTCCTAAAAATATTTGAATATTTTTCATATTTTTATTGACAACAGAATATAATGGGTCTATTCTAGTCTATGTGGCTCATTTAAGTTATTTTATATAGGTTATTTTACTTTTGTGCAGGAGTATATAAGTAAAACGTTTTCCTAAAAAAATATAAATAAGCTTTACAAAGGGATGGAAGGCCATTGAAACGAATACTTAACATTAGAAACGGTAAAAATTTCCGCGATATTGGTGGGTATAAAACCCTTTGTGGCAAAACTACAAAATGGAATAAAATTCTACGTTCAGGCGATCTGAAAGATCTTGACGAAAAGGATGTTTCCCTTTTGGAGTTGCATGGTGTAAAGCACATCCTGGATCTCCGCTCTATTGAAGAAACTATTGAAAACCCCAGTAAGATCCCCGCAGGAGCAAAGATTCACCACATTCCAATTTTTAGAAATAGTTCACAAAACGTATACCCGCAGGGGCAGTTCATCAAAATGTATGACAATTTAGTATTTAACACACATGCGAAAAAAGCGTATTTGAAAATATTTAAGTTTTTACTGGCTAATGAAGCTAAAGATGAGGTTATTCTATATCATTGTCTTGGCGGCAAAGACCGCACGGGAATGGTGACAGTTCTGCTTCTGTATGTATTAGGTGTACCCATAGAAACTATTTTAGAGGATTATCTTTTGACAAATGTCGCGTCAAAAAAGTTTAATGATATGTATATGGCGGATTTTATCAAAACTGGAGCTAATTCCAATGAAATAGCTAACTTTAATGATTCTATCGTTACAAAAAAAGAATATTTTGACAGAGCGATTGATAATATGATTTCAGTATCAACTTCTGTTGATCAGTACATTCGTGATGAAGTGGGCCTGTCAGAAGATGAGATAATAACCTTGCAAAGTAAGTATTTAGAATAATTATTTTGATGGAGGATAAATGAATATTGCGGCACTTTACCACAGAACAGAGAGCGAGTTTGCCTATTTACATACTCAGGATAAATTGCACATAAGGCTAAGAACCGCAAAAGGTGATGTGCATAAAGTGTCGCTTGTTCAAAACGACCCATATAAATTATGGGGAGAATGGTATAAAGATATTTTCAAGGAAAAACGTCCTATGGATATTATTGCCAGCACAGACATCCATGATTATTGGATGATTGAGACCGGCGAAGAACATAAGCGTTTATTATATGCGTTTCATATTGTCGCCAACGATGGGGAAGAGGTATTTTATTGTGACAGAGGAGTGTATCCGGTAAGGAAGCCTTATACATCCGACCACAACTATTATTTTCGTTACCCCTATTTTCATGCCATAGACATGATAAAATCGCCCCATTGGGTGAGAGAAACAGTTTGGTATCAAATTTTTCCCGAGCGTTTTTGCAACGGTGATATTAGCAACGACCCTGAAGGCACGCTCCCCTGGAATAGTCAGAAACCAGGAAATTATGACTTTTTTGGCGGTGATCTACAAGGTATTATTGACAAACTTGGATATATTAGCAGTTTGGGATTTAACGGCATTTATTTATGCCCGATTTTTAAGTCACCGACTAATCACAAGTACGATACTAGTGATTATTTTGATATTGACCCAGCTTTTGGTACGAAAGAAACGCTGAAAAGACTGATAGACGAATGCCATAAACGCAATATAAAGGTAATGCTTGATGCAGTGTTTAACCATATTGGAGATACATCTGAGCAATGGCTTGATGTAGTAAAAAACGGAGCTGAATCAAGGTATGCGTCCTGGTTCCATATCTATAAATTCCCAGTCTCCTATACTAAAACCAATAGGATAGACGAAGCAGAAAATCTTACATATGACTCCTTTGGCTTTACCTCGCACATGCCTAAATTAAACACGGCAAATCCCGAGGTGCAGGAGTATCTGCTTAAGGTGGCCAGGTACTGGACAGAAAACTTTGATATTGATGCATGGCGGCTTGATGTGGCCAATGAGGTTGATCATCGTTTTTGGAAAAGCTTCTACAGAGAAGTAACGAACATAAATAGTGAAATTTATATAATTGGTGAAGTTTGGCATTCTTCTCAAGAATGGCTGCAAAGTAGCGAATTTCACGGGGTGATGAACTATTCCTTAACTCAATCTATTTTGGAACACTTTATTCGAGGAAATATAAATTCAAGCAAAATGATCGCCGCCATTAACCATCAGTTAATGCTCTATCCCAAGCAAACAAACGAAGTAATGTTTAACCTGCTTGATTCCCATGATACTCCAAGGCTGATGACCATAGCAAAGGGCAATAAAAAAAAGGCTAAATCAGCTTTGGCCTTTATGTTTATGCAGACAGGTTCCCCATGCATATATTACGGCACAGAAATCGGCATGTTTGGCGGAGGAGACCCGGATTGTCGTGCTTGTATGGAATGGGACGAAACAAGATGGGATAGAGCTATGTATACATTTGTTTCTTCTCTAGTCGCAATCAGGCGGAAGTTTTCTGATATTATTTCGTTTGCCAATGCAGAATGGGAAGTGGATTGCGAAAAGAGTGTTATAAAAATGACGAAAAAATATAAAGGCAATGTTTTATTTGGAATTTTCAACACTGGAACTGCAGAATTTGAAACAGCAGCTCATGGAATAATGTTGTTGTCATCAGAGACTCGTGCAGGACAAAACAATATTGTAATTAAATCCAATGGGTTTTATATCGGGTATTTGGAAGGTGAAAAATGTACACAATAGCGATTGATACTCATACTCACAGTTTGTTTTCATCAAGCCACGCCGATTGCACCCATCTGGAACTTTGGGCAAAAGCGGCAGAGGTTGGCCTTAATGGCTTCGGTATTACTCACCACATGGGCAGCAGATACACTCGTTCAAATGGCAGAGAACTTGACGCATATATGCTCTTTTCCAACTATGGTCATGTATTTGGCCAGAGATTTTTGCCCCGTTTTAAGAACGGAGTAAAACTATATCGCAGTGTAGAGATTGATATTGCAAAGAAAGACGGCAGCCTCTTTGCCCAGAATATCAAAGATGATTCATTCTCCTATCCAGGTAAACTCAATGGCGATGTATTGAGCGAAATGTTTTTTAATCAGTTGGATTACGCCATAGCCAGCGTCCACCAATTAGATGACCACCCTCAACTGATTACCAAAAGCGAAGGCACAGCCATGTATATAAACGCAATGAGCCATCCAAAGGTGTTTATTCTGGGGCACATAGACCGGCCTGGGATTCCCTTTGATATCAGTGAAGTGGTAAAAGCGGTTAAGGTTATGGGAAAGGCTATAGAAATTAATGAAGTTTCATTTGTTATTTCAGAGAAGTCATGTGAGATGTGTAAAGAAATAGCGATACATTGTGCTGAAATCGGTACACAGATTGCTGTAGGCAGCGACGCCCATGAAATTTCCAAAATTGGAGTATTTTCCAATGCTCTTACCATGCTTGAGGAGATCGGTTTCCCCGAAGAGTTGATTGTCAATGGGAATGTGGAAAGGTTTGAAAAGGCTATTAATTATTGTACGTAACATGCCAACGGCTATATTAGCTGAGGTATGCGTAAATAAATTTTTTGAGGAGTATTATTATGAAAAAGCTATTTGTATTTGTGTTGGTATTGGCATTTGTTTCATTGCAGTTGCTTACAGCTGGCGGGAACAGAGACAGCGCAGGCAGAGCGGGCGGGGACTCTGAGGGCATAGGGGGTTCACTACTCATCTGGTTACCCAGTAATAATGACGCGGTAGCCGAAGCGTTAATTAAAGCTTTTAATGCCATACACCCTGATGTGCTTATTGAATACCAGACTGTCAGCAGAACAAATGCTCGACAGATGGTCACACTTGCCGGTCCTTCCGGAGTCGGCCCTGATGTTTTCTCCATTCCCCATGATCAAGCTTCTTTGGCCATTAATGACGGAATATTAGAACCACTTCCAAGGAGCATGCAGCAAAGACTTATAGGCCGGATCTACGAATCTGCCATGGGCACAATAATAAGAGAGGGGACGCTTTATGGGGTACTTTACCAGATTGAAAATCCTGCTTTCTTTTATAACAAGGATTTAGTCTCTAGACCGCCTCAATCTTTTGAGGAAATTATTGCGTTTGCCAGAACCTGGAATAATCCTGCAAACAGTCAGTATGCATTTCGTTTTCCGGTAAATTCTGCTTATAACAATTATATTTTCTTCACTCCTTATGGTTACAGCCTTTTTGGTCCCAATATGGATGACTGGAGGAATCCTGGCTTTGATAGCCCTGCAGTAGCTCGGGGTCTTGCCTTCCATATTTCTTTGCGCCAGATTTTTAATTTCCCATCCGCTGATGCTACCAGCGAATCCACAGTAGGTGCTTTCATAAGGGGCGAGGTTCCCTTTACCATTACCGGACCATGGGATATAACAAGTATGATAAATGCTGGTTTGAATTTCGGTATAACCAGGTTCCCGACAATTAACGGCGTTCAGCCTGTTGGTTTCTCCGGTGTGCAGATAGCTGTTGTCTCCAGTTACTCAACGAATTTTCCAGCTGCCTTTGCGTTTGCAGAATTTATGGCATCTGAAGAAGCTGCATCGATATACTATACTCTGATGAACTCTATTACCTCATTGGTAGACACTTCAGGTGTCCCAGGACTCTCTGACGATGAGTATGTACAGGGCATATTACAGCAGACTCCCTATTCTGTTCCCATGCCAATGATTCCGGAAATAAGTGCATTTTGGCCTGTGATGATGGATATGCTCTCCTTTACATGGGATGGCCTTCTGACAATAGAACAAGCACAGGCTAAAGCCATGGATGATTATGAACTTTTAATGCGAGCTATGGGTCAATCCATGTACGACTAATATATCCGGGGTGGTAAGGTATGAAAATTATTGTTGCCTTGTGTTCTGCAATTGTATGGGGCAGTGGACAGGTAATAAATAAACAGAAGCTTAAAGGGCTCGTATTTTTCTTAATACAGGGAATATTTGTTTTTATTGAACTTTCAACGGGTACATTAAATGTGTTAACAGGAATTTCTGAGCCTACTTTTCGTAATTCTGGCTATTTTACAAAGGGTCTATGGGGTCTAATTACATTAGGAGAAATTCCAAGATTAGGCTCCGCCACCCTTGTTTTCGATCACTCTATTTTGCTCATGGTCGGCGGTATAATATCTACAGTGATTCTCCTGCTTTTTATTCTGGTCTGGATTTGGAATATCAAGGATGCTTATATGTCCCGGAAAAGTATCGAGGATGGAGAAAAAACAAGCAGTGTCCAGTATGTAAAAAACCTATGGGAAAAGTCTTTTGAGTACATTATGATTACTCCGGGTACGATTCTTGTTTTGTTTATTTCTGTAATACCCATAGTGTTTTCTGTTGCCATAGCATTCACAAATTACAACCGCAATGTAATTCCTCCACGATATGTTGTTGAGTGGATAGGCTTTGGGACATTCTCTGATATTATAAATATCCCCATTTGGAGTTCTACCTTTTTAGGAGTTTTTACTTGGACAATAGCTTGGGCTTTTTTATCTACTCTCACTGCTTATGGGCTTGGGTTATTGCAGGCTGTATTAATTAATGCCAAAGGTATTCGTTTTAAAGCCATGTGGCGAAGTATCTACATTCTGCCTTGGGCAGTGCCTACATTGGTTTCCATGCTTGTCTTTAGGACTATGTTCAATAGAGAAGGAGCATTTAATCAGCTTTTAATGAATATCGGCATTATTAGTGAAGCAATCCCGTTTTTAAGTAACGCTACCTGGGCAAGAACTGTTCTTATCCTTGTAAATATGTGGCTGAGTTTTCCTTTTTACATGGCTTTAATATCTGGTGTAATGACATCAATATCACCTGAGTTATATGAAGCAGTCGAGATTGATGGGGGAAATAGCTGGCATAAATTTAGACATATCTCTATGCCGACAATTCTTACTGCAACTTCACCATTAATTATAATGGGTATTACAGGTAATTTTAACAGTTTTGGTACCATATTTTTCATTACAGAAGGAGGGCCGCTCAATCCTAACTACCAGATGGCTGGTTCTACAGATCTATTGATTACCTGGATATTTAAACTTACACTTAACCAGCGTATGTATAATTATGCATCTGCAATTTCTATTTTGATATTCGTTGTTATTGCCGCTGTGACTGCTATTAATTTAATGAGAACCCGGGCTTTTAAGGAGGATTAAGAATGAAGAGGAAAAAAAATAAATTATCCTTAGCTAAAACAATCCTGACAAGATCCTTGATTTACATTGAACTGGTCATCGTAGTAATTTTTGTGGTTTATCCCCTTTTATGGGTAATTGGCTCGTCTCTAAATCCAATAAACGGCATTGCAAGGGCCAGTATAATTCCTCAGAACCCTACCTTTAATAATTATATAAGGCTAATAAGGGATACACGATATGTACAATGGTTTTTAAATACTGGGTATATTGCGGTTTTAACCATGTTCTTTGCAGTATTACTTAACACCTTAACAGCCTTTATTTTTGCACGATTTAAATTTAAAGGCAGAAAAACCGGTTTGTTAACTGTAATGGTTCTAAGAACCTTCCCCAGTTTTATGGGATTGACAGCTCTATATATGATTGCGCTTAACTTTAATATGCTTAATAATCTCAACATGCTTGTAATTATATATGTGGCTAACACCATTCCATTTAATGTCTGGCGCGTAAGGGGAAATTTATTAAACTTACCGAAATCCCTTGATGAGGCCGCATATATTGATGGGGCGACTAAGCTTAAGGTATTTACAAAAATCATACTACCACTCTCTGTTCCAATAATTTCTTTTATAGCACTTACATCCTTTATGTCACCTTGGATGGACTTTATGCTGCCACGGTTTTTAATTACAAGGAATGAGAGGAATACACTGGCCATTGGACTATATGAAATGATAAGAGAGATCAACGTGCAAGCTGATTTTACAGCCTTCTGCGCTGGTGCTGTGTTAATTGCCATTCCCATTACAGTGCTATATATGCTCTGCCAGAGATTCCTTATCGCAGGTATTGCCTCGGGTGCCAATAAGGGGGAGTAGTGGGGATATTAACGCCTTTTTTAGAACCTATTGCGTATACCGTATGTTATGCGAAATTTGAGTCGATATTTTAGGAAAATATTGAAAAAAATTACTTAAATAATCTCCAAAATGTCTATTGACAAAAATGGAAATAAGGTATAAAGTAGTATCATGGGAAATGAAGAATTATCAAAGTATATTGTGATAGATAATGATATCCGTTTTGGGAAACCAACTATTAAAGGCACTCGTATAACTGTTGGGGATATTTTACAATGGTTATCGGAGGGGATATCTGTTTCTGAAATATTGGATGATTACCCTTTACTACAAGAAATTCATATTTACGCAGCATTAGCTTTTGCTGCCAGACGTGAAGAAATAACAAAAGTAGTGCAATTTGCATAAAAATTAATGAAATTTTTACTTGACGCCAATATTTCTTGGAAATTAGTTGACAGATTGGTTCCCATTTTTGGAGAATGTGCCCATGTTGATTATATTGGTCTAAATGTACCCGCTAATGATCTAGATATTTGGAATTATGCTCTTGAAAATGGGTTTACCATAATAACAAAGGATACTGATTTTATTGATTTACTCGATTATAATGGTTTCCCACCAAAAGTGGTTTTATTAAGGACTGGAAATAATAGTAGTCAGGCACTTCTTGAATTATTGGTTAATTCAAAAGATAAAATTGAAGAATTAGCTGATAATAATGTAGGATTACTAGAAATAATAAAAATGAATAAATAATAAAGCGGCTCAAACTTCACATAACAATCGATTAACGCTGCGCCGCCTAATCGGCGGCTCGGGGTTCAGTCGGCTAGGTCGGTCGCCCTTTGGGCTCGCTCCCACGCCTCCTTCACCCACATAACCAGCCCCCGCAAACCTACGGTTTGCTTTATATGGGGGCTGGTTACGTCGTCAACCTAGAACGTTATATGAAATTTGGGCTGGAATTATTTGAAAAGCATGTAAAAAATTATGTGAAAAAGTTATTGACAAAATGTGAATATAAATGTATATAAATAACAGGAGGACAATGTGGAAAAAATCATTGAAATTAAAGACAGTAAAATTATAACGGATATTTTAAATAAAGCATTTTTAACAGTTGCTCAACAGTATAATTTTACAATGGAAAATGCTCCAACTTTTCCTGCATTTATCAATTCAGATAGAATTGAAAATTCCTTGGATAAAGGGTTGAAAATGTATGGATATAATATGAATGATCAAATTATTGGTTGTGCTGGATTTTCCTATTACAAAGAAGACATTTATTTTATAGAAAGATTGGCTACATTACCAGAATATAGGCATTTAGGGGTTGGGAAAAAATTAATGGAATATGTAGAAAATAAAATTAGAGATATTGGAGGAAAAATTGTTGAAATTCATATTGTTGATAAAAATATTGTATTAAAGGAATGGTATAAAAAATTAAAATATGTGGAAATAAGAATTGATGAAATAAAAACACTGCCATTTAATTCATGTGTTATGAATAAAAGACTATGAGAAAAATATATAAAAACCAGCCCAAACTTCATATAACAAACGTTAGACGAAATGGGGGCTGAATGTTATAAATATATTGACAAAAACGGAAAATAATGTATTCTAAAGATAGTTGAATTAATAGATTGGAGAAATAATGATTAAGTTTTTTACAGAAAGGTTGGTAATAAGAGATCAACTCATAGACGATTTAGAGGATCATCATGAATTATTCTCTGATGAAAATGTAATGAAATATTTACAGGATGTAAAAAGAAATACTATTGAAGAGTCTAAAAAGGATTTACTGAATTCAGTAAAAGAATCAAAATCAACAGACAGAAGGTTGTATGGATTTAGAATTGAGAATAAAGTAACAAATGAGTTTATTGGAGTAATTGGTTTAACAGTAACAGAAAATACACCATCTGGAAAATTAGTTCATTTAGGATATTTTATAAAGGAAAAACATTGGAATAAAGGCTATACAACAGAAGCCTTAAAAGGAGTAATTGAATTTGCTTTTAATGAAATAAATGTGTATAGAATACATACAGGATGTCATAAAGAAAATATAGCATCAGAAAAAGTAATGCAGAAATGTGGATTTATTAAAGAAGCCGAATTTAAAGAATATGTATTACATGAAGGTAAATTAAAAGATAGGGTAGAATATAGATTATTAAAGCATGAATGGAATAAATAATCGAAAAACGCCCCCACTACGTCTAACAAACGTTAGACGAAATGTGGGCTAATATTTCCTGAAAATATTGGGAATATTAAGAAAAAGCCATTGACAATAAGAAAAAAATATAATAAAAATAAACAAGGAGATTATATATGCTTAAAAAAATGCCGACCCATTGTGGAGATGATACTTGCTCATCATGTGTGGTTGCCGGAGATTATATATTTTTGGCTCATCATTCAGGTCATAAAGCAAAAGATATTGATGTTAATGATATAGCCCATCAAGTACGGGCAATATTTGAAAACATTAAACATACTTTATCAACTGTAAATGCAACAATGGATGACATTGTACAAATAACAATTTATCTGAAAAACAAAGACGATTTTCCTAAAGGCAGGGATGTATTTAAGGAATATTTCAAAAACGGCGCTCCTGCAAGGATGGGGATTTTTACAGAATTTTTGGATGAAAACTGCCTGTGTATGATGGATGGAATTGCATATAAACCAAATAACATTATATGACATATTCTATTACAAAAGATGCCCTTTGTACTTATTTAGTAAATTATCACTCATTGGACAATTTTGACAGGTTATCCAAAGGGGCAGGAGTTAAAAAGTTTTTCAAAAAAGTGAAGTCAATACAATATGATCCATTGAATATTGTAGGGCGTAATCCAAACCTTGTTTTGCAATCAAGAATAAAAGGGTTTACGGATGATATTCTTGCCAAACTTTTATACAAGGACAGATTCCTTGTTGATGCATATGATAAGGAGATGTCAATTTGTATAACTGAAGATTGGCCGTTTTTTAATAGAATTAGAGCCGGTACTGAAAAACATGAAAAAGATGTACTCGCAAGGCGTGGGCAAATAGAGGTTTTATCACATACGAAAAGAATAATAGAAGAACTAAAAGCCCGTGGACCACTTGGAGCAAAGGATATTGATCTGGGAAAATGTAAATCCACTAGCTGGGGGCATGGCAAAATAGCCGGAGCAGGTCTTAATTATTTATTTTTTGCCGGGAAAGTTGGAGTACATGGAAAGAAAAATGCAATAAAGACATTCGACTTAATAGAAAATTTACTTCCCGACAGGATAATCAATACAAAAGAACCATTTAATACCAATGAAGAATTTTATGAATGGTATTTTTTAAGAAGGATTGGCAGTATTGGCATACATTGGCTAAGAAATGGATTGGGGTGGAATGGATATTATCTTAATGACAGTAAATTAAGAACAAAAACACTTAATATTCTCGAAAAAAAAGGTTCAATTATCAAAATAACAGTTCCTGAAATAAAAGAAAAATTTTATATACGCCAAGAGGATATAAAATTGCTTCAAAAAAAGCCAGAATACGATAACTGCATTCGGATTATTGCTCCTCTTGATAATATGATATGGGATAGACTCATGGTATATAAAGTTTTTGGGTTCCAATATAGTTGGGAAGTATATTTACCGGTAGAAAAAAGAAAATACGGTTATTATGTTCTACCAATATTGTATCAAAATAAATTAATCGCAAGAATGGAGCCAATGAAACATCAAATTGGAAAATCATTTTCGATAAAAAATTGGTGGTGGGAACCTGGAATATCCATAAACAATAAAATGAAAAGTGCTGTAAAGAATGGTCTAAAAGTATTTTCTGAATATTTAAAGGCAGACGGTATAGATAAGTGCTCGGTACAAAAAATATTTTGAGGTAAAAAATTGGTAGAACGGAATGAAATTATGACAAAAGAACATTTTAAAGAAAATATTGTAAAATATTATGACCAAGAAGCTGAATTGAGAAACAGTAACTCTGTAAAGGCTGATTGGAAAATAAAAGTTAGAGATGATTTTTTCACCATTATTAAACAGAAAAATAAAAAAACATTACTTGAATTAGGTGCTGGTGCGGGTTATGATAGTCAATATTTTATTAATAATGGTTTAATCGTTACAGCTGTAGATATATCAAGTGAAATGGTAAAAAGATGTAAGGAAAAATTTATTGAAGCATATGAATTGGATTTTTATAGATTGTCTACATTAAATAGAAAATTTGATTGTATTTGGGCTATAAACACACTTTTACATGTTCCAAAGTCAGATTTAGATCATGTTTTGAATGAAATAAATTTGGTTTTAGAAAAAGATGGATTATTTTATATGGGTGTATATGGTGGAAATGATTCTGAAAGGGAATTTACAAAAAGTGAAGTTTCTAATATACCTCGTTTTTTTGCATTTCATTCAGAAGATTTCCTTAAAACAATATTAGAAAAACATTTTCATATTGTAAATTTTGAATCATTTAATATTGGAGGAAAATCGGAAATTGATACTTTTCATTCAATAATTATGGGAAAAAATTAATTTGAAAACAGTTGACTAAACTATAGAGAATATATAGAATAATAATATTTTATACACAATAACAAAGAAAGGGAGTTTTTATGAATGAAGAAGAAATTAAAACAATATCATTTCCTAAAGAAGAATGGAAAGCATATCAGAAACGGCTTAATAATGGTCAGTGTATTATTACTATTAGAGTATGGAATGAATATGGTAAGTACAAGAGTAATAATGTATATGAAGCTCCTTGGGGCGATAAATTATTAGTTATTGAAGTAAATGAAATGACTGATATTAAAGATTTTCCATATTATAATGAATTAACTAAAGAGCAACAAGAATTTTTAAGTGAATATAAAAAATTACAATGGATTAAATTAATAAAAGCTGAATGAACATATTATTAGGGAGTGTTTTTTAAAGTTTAATAAAAGCAATTTTTAATTCGCTTAAAACAAGTTATGTGTAATTTGTCGAATAAATTATTAGAAGATTATTGACAAAAAATATTAAATGTTATAGGATAAAAAAATATAAAAAACGCCCACACTTCGCATAACCGAGGTTGTCGGATTAATCCAAGTTGCACCTAACAATAATAGAAAACTTGACAAAAAAGATAAAACAGCGGTAAATTTGAAAGAAATCATTATACACAAATCCTTCCCTATCCGGTTTTCCCTTCCTTGTACGAAAATACCCCCAAACATGATACGAGCAGTGGCTGTAGGACGGGGTCACAACTAGACGCTGATTTACACTGATTGAACGCTGATTTACACTGAGATATTAGATTGTTAAGATAAATTTATCTAACCTACCAATCTTAAAAATTAAAAATTTTAATATAGCTATGATAGGATTAGACATCTAAGCTCTCATAGCTATCTGCGTAAATCAGTAAAATCTGTGAAAATCCGCGTTAAATGGTAACCCCGCCCTACAGCCCACGCTGCCAGCTGCCTGCTTCTAATTAACACCTTTTAAGGCGAATTGATACCCTTTTTTCAGGGGTTTTGGACTAATTTATCATCAAAAAAAAACCGTGTACTTAGTGAAGTAAAGGATAGTTTATTACGCTTTATATTGATTATGGACTGATTCAAGGGCAAGATTTACATGTTTTTTAAAATCGTCTGATATTCGATCAATAATAGTATTCTGTCCATCAGCCTCTTCTTCATCCTTATATAATTCCCAAACAGAAACCCCAAGGGCATTGGCTATATTGCAAAGAGTTCTAGCTTGTGGATAATTATTCCCTCGTTCAATATTAGATAAAAATGTTATAGAAATATCGGCTTTTTCGGCTAATCCTGCCTGTGAAAATTGCCTGCGAAGCCGAAAAAACCTGATTTTCTTCCCTAAAATGACTTTTAACTCGCTTTCTTCCATAACACTTATATATATTTTCCTCCTTTTCCCACTTTTTTATTGAAACTTTTTTTGATTATATTGACCATATTCTAATACTTCTATATACTATAGAAGTATGGCTTTATGTACTGAGTCTTGAGATATACGCCGTTGGCGAGTAAGACAGGGATTGAGCCAAAAATATAGTCTGCGGACTTTAAACATAAATTAGGAGGATAAAATGAATAATGATGAAAAATATTGTTTTTCATGTGGAGAAGTAATTAAGAAAGAAGCTGAGATTTGTCCAAAATGTGGAGTCAATCAATTGAAAAGAAGGACAACCTCAGCCTTAGAAGTTCATTGCTTCTCTTGTGGTGCAAAAATTAAAAAGGAGGCGGAAATTTGTCCAAAATGTGGCGTGAGACAAATAAGCACATCAAGTGGAACAGGGCAAATGATAACACAGATTGGTAATGAAAGGCATATTAATAAACATTTATTTGTATGGGTATTTTCATTCCTTTTGGGTTGGTTTGGTGTAGATAGGTTTATGAGAGGGCAAATTGGAATAGGTATTGTAAAACTTCTTTTTGACTGGTTTGCGATTTGGGCTTTAATTGATTGGATTATTGCACTTACTAAATATAGCGTTCAGGGAGAAGAATTTGTTTTTGTCGATGGGAGATGGAAAGAGTAAAAAAGGAAATTAATTGTAAACAAGAAAAATAGTAGTTTATAATTATTTACAACACCCACATAACCAGCCCCGCAAATCTGCTAGAAGCTGCGCTGCAAAAAACGGTTTGCTTTATATGGGGGCTGGTTATATCGTCAACCTAGAATATTATAATGTCGATGGCGACATAAATACCGCAAAGGAGTTTATATGAATAAAAATATTATTTTCTCAGTAGTGTTATTTTCTTTATTATTAATAGTTTCTGTTGGTGTGGCTTTTGCGCAGAATAATCCGAATACTCGTTGGGAATATACTTACACATCTGATTATTCTGAATTGAGCCGATTAGGTACTCAAGGCTGGGAATTAGTTTTGGAGGACAGAGATAGCGATTATATTCTGAAGCGTAATAATTCAAATACTCGTTGGGAATATACTTACACATCTGATTATTCTGAATTGAGCCGATTAGGTACTCAAGGCTGGGAATTAGTTTTAGAGGACAGAGATAGCGATTATATTCTG
>Ga0099364_10006177_pt1 | contig 17526 bp, 18 predicted proteins | sample TergutTh196P3_FD_73070 | JGI IMG/M metagenome (GOLD analysis project Ga0099364, IMG submission 73070) | Microcerotermes parvus P3 segment gut microbial communities from Pointe-Noire, Republic of the Congo - Th196 P3 | ecosystem: Host-associated > Arthropoda: Insects > Digestive system > Gut ...
TTTATGGCGGCTATGATGATTTTTTAGTGCGTTTGGGAAATTCAATTGAAGATGCTTTGGGAACTATTTACTATTCAAAAGAACCGGAAGAAATAAGTTAAACGGACAGCATTATTCCCGAAATCTGCAATTCGAGTGTCGTCGACCGTGTCGGCGGAGGATTTTAGTGATGGTCCGCGATTTATTTTCAAGAAAGAGAGTTAGAATAGCGTGAAGAAAATTGTAGCAGAACATGGAAGTATTTTTTGCATCCCTTTGTTCATGCCAAAAGATGATTGGAAACTTAAAATAAAGTTATCTGATAATGACTTGGATAAAGATTTTGCCTTTGGCAGAGTTATAGAAACAGGTTCTTCGGTTTTAGTCGAGATATTCAAATTTATAGGTTCCGCCCATACGGATATAAATGATATTGTTAATTCCGGAATCATGTTTTCTCCTGTTAGCATATTTTGGGACGGCATTGAACAAAAGAGATGGCGAATAATCGGGCAAACTGAAAATTACGATAAGGTGAAAAACTCAAACTATAACAATCTTAAAATGGCGTTTTGGAATGGAGCTGACGAACCCTTTCGATTAAAAGATTTTGGAACAGGGGAAGAAATCGTTATTACAAGAGAAGAATTTGAAATAAGCCAATATTCATTTTCAACAGTATGGCATCCTATTGATTTAGAAAATAGAATATTAGATACACCACTCTTAAAAAAGTGAACGCTGTTTTGGAAATGGCTTTGAATAAAAAATATACCGGAAGGAATATGGGCAGTGAGCCAAAATAATAATTCGAATCCGTTTTTTACTGATGAAATCGTGTTTGGCAATAAGAGGCAGGGCTGATTTCCAGGGATAGGTTCCTTTGATATTGAGATGGTAAATCTTGTTAAAATTATTTGATGTTTACAAGGAGGGATATCATGACGCCATATGAATTTGCAAAACTGTTTTTTAACCAAAAAGAATGGTTGCTTCGTTTATATAAAGACGGATTAGGGATAACGGATAAGACTGTTCCAAAGCTATCCCCATCCGAAAAAGAAGAGCGCTATAAGTTATATAAAGAAGGTTTATTAACCGAAAAGGAATATCTAAGGCTTCCCCCATCGGAAGTAAGTTGGCGAATAACAAATTTAGGGCTGAAAGAAAAACAGCAGGAAGAATTGCTGCAAATTTTAGATATAGCAATTACCGATGCAATGTACACAATTTTATTGGGGCTTGACGGCTGCGCTAGTGTTGGCGGTGTTCAAGAGGAGTATAAGCTGTATGATGAACAGGGAAATTTATTGGCAAGCGGCGTTGGGCTTGATGGCGCCGCCTATGAAATCTTTCACGGGAACAAGAGCGGCAAATAAGCATTTGACATTATAAAAACAAGGAATTCTCCGGAAGTTCAATGACGGTTTTGTTCCGGCTTTTCATAAAAATAATCAATAAAAATTTGCTGGGCTTCATAGAAAATAATTACTCCAATATTACTGATATTGTTTTTTGTCGGAAACTCGGTGAAGAGGTGGACGAGCTTATCATTAAACTATATGGGGAATGAAGAAAAAACCGCATAACAAATATAATGGAAAATTATACCATAATGATATGCTTTTTCCTTTGTATTGGCGCTAAAGACGGAATTAACGCCGATGCAATCTATGAAGTTTTTGGATTGAGATAAATACGGATGGGGTGGTTAATAGTGGTGAAACAGTGCCGGGATGTTAATCATGACAGCATGCGGTATTATAAGAGCAGCCATTCTGATTTTGCAGCAGGCGGAGGGCATGTACTTACTGAATTTATTGATGGCATTGCTACCAGACAAATTAATATTGCCGGCAAAACTTGTTTTATTTCTTCTTCATTGATTGACTGGAATGAGAAAATTGGCTTTTTATTATATGATGGCAATGTCGATGAACTCGATTTAAGTGACAGTGTACCTATAAACAGTTCGGAATTTGAAAACAAATGGAAGGAAGCTCTTAAGGAAAAGCATAATAAAACAGTACTGCGGTATTTGAAAGGCGATGCAGCTACCCCTCTTGAACAAAACACCCTCATCATTCATATTGTTAATTTACAGGGTGTATGGGGCAAAGGGTTTGTATTGTCTTTATCAAAGAATCATCCGGATTTAAAAAAAGAATATCTTAAGTGGTCTGATGATAAGGATACTTTCAAGCCGGGAGAAGTGCAGTTTATACAAATCGATGAGCAAGCTAACATATTTGTTGCAAATATGCTCGCTCAAGAAGGAATAAAAAGGAACTCCTGTGACAAAAATACATATGTTAATTATAAATCTTTAAGGACGTGTTTAACAAAAGTCGCAAGATTCGCATTGGTAAATAGGTTATCCATTCAAATGCCTAAAATAGGGGCCGGTTTAGCAGGCGGAGATTGGGAAAAGATAGAGAATATAATAAATGAGGAATTGGTTTATTATAAGCTTAAATGCACTGTTTGTGAATTATAATTGCTTAATGTTGCTAATATGCAAAACAAAATTGCGACAGTATGCCTGCAAAATAAGTAAGCACGCGGAAAGTCGGACGCGGGGAAATAATTTATATTTTCGCATTTGGGGAATTATTTTGGCAAAACTTGAAAGAATAAAAGCGAAGCTGAATAAACTGAAAAATATAGATGTTAATTTTGAAGTTTTTGGCTCGAAAACACATAAATATTCTCTTAATCCCGTATTGACAGAAAATGAAATTGTATCTTTTGAAAAGAAGCACAATCTTACAATACCGGAAGAATACAGGCTGTTCATACGAGAAATGGGCAACGGGGGAGCGGGGCCGTTTTACGGATTATTGCCGCTTGAAGATAACGAAGACCAAATTGTTGATTTAGATTCCGATTTCCATCTTGCTTTTGAAAAACCGCTCATTCTTGAAAATCTCGAAAAATTCAAAGAGTACGATGAGAAGATTGAAGCTGCGTTTCAATCGGGTAAAATGGACGAAGAACAGGCCTTGTGGGATTTAAAAGAATCTATGATAGAAAAAGAATATCTCGCCGCTGCAAAAGGCATAAAGTTTTTATGTCACGAAGGCTGCTGTATGTTCAACATTCTTGTCATGAGGGGAAAAGAGAAAGGAACAGTTTGGTGGTTCGATTTTTCAGAAGGCGGAAGTTTTTCGGGTGTGGTTCCGCTCTCTTTGGGTGAAAAGAAAATGACTTTTTTTGACTGGTATGAAATTTGGCTTGACAACAGCTTAGAGTATTTTGAGAATAAAAACGCCGCTCTTTCTTCATACGCTAAATTTGTTTATTTTGGGTAATTTGGGAGGCAATTTATATTATGAAGGGAGAGCAGATAAAAAACCATAGCAGCAGTACATACCTTATTCCCAAAGGTTATACGTTTAAAGATTCGATCCACAAAAACCTGACGCTCATCAGCTTCATGCACCAACATGACAGCGCTGATATGAATTTTGATGAATATGAGGGCAGCGAATATTTGATAGCGTATGCTTCGCAGGAGCAGTTCAACCATGTCATAAAAAGCCTGAATAAAAAGATAAAGTTTTTAGTAATAATCACCTCCCCCAAAATCGAAAATTTCTCTTTGCTGGAAGGATTGGCAAATTTAGAGTTTGTTTATATAAACTGGAATCATAAGGCCGCCGGATTATGGAACATGAAAAACAATGTTCATCTGAAAGAAATTGTATTGGAAAACTGCTCAAAAATTCACAGTCTTGATGACTTGGAAACTGCTGCCAACATAAGGGGATTGCAATTAATCGGACACTGGGAGTCAAAATGGAGAATAGACAGCTTTAAACCCCTCTCAACTCTGTGCCGCCTGGAAATATTGAGATTGTTTGAAATTTTTCCCGAACATGATGGCTTTGAGCCGCTTTACAAGTTAAAGAACCTGAAACAGCTTGACATGTCGCAAAATATATTTCCAACCCATGAATACGCAAAATTGGCGGCGCACTTGACAAACACTTGCAGCGAAGTCTTTGACGGCGTGATTTATAGTGAGTATTTGAATGAAATTCAGTTCGTGGGCAAAGGAAAGCGAGCTTTGGCTTTAGACAAGGCCGGCAGTAAAGAGAAGGCGGAAAAGTTTCGTGCGGAGTTTTTGGATATGGTTAAATCGTATCAAGATGAATAATTTGGTTGCTGTAATAATTGGGGAAATATGGCCGGAATTCGAAGCTTAATGTTCATTTTCTAATTGTATGTCATTTTAAGGTTAAAAAGGAGACTCATTATGTTTTCATGGTCAAATAAACGAAAAGAAATTGAGCCGGCTCGTAAAGTACATTTTTTTGAAGATGAGTATCGCCATATAGAAATATTGCCTGCTGAAAACCCGGAAATATGCCCGGAGAACGCCGAAATTCTCAAAGTGCATGACCTGAAGATTGCCGGCAATTTACTTGATGAAACACTAAAGAGCGTTGTTCCAAAATATGATGAAGTTATTTATCATAATGGTTCGGATTATGAAAAATCCGAATTCACAAGCGCATTTGGATATGATGAAAATGTCGTCGCTTTTTATGATGAAGAAGATGGCTTTGTAAAAACCATTTGGCTAAGGCTGGATATAAAAAAGGAAAACGACATCGAGAGAGCATGTAAATTATTCGCTGCATTGTCAGAGTTAGGTAATTTTATTATTGATGATTTAGGCTGGGGTTTTGTAGAGAAAATAAATAATGATGAAGAAATTAAGCAATATTTACAGAACCGTTTTAATGTATTTTCAGCAAGAGTTCTATAAAGACTATCAGTCCCATCTGAAACAGTTATTATTAATATTTTTCTTTTTCACCGACCATTTTAACTTCTAAAAAATCAAACCTAATAATCCCCAAGGAGGCTGCAACTAAAATGAGTAAATTAATATTTTGGGATTGGGAGAAAAAAAAGAGAACCCCGCTTCGCTTCATAAAAGCAGGCGATGTATTCTGTTTTCAATATCATAAAAGCATGTATTGTTTCGGTCGTATTATCTCTAGGTTGGACATTGGATGCATTGCAGAGGTATTCGACTATGTTTCAAATGAACCAAAAATTTCCGAAGAATGTATTGATCGTTCAAAAAGGATAATTGATCCGGTTAATCTGGATATTTATACATTATTTGACAAAAAGATGATGGGTGATTGGCGGATAATTGGACACCATGAAAGCTTCACAGCAACAAATGTTGATAATATGTATTTTGTGTATGGTGTTCCTAACTCTTGGACAAAAATAGATGTATACGGCAACGCTACACCAATATCAAATATGGAAGCTGAGAATTTGCCGAAATTCTATGTGATGAATGATTATGACATCAAGGAATTATTGGCATCAAAGTTAAACGAAAACTATCTTCATAGTTGGCCGGTTGAATATGATTTGCCTATGAATGAGAATTCTGTGAACGAAGCATTGAAAAATAAGCTTGCCCCTTTTTTTTGGGTGGAGCATGAAAACTCTTTTTCATTCTGCCTTTATGTCGGTGGATTTAAGGATGAAATTTTTGAAGCTAGGGCAGATGAAGGTTTTGAAGGTGGCGGATATGATTGGGGTTCATTGGCTCAGGTTTTTTTGGACGAAAAGATGCCTGATTTAAAGATGCATGTTCATTTTGATCCGGAAGCGAGTCTGTTTTGTGCCTACTCCGATAATGCAGAAGCATTGCAAAAATTTGCTTTTGGATTTCGTGCGATGTGTGATGATGATAATATGATGAGCGATTTGTTCTCAAGGGCAGAATTAGATTAATCAGTGGTTTGTAATATAATGTGCAGCAGTATGAAATGAGTCTTTCAAAAGCGAAAGGATGTTTTTCTTTACATTTAAGACTAAACATTCATAGATCTGACCAATGTTGTTGTTTACAAAAAATCCGGGTCTTTTTCGCTTCCATCATAATTCACCAACATGCTCCCCTCTTCAAGGCAGTCCTCCAGCCATTCGATAAAACCATTCCAGCTACGAGAAACAACACCTCCCTCAACATCCCATTGTATAACTTTTGAGTCATAGACTTCTGATTCCACTAGCTTTATACAAATTGCATCACCATAATTCATATCTGCAATAATCAAATAGCCTTTTGGCATACCAGGCCACTGCCTAGCCTCAAGGAAAGACTCGTCCAAGTAAGATTTTCCGGCTATTCTTTGCTCTGTATTTTCGTCATTTATCTCAGCTAAGACTGTACCGGGCCGAAAAAGCTCTCCGCCATTATATGCTTGAAGAAACATTTTGTATGCCGTTGGCAAAATGACGCCAAACTCCTTCTCAAACTTGCTGATATGAGCACTTTCAATGCCCGGATTCAAGAAATGAACCCCGCTTGCATATTTCCTTATCTCGCTAAAGGAATAATCTAAGTCTTTAGGTTGATTAGAATCCATGAAAAAACCTCCTGTATATTTATCCGTATTTCACGCAAGTAAATTCCTGCGACAAAAAGGCAAATTGCAGATGTTAACTGATCACCTTTACTTCTAAAAAATCAAGCCCAAGCATTTTATTCTCTTCAGCAATTCTCTTGAAATGCTCAGACACAAATATCGACATTGGCGATTCTTTTAGGCGAAATATGTTGTGGTTTTCAACACCTTCTTTTCTAAGCGCATATTTCATCACAGACAATACTTTTATGTCCCCGCATGTAAAATAGGTGTGCAGCGAGTGTTCTAAATCAAGCGCATCAAGGAATGGAAGTACATTCAGCACATAATAATTTTCTATTTCCTCTTTGGTGTCTTTATTGATTACTTTGACCGGCAACAACTGAACCTCATTACGAATAGCGCCATCTAACAATTCAATTGCTCTGCGCGACATTATCGGCCAACCATAGGAGTTGCCCAGCATCTCTGTAACAACAGAGCCATTTCGAGGGTTGCATTCAAAAGTTACCGGAACCCAATCATCAATCACAGTACCCTCGTAAACAGCATATTTATCTTTCACCACAGCGCATGGTTCTGCTAAAAGGTACTGTTCGTCATTTTCGTAATCAAATATCAATTTGTAGTATTTCATATGCTCTCCCCTTAGCTGCTGCGACCAATACTGAGGTTTACACAGCATTAGGACACTTTCCCCTCTACTCTATTGGCCGATTGCTCGTGTCTTTCCTAATGGCGCCGGTACTCTTAACACTGTGTCGATCTGCGAGTTGGTTTTTCTGGTTTTCCATACATGAAATGACAGGCTGCTTAACGCCGCTGAATGATTCAAGCTCGCGTTGGCGTATTATATCTGAAAATTATCATTTTGTCAATACTTAAAAGTTATCATTCTAAGATTATCATTCTAAGAATATCTGCGCACCCTCCTATGCAGCGTTACATCAGAGGCAAATGTTTAATAATTAATAATCCAAAATTTGCAGAGCTGAAAAAATATTCGAAAAAATATATAGAGGAATATAGTTGAAGAAAAACAGAATAAGCTGAATGCAAAACAGCACAACAATTGAATGTGGAAAAAGAAGTGATATCCAAATGCCCTGTATAAAAAGATATGGAGAAGAATTGTTAGAGGCAGTAGAGTTGCTGGAAAGTTCAAATCCTGAAGATGCATTCTCCTTAATCAAGAAAATTGAAAAAGAATCCAGAGGAGAACTTGGAACAGGGTCAATAGAGTTTTTTTCAAGACCTCAGTTTATTCAGAGCATAATTAACATCGGCCATAAATACACAGCAGATGAAAAAGTTCTGGAATATGTCATAAGAGTATTAAAAACAATTACAGAAAGGTGTGGTAAAGAAATTCAAGAAAACCAGGAAGTTAAAGAGATACATGAAGTAAAGACCCAAAATGTCTATGATTTTTTGTTCAAGCATAAAGATTCGGTAAACAAAAAAATCAAAATGTTAGTTGCATATGCAATTCCGTTTTTCCCCCAATTTGATAATTACGAAGAAAAATGGGAGTATATTATGTTAACACCTCGAATCGCTCCAAAAGAAAAGTCAATACAGGTATTACGTTGGATAATTGAAAGCAGAATAGGAGATGTTCCCAAAGAACTCCGAAAGGAATTGATCGATATTTTCCAAGACAATATGAACAAGCAAATCATACATCCCGTCTATTTTCATCGGTATTTGGCTCTAATTGAGCAATTGAAGATGGAAGATTGAATTAATATTTGCTTGGCGAAAAAAATATCGAAACTGTCTTGTGTTTTAATAATTTTTGTCGGGAAGAATTTAACAAAGAAAAATCGAGCGGCACAATTGTTACCATTGCTCGGGGGATTGGTGACAAAAATCAGATGGTTCCCTATTTTTTTCTTCATTATTTCTTTTTCTTTTACATTTTCAACGACCAGCCGCATCATCTTTCGCTAAATCCATAACACCCTTGATTTCTTCCAGCAAAGCGTCTTCAGTAGGCAAATACAAATGATATTTGCTTGCCAAAATATTGGTATTGTCTTTTGGCAATGTGATTTTAACCAACGTATCGTTTTTGGCGGCGCACAGCAATATGCCGACTGTCGGATTCTCGTCAGGCAGTTTTTCATAGCGGTCAAAGTAATTAACGTACATTCGAAGCTGCCCCAAATCTTGGTGGGTCATTTTTTGAGTCTTGATTTCAATCACAACAAAACAACGCAGCAGCCTGTTGTAAAGGATCAAGTCGGAGAAAAATTCATCATCTTCAAGCAAAATTCGTTTTTGTCTTGCTACAAAAGAGAAGCCATTGCCAAGTTCCAACAAAAACTCCTGCAAGTGTGTGATAATCGCACCCTCCAGATCTTTTTCATAATAGGATGCTTCTCTCTTCAAATCAAGAAATTCAAGCACCATCGGATCTTTGATGATTTCAGTCGGGTGTTCAGGTATACGCTCTTTCCTTGCGACAGCAAGTACAGCCTCTTTGTTGTTGCTCAAAAGAAGCCGTTCATAAAGTGATGAATTTATCTGCCGTTCCAATTCTCTGCCTGTCCAACCATTGTTAATGGCTTCAAGTTCATAATATTCACGTTTGCAGTTGTCATCAATACTAATCAGAAGGCGGTATTGAAACCACCCCAATTGTGACCGCAGTGCGTTCACAATTGGATAAAGCCGATAAAATTTGCGGCAATAAGCTAACTGCCGATATGAAAAACCGCTTCCAAACTCACTTTCAAGACGTTTTGAAAGATTGCGGATAAGCTGCTCGCCATATTCTGCACGGTCTTTTCCGTGCTGTTCTTCAACAAATATGCGTTCTCCAAGGCGCCAATACATCAATACACGATGAAAGTCCACGCTGCGGATAGCAGCGTTTCTTGAATCAATGATTATACTCTTTATGTCATCATAAAAAGAAATGCTGACATTCAAATTATTGTTTTTTATAATGTTACTCATCAACAAATGCCTCCGTTTTTTGCAGCACCGTTTTTAACCGTGCCGCTCGCTGTTTCAACAAAAAAATAAAATTAGGGATCCGAAAGGGATCCAGTTCGAAAAAAAAAATCAAGAATTAAAGGTGGAAGGAATGACACCTTCGCCTTTCATTTATTTCCAGTATTTGTCAACCGTTGTTTTTGTCAACAGACCTTTTTCTTTGCAAAGGATCTCTTTGAAATTGCTCGATTTCAGCCTGCCTGACAGGAATTGGCCGTAAATATAAAGCAATGTGTCTGTTTCAATAATGAGCGACTCGTTTCTGGAGGCCAGCCGAATCTGTTCATCATGGACGGGATCTCTGTCATTAATCGGAACGGTTCGGAAGGGATTCATAATCAAGAGCGCTTTTACTTCTTTTTCGATGCCTTCGTCGTTTAAATCATCCAAATACTTGCAGTAATCCAATTCAATCTGAGCAACATGCTCCGATCTCACGTTTGATGAAACACCTTTTACCTCGCCGATAAATTCCAAATTTTCATCCCATTGGATCAAAAAGTCTCCTTTTCTTTCGTTTTTGAATTTCGAAGAATCAATCTCAAGCACTTGCCCAATAATATTCAAAACGGGTTTCGTCAAAGACTCGCCGTCATGAAGAAGAATGGCCTTGTGCTCCAAATTCTTCTTGAGTTGTTCCTCATTCATGTGAATTTCATTTTTCAGTGATTCGATCGCTTCTTCTTTTTGTTCTATTGAATCATACAATTCTTGGTCATACGGCGTACGATAGTTAATTAACCATTGCGGATAATCATTGTCGTTCGTGTCATCATATTTCGGGTCCGCCTCAAAAGCAGCCTCAGGAACATCTTCTTGCATTAAATCACCCTCTTTTAGGAAATGCAGCAAGTTCGTTTTATGTGTCATAATATCCAAAGTCGTCAGAATAAACCGATCTGCAACGCGTATGGTCGTAACCTTGTTATTCTTTGACTTGGTGATAACGTCTCTTGCATAAACAAAATTAAATGATGCCTTATATCCTACATCTTTAATGTCAGTAACCGTGCTTTCGTAAAACAGCTTGTAGTTTTCTGCAGAAATTGATTTGGGCAGCATTTTCGATAAACCGGAAATCATAAAGTCAATATGATTTTTGAGTTCGATCGATTTTAATTTGATATTTTGGGGAAGAATAATCAATATCGTGGCATTTTTTGAATTTTCCACCATCGCTTGTAGTTTTTCGAGATCATATTCATAAAAAGATAAAAAATCATCAAACCAATTTTCCCATAAATTGGGAGAATTTAGGTTAATGATATTTATGTCAAACTCGTCCATTGGTTGAATCTCACTCAGTTTTGATGTAACAAAATTCATTGATTGAGGTTCACTTGTTAATGCAGCACTATCCATTGTTTGAATCTCACTAAGTTTTGATGTCATAAAATCTATTGTCTGAAGCTCACTTATTTTTGGTGTCATAAAATCCACTGATTCATTATGTATAACGATATTACTTGAAGGAGGCTCATCAAATTGTGATGAGCGGAAGTTGCCTCCGCCATCATTGAATGGCTTTGTGCCATACATACTAATAATTTGAATCATCCAAACGTATCCTCCTAGTTTAGAATAATTTTCTATAAAATATTTTTGTATCGAAATTTTTGATTTATTTTAAAGGCTTTTTTGAGCGGTTCTTTTTTCCGGCATTTTTCAGCGTCAGCAGACGAAAATGAACTCCGCCGCCTTCTCAAAGGCGCCAAGAGGATTTGTCACTCGTTTGTCTCCCGATTTCTGCCGGCATTTTCATTGCCATTTTCCTCATCTACTGGCTGTTCGGATTTTATTCTGCCACCCCTCGATTTTTTGGAATCTCGATATATTTTGCTTTTGAAATAACCATGAGATGCCGAAAAACACAGGCGTTTCACCTGCTTAAATGAAATTCCCGCAATAAGTGTCGCAAGAATAAAAGTGCCTGCAACGGACACGATCATCAATTGAATTGAAATTTCGCCGCCCAATGCAGCAAACACAATAACCGCCGCCTCGATAATTGCAAAAATCGTAATATATGGGACGGCACAAACCGAAACGGCCAAAGCCCATCCCCATTTTTTCTGAAGCTGTTCAACTTCCAAATACCGAGCTTCTTTTTCCGACAGCCTTAGGCTGCGGGCGGCCCTGTCTGCTCGTTTTCTGCGTTCGGGGGCTTGAATGGATGTCTCCACCAATGCTGACAGCGATGCCGCTTTCATATCTTCCAATTCAGAAGACAGCTTTTCATATTCTTCAAGCAGCTTTTGATAGTCGATTTGGCCGCGCATATCATCAGGCAGCCTGAATTCGTCCGGCTTGTATGTTTCATCGCCGTAAATCTGCATAAACCAAACCGAAAGCGTATGAGCCATTTGAAGCAAGGTTTGGCAATCTTCAAGCGAGCCGGATCCTTCATGCACCGCCTCGTTTCGTTTTATTCGCAAAACATAGAGGATGTTATCAATGTCTTTTGGAAGCATTTTCTTCTGCTGAAGGATTTTTATTCTGTTCGCGTGGGTATTGTCGTTTCCTGACGGCGGTTTTAGGTTGTCAAGTTCAAAAATATAGTTCACAACGGTTTCGGCAAGCGAACCCATTTTATAAATGCAAGTGTTCGGGTCGGAATAGAGGTAAACTTCAGCAAGACCGCCCATTTTTTCGAGCGCAGGAAATCGGTCTTCCAAAAACGAAAAATTGCTGTTCACTGTATCCCCCCTTCTATTTTTAAATCAATACGTTTATACTTCTGCCGTTATATAAACGTAACGAAAGCGGCAGCAGATATGATATGGATGTAATATAAATCTAATAAATGCAATAAAAAGTTGATAAAATTCAGCAAAAATTAAAAAATTCAAGAAGAATGTGATAAAAATGAATAAAAACGAAAAGAAAAAACCGGAAAAGAAAAAAACGAAATGCTCCGGCCGGGATTCGAACCCGAGTCGTAGGAGTGAGAGTCCTAAATGATTGGCCGAACTACACTACCGGAGCAGATAAAAAAAATTGTATTTGAGGGGGGCTCAAATTACAAAGCAAAAGAGAGATTGATGGTATAAATAAGTTGTTGTAAGTCGGGCTGCACATTGATTTATGCAAAGGCGGACATGATGAAAAATGCAGCCCACGTCAGAAACAATAACATAAATGAATATTTCAGCCCGAATGTGCTGTTTCCTTTTCTAAGTTTTCCAATCATCAGCCCTGAAAAAAACGCTTGAATCAAAATCAAATGAAAAATCATTTGGTTGGCGCCGCCAAAATCAAAAGCAGCGGATGACAAAATTGAATTCATAAATTGGAATTGATGAATTAAAAGGCAGGCAATCCCGATAAATAAAACAAATGAGGCGAATAAGACAAAACCGTATACGGTTTGCTTTGAATCGCGTTCTTTTTTCATATGGACGATTTCCGTTAAATCATAAGCCGCCGCATCAATGGATAAAGACATCAGTCCGCCTGACTTTTCGGCGGCTTCAATAACTGACGCCGCTCTTTGAATTAATTTTGACTGATACTGTTTGCCAAGCTGTTCCAAACAATCTTCAAAAGGAATGCCGGATCTCATTTTTAAGCCGATTAAATGAATATTTTGAAAAAACGCTTTTGAAAATCCGTTTTTTGTTTTGATCTTTTCGGAATCGGAAACCTCTGCCAAAGCTTCTTGAAGTGTTAAGCCGCCGGCAATTAAGTTTGAAACATCGCGAAGAAGGGGCGGCATATTCTCCTCCGCAGCTTCTGTTCTTTTTTGTTTCACTCCCTCAAAATACATAAACGGAAGGCATAAAATGAATAAAGAAAACAAAATCAAAGATTCGGCCGAAAAAAGAAATTCAACATGGGGCGATGTCAAAAACGTCAAAAGAAAAGAGCGAAAAGAAATGTTTGAATACGAAACAAAAAAAATGAGGACGGTAAAGGCAGACAAAAGAAGTCCCAATGAAAAAGATAAAATCGGTTTTTCTAAAAAGCATTGAAACGGATTTTTTAAAAAACCGATCCAAAAAGCGTTTTTTTCGCAGCGTTTTATTTTTTCCGAAATCGAAAAATCAGTATCGCAAATTGCCGTTTTTTTGTGGTTGTCGTTCATGTTTTTTTTGGACAGGTTTCTTTCCATTTCAGCACCATAAAAAAAAGAACAAAGGATGTTTATAACCTTTTTGATTTTTTCAAAATCGGAAAGTATATCTCTCGGAAGAACAGACAAAAAGTATGATCAAAAAAACGACCAAAAACACAACTGAAAAAACGGCTGAAAAAACAACTGAAAAAACAACTGAAAAAGTGATCGGAAAAACGGCCAAAAAAACGATCGGAAATGAAATTGAAAAACAGATTTCGCCGGCTTTAAAATTAGAAAACGAGTTGCTAAAAACGTATGAGGTCATTGATTTTTATGACTTGTCTTATCCATATTCTTCCGTACAAATTTTGAAACAAAAAAATGAAAAACAAAAAGCGGAAACAGACTCAGAAACAGACGCGGATTCAAAAACAGAAACAAACACAAAAACAGAATCCGAAATTTTGTTGTATCGCATCATTGAACCGGTGCTCAGTTTTGAAAAACAAATTCTTTTTGACAAAATCATTTCTCTTTTAAACGATTCAATCAATCCGAACTTGTTCGAAAAAAACAAATCAAAAGCAGAACTCTTAAAAAAATCTTTTTTTGCCATATTGAAAATTTATTCCATCCGCCTCTCGGAAAAAGATGCCGGCGAAATGTTTTATTTTGTTGAACGCAACTTTTTGAAGTTTTGTGAGGTGTCGCCCCTTCTTGAAGATAAAAATATTGAGGATATTTCTTGCAACGGATATGATTTGCCGATATATGTTTTTCATCGGAAATACGGCTCTGTCAAAACAACGCTTTCTTTTTCAAAACCGCAGCTTGACTTGCTTATCCGAAGAATGGCTCAAAGTTCCAAAAAACACATTTCTGTCTCAAACCCGATGACGGACGCGACAATGCCTGATGGTTCCCGCATCCATTTGACGCTTGGAAATGAAATAACCGTCAAAGGAAGCACATTTACAATTCGAAAATTTAATGAAATCCCGTTTCTTCCTGCCGATCTTGTTTCAAACAAAACATTTACGCCGGAAATGATGGTTTACCTTTGGCTGTGTGTGGAATCAAACATGAACATCATCTTTGCCGGCGGAACCGCCAGTGGAAAAACAACATCTCTGAACGCCGTCTGCCACTTCATTCCCCGCCATAAAAAAATTGTTTCCATCGAAGACACGCGCGAAATTAATTTGCCACATGAAAATTGGGTTTCGGGAATTTCAAGAGCCGGCAGCGAGGCGGCTGATGAAATAATGGATGCAAACAACTTTACAAACTATTCTAAAAAGCTGACCCTCTATGATTTGCTCAAAGCAGCACTTCGCCAACGCCCGGAATATATTTTGGTTGGCGAAATCAGAGGGTCTGAGGCTTATGTTTTGTTTCAGGCGATGTCGACCGGACATACAACACTTTCAACCATGCATGCTGAATCAGTCGATACGCTGATTCACCGCCTTGAAAATCCGCCCATGAATGTTCCGCGCGTGATGATTCAAACATTGGATATTTTGGTTGTTTTGGCTCAAACGGAAGAAGACGGGCATTTTGTCAAAAAATGCTTGTCTGTTCATGAAATAATTGAAACCGATCCGCAAACTTCTGAAATATTGACACAAGAAATATTCAGCAAACAAAGAGCGGTTTCCCTCGATTTGTTTTCAAATTCCGTCGTGTTCAAACGCATTTGTGAAAGAAAAGGCTGGGAAAAAGAGGACTTGAAAAGAGAATATGAAAGACGGATCGATCTTTTAAATGAACAAAAAAATGAAAGACACATCGGCGTTTTGACAAATGAACAAAAAGAAACGGAAGGCGGGGAGGTAATTTATGACATCTGAGCCGTTAAAACCTTTTCAAAAGCTTCAAAAAATTTCATATAAAGTTTGCAATATTGACAAAATGGAAAACGTATCATTTAATAAAAAGCTGAAGCAATGCTTTTTTTACGTGCCTCAAAAATCTTATCTGTCACTCATGTTTTTCATTGCTCTTTCTATGGCAATTGCGTTTCTTTTAATCGAAATATCTATTCTGGTGCTTTATCTGTCCAATAAAATGGCAGAAGAAACAGCTTTCTTTTTCATAAAAATGTCGCTCATCACCGCTTTATTTTCAATTTTTGTTTTTGTCTTGTTCATGATCACTTTTCCATATCTATATGCCGAAAACAGAAAAGCAAAAATCGAACAGCAGCTCCCATTTGCCGTGAATTATATGTCTGTAATGGCAGCTGCCGGAATTTCGCCGGATGTCATTTTTCAAACAATGACGGATCAAAAAATAAAATCCATATACGGCGGTCTTTATGGCGAATTTTTTGAATTTCAAAAACAAACATCATTGATGGGAAAAGACATACCGGCAGCCCTTCAAATCATAGAAGAACAAACGCCGTCACCTCTTTTTTCAAATTTTATTGCCGGTTCAAAAAATACATTTATTTCCGGCAGTTCATTTCAAAAATACATTCATTCCAAAAAACAGGAATATCAAAGCCTTTTCATCCGAAGGAAAGAAAAAGAAATACAATCGCTTGACCTTTTTGCAGAAGTTTATATCACCCTGTTTCTCGCAGCGCCGCTCTTTTTCATCATTCTGTTTTATGCCTCAATAACCTTTTCGGGACCGAAAATAAACGAAATATCGCTGTTAACATATAATATCGTCCCGTTTCTCGGCATTTTTTTCCATTTGCTTCTTGAAATTATTGACAGCAATAACTCAAACATTTGAAAAAAATAAGTCAAAGAAAGGTATTGAAAAAAATAAGTCAAAATGAAAATGTTAAAAAAAATAAGCCAAAATGAAAATGTAAAAAAGGGGAAATCCCCTTTTGGAAAAATCAATTTTTCATTTTGTTTTCATTTGTACGCTTGCGCACTCTTAACATCTGAAAACTTTCTCAGCAGCAATATGCATACCAATGATGCGATGGCGGTCACGGCACACACGATGAAGGACATCGTATAATCGCCGCCTGCAGCCAGTTTCGTTGACAGTAGCGGAAAGATTAATGCTGACGCACCAAAGCCCAGCATAACAAAACCATAGTTGCTTCCCATGTTTTTGGTACCGAAATGATCGGACGTAACTGTTGCATAGATTCCGGCAGCGCCTCCGAATCCGAAAGCAATTAACGCCAAGCACACAAGGAACAAGATGTTTTGTGCAAATATCACAAGCACAATGCCGGCCATTGTAAATCCGACCGTCATCAGCAGTGCAGACATTCTTCCGACATGGTCCGAAATCCACGATATTGTCAATCTTCCAAAAGCATTGCATATTCCTGTGATTATCAGACCCGTAGTCGCCAAGGCTTCCGTAAGCCCTCTCTCTTGTCCGAGGCTTATGAATTGGGGATTAAGGATGAAATATGCCGGCAGAATCAAGAATAAAGACAAAGTGATCAGGTAAAAAGCTCTTGTCTTTAACATTTCTTTGGTTGTGTACTGCTTCTGATTGCTTGCAGAAGGTGCCTTTGGTATGACATAGCCGTCAGCAGGGTTTGTGATGAAAAACGATGCTGCCGTGCAGATGACAAAGAATGCGCCGCCGAACACTAAAAATGTAGAGGCTACGCCGATGTTTGACAAAAGGTATCTTGCCAGCGGTGCGAATAACACCAAGGAAAAACCGAATGCACCAACCATCATGCCTGTGGCAAATCCGCGCTTGTCAAAGAACCATTTCTGTATAGGGGATACCGTACACGTATAAACCGTACCGACTCCGAATCCGCCTATTATTCCGTATGTCAGATAAATCAAGTAAGGGTAATTTGGGGTAATCAGCGATGATGCGAGGATTCCAAGTGCCATCATCAAACTTCCAATGAGACACATTTTTTTAGGTCCGATTTTATCCATAAGGCGACCGCCAATAAGGATCCCTCCAACGAATGCCACGAGCATGAATGATGACGTCAAACTTGATGATGCTGAGTCCCAGTTCAGGAACTGCGCAACAGGGTCTTTAAATACACTCCACATGTAAATCGTTCCGGCACAAAACTGTATAATAATGCCGGCAATCAGTACCATGTATCTGTTCTTATTTGTTCCA
>Ga0099364_10006178_pt1 | contig 17525 bp, 13 predicted proteins | sample TergutTh196P3_FD_73070 | JGI IMG/M metagenome (GOLD analysis project Ga0099364, IMG submission 73070) | Microcerotermes parvus P3 segment gut microbial communities from Pointe-Noire, Republic of the Congo - Th196 P3 | ecosystem: Host-associated > Arthropoda: Insects > Digestive system > Gut ...
CAAAGCAAAAGCACTCCGCCTACTCGAAGAAGGGCAATCTCAGGAAAAAGTAGCCAAGAAAATCAAATGTTCGGTCTTTTCGCTGCAAGATTGGAAGAAAAAAGCAAAAGCCGCAGCCGATGCGCCTGCAACGGAAAAAAAGAAGGCAAGCCCCAAACCTGTAAATGCGGACAATACGCCCGTACCTACAATAGCCGCGGAGACCGCAGAGAGTTCCGCTAAGGCACTCGAACGACGGATACTGAGCAAAGATAACCTATGGGCAGACCTTTTCCTGGAGCCCAGAGATTTCAGCGCCGAAGAAGTCGTCAAAATCATCAAAAGGGTCGTTCGCGAGGCAGTGAAATAACTGCAAGGAAAAGCAGCACACGCTTGAAAATAAGCAACCTGTGCGAACGTAACTTACACGACGTGTAAATTACTGCTGTTTTTTTAGGTGTCCTTCCTTCCAACGGATAAACTGGAAGGATGGGCGAAATTACCGAACTCAACTACGTCGATATTGTCCGGCAGACATTCGACGCTCTTGATAAAGCGCATCCGTTCTACACGGATCACATGCTCCCTCTCCTTTTCAATCTGAACGGGCAGCCTCTTACGTTGGACAACCACTTCCAAATGCGGTCTCTTTTTTCAAGGATCATTCCGCCGCAGATGACCTATAAGACTGGACGTCAGATTTCCAAGAGCATGTCCAATGCCATACAGAGCATTATGTTTGCGATGACCAACCCTTTTCACAACGTCCTGCATATTGCTCCATTATACATCCACATTGAGCGTTTTTCCAATGATTATGTCGCCCCGCTTTTGGTACACAGCCCCTTCCGTGCCCGGCTCATCGGTCCGGATACAAAAAAGTCTATCCTGCAACGGTCGTTAAAAAACGGCTCTAACCTCATTTTTACATTCGCTTTCCATGATTGCACCCGTGTCCGGGGTATCACTGCGAACCTCCTGAAATACGACGAGTACCAAAGCCTTGACCAGTCCTTCGAGCCCATCATTAATCAGACCCTTGCTGCTGCGGAATTGAAAAGTCAAAATACAGGGGACGCTTTGTCCAACAAGCCGTGTATCATGCGGTTCGGCACCCCTTTAACCCTCGATAATGGGCTGGAACAGGCGTGGGTGTTTTCCTCACAAGCAGAATGGGGCATCTCCTGCCGAAAGTGTAGAAAAGTAAACATCCCTTCGCTACGTGAAGACCTGGATGCGATGCTCGGGCCTAAACGCCGTACAGAGCCGGTTACACCGGAAACACCCGGCATTGTTTGCGCAAAATGCGGGCATTACCTCTATACACGAGAGGGGCGATGGATGCACCAGTTCCCTGAACGGCGGGAAAAACATGCCGGCTATCATATTCCGCAGTGCATCATGACCTTCCATTGCGAAAGGCAAGACGCTTGGGACACGATACAATCCCACCGATGGAATGATAACATTGTCTCCAAAGCCCAGTTCTACAATGAGACCTGCGGCGAAAGCTACGACCACGGGCAAAAACTCATTTCTGTTACCGACCTGCGGAAAGTTACGGTGCTGCCGAAAAAAACAGACAAAGACACCCATTTCCGTTGGATCAAGCAAGGGCGGTACAAAAACTGGGGCGTAGGGATTGACTGGGGCGGCGGCGGGATAAGCGGCATCAGTAAAACGGCATTTGCCCTGGCGGGGATGCGGGCAGACGGAATTATTGAAGTATTCACCGGCTACCGCAGTAACACCCCTAATGACTTCAATCTTGAAGCCTCGCGTACCAGGGACATTTGCAATATGTTCCAATGCCGGTTCCTCGCCCATGATTACCTCGGCGGGGGGAACCTGCGGCATAGCAAGTTACTCGATTTCGGATTGCCGCAGCAGTTTATTATCCCTATGTGTTATGCCAACATTGGGCACGGGGCTATCGCCCTCAAAACCCCGCCGGTGCCGGAATCCCTTATCCCTGCGAGGGTACAAATGCACAAGGCGAGGTCGCTGCTTATCCTTTCCTTCCTTATCCGGGCAAGGCGGGTACAGTTCTTTGAGTACGACTATGTTTCTCCCGAAGACCCAGGTTTGCTCAACGATTTTACCTCGCTTGCCGAAGAAATCGTGCCGATGAAAACCGTAGGGGACGATTACCGGATCATCCATGTTCCTGCCCTCGGTCCCGACGACTTCGCACAGGCGGTAAATTATGCCGTCTGTGCCCTCTACACCATGGAAGGGGGCTACCCGGATACCGGGTCTATCATGTCCGTCGCCGACCTCTCTCCGGAACAACGTGAATCCCTGAGTTCAGCGTTCCAAGATAAAAATTTTGATTGGTTCTACAACGAAGACCAATGAAAAAAAAACCAGCAGCGGTTGCGGCTGGTTTTTTCAACCCGTCATTGACCACTTCCCTCGAAGTCGTTATAAACTGTGGTCGGCGGAGGGATATGACTCCCTCGACCCTCCGCCCATAGCAAACGGAGGGGGTGTAACGTAGCCAGGGCGGTCTGTCCCAGTTACGCCAAATTGATACACAGACCTTGGGAAGCCCCTACCAAGCCGAGCGTCATCCGCCGCCGGCAAAGAAGGGGCACCATAACTTTTTCCGAAAGGAGGTTGTTATGACACTACTGTGGCATATAGTTGTGGTGGCAGTGCTACTGCTCGCCAAACTGTGGTTACTTGGTCTGAACGATTTCTTGGATTACTCCGGGATACGCAAAGACTGACAGTAGGGGGCGTCTGCGGTTGAAACACAGACGCCCCGATTGTGAAAGGAGGTGAGGTTATGACTAACTCTCTTCATCTATGTATAACGCAAAAAAGGGCAAAATTTAGCAATACTTTACACGACGTGTAAATTACTACAGTTTCGCCAGCATCTCATCGTTGATTTCCAACGGAAAATCCTGTGCATCCATTATAGGCATTTGCCCGTATTTTTGGAGCAACGCGTCCAAAACAATTGCCGAATTTTCATCAGCGTTTTCCGCCACTTTTGCAAAAAGTGTTGCGTGCAGCATAGGTATCCCCAAAGAGGCCTGTTTAACAAGTTCCGGCAATAACGCCTCGACTTCTTCAAAAGGCAGAGATTCAAACTGATCGGTCGTATAGTATTTCCCGCTGGCGAGTTTATGAATGCCCTCCTCCGCCATTTGCCGGACATCTTCCGTAAAGGGATCACGCCCGGCAATCTGGAGCAATACGCACTTTTCAGAAAGCAGCGGCGTATAACCCAATTCCGAGGCCTTCTGAAAAAGGTGATCCACGATACCTTCCCGCAGTCCCTCATCCATGAACTCCGCATTTTTCTCCAACCAACCCTTCGTCCGTTTCCAGTCATGCTCTGTACGGATTTGCTGGGGGTCGATGTCCATTCTCTCTATGAACGCAGAGGCTTCTTTGATATGATCGAGAATACCGTACCTCGTCGCCGCATCAGTAACCCTCTTTTGATACGCCGCTTTGACCGCAGGCAAATACTCCCCACAAGCGAGTTTTACGGCAGAGAGCCAAACACTTCCTTGCCCGTCAATACGAATGTCGTTAGAATCATCTGTAACACTCGCCTGTTTTGCCCTCACATAAGCAGGAATAACGAATCCCGATTCCTGCATAGTATCCAGAATGAACTGTACTGATTTTCCCATTTAAGATGCTTTCACCGCGTATTTATACAGCGTGCAATCAGGCCGACCTTCAAACCTATTATAACAGAGAGGATAATCCGCTCCTGTGCCGTATTTGCCGTCAAAAGAATAAAACCGCAAAACTTCAGTCCTATTTACTGCCTGACGGGGTTACCCATTGGTACGTTTGTGACAATGCCGAAGACTGCCGTGTCGCTTGCACGGGGACAGAATATCTCGCTAAAGTAACGGGTACTCCCTTTGTCAAGCATGTCCCCTATCTCGCCCAACAAGGGTTTCTCCCTCCGATAACTGCAGAAGACGTACAAAAATTGCAAAAATTTCGGCAACGCAGGGCGTGGATTCAGCGGCAGTTCGCGGACACTGCCGCATTCCGCCGCGAAACATCCTTTGTATTTGCTGAATTGGATAATTTGGATTTTTACCCCTTTACAAACAGCTTCAGGCAAGGCACCAAACAAACCTTTGAATCTTTGTTCCGGCCAAGCCTGTCTGGCCGGAAGCATAATACCAGCAGCACCCGGCTCTTCCGCGGCAAATGGAGCAAAATTACCGCAATCCCGCTCTATGACTTGCCGTACCACCTGAGCGGCTTTTTATTCGTCAACGGACATGAACAAGGGGAACAAACCCACATACTCAAACGAATTGGTCCTTACGCCGGTGAGCAATACCTGTTCGATCCAGGCTTCCTAGGGAACAGGGAGGTTTGCCCGCCAAATGCCGAATCCGTTATCCTCTGCCCCGATTGGAAACTCGCCCTTTCGCTCCAAGCCGCCTTATACCGGCAAACCCACGAATACCCGCCTCTGCTAGGGTGGTTCCCGGTTGACCCGCGTACCGGGGGGTCCTATACCTACTACTGGTCCGGGTTAAAAAACAATACACTGATTTTTTGGTCTACCCCGAATGATTTAAGCAATTTACGGGAAGCTTGCTTACAGGAAGCCATGATTTCCTTCGCCCACTTCAATAGTGCTGGAAACTTCGCCACTCCGGATAAACTCTACCGGGCACTACTCCCCACAATCGTTAAAAAAGCCGACCCATGGCACAAAGCACTCACATGGTACCTAGAAGGCGGTGATTTGCAGGACAGGCTGAAGAAATTGAATCTACCCCCTTCTATTATGGAGAAGTACATCGAACATGCCCCTGCGGCTCTCCGTAACGCCTTAACTGAAAAAACGGTCTCACTAGAATCTGAGCACGCCCGATACATCGACGGGAGCAAAGTGCTTTCCAATGAGAAGGGGTGGTGGAAACTAGGAACAGGGCTTAACCGCTCCCTGCTTTCCAACACACGGTGCGTCATTGAGAAGGTCATTCACATTGTCGATGATATGCCTGTATATCAGGGAAAAATCCTTATCGGCAAAGAAACATACCCGTTTACGGAGAAAGAAGATGTTTTTGAGAAATACACCATCCCCACGGTTAAGAAAGTTTGCGTGGATCACGGGTGTACCCATTTTTTACGCATCAATGTCAAAAACGATGCCTATTTGCGGCTCGTAAAAGAAACCAGTGCCCCGGAAACAATTTACCAAAAAGAGGGGTACGGCTGGTCAAAAAAGGAAGCATCCCTTTTGCTGCCGAATGTGATTATTTCAGATACAACTGTTGCAGATACGCACCTATCCCTGCAAACAGGACCATTCCATAAAATGACCGCTGCCCACGTTAAGCCATTGGGTGCAGCCGGACAGACGGCACTGGCTAATTTCCAAGAAGAGACCCCCATCATCTTCTCCATTTTCGCCGCCGTAATCCCGCCCCTCTTTGCAGCCGCCTACCGAATGCGGCCGCCGCAAACCGTCATCGCCGGGGGTGATTTTATGCTGGTCAAACAAATCAGCGATATGTTGGGGATGCCGCAACTACAAACCAGAAACAAAGAGGAAATCGACAAATTCCTCTTAACCCACCGGTGCCCCTTTTTAATGCGGTTTTCGTCTACGGCAAAGAAAAAACGGATTACGCATGAATGGGCAGACGTACTGGGTCTCCATACCCCTGCATTTGTCTGGACGTCCGCCGTAGAAGCCTTGGCGAGAATGTCCTATGGGCAAGTAAATCTGTTGCTGCTCCCCAGCACACGGTTCTACCGCTGGTTTGACGATAAACTGCCGAGGGTTTTCCAAGAGTGCTTTATGGCGTGCCTACAGCATATCAGCAGATTCGTGCTCGACCCGGAAGTGCATACTGAAGATTGGAACAACGACCTGATCAAAGAAACCTACCGGTTTTTTGATACCGAAATCGGGGCAGCCCCGGCAAAAAATGCCCTGTTCAGCGGGTACTATGCCCAAGCCGATTATTTTTATGACTACGTCAATCTGCTTTACCGGGCAGAACTCCTGACACTTAACGAGAATAAAATCATTCTTTCCGAACTTGCAGAGTGTTACCGGCAGCATGTCGGGATTTTTGATTTCCCGCAGATTCATACCGCGTTGAAAGCCGGCGATGCGGCAGGGGAGTACGATGTAAAACAACAAACCCTCTTACTCCACGCAGAAAAGCTAATAAAAAGCCGGCGGCGGTTGGAAAAATTTTATGGGGCTTTGTTGCGGAGTTAAAAGAAACAACCCTTTGTTCTTGAAAGATTTTTGGGCGATAGTCCTGCAAAAAGTAAGTTGTAAGAACTGGGTTTTGACCAGTAACTTACACGGCGTGTAAATTACTCCTCCTACTCTTTGCTATAATGGGGGTGTCTTTCACAAAGAAAATCGCAAGATGAGCAAAGCATTACACCAAAGACTGGACTGGTTAAAAAAGTGGACAGCATTCGAGGAACTGAAAAAAACACAAGCCTACAAAGACGCTATGCTGCGCAAGGAGCTCGCTACAAAAATGGCCTGGCTGAACAAATGGGCAGCAGCGAAGGAGGCAAAAGAGCAAATGGAAAAGGCGGCAGATGCCAACAACAATACGAACCCAAAAGTGCAGACTCGCTGGTACGACTTCTGGAACCCTAACCACTGGGCATACAATACACAAACGGCTGCCCGATTAAACGGGCAATACAAACAGCATAAAAATACAGATGTGAAAATAGATGAAAGGAACGCTCGTGTAGGGCTACACTCGCCCGCAGTAAACCGGGGTAGTACCGTGATGCGGAATGGAAAGCCCATCAACGTTAACGTTACCAACGAACAACATGCCCCGGCGATAAGCATGCTCGACGCGCAGCACCTTGACCCGGAAACAACCGGCACGAGGCCAGCAGCAATGCACACTGTACCTCGTAACCCCTTTTTTAGCGGCATGGCTGCTCCATTTGTACGGCAAACTCTACTAGCACCAAATGCAGACACCAAAACGATTCTGCACGAAGGCGGGCATCAACGCGATTACGCAAGAAGACCAGGTGCATGGCGGGACTTTTTGCCGTATGTCTTTCGACGTCCCATCGCCACAATGCGCATGGAAACAATGGCAGAAGATAATGCGTACAGGTTAAACCAATTTATGCACCCGGATCACCGTTTAACGGATGAAGCCTTCCTTGCGGACAGGGATGAGTTATTGTTTGGCTATACGATGACTCACGACCCTAAAAACAAGTACGCCAAGGAGATGCAACGGTTAGGGCTTCGCGACGGCGGACAGCAATACATACCGCCGCACCTCCGGGACTTGCCTGGGCAACCTAATTGGCCGCATTCTCGGGCATGGCAGGGAGGTCTTCAACATCCAGCGGAGTTTCTGACACCACAGGAGTTACAATACTATCAATCTGTTCCTTGGCGCCAATAACTGTAGCGGTAACAGAGTCTGATTCTTTCACAAATTTATTATTATATTCCGTCCTCCGTTCTTTTCGGATACGACTCTCATGGGGTGGTATTGCGTTCAAAGCAAATCCTACAAAAATTAAGACACATAGCACGAAGAGCGTAGCACAAACTCCGGCGCAAAAACCAAGGATGCTTGCGAATATTACACGTTTTTTCATGTTCTTTCTCCTTTCCTTTGTTAAAGCGTACTTGAAATAGGACGTTTATCAAGAGAGCATGCCCCCACAATATCACGGGCTGCCTGGGCAACCTAATTCTCCTCGTCGTCAATTCGCTCCTCCGCAATAACGTCGGTATCAAGATCCACCTGCTGCTCGTCCGTCGGCAAAGATTGACGGTTGCCGCCGTGTCTGCGTAATTCTTCATAACGTTGCTTAGTTTCTTCCGAATATATCTTCTCAAAATCGTCACAGCCGCATACGCCGAGCAGCAAACAGGCTATCCCAGTCAAAATAATCTTTTTCATGGCAATTCTCCTTTCTTTCGGTTAAGGATTATAAACATTCCGCAGAATTTGTCAACGAGGCGAAGCCCCCTCGATAAACCGACAAATTCGCCTAAAATGGACGGCGGCGGCAGAGGGACTGCCGCCGCCTAATCGCTGCAGGCATTGCGCAGCGAACCCACAAGCAGGTCCAAGGGACCAGAAAGGAATGATGGATAAGTGATACCTCCATACGTAATTGAGATAACAATCAATAAAACGATGTTGCTGAAGGTAGAAATATCTTATTTAGGACTTCTCTTTATCTTCGGCATACTGAAGGTAATTCGTAGACTTATTTCATAATCATTCAACCCCCTGCCGCCTCGGAACGGTGGCAGGGCTTTCATCTCACTTTAACCCAAGGCTCCCGTTTCCGGTCACACGCAGCCGGTATTCGCCTGAAGGCAGCTGGAAGGCGACTTCAGGAATGTCGTCCTTTCGGACAACCACCACTGCGTAACTGTCTGGGACAACCACCTGATGTCTTTTAGCGTACCAGAGCGCCCCCGTTAGAAGACACACCAATATGATCAGCAGCAGCCCAAACGGCATGCTGACTGTTATGCGTGCTTGCCGATCTAATTCTCTGAGCATCGCTCGAATTGCTCTTTTGATTTTAATCATCGGATTTCTCTCCTTTGTTAGGAAGGGCTAATTCCCTTCATCTAGGTATAACGCAAAAAGAGCAGAAATTTAGCGCAGAGTTACAGCCATTTATCCTCGCTGTAAAGCGATTCCAGTTCAGACATGACTGACGTTCTAAGACAAGAAGCCGAGAGCCCGAGGGACGGAATACCGGCAAGCTGGGCTAACAACTGCTCCATCTGTTCTTCGATATATTCATTGATCGCGTTTGTCCTGTCCGCCTGCTCCATCATAACGCCTTCATCGTAAGGCGTAATATCCCCGTAAGCCTCTTCCTCCTTCGCGAAGACAAGCACTGCCGGCGGCGAGAGAATACCTTCCCGCTTTACCAGTGTTTTACAGTACGCGACAATCTGCGTATCAAACAAATCCCCCTTCCGCGGCGGGAAAAGCAAAAGCGACTCCATCATTGCCCACGCAAGGTCTTCCAGATCAATGGGCTCTGCATAAGACCAAGATGTCCCATCGCCTAGCAGCCCGTGTATTGTAAAGAGAAACGACGGAAGGCTTCGGAAGAAGTTATCCGTCGTTAGCACACCGACCGCGGCCATCAATTTACCCAGATTATCGTCCGGGATATTCACGCCGAAATGGTCTTTGATCTCCAGCCGCAGCATCTCCGGTGTCCAGGGTCCCTCTTCACCGTTAATGAAGTCCGCCCCGAACTGATCGCAAGCGATCACGAGCAGCGTAGACGCAAACACGTCATCGCTTGTAATAAGCTGGGCTAATGCTCGCATTAATCCCCTCCCATAAAGACATGCGTAATTGTCGCATAAAAGACAGCGTGCGGGTCTTCTGTTTCCGGCGGCGCATGGTTCTCAAAGAGCTTCCCGTCTTTATCGCAGGGCATGGCTACGCCTACTCCCGAAATACCGGTTGAAGTGCCCAGTCCCTTTTGCCTCGCTTCTCGAATACCCCGTTGGATGACTTCCTCGGACTTCGCCGCCATCATTGCGGCATGCATTGTGTTTGCCTTCACGACAAAGACCACAGTAACCCGGTCAGCGTCCGCGTTGTCCACAGTGGGCTTCACAGAGACAAAATCGACCGGTTCTTCAAAGGGTCCCACTGCCATAGATGTCGGTGCCATAGGATTTGTTGACATAAAATTTCTCCTTTCATCGAATAACTTCTTTAAGAACTCCCGATGAGTTCTTATACACAACTTTATACTTTAACACATTAGCAGCCTGTTTTACTAATAATGCCGCCTCATCCGGGCACTCTGCAAGAATCTTTTTTACACGCTCCAACACGGACATATCTATTTCCGGCGGTTTGCGGCAAGACTTACAATCGTTGGCTCCAATCTTCACTTCCAATGCGCGTACTTCTGTCATTATCGGAAGCAGTTTAAGCAATTTGGGGTACCGTGCCCATCGGAACAACAACCAATCCGTAACCAGCACCGGAGGTGCGTCAGCTAGTTTGGGGAAATCGCTTAACGCAGCAGCACGGGGCTGCTGGCTATTGCCATAGACCCTTGCTGCTGTTGAAGTTCTGTTAACGCGTAATACTCTCATCCCCCCGCAGCAGGCCATGTGTTTTGTAAGTTTTCAATGTCCTTCAAGTCTTTTGCTAATGTTTTTGCTGCCGTTTCAATCCAGCCTACCGCATCTACCACAAATGACCGATGCGGCAATATCACGTCTATCGCCGACCGGCGGAAAAAGGGCAGTTTATGGGTGTGCACATTCGGACGTTTGCCCGAGGCGGTAGGCTCATAAAGCGCCCAAACCGGCTGCCCTGCGGTATCGGCGGAACGAACATATACTTTGTTCTCCTGCGCTGCATAAAGGAAAGTATCCGCCTCGAACAGACTGGGATCGACTTCCTCTACGGCGCTGACACCCACAGGATATTCTGCAAGGTCTTCTACCGAGCATATCGTGATAAAACTTTCCCGCAGTATTCGTTCAAAAGCGTTCGGCGGCTCTACACAGCACAAAAATATCGCTGCCGGCTCATCGTGTTCATCCCTCGCCCGGAACACTACACGGACCGCACCATTTGACAGAGCACGTGTAATCGGGGCAAGTTGCACGGATATATTGAACATGCTTCTATTTTACCTGATTGCCGGTAGTAGATGGGCTATTTCTGCCCCCGCCGCAATTTCCGCACGGGGCGCGTTGCCGAGGTGTTGAAGCCGCCCGGCTTTGCCTCTGTACCGAGATATTCTGCACATGAGCTGCCCTGCCTACAGCCGGTGAAGGTGTAAATGCCCGTTTTGACGCAGGTACTGCAGCTGCCGTTGCTGGTGCGTAAGACGGACAATCCGCACGGCAATTGCGTAGGCAGGTGTTCGCCTGGCCTGCCTTACACTTGATTGCCCGGCTAAAAACGCCCCCCGCACAAGGCAAGGGTTGAATGTCTGCGTGCGTACAACGTCTCATCGCCATTCCCCATTATCCCCAAAAAACAAAAACGGCGGGATGTAAATTCCCTTCCACAGGCTTTGGAATGTTCGGTTCTGCCCCTCACGGAGCGGGTCATTCCGCCATTCCTCCCACATCTGCCGCAAACCTACACGATCCGATCGTTCCATCAACGTACTGATATTATCCTGTGAATCGTGAAGCACTAAATCACGGGCAGGAGGGGCTGACGCACTATGTTTGCCGTAATGCCCCACCAATGGGCGATAGTCCGTGTCGAACATAGGATAAACATAATCCTTTTTCATGTCCTCCATCAAGGAGTTTCCGTACCAATCTTGTATAGTGATGCGGATGTACCGGACATGCCGGGGATACGAAAAATAGGTATGCGCCCTTGCGCTGAAATGTTCGAGCGTAAACTCGTCCATCAGTTCCCAAGGCGTGCGTGTCCGGTCGTCGGCACGCCCCTCAATTAACACACGCCAGGGGACGTTGTAATCCTGATAGAGCCCCAAGTTAAAACGGTACTGCGGCGGATCGAACGCCTCTGGGTTTTGCAGAAACGCCGGCTTGTTGAAGGTAGCGGGGTTAGACATCGGGTTGATACAGCCCCGTACCAGTTCGGCTCTCGGCAGCACCACTAAAAGCCGTAACTGCTCGGCGGTACTGCGGCGTGTGTAGTTACTCCGCCATGTGTTCGTTTCTGCGTCGTAATACCAACGCATGAGCAGTTTGTTAATGACATAGCCCATGTTGTCCCCTGCGTCCCTTTCCACCCATGCAAGGGAGCCGTTGGGATTTCTGTGTTCGTAAATGTTTGTTCCGTAGAGCCAGTGCGTACTGTAGTCGCTGCTATAGTCCGGATTGGGATTAGGCCTGACGCCTCGCAGCCGCCAGATGTCGCCTAATTGTTCGTCCGAAACATCATACCCGACAGGCTCAGCAGTGTAATAGTCCAACGAAGAGTACGGATTGTTCGACGCAGTTCCGGCTTTTACCGGGTGCCGGAACCGGATGCCTGTGGAAATATCGCCAAGCGATTCTATTTTGACCCGGCTAAAATCCACAATACTGTTTGCCAGCGACGGGTTTGATAATAGAATCCTCTCGGCAAGGTGCCGCCAGTTGAACTCCATGTGTTCGTTGTCCGCCAGCGTCCAATACTCCGGCGTGATAATGGGCGAATCAAGTAACTGAAAGTGAGTAAGATACCCCGTCCAACGGAAAAACAGTTCTTTCGCAGAAATCGGGGAAGGTAAGTTGACCACACACGGTACGCCGCCGCGATATTCGCAGTCCAACGGATACACTGTAATATCTTCATTCAGTGCGGCACCTTCGCCCGGTTCGGTGTAGCCTTGTACTTCGTTCAGGTCAAACATTTTTTCATAAGTGTCGGAATGCTCCGGTAGCTGCAATAATTGAATCGAGTGGTTGCTGTTGTCCTGTTCTTCACATAGCCAATTATTCCACCCCCGCTCTACGTACTCGCGTTGCCGCCCCCAATAGGTGCGGTAGAACAATACCGCATGCACCTGCCTCGGTTCCCCAAACCGCAGCCGCAGTGCCGGCGTTGTTTGAATGTCGAAATGCTCTAAATCCGCAGGGATAAGATTTGCATTGCCTGCCCTCAGACGCACGGAATTCGGCGAGAAATAAGGCTGTATCAGCAAGAACTTATGAAAGGCAGGGCTCTCTGTGTCGTTCGGAAACGTAGGGCAGACAGCATAACTGCGTCCAGAGCCGCTGTAGCGTACAAGTTGAAAATCACGGAATATCGGGTCATCCATCGCATAGCCGTCGTGATTGTAAAGAAGCGTTGGCACTTGCCACGTGTTCGGGGGCGGGTTGACCCTGTCCACATCTGCTAAATCCTGCCGGATGAGCATGATATTTTTTTGCGGCACCACAAACACCGGAGCTTCGTAAGTGTCATTCAATTCCCGCTCCCAGTACAGCCGCTGAAGATAGAGATTGCAGTCCTCCTCTGCTCGGGCGAACATATACACCCTGTCCGTACACTTGTACGAATTATTGACAGCGTGCAGGATATTGACAGCAGAAAAGCCGTGCGGTGTGATAATCATGGACGTTCAACAGTGAATGTGAAAAAGGGGAACATACGGTCGGCATTGTTCGTCTGTGTACCCGTAACCTGCCGGTAAAACAAGGTGACACTGGTTATCGTGTAATTCGGTTCAAGCGAAAAGTTGATTGCGGTATTATCTGTTGAGGATGTCCATGTAAGCGTATCGCCGCTGACATTCCGCACCTGTGCGAAGACCCGGCCGGGCGGAACTGCTGCCCCGCTCACCAGGAACCCCTCGCAGGTAATCGTTAGTGACGCTGCTGTTGCTGCGACGGGCACTCTTTCGCCGTATTTGACGCTTCGGGCCGGTACATTGGTGCCGGAAACCCGGATGTCCCGATAGGTAATGTCGCTGCCGGGGAACTGCTCGAAAAACTGGACTTCGCCCATTAGGGCGCGGATTCTATCGCTGCCGCCGCGAATGTCTTGCGTATCGGCAAGCCCGGGAACGTACACCCGGATACTCCGCACGTTGCTCTGTGCCGCATCCCGGTAATACTGCCTGCCCCGGTACTCTCGAAAACTGTACTCGCCGATGTCCTCCCATGTATCTGTAGTCAGGTCATAGACAAGCCTCGCCTTATCTTGCGGGTTCGTAAAAGCAATTTTATCACGTAACGTGCCGCCGTCCTGATGAAAATTATTCCACGTCCTCGTCCATGCGTCTGCAATTTGGCGAAGGATATCACCATTGTTCGCTGTCAATTCGCTTTTATCTACGTCCCCCGTAATCGTGGAAAAGTCAAAGATAATATCTTGCCCGATATTGACCCACGCCCCCTCACGATACTGTACTAACCGAAAATCATGACCAATAGAGTCCGCTCTTTGGATGATTGTCCCTTCTACGGGGCTGCGGGTTTCTCCCGGTGCAGGCATTTCCTCTCCATAGATAACAAATCGGGCAATAGCATCGAATTCTGCGAGTACAGCCTGCACTGCTGGGTCGTGCACGGAAAGCGTGTCGAGACCCGGCAAAAAACACGTCCCAAAATGCCGCCAGGGAGAAATAACGGTCAACGCCCGTTCATACGCTCCTACGGTACTCATATCTTCATCTTGTACTACCGCCGATGTTACCTCTACTGCTACCGCCCCGGCCTGCGAGTAATCTTCAACAATACCTGTGTCGTACCGCATACCGACGATGCTTATCGGTGCGTCTAGTCTGATACCCAAACGGGAACGTGCCGTAGCGAACGGCAGTTGGGCTGCCCCTAACGTCTGCACCAGTTGATAGAACCAGTGATCCGCCGCCCCGCTATAGCCGCCGGTATCCGAAATACCCATGTCCTCCGATCCCCAACCCATTCTAATTTCGGGGAACAAGGTTCCATCACTGACACCGACAGCGTTATAAGGCGTTGACTGTGTCGGTGTAATATACCGGGCAGTGCCGTCAAAAGTATTCAACTGCTTGCGGTTTACCCGCCCGGTGACGACATTGGAACTCCGCTTCAACACAGGAAACCCTTCGTAAAATTGAAACTGTCCGACCTTACCGGCTGTGCCTGACCTGAAATGTTTCACTGTAACTCTGACCCGACTCCAGGGGCGGGGTACTACTGTAACATAGTCAATGTCCACGGCGTCCCCTGTTTCGCTATACCATGACTGAGTACGATAGTCGTGTACGGCACTGATAGGCTCCCACTCATCAAGCTCGTGCAGCCCGTCTAACTGTCCTTCGATAAGGAATCCGCATGCCGCTGTGTTTGCCGCCTGCACAGAATAACTCCAACTGCGGATCATTCGGGAAGCACCCAATTCGACGATAAACGAACTGCCTGCGGAAACACGTTTGTCAATGCGGTTGTCCCGGTTAAAGAGTTCAAAGGCGTCAGGGATCGTTCCGCTTGTTACCAAGGTACCGCTGTTTGTTTCCTGTTCTTTGATGTCCATTTCGGTGTCCGCACTCAACATCCGAGGGACAAGCGTGTTGCTGATAAAGACCGGGTTGTAAACTATCACCTTAAATGCCGCCGTAATCGTCCTTGACCCGCCCTGTACGCTGTTCGCGTCTAAAAAGTTCTGCGTCGGAATACTGTCTGGAATAACGCTCTGTGCCAGCACCGTGTAAATATCATGCGTATTCGGCGTAGCTACCGGGCGGTGCCATTGTGTCAGCATGTCCCCCGCATTGCCGGGTGCGGTATATTCAAGATGATTCCCGCCGTTATGCCCCAAAACAGAGATGACCGCATCCGGGTTGGTCAGCAAATAATGATGCTGCGACCAGTTATTATCGCATTGTAGATAAATGTTGCTGACCCTAAAAAAATGAGGGCAGCGGGTTTCAAACCGTATCTCAACGGAAACTGCAGAAACCGCAATACTTTCTACGCCTGTTCTTGCGGCGTTATGCCGATACCTTCGGTACGCCGGAAAGGTCAATGTCCGGGTCAGGGTCTCGTTATGCAGTTGCAACCCCCTCGTAGAGAAGGTAATGGGTCTTGGGGCAGCCATATAACCCAAACTACCTGAAACTGATACCGCCGCCGAACCAGTAAAATCGAACCCGTGATTCGCCCGCACCTGTATTGCCGACTGAATGACCGGCTCCGCAAAGGCTTCATTCGGGGGAACTCTGGATGTTAAGTAAAGCCAGACCGCCCCCTGCTGCAATACAAAGTCGTCGTAATGCTGCCCTTTGGAGACTCTCCACGAGGCACTGCCGACGGAAGGTCTGCTATTGACGCCGGTAATCTCAAAATTGAGTTCGATGTTGCGGTAACAAGTGACGTTATACGCCGCACCGCCCGGTCTCGGCACTTCGTTATTGTCTGCGTCCCGCATGAACGGCGTAAAAACAAGCGTAACAGAGTACCCGTCCGACCAGTCATCCCCCCGAACCCGGTCTACCGCCGCGTCTCCGATATACCGCACTGTTACACGTTCATAAATAGTATCCGAGTGATCCCCTGCGGAAAACTCTGCGGGAACGTCGTGGGCGCCGACGACTTCCCTCGTAACCGTATGCTGGGCGCCTTGCCCTGTGATATTATATCCGTCGAAAATCCGCCGCTTCACATAAAGGGTTTCCGTGTAGTGTCTAGCGGGGTCTCTGTCCGGTCCCAGCAATAAATACCTGTTCCTACTGCTAGGCGAGAAGGTATAACGGTCGCTGACGTCGAAAACCTCTTCAACCGTAACGCCGACTGACACAATCACCCGCTTGATGCCGGACTGGACAATGAAACTATACGACTGCCTGCCTAATTTGTTGTAGGAGGGGGAGGTACAAAGGATTGTCCTTGTACTTCGCACCCCCTCCGAAACACTTATTGTGAGGTCGTCCGGCAGACCTACTATCCGCCAATACCTGTCCCGGACAATATCCAACTCCGCACACCGCTCACTTTCGGTCAGTTCAATGGTCAAAAGACTGTTAAGCTGGTTATCTGCCTCCGCAAGTTTGCCCCGGCTGCTGACAGTCAGCGGAACCGCGTAGTCCAACACGATCGGCGAAATATAAGGTTCTTCAGACGTGTCTGTGGAAAATAACATCGCTAAGTCATACAATCCGTAAGTTCGAAAACTATCGGCTTTGTGCACTCGGAGAATATCGTTCCCCCGACCCTCTGTAACCGCCTCACGGCTGCCAAGCGTACAGCGGAGTTTCCCTGTATCGTACTCATCAAGTGACCAGAGCCCGTTGCTCTCCACAGAGGCGTTGGAGACGTAATTGTTTTCTTCATTAAGTACAATCGGTTGCGGCAATACACGGAGTGTTGTCGCCCTGTCTTGAAACACAAGCACCTCTTTCCAGCCATGTGCGTCCTCTCTGACTGGATCTCTCCCGAGAAACAGAATAGGATACGTAACTTCCTTTCCTTCCGTAACAGAAATGAGTCTGCCGTCAATCGACCGCACTTCCACTCCTCCGCAGCCTACCGTCTCGTAGTCGAAAGAAAGAGAGTAGATTTCCAAGCCCGTAACAAACGTAGTCCAATTATTCCAAGTGCCACTCCATTGCAGATGGCTGACCTGAAAAAACAGATAAATTTCATTGGAAATTTCCGTCGCTGTAATAGGGAAATAAACATCAATATAGTTGTTCGCTGAAAATGCGAGGGGCTCACCGGTCATATCTTCCGTAATAACCTCGTGAAGAATACGCCCCCCTTCCGTTTCACCCGTTATGTTCGTGTCCGGGCTTCTGCCGCTGCCCCGGACATTGACAACAAAAACACACTGTAAATTCGTTCTGCGGGAGTTGACCGTGTCCATACTCTGCGGATGGTGTATACGTGCCTGCAGCCGAACCCCTCGCAGAATACTCCCCGGCGATACTGTAAGAGCTAACCGATACCACGTCGCTGTAGTCGTAGGAACAGCCCCCGTCGATAAAGACATATTCTTCGTCCCCTGCAACAGAATATCTTCTGTGCGAGATAAACTCTGATTCCCCGCTGTCCTGACGGCTATTTGTACTGTAATCATTCGATTTTCTCCAAAGTCTCTGCGTTAAAATCTGTCCGA
>Ga0099364_10006179_pt1 | contig 17525 bp, 19 predicted proteins | sample TergutTh196P3_FD_73070 | JGI IMG/M metagenome (GOLD analysis project Ga0099364, IMG submission 73070) | Microcerotermes parvus P3 segment gut microbial communities from Pointe-Noire, Republic of the Congo - Th196 P3 | ecosystem: Host-associated > Arthropoda: Insects > Digestive system > Gut ...
CCATTCAGACCGCCCTCGGCACCGGGCGGAATTTTTATGAATTCCGAATCGAGTCGATTTTGAACCGGCTTGAGATTCCTTACCAATCGTACCAAGCCCGACTTGACGCACAAACTGCCAAAAGAAAAGGAGTGACGAAGGCTTGCGTCCGCCGGGCGTGGGTTATCTCCAGAGAGCTTTGCCTGCCCGTTGAGAAAAAACTCTTCGAATTTCGTGTCCCGGTAAGCGAATCCAACGGCGACATTGATGTTTTGGAGAACGGAAACCTTCATGTGCGGCAAGATGTTCATGACCAGGAAGCCGGTGGTGGCGTGCAAGACGGTCGCGAGTTGGACTTCGATCCCGAACAGCGGCACGATTATATTGACCTTTTTGAGGGCGAGTGACAACAGGCCGGGGTGCGGGTGTTCCAGTGTTCACTTTGATATTGAGTCGTTCCTGTGAGTTGGTTCCCACTGCACCGTTTTTGTGGTTTTTGCAGGTTGTAGCAAAGTTTTATCCGATTCAATTGGTTCGCCCCGAATTGACTTTTTGGCTTCAGTAATCTACACTTTGAGTGATATTTCTTTGCGTAGAATCACACGGCAAATGGTAACAGAAGAAGTCTATACGGTTAATGAACTTGCCCAAATCATGGGTGTTTCACAGGAAACGGTTATTTCTTGGAGGCAAAACAAGCAAGTCCCCACGAGCGCGATGACTCCGGGAGGGACATTTATCAAGTCCGTCATTGATCCTTATATTGAAATTTACAAGCACATTCCCCCTGTTTTAGAACCGAGCCAAAACACACCACCGATGCCCGGCAAACAAGAAGACCAAGAAATGGATGCAAACAGAAAGCGTTATCCGGTCAAAGTCCGAAAGGAAGCGGTACGCTTGCTTGTCGAAGAGAAACTCTCAATGAAACAGGCGGCGGAACGGGTTGGTTGCTCCGTCAACAGCATACAGGCGTGGAAGAAAAAATACCAAAAATCGGGGAGATCAGCATCTCCGGCTTCAAAGAGAGCTGCGGAGTCGGTCGCGATCCGGCGGCAACCGAAAGAAAAAGAACCGCAAGTCACGTATGAAGAATTCGTGCGAAATTATTGGAACGGCGGAACAAAGGCCGTCGATGTGTTGCTCCTGCCGCCGGAGATCGGCCCGGAAGTCATTCGGTACGTCAATGAAGCTCTGCGGTACGCTTATGATCAGTTCCAAAGGTAATTCGCCTACAGACAGGTTTTTACGCGCATTACGAGCTACCCGACCGAGGACGAAATGGTCACGGTTTTCGGCGGTTGCTCTTCGACCGGGTTATCACCCTCCGCCGCCTCAAAAAACGTCGTTTGAGTCGAGGCAGGTGATTCTTTTGTGACGGCGGCCTTTGCCGGTGGCTTGGAAGGTGCGGAACACTTTGTTTTTTCCGATACGGTTTTCGAGGGGGCCGAAGGCGCGGAAGGGTTCGTATTCTTCTGCTTCGCTTTGAGGTCGTTGAAAACTTTGTTGATCGAAGTTCCCTTGGAGTTCCGGCGATCAGAGGGCGATCCGCAGAAAATTCCAGCGAGAGCGAACCGGCGGACGAATCTTCGAGGCATCAAGTTTTTCGATGCCGAGCCTGGTCGGTCACGTCGGGATAAAGCCGGTCAAACGGTCGTCTGTCCTGAACAAAATGCTTTTCCGTCAACACCTGCCTCAACAAAGCGAGTTCTTCGTTTGTTTTAGGATGCTCCCGCGTCCCGAGAACTTCACTCGTTGCGGCATCCTACTCTGGAACAAATGGTCGAAATGGCATTTTTCCCCCAGCAAGAATTGATAAAACTTCGTGTCATTCTATCAGAGCGGCGACTCTGTTTCCATTGAGGGCGGTTGTTTTTGAAGGGTGATCGAACGCAAAAAGGGGATCAAGCTCCACTACTCCTCCACAAGAGAAACGTCCATCGTCCAGCGATCCGGTCAATGCACATGGCGATACAAGCGGCCCAAACACTGTAAACAACCCATTCGCCAAATACTGTCTCTCCTGAAACATTCGGATGATCGGCTTCTCTTGTGAAAATTGATTTCAAATTTGACGGTATTCACACGCCCGGCTTGAAAAACCGAACTATGCTGTCATGGGGGAGGTTGGAATCTCTCCCTGTACCGAGACTGTTGGGAGACACCCTTCATGGAAGATTTGAAGATTGTCCACCGGTTCTTGACCGGTTTTTATAGATTTTCTTTTCCTTGTCCAAAACACCGTTTTGGAGAAAGGGTACGGGTACAATCCATGTGCAATGGTTATTACAGAAATTTCTGCGGAACGGATTCGGAGAACCGTAAAAACTGTGCGTCTCGCGGTCATCATGCGCGGTCACACACCTGTCTGAATGGTTCCTGCGGGAAAGAATACAAAACTTCCTGTGGAGCCCAACTGTTCTGTTCGTTTCGATGTCAAGAACGGACGGAACTCGGACGGCGAATGTTCCGGGAGATCGGTGCGGAACCTCTTTTGGAAGCCCGGAAGGAACGTCGTCGTCAAGCTGTTCGCCGAGCAGTGAGCAAATACAAGAAGACGGACCGGGGCAAGGAAGTCAACGCCGGCTGTAATCGCAATTGGCGGGAAAAGCAAAAAAAACCTGCTGAGCCCTGTTCTCTTCAATAGACGGCACTCTGAAAATTTTCCCCAGATCGCCCTCCCCCCAGTTGTCCTATTTTATCAGGCTGGCCAACGCCGCGCAGTGATCTTGTCTCGATAGAATTCGCTTTCCAAACGGACGGGGAAGTGGACGTTTTTTACGTTCACCGGCCCGGCGACCACTTCTTTTCAACGGTCATACACACGTTCCCGATCGGAGAAATGCCGGAGAGTTTCTCTTCCGAGTTCTTGAACGATCAAGCCATCGAAGGGACTTTTTTACCGGCAAAAGGGTCATCCGATTCTCTTTGTGCGCCCTACATCGGGAGGGCAATGGTTGGTCAGACCGATCTTTTGAGCGTCAATGGTCATACCTGTCGGGACGAACCAAAAATTTTTTCCAGGATTTTTTGCGACCGTCCCGGCTGTCCGAACCTTTTTGAGTTCAATGTTCATGTCCCGCAGAAAAGGTATTGCTGTCAAAGGTGTTACAACGCGGTCCGTCTTGCCAGAAAACGGTTGCTTCATTGGCACCGATTGACCGGTTGCCCGTTTGCCAAGGGGATTTATCGCCTCCTTGGTGAGACACGGGCTGGTCCGCGATAAGTGTCAAGCTGGCGAAAATCGAAACCTCGTGGTAATCTCCCTTGCGTTGTGAGCGGAGAGCGGTTCTCCGTTTGACTTGAAAGGTTATTTGGTTCCTTGATTCAGGGAGGTTATCGTTGACGGTTGTTATGGAAAGCAAGGCAGTGGGGAGACAGGGAGTGCAAACGCAAGTTCGATTGGACAGGGAACTCGATGCGATCCGGGTATTTCACGAGGGGCCGCTCCAGCGATGCTCTCAATGCGGTCGGCTGGTTTTCCACCCCTGCCATGCCTGTGAGACCGTGCGCAAAGTGCGTGTTCACGACCCGCTTGACACCGTTCCGTCGGACTGGGATGAATTGCGTATCGAACTCCGGGACCAGGAACGACAACGTTACGAACATTTTCACATGCAAAAAGTGATGGACGGAACCGCTAAAAATGACACGGCGGAAACGATCACACTCCCTTAACTCCAACGACGATGCGAATTTTACTGACCGGTAAAAACGGACAACTCGGCTGGGAACTGCACCGGCAACTGGAACAGGCGCATGACGTCCTTGCTCTCGGTCGCGACGACGTTGATTTTCGGGACTCCCGGTTTTTGTTCCGGCGGCTCCGGGAATTGCCGACACTTGACCTGATCGTCAATGCGGCGGCTTATACCGACGTGGACAAAGCGGAACAGGAAGCGTCGCACCCCCAGTGCTTGCAGCCCCAGCACTTGCACTCCCAGTGCTTTGTTGCGGAGACGGTCAATTCGGAAGCGGCGGCACTATTGGCGGCGGAAGCGGATATTCGCGGTATCCCGCTGGTCCATTTTTCGACCGACTACGTGTTCGACGGGCAACGGCGGGGCAAGCCTTACAAAGAAAACGATCCACCGAACCCGGTTTGTTACTACGGTTGGACGAAACGGGAAGGCGAGGTCCGGGTCCGGAACATTTTGGAGAAACACTGGATTTTCCGGCTTTCCGGGCTGTACGGTCTCCGTCGCCGGAACTTTTTCATGACGATGCTGGCGTGCCGTCAAAAAGGGATCACACCTCGCGTCGTGAACGACCAGATCGTTTCGCCGAACTGGGTGCCGTGGGTGGCCGAAGCGGTCGCCGCCGTCATCCGGCGGTTGTCCCTGGGCGAACATTGCCCCTGGGGCACTTACCATCTCAGCGGAACCGGGCAGACGACCTGGTACGAATTCGCCCGATTGATTTTTGAAAAGCTCAACGAATTTCACGGGACCAAGCACCGGGATCGCAACGTGCCGCTCCCCGTACCGGTCACCACGAAGGAGTACGGTGCGATCGCGCGACGACCGAAATACTCCGTGCTCGATCCAAGTTTGTTTAACACCATTTTTCAATACACTCTCCCGGACTGGCGAGAACAATTCCTGCACTTTCTCGGAGGCTTACAAGTGTCACAACCCCAACTTCCCTCCCCAAAAACATGATCACAGAACATCAACAGTGCCCACACTCCCAGTACTTGGAACAATGTGTTTCCCGCAACGATTTCGGCAACTTGCTCAACGCGCTCGGCCTGACCGGCGAAGGGGTTGAAATCGGAGTTTATGAAGGGGACTATTCCGAAACCTTGCTTTCGACCTGGACCGGTTCCCAACTTCACCTCGTCGATCCGTGGCGGGAACTTGACGATTACCGGGACGGCATGAATGCACCGACGCCCGTGTGCGAAGCGCGTTTTCACAAGACAATCTCACGGCTGGAGCCATTCCGTGGCCGATTCCAGATTCACCGTCAAACTTCCGCCGAGGCGGCGGACGCCTTCGGACCGGGCACACTCGATTTCGTCTACATCGACGGGAACCATGATTATCAACATGCCTCGGAAGATATCCGCCTTTGGTCTCCGAAACTTCGCAAAGGGGGGCTTTTGGCCGGACACGATTACTGCGACGAAGTGAACCATTATTACGACTGCGGCGTCCAAAGTGCCGTCACGGAATTTTTGAAAGACAAGGATTGCATTTTGTATTTGACGAAAGAATGGCCTGTTTCCTGGTTCTTTCTCGTGTAATTTTCCTTTTTGACGTTACCCATCACCCCACACCGTGCCCCAAGGAGAGACCATCATGTTTAATTTTTTGAAACTCGCGGCCCAGATCGCATTGACACATTACCACCTGACCGACAAGGAATCGTACCGAAAATTCCTGCTTGATCTGCTTTCGTCTGTGCCGCCGCTGGCCCAAAAGTTCGGTGTCCAGCTCGACGACAGCCTGCTGCGGCACCTGGCGTTCCTTTTGAACAGCGACGCGCTGTTCGGCTACATTTATACGCTGATCCGCAACCAACTTCGGACCGAAGAAATTCTCTTCGAGTCGGCAAACGAAGAGACCATTCGGGAACTGTGCGAAAGCACGGCTCAGGCTGACACCGAACACCCGAAAGCATTGGGAACGCAAGCACTGGGAGTGCAAGCATTGGGAGTGCAACCGCTGGAAGTGCAAGCACTGGGAGTGCAAGCAATCAACCCGGTCGTGATCGTGTCACTGGTCTCGCAGATCCTTTCGATCATTAACGCACTGAAGAAGTAGTCGGACAGACGGCAGACAGACGGCAGACAGCAGACGGCGGATGGCAGACAACTCATTTCTCATTTTTTTCACGTTCCCATGAAACTTCAATCCATGATTCTGTTTTTTCTACTGTTCGGTGCCAACAGTGCCGCTCAGGAGTTGATCGGCCCGGCCCGGACGGTGCCGGGGATACTTGCAACGTTCGAGATTGTCCCCGCTCAGGAGGCGTCATGGCATGTCGTGACGCCGGGAACAGCGACCAACCCTTACCAAATTGACAGCGGCCTGTCGAAACTCTATTTCGCGAGTTCGGAACAAGGCCAATATACGGTCATTGCCGGGATCGTCGAGGAAGGGCGACCGAAATTTCTCGTCAAAACTTTTACCAACGGCGACGAGGGGGTTCAACCGACACCGCTCCCTCCAGTTCCCACATCCACGCTGGGGGCGTGGATTAGAACACAAACACCGCTCCTTGTCAAGAGCGGGGATTGGATTGCGGAGTCCCGGCTTGTCGCCGATTGCTTTGAGCAGATTGCCCGGCGAATCGACGAGAAAAACATCCAAACGCCTCAAAACACGCAGGCCCAGCTTCAAATCGCTCTGGTGGCGGCACTCGCTCTGGCGTCGCCGACGGCGGTGACCGATTGGATGCCGTTCCTGACGGAACTGAGCCGTCAACTGGAAAACGAGCTCGGCGACAAGGTTACCGATCTTGAGGAACTGAAAAAAACGTTCCAAACCGTCGCCGACGCCATGAAATTGCTGGAAACCCCGGCTCCGTTGGGAACGGCCCCGTTGGGAACGAGCGGCGTCACAAACATCAAAACACCACCGGCACGATTCACAGGCAGATTGCGGGAAATCCTGTTGCCCTGTGCCCTATGCCCTTAAAAAACGAAAGGATTTTCAATGAACATTCACAAGGAACAATACCCGCTGGAAGGGTGGATTCCTGAAGGCGATCCCGATTCCGGTTTTGCGGCGTGGAACGACCTTCAAACGCTCTCCTACAACGAACACACGGAACGAGAAGCGAGGCTGGAACCGCTCGTAGTGCCGTGGAGCCAGCTCTCGGCCAGAGTCGCTGAGCAGAAAGCGGTCCGCGACTCCTTGCGGGACCAGGGCTTCTGCTTCTGGCCCTGGGTGATTGCCGACGACTTCAAGGTCGGCTGGGACGATTTTTCGCAAGGCTCGCGCGGCTCGTGTGCCGGATGTGCGACGAACCATGCGGTCAATGCGAAATTATTGTTACATCTGGCGGACGGCTACCGGCTCAAGTACAAGCGGTTCAATCCGTACCTGACCTGGGAACTCGGCAAGAAAGACGCCGGAATACGCGGCGAAGGGGCGTCACTCTCCTCGATGCTCACCTGTGCGAACAAGCGGGGCATGTTCGATGTCGAAAAAGTCGGTTCCTACGAACAATCGCTCCGTAACCCGCCCCGATTGACCGCTGAACTGCTCGCCGATGCGGAACAGTGTCAGATTGGCGCATGTTACCTCGGTCATTTCCGGGGCCGCGAGCTGGCCCGGGCCGTGTTCGATTGCGTGGCCGCAGGGTTCCCGGTCAATTTCGGGAACAGCGTCGCGGTGTCAAACCGGATACGGTATGTCGGTCCGATCAAAACGGCGGTCAATCAGGGCGGTTGGATGCACGCGACGGCCCGGATCGCGTACCGAAAAGAGGCGGACGGCACCGAATACATCGCCCATCAGGGTTCCTGGGGAAAATACTGGGAGGTCGGCAAACACGAAGGAGAACCGGCTTCGGTGATTTGGGAAAGTTTTGACACCTTCACGGAACAGTGCAGCGGTCGGTACGCCGACGCCTTTGCGGTCTGTCTGGTCGAAGGGGAGTTTTTGGAGATGGACGGGTTCGATCTGGCTCCGATCAAGATGACACGAATGTAAGGAGCTTTCGCCATGTATGACACAATGAAATGCGGTTTTTTATCCGGCTCAATTACGCTCTTTGCAAACGTCCCGGAACTGTTTGAGTGGCCGCTCGAAAAGATCGGGTTCGGCGCACTGTTGTTTTTCATTATCTGGACCTATATGCGGCAGATCTTGCCGAAAACGCAGGAAGAGATGCAGAAACTCCGGGACGACAACCGCAAGCTGCTGGACGAAATCTCGAAATTGAACCAATTGCGGGCACAGGATCAAAAACTGCTTGCCGTTTCCCTGAACGAACCAAAACCCTTCGCCGAAACACCGGTCGGCCAAAGCGGCACCGTCCGTCGCGGCGACACCGGCGTCCACCGACCGAAGCCTGACAAAAAACAACACCACGACAAACCATGAGCGACTCACGAAAACCACCAGGCTATCTCGACAGGGCCTACCGTTACACGCGAGCGTTGTCCCGCTGGATCAAGGCGGGACGGCCTGTCCGGAGCGAGCCGGACATCCGGCGGATTTTTGAAACGTTTTGCGAGCCGTGCGAGGCACGTGACCCGGAACGTTCATTCTGCCTCCACTGCGGCTGCCGGGTGAACCTTTCCCTGTCGGCGATGACGAACAAGATTGCGATGGCAACGGAAGAATGCCCGATCGGTTTATGGGCGGAAACGAATGAAGGGGGAAACACCAATGAATAAACTACTGATCACCGGCGGTGCCGGGTTTATCGGACGAAATCTCGTCGAGAGGCTTTTACGGGACGGAAATTGGATTTTCATCATCGACCATGCGAAAGAAGCGTGGAGTTTTCGGAATCTTCAGGAGCTTCGCACAATGCCGAAAATTCAGGTCTGTCAGGCCGATATTCGTCATCGTGAGACGGTTTCCAAAATCCTGAACGAGTTCGGGCCGGACGGTGTCATTCACCTGGCGGCGGAAAGCCATGTCGACAAGAGTATCGCCGATCCGGAACTGTTCCTGGAATCGAACGTGCGCGGCACCTGGTCGCTGTTGGAATCCGTTTATAAATACTGGAACGAAATCAATCGTCCGGATTCGTTTCGGTTCCATTATTGTTCGACCGACGAGGTGTATGGTTCCCTCGACGACGGTTCCTTTTTGGAAACGATGCCGCTCCATCCGAACAACCCGTATTCGGCGACAAAAGCGGCGGGCGAACACCTGACCACCGCGTGGCTGAAAACACATGGTTTACCCGTGCTGATCACGCGCTGTTCCAACAATTACGGGCCGTATCAGGGACCGGACAAGTTTGTGCCGCTCACGATCGGACGTTGTTTACGGCGGGAACCGGTCCTGATTCACGGGACCGGCCAGAATATTCGGGACTGGATTCATGTCACGGACCATGTTCGCGGTCTCGTTGAAGTTTTTCATCATGGGGCAATTGGTGAAACCTACAACATTGGAGGTGGACCGGATTCGGAACGGACCAATCAGGAGCTCGCACAAACAATCTGCGACCTTTACGATGAGCTGACCCATCGATCCCCCGGAACATCACGTCAACTCCTCACGTTCGTGACCGACCGGCCCGGCAACGATTTGCGGTACTCCATGAATACTGACAAATTGCAACGGATTTCAACCTGGAAACCGGAAATCGCACTGGAAACCGGCTTGCGGGAGACCATTCAATGGTACGTTAACCAAATAAAAAAATGAAAAAGGTGACAGATTAACTCCCAACAGCGGACTAAAACCATGAGCATAAATCATCAAATCATTGAAGGGGTCGTCGTGACACCCTTGGAATTCCACCGGGACTGGCGCGGGTGGCTGACGGAACTGTTTCGCAGCGACGAGCTGACGGAGTTTCTGGTCCCAGTGATGGCTTACGTGAGTGAAACGCGTCCGGGCGTCTCGCGCGGGCCGCATGAGCATCAGGAGCAGACGGATCTGTTCTGTTTTTTCGGACCGGGCGACATGACTTTGTATTTATGGGACACGCGGGAATCAAGCCCGACCCGGGGTGCCAAACTCCAAATGCTTGTCGGCGAATCGAATCCTTGCCGGGTCATCGTGCCGCCCGGCGTCGTGCATGGGTACAAAAACATTTCAGACAAAAACGCCTTGGTCTTCAATGCGCCGAACCGCTTGTTCGCCGGAGTGAACCGGGAATCGCCTGTCGACGAAATCCGGCATGAAGATGACGAACATTCGCCCTTTCAAATCCAAACACGGGAGGTGGCAACATGAAGGAAACCATCCTTTTAACCGGAGCGATTCGCCCTTCCTGGCCCGTTCAAAGAAACGATTCGGTGGTCCGTTTGATGGATTATCTTTGCGCCATTCGCCGTTGGTTGAATGTGTCGACTGTGGAACAAGTGATTTATTGTGACGCCAGCGGATGTACCATTCCTGAAAAAGTATTCAATTCGGAAAAATTTGAATCATTGAGTTTTGATGCCGCGACCAGCGCACGGCAATTCGAGGCGGGACGAGCGGAAGCGGAGACGCTGGCCTTTGTCCTCGAAAAGAGCCGGTTTCGATTCGATGCTTTTTTCAAATGCACAGGAAGGTTGTTCGTAAACAATTTCGTACAAATTCAACAGGAAATAACAAGGATGCCGGAAAATCCGTTGTTTTTACGCCCGTGGTATCTCGCCGGATGGGCGGACACCAGGTTTTTCAGGATCACGACGGATCAATTTCAACAATGGATCGTTCCACGTCTCGGAGAACTGACAGGCCGTGCCCATAACGGCCATGTCATTGAGTCGTTGTTCTTTGAATACCTGGACCGGGCTTCGCCGTTTTCGGAGCCGATCCTCGCAGGACACAGCGGCCATACGAATCAACCGTATCACACGGAGTACGGCCCACAGGAAAAAAAACAAGCCATCGGGATCATGGAACATTTTGGCCTCGAAATTTTTGGAATCCATTGACCGTCCTAACAACCACTTTTCAAGGAATAGACAATGCATTACCTGTCCATCGCCGCAATTTTCAAGCAGGAAAATCCCTGGCTCGTCGAGTGGCTCGACTACCACCATGCTCGCGGGGTCGAACACTTTTACCTTTACAACAATGATGACGACACGACGGAATCCGACCGGATTTTGAAACCGTATGTGGAACGGGGACTCGTGGAGAATATCCACACGCCGGGCCGGGCTCTGCAACTACCGAGTATGGCGGATGCCGTCACCCGATTTCGGAATGACACCTATTGGCTGGCGTTGATCGATTTGGATGAATTCCTGTTGCCGCGCCGGCATGACGATCTGCGGGAAGTTTTGCAGAACTACGAACTTTTGAGCGGTCTTGCGGTTCACTGGAATATTTTCGGGGCCAACGGATATGTCAAACGTCCGCCGAATCAGATGGATTGCCTGTTACGACGCGCCGGGGATTCCCACCCGCAAAACGCGCATGTCAAGGTGATCGTCCAGCCAAAATATGTGATACCGGAATCCTTTGAAACCCCGCATCATTGCCGTTATGAATCCGGCCATGCGGTCGATGAAAACTACCGAATCATCGATTCGCCGTTCGGAGACCATACCGGTGACATCATACGCATCAATCATTATGTCGTGCGTTCCCGGCAGGAGACGGAGGAAGTAAAAATTCCGAGACGACGGGCCGACTGCCATTTGGAAAAAGACCCGGACCTTTTCGCTAAATTCGACTGCAACGACATCTATGACGAGGAAATCTCGAAAAGATTCGGGGCACGGAAAGAACGGTAGTGGAGGATGACATGGCAAAAGATGACACCAGAAAGGGAAGCATGTCCATTGTTCTGACAGGTTCGGTGGTTCAGTGCTACCGAAATCTGGAGAGAACCGGATTGCAAGACCCCGGGGAACGGCTCACGGATTACCTGTGCGCGATTTCACGCTGGCTTAAGCAACCGGAAATCGACCATGTTCTCTATTGCGACGCCGGTCCATTCCTGATCCCGGAGGAAATTTTTGACAACAAAAAATTGGAGTCCATGAGAATCGACCTGCGATCCGTCGCCTACCAACTCGGAAAAGGACCAGCGGAATCGAAAACGCTGGAACATGTCATGAACTCCAGTACACGCCTTAGGGAGAATTTTTTCAAATGCACCGGAAGGTTGTTTGTGAAGAATTTTACGGAAATCGTTCGGAAAATCAATTTCGATGCAAAATTGATGGCAATATCAATGAATCAAGATTATCGCTGGGCCGACACACGATTTTTCTGGCTTGACCGAGCGCATTACCGCAACGTGATTCATCCGAATGCCGATCTGTGTGACGACTATCAAAAATGCCATATCGAACGGCTCTACCATTATTTTCTCTGGCAGTATCAAGATTTGCCGCCGCCAGTTGTCGTCGGGCGTTTTGGGCATACGGGCGAGCTTTACGATGAAGATTATTCGCCGGAAGAAAAGGAAAATGCACGCAATCTCATCAATCGACACGGTTTGTTACGGGGAAAATACCATGCTCTATGAAATTTTTGAAAGAGTTTACGTGATCAATCTTGCGCGGCGGACGGACCGTTGGGAACGTTTTACTGAACGGCTTCCAAGCGATTGGCCGTTCAAGCCGCCGGTCCGCTATGACGCCGTAGACGGTATGCTCACGTCATCACCTGACTGGTGGCAAGGCGGAAGCGGAGCCTGGGGGTGCTACAAGACTCACCTGCGTCTCCTGGAAGATTGCCTGAATCAAAATATCCCGTCCGTATTGATCCTGGAAGATGACGCCGTGTGCGTCGAGGGCTTCCGTGAAAAAGCAGAACAATTTTTTCAGCATCTGCCCGGCGACTGGGAAATGATTTATCTCGGCGGGCAACATCTCCAGGAAGACCTTCAACTTCCGCGCAAAGTTAACGACTGGGTTTACCAGCCGTTCAACGTCAACCGATTGCACTGTTACGCCTTCCGGGGACGAATGATGATGACGCGGGCGTACCTTCACCTGAATGACTTTCAAAATTGGGGCGTGTTTCACCACGTGGACCATCATCTCGGCGAACTGCAAAAGACGTTGGAACACGGCCTGTATGTCCCTCGGGAATGGCTCGTCGCCCAGGCGGAAGGCCAAAGCGATATCAACGGCCAAACCCTGGAATTTCGGCTCTTTCCCGGAGCTGAAGAGACGATCGAACAATTCAAATAAACGTATTCGACACAGTTTCCGGCATCTGTGGAGATGCCGGAGGAAATTTTTTTCAACTCTCTATTGACAAAAGGAGAAAAATCATGTTACAATCGCAACTGAAGGAAAAAACACGGCAAGAGGTCATATTTGGCAGCAGTAGCGGGCCAATCCATCATGAGGGTGACAACAAGATTCATGTTTCATTTATTGGAAGCCAGGCAGACGTGACAAAACCCAAACCGCCGAACAAACAGCAACAACGGATCTACGAAACGGGTACCTTTGCGCCGTTTTCGGTGGCCTTTGAAGGGCCTTGTTGGAATGGCAACTCCTACATGACAGTGTATGGTTCAGGCACCGTTTATACCACCGCACCACTTGTGTCGGTAAGGCATCGGGTCACCGGTTTGCCGGGGACTCCGTCCACTCATACCGTGACGTTGCCAGGCACTGCGACAACATTGTATTCCGTTGATCCAAATTATTGGTATAAGATTAACTCCAGCGCAGGTTACTACTGCCAACTGGGGGGCGGGCTGACCGGAAATGTGATGGTGAGTGTCCTTGCCAATCCGGTATGTAGTACCCCCAATGTGACCCACACTCCCTACAATGCCGGTTCGCGGGAATACGGTGGTGGTGATACTGCCACCAGCTATAAGATCACGATTGATGCGAAAGAGAAGCCGTGGGGCGGTAACTGGGGTGATGTGGAGGACAAGGGAACGCATACTTTGAATGTCGGCAATATGCCGTTAACGCATCCGTGGTATCACCTGTGGAAGGAGAATGAGAGCGCGGTCCGGGTACGGATGACGCCGGTGGACCTGGAATTGAGTGTGACAGGTGTCACGTATCCCGTCGCAACCGGTCCTTTTTCCGCCGGGGAAGGCCCGACGACACCCCTGTACGCCGGTTCGATCTCGCTGCACTCGGCGTTGGACTGGAAAAAAGTCACCGCTCCGGTCGGAACTTATCTCGACCTCCATCCCACCGTCACCATCACAGGCTATAACAATGAAACCGTGCAACTGACCACAAACGTAAACCCGGCTGCCGATATTGTCCACAATGAAATCAATAAACCGATTTGGGTGGAAAATGCCACTCCAAATACAGCCCAAGTTTCTGGAAATGACGTACATTTGGCGGAAGTTGACCAAAACAATAATCCTGAAAATGGTGGTGGCTATTGTATTTTCCGCGAGAAAAATGATCCCCGGTCTGGGCAACCGCTCTTTGATCGTATTCGCTTGGATATACCACTTGCTCTACCTATCCCGCAAGGAATGTGGGCTACGGTTTTTGTAAAGGCTTTCGATCCGACAAACCCAATACTAAAAGGTCTAACGTTACCTGAGCTACCCTATGACCCAAATAATCCAAAGGCAAAAACGTGGGGAACCCCTGACGATAACTATGGAGGCCCCCTGACATTTAGTGAAACAATGTGGACTTACCAAAGTGGCGAACAAACACACAGTAATTATTGTACCGTTTCTTCTTGTCATCCAGGTGATAACTACATTGTTGCCGTTCACCCGAATCAAGGTGTCGTTAACAAGTACAGATTTTATAATGACGGTGATGGGAACTCTTTTGCTGATAAAGGCTCTACCCTTATGCGTCCATGGACCACGCACTCATTTGTTGCGTTGGGAGATGCACTTCAATCCCCGTTATTGACAGTTTGGCGAACGTTATGGTTTGAATTGGATCGCATGAAAGAACCAAAACGATGGGATCAAACCGGCCCTCTCCTCGATGATGAATTTAATCCCAATAATGAATACATACCGGGCGCTTCGGGACCTCGTGGTGACATTAATTTAAACCTATGGATGGAAGGAACTGCGGATACACGACCGGGGACACCGCCACCACCGAATGGACCTATCGTTGAACCAGCACTTTTTGATGTCAAATTCCAACCACCGTTGCCTGTTTTAACGTTAGCTTTTGATCATTTTGCCAAAGCATGTGTTCGTGTCCAAGCGGCTTCTTCCGATCAGATTAAACTATGGTCGGGAAACAGTACTTTGGAGGATCCTGAGTTCGTAAAATACTGGGATCACTATTCCTCACCTGCTACAGGGCGAGATGTTGGACCGACCTACAACACGGAGCAATTTTGGCTACTTCATGCTTTAGGAGGCTATAACTCTTCTTATAATTGGAGTTTTGACCATCATATTGATCGCTATACTTTGGGATATGCATTTGGTGCCAATAGTGCATGCCCCGGTACTATCCTACTCTATATGGAGGAAATACGGGACTATATTGCGACAATACATAAGTATGTCCCTTCACTGCCTGCAACGGTTGTTGACATACCAGAGGCCAGAGGACGACTTATGTACCATGAAATACTTCATTATTTCGTAGGAGGGCATGGTGATCCCTTGGATGCCGATGATACAGGTATCATGAATACCAATCGTAATACTATTGATTATTACTTGTTTATTACTGCCAATATTGATTTAACACCACTTCAAATAGCCATGATACAGGTAAAATCAAAACCACAATAAAGCCTGGTATCTACTGAAAATTAATGAAACTTCCATCCCATCAAAATTTAAGAGCGAAATGCGTGTGATGCCAGAAGATTTCAATAGTGATTGGTATAACGTCGACCAATATAAAAATTAATTTTGGGAATGGCGGGAATATGGAGAATTGTGTGTTCCATATTTCCCGTTATAGTTTTTCAAAGTACTTTTTGTTTTTTGAAAGGAGAATTATGAGAACTTTCGTGTCATTTGCTGGTGCTATGATTCTTTTAATCGGCTGTCAAGAACGAGAAAAAAAACTTCCAGTATCACCCATTCGCGGAAGCGAAAGTTCTATTCAAATTCAAGACGAAGCCATTCCGATTTTCGTTCAGGAGGAAGTCCCGAAACGAATGGAAGAAAAATGGCATACTGTAACCAATACCGTCAGGTTTCCTGAAGGTGCTGGCTCTGAAATGCTGTGTCCATTTACTATTGATGTTTATCCGGTGACTTTTCGCGCGGGCGACCTCGTCTATATACGGATGAATTTCATCAATACCAAAGACCATGCCGTTTTTGCTCCTGCAACACGAGTAACGGGAGATTTGAAATCTGGAATCTTGACCTATTACTTTAGTGACAACATGATTCCTGGGAGAGGGAATGAGTATGTCTGGAAAACATACAATGGAATGGGCGATTTGTTGGGATCGGCGTCTTGGGAAAAAATTTCCCCCAACGAAAAAGGCTTGACACAGCATGAAATTCTTCACTATCAGCATACGGCAAGCCTCAAATGTTGGGACATGATCAAAATGGGAGAGAAGGAACCAAGATGGGGAGTAAAAATGGATGGAGTGGCCCCATATGCACAAGTAATGGAAGGAAGATTGAAAATCGTACTTGATCCAAAACTGCCTGCTCAAATACGAATGCCTTCTATCTTAACGCAACTGCATGTGATCGCTCCCCATATTTTATGCATCGTACCACGCCCTCCAGAAGAAATGGAATTGATTGAAACCTTCATGGAAAATAAAGCAAGAAGAGATTTACTAGGACTTAATAGTGGCCGGCAATTTGGTGCCACAAAAGAGGAAATGCAGGATTTTCGTGATAAAATATCTCCGGGAACACTTAAAAACTACATTCAATTTCATATATTTCTTAATGAATTCATGCAAGGTATCGATGAAAAATATATTTCTGAATATATAAAAGTCCTTGATGAAATGGAACAATGGCTCGGCACACTTCACGAGTTAGAGCGTGAGTGTCTTCAGATTTATGCACGATGGCTTCTCACTCCTATAATACCGAGAGAACTTAACTCTCTCCATGATAAATGTGATTCTGTTTTTGGAAAAGTACCTCCGATTCCAGGAGTGATGGGATATATACCATAACTAGTGGTTTGTCCATTCTAAAAATTGAAGTTGACTAAAATCATAATAAACCTTACACTGTGTTGGTTCATTCACACCAATTCAGGGGGGATTTATATGAATACGGAAAAATATATCGTTCGGTTGTCTGAGGCGGAACGGCGGGAAGAGGAGCAAATCGCCAAATAGATTGTCAATAATTTCGGCATATTACTCTTCCGTAATGGGCAGAGTTATGGTACGTTGTCCATTTTGGGAATGCGAGGTCGTGGGCTTGTCGGCCATGATTCACCTCTTTGTGGGGCGAGTTTGTGTGTCGGGAAGCAAGCGTTTCATGGCTTTTTTTTCGTGTTCATGTCATTAGCAATTTCCGTAACTTACCCACTTTCATGTCCCCCAAAGTGCGAAACGGTCGGACATTTTTCATTTTGTTATGCGTTTTCGATTAGATGGTCAAATTGCCGTGATTACCGGAGCGTCGGGTGGGATTGGTCGAGTGGCGGCTCTCGCTTTGGCCGAGAGCGGGGCGGAGGTTCTCCTCCACGCAAACCGTCGCCCGGAAGCCGCGATTTCCGCCGTCCGTTTGATCCAAAAAGGAGGCGGCAATGCGTCGTTTCTTACCGCAGACCTGTCGTTGCCGGAAAAGCAGGACGCGTTCGTGCAGGGTGTCTTGTCCATGTATCCCCGCGTCGATCACTGGATCAACGCAGCCGGAGTCGATTTGATGAGCGAAGCGAACCGTGGTTTGCCGTTCGAGGAAAAACTCGCATTGCTCTGGTCGGTCGATCTTGTCGCGGCAGTTCGTATGTCCAGGCAGATTGGCCAAAAAATGAAGCAGGAGGGGAAAGGTTCCATTCTTTTTTTCGGCTGGGACGGCGTTGACCGGGGAATGTC
>Ga0099364_10006180_pt1 | contig 17523 bp, 12 predicted proteins | sample TergutTh196P3_FD_73070 | JGI IMG/M metagenome (GOLD analysis project Ga0099364, IMG submission 73070) | Microcerotermes parvus P3 segment gut microbial communities from Pointe-Noire, Republic of the Congo - Th196 P3 | ecosystem: Host-associated > Arthropoda: Insects > Digestive system > Gut ...
CCGAGTTTGGCAAGTATTTGATTCCGAGTTTGGCTATGTTTTACCTCCGATGTTTTCTTTTGCATCAACAAGACGCGGGGACGGTTCTCTTGTCGCATTCGCTGGGCAAGGCAAGACGCGGGGACGGTTTCTTGTCTCACGACTAGAGCGAGACGACAAGACGCGGGGACGGTTCTCTTGTCTCGCAACTAGAGCGAGACGACAGAACCGTCCCCGCGTCTCAGAACCGCCCTCGCGTTTTAGTCCCTGCGTCTTACCCGCGTCTCAGTCCTTGCGTCTTGCGTTGCTGTATAACCTGTGGTACAGTCCGTTTGCTTCGCTAAGCAGTTCTTGATGTGTGCCAACCGATTTTATCCGGCCTTTGTCCATTACGACGATTTTATCTGCGGATACGACATTTTCCAAGTTGTGCGTCGTCATTAAAATCGTATGGTCGGATCGCAGGGAGTTTATCGTATCCATTATGAACCTCTCGGACTCCTTGTCAAGCGATGATGTGGCTTCGTCAAACACCAGAACCGGGGCTTTCCTGTACAATGCGCGGGCTATGGCTATCCTTTGCTTCTGCCCTCCGGAAAGGCTCGCTCCCTTTTCCCCGCACGATGTTGCGTAGCCCTCGGACAGCTCTGATATGAAATCATGCGCGAAGGCCCGCTTGGCGGCTTCCTGGATTCGTTCGTTGCCTTTCTTACCTTGGCAACCCATCGCGATGTTTTCGGCAATGCTCATGTCAAACAATTTGCATGATTGATCCACGTACGCAAAATAACTGCGCCATTCGTTAATATTCACAGAAGCAAACGGCATCCCGCCTATTTCCATATCCAGACCATCCCGCTCATACATGCCAATCAACAGGCGGAGCAAAGTTGACTTACCGCTGCCCGATTCCCCGACAAAGGCTATCATTTCGTTCTCTCCAATTGAAAGGTCTATGTCTATCAGGGCATTTTCGCCGGCATCTTTGTAGGAAAAACTCAGCTTGCTCAGGCTGATGTCATACGCACCGCCCCAACTTGACGTTATAGCAGATTGGAGTTCGTCGGCTTTCGGCGCATTGGATGCATGTGCGGATTGCAGCGCTTGCTGCTCTTTTGACATACCCAACAGTTCCTTAGATGCTTGCGGCACTGAGTCGATAATGTCAAAAACACGTTTTGCGGCAACTATGGGCGGCTGCAAACCCGCAAAAGTCGTGCCTATTTGTGACATCGCTCCGCTGATCGCTTCGGCAAGCGGAAGCACCATCATAATCACCGCAAAGTCTATCTCGCCCAATACAACCAACCAACCACCCAAGGCGAATGTCACAACCAACGTAAGCCAGCCCTGCACGGTGGTGAACAAATCCTGCCACATGCCAATGAATGCTTGTTTAAAAGCAAGTTTTTTCAGCTTGCCGTTTTCTAGGTCGAATTGGATTAGTGAGCGGTCCTGCCTGTTGTACGCCCTGATGGTAAGCGCGCCTGCGAAGATGTTGGATAGGGACTTGACGGAATCAGCGTTGGCATCCAGTTGCTCCTTGCCGAGTCGGGCTAACGGCTTGGCAAACCGCGATTGTACGAAAAACGCTCCAAGCCCGACAACTAACGCACCAATCCCCATCCGCCAGTCAAGGACAAATACAGCCACAACAGAAAAGGACACAGCTATCACATTTTGCAAAAACGGAGTAAAGGCGTTGCTGAAAATATCAGATGCTGTATTTATGTCCGTGTTTATTGCGGCAAGACTCTCGCCGGAATGTTTCTGGCTTTCGATGCTTGATTTTGTAAAAGCCCGGAAAAGGTCAATGCTCATATCCCGTACTGCATAGGATATTTTCACAATATATATATATGCCCCGCTTCCAACAAGAATAGCAAAGCCCAACAGCATCCCCACCATCAGCCATATGGAATCAAGCACCCCAGCAAAATGCGAAGCCATAATAGCCGTCGTAACACCGCCGAAAAACACACTGCTTATTAACGGGAATGCAAAGGACTGAACGCAATAGAAAAATGTCCCTATCGCATAAGCGAATTTATAAGGCTTCATGTAGCGGAATGTACGACGGAAATATTGTAGATTAGTCATGCGGACACCTCTTTCTGCCGCGATTCAAATAGATTAGAGTAAACTGCGCTGTCTTTAATAAGTTCCTCATGCGTTCCTATTGCTGAAACTTTCCCATTGTCCATCACCACGATAGCATCGCAGAAGTCTATGGCTTTTGGCCTGTGTGCAACCATCACTACTGTTTTGTCCTTAGCCAGCGCATTGAAGCTCTGCAAAACAGCCGCTTCGGTTGCTGGGTCTAGCGCGGATGTGGCTTCATCGAACAAAATGATTGGCGCATTGCGGTAAAATGCCCGTGCAAGCGCGATACGCTGCTTCTGACCGCCGGAAACATTTTCCGCAGATTCTTTCAGCGTTGCGTTAAATCCGCCGGGCAACGACTCTATGAATTCCAGTATTCCCGCGTCACGGCAGGCTTTAACTAACCTCGGTTTATCAGATATGCTCGATTCCCCCGTGATGTTCCCCACGAACGATTCAGGGAACAGGAAACTGTCTTGCGGTACATAAGAGTAGACATCGCGCAAGGATTGTAAGGAGATATCCGCACCGTCCGCTCCCATGATGGATATTTTGCCTTCCAGAGGTTTATACAGACCCAGGAGGATTTTCAACACAGTGCTTTTCCCGCTCCCGCTTCCTCCAACGAACGCCACCCGCGCCCCCCGCTTGATTTCAAAGGACACATCATCCAAAGCAAGTGGAGTGTTTTCGTCTGTATTATATGCGAACTTTACGTTTGCGGCAGAAATGGCGATGTCGCCTGTTTCCGATATGGCGCAGCCTTCATTCAAATCCTCAAGCTCGCCTGCTGTGTGTTCGCCCAAACGATTCGCACCCGCCGCCGCTGTCTGCACTTGGTCTTGCCGCTGTGATAGCATTGTTAGCCAATTGCCCGCTTCCGACGCTAACGATATGAAGGCAATCCATTCTGCAATATTCATGTTTCCGCTAATGACTTGACTCGCCGAAATTGCAATGACTATTAACAAAGGGCTTACAGAAGCGAGAATGCCCACCAATATCAGCAGCAATTGCGAACTCGCCATGCTCTTTGTCGCTTTAATCCATCCTACAAGTGTTGTTCGGTAGCGTTCCTCCATAACATTTTCTAGCGAATACGCTACAACTGTCGATGCGTTTTGGAAAGAATCATTTGCGACCGCGTTTGCGTCTGCTCGAGCTTCTAGCCTCTGCGCGTTCTTTTTCTGAATAGGAACGGAAATCAGCACCTGCATAATAATCAAAACCGGGAATAACGCGAAGAAAATCAGCGTCAGCCACCAGTTGAAGTAAATCATGTAAACAAATGTTACCAGCAATGTGATTATGTCGGCAATCATACGTATTCCGCCATCGGATACCAATTCCACCGAGGCGGGCAGGTCATTGGAAAAGATAGATAGCGATTCGCCGCTTTTTATGCCATCGAATGCTGAGAATGGTTTCATAAGGAAGTATTTAGCGAAATTATCCCGGAACCGATAGCCCGCTTTCCCCGCAAACCTGCCCAGATACAGCGCCGACGCGGCGGAGGCTACGGCGCGGAATCCCATCACTACGGTGATAACAATAAAAAGCTGCAACAGCACACCCATGTCCATATCAAGCGCGGCCTGCCCCATGTCGCCGGTGAGCCGCAGCATGAACACTCTCGCTCCCGACACTATAATCGCCATGAGCAGATAGAAGCAGAGAAATCCCTTGTAGCGCAAATGCTGCTTTGCAAGGGTTTTAAATAGTTGACCCATACGCACCTCCTGAGCTTATTCCTCTCCGATAAACTGTAGCACAGACCACGCATAATGTCTATACCAACATACCTGTTTTTCAGCAAAGTTTCTAGCGTTCCATATTATTGCAGACGAAAACGGCAGGATATCGGATTTTAATATAGATGCACAAAAATAGCCTTCCGAATGCAATGCGCAGATTAGTTTCGGAAAGTTGATGAAAACTGTAATATTTAGTTCATATCGGTATTGATTATCCGTTTAAAATGTGTTAGCATTGTACGGGTTTATAAATCCTTATTATTGACTCATAAACCGGAATGAGAGGTGGGTTTTGTGAAGAGTCTCGTGATTGACCTGCGGGTGGTCAGGAATAATCTGCGCACAATAAAGGAACGTGCCGATGGCGTACAGATTTATGCCGATTTGAGCGCGAACGCGAACGGGATGGGTTTGTTGCCTATCGCGAAGTTTTTGCGAGACGAGGGCATACGCAATTTCATTGTTTCCGATCCATGCGACGCTAGGCTATTGCGTCAAAGCGGTTTCACTAAGGAATACCTTATGATGCTCCGCAGCACGGCAGACCCTAACGAAATTTCGGAGCTTCTGTCGCTCGGTGTCGTATGTACCGCAGGCTCATATGATGCGGCGGTGGCGATAAATGGCATTGCCGAAGCACGAGGCATAGTAGCCAGTATCCAAGTGAAAATCGATACCGGGCTTGGTCGGTATGGCTTCCAACCTACGGAGCTAGACAAGGTTGCTGCCATATACAAGTATATGTCTAGCCTTAGAGTCGTTGGCACATTCACTACTTTCGCTTCGTCATGGCGCAATAAAAAGCTGACGTTTCTGCAGCTCGACAAGTTTAACACCGTGCTGGACCGACTCATTGACATGGGGCTTGAGCCGGGTGCCGCGCATGTATGCGACTCCGCCGCCCTTTTCAAGTATAGACTTGAGCTGATGGATGCTGTGCGTGTTGATACTGCGCTATCAGGCCGCATCCCCGGGAAAAAGAGCTTCCCGGGCTTATCTCGCGTCGGGCATATCGAAGCGGGGATTGAGGAAGTTGTTTGGCATCCAAAAGGCCAGATTATTGGCTCGGAGCGCGGATTCGTGACAAAGGCTCCCACAAAAATCGCCATATTGTCCGTTGGGTATTACCACGGTTTCGGTGTGGATAGATATATCGTTGAGAGAAGTCTTTTTGAAATCTCGCGATACCGTCGCAGAAAGGGCTACGTAAGGATAAACGACCAGAAGGCGCAGATTCTAGGCAGTGTCGGTCTTTTGCATACCATGGTCAATGTGACGAATATTGATTGCACTGTTGGTGATATTGCAGTACTCGACGTAGACCCTGTAAATGTTAAGGGTCTTCCGATTGAATATATGTAGTAGACTAGTGCGCTCCGCAGAGCGCAAGGGATTAGGGAACAGGGCTCAGGGGTCAGAATGCGAGGACTAAACGAATAATTTTCTTGTTTTTTGTTTGAATTAAACTGCTTAGTACTTAACCCCTAATCCTAACCCCTTGCAGTCCGCAGACTGCATTTGATATAAGGAGCGTGCGGGCTTGCCGAAGATATTTGAATTAGAACCGCATGTCGCGGACCTTATAGCGGCGGGCGAGGTCGTTGAGAGGCCGGCTTCTGTTGTAAAGGAACTAATGGAGAACTCAATAGATGCGGGTGCTGGCATCGTTACCGTTGAAATAAACGATGGCGGCATGGCGTATATCCGTGTTTCAGATAACGGCTGCGGCATCGCGCCCGGTGATGCCGCAACCGCGTTTAAGCGTCATGCCACAAGTAAGATTCGCAGCGCGGAAGGGCTTGAAGCAATCGGTACGCTCGGGTTCAGGGGCGAAGCTCTGGCGGCGATAGCAGCAGTATCGCGCATTTGCCTGACAACATGTGAACAGGGAGCTGACGAGGGTGTTCGGCTTATCCTTGAGGCCGGAGTGGTCAAAGACGTTGCCCCTGCCGGTTGCCCCGAGGGGACCACAATAATCGTGCGTGATTTGTTCTTCAATACCCCTGCGCGTTTAAAGTTTATGAAGTCCAACAGGGCAGAAGGCGCGGCAGTGGCATCTACCGTGCTGCGTTGTGCGTTATCGCGCCCGGATGTCTCTTTTCGTTTCATAAAAGATGGCAAAACCGAGTATCATACGCCAGGCGATTCCCGTATTGATTCTTGCTTGTACAGCCTGTTTGGTCGCGAGTTTTCTTCAGGCTTGGTTTCTGCCGAGTCTGATGATATGACCGTTTCGGTCAAAGGCTATGTTTCAAAACCCGATGCTTCACGCGGGAATAGGAGTTACCAGTTTTTCGTTGTTAACGGCAGACCAATTCAGTCAAGGATTCTTCAAGCCGCGCTTGAGCAGGCTTATACCAATTATCTTTCATCGGGGCAATTCCCCACATGCGTTCTTTATATATCCACGAGGCCCGGGGATGTTGATGTAAATGTCCATCCGGCAAAGACAGAGGTCAAATTTGTCTCTGATAAGCAGGTTTTCGATGCTGTATATCATGCGGTGCTAGGTGCGCTGGACATGTTCGGCGCAGAAAGCGGAAAGCAAAAAAGCGGGAAAAACGCCTCGCCTGCTGCGGCCATGGGGATTCCCGGAGATAAGTTTAAATCACTGACAGCCGACGAATATAAAAAGTCTTATGGTTTAGCCACAAACATTCCTGGCTCGCTGTCCGGGGGATCTGCGATAAATGGCGGTCAGTCTTCTGCGGGTGGCAGGATAAACGCAGAGGGTCAATTCTCGCAACAAAGGCAAAAATACGGCAACGAGAGTCTGCAAGGTGTTATCAATGCTGCTATGCCCGATAGTTCAAATGTATATGAGGGGGCTTCCCCTCCATATAATGCGACCCTCGCCTCTGATGCAAAGATTTCTTTGCCAGCTTATCGCGTTATCGGCGAGGCTTTGAAAACGTATATTATTGTCGAGTATAGTAACTCGCTCTGGTTAATTGACAAACATGCCGCGCATGAGCGTATTCATTTCAATGCTTTGAAGTCCGATGACTATGAACCAATGTCGCAGGCTCTAATTGTCCCGATAGTATGCCGTCTTGGTATCTCTGATGTGTCTATTATGCTTGATAACACACAGCTTTTGGATGATTTGGGCTTCACTATCGAGAGTTTTGGCGAAGATTCCGTTGCGGTCAGGCGCATACCGTCCGGGATAGATGTGGGCGACACTGAGGCAGTTATCTCTCAAATCTGCGAGCAACTCAAGCTCGGGTCCTACGTAAATTCGGAGCGACTTGATAATATATTCCGCGCAATAGCCTGCAAATCGTCAATCAAAGCGGGCAAGTCATCAAGCATTCATGAGCTCGAGGCATTGACCGAACGGGTCATGACCGGTGAAATAACCCACTGCCCCCACGGCCGCCCCGTATCATACGAAATAACAAAAGCAACCTTGGATAAAGGCTTTAAAAGGAGTTGAGAGAGGAGAGTTGAGAGTTGAGAGTTGAGCGTTGAGAGCTAAGCGATATTTGGCAGTTTTCTGCTTTGATAATAGTATTCGCAGAACGCATTGTAATTTAATCCAAGTTTGAAAAATGAGATGTCTGGACATTAATTCGATAAAGAAATAATCAGTAGAAGAAAGAAGACAACAAAACATGGAAAACAACTCTCCTCTCTCAACTCTCAACTCTCAACTTAACTCTCCTCTCTCCTCTCTCAACTCTCAACTTTACAAAAACGAAGTTTTTGTAATAACCGGGCCTACTGCTTCGGGGAAGAGTGCTTTGGGCGTTAAGCTGGCACTTGCGGCGGACGGGGAGATTGTCTCTGCTGACTCTATGCAGATTTATAAACTCATGGACATCGGCACGGCAAAGCCCACAGAAGAGGAAAGACTAGGCATCCCGCATCATATGCTTGATGTAATTCCCCCTTGGGAGGACTACTCCGTTGCGCGATTTGTTGAGGATGCGGCTAGGTGCATTGATGATATTCTAGGGCGTGGTAAGCTTCCTATTATTGTAGGAGGAACGGGGCTTTACATCGACTCACTCTTATGCGGCCGCAACTTTTCCGCTCGCGGTGACGAGGATATGCGCTGTGAGCTGGAAGCCGAGTATGATGATGTCGGCGGGGAGGTTATGCTGCGAAAGCTCCATGAGCTAGACCCGGAAACAGCAAAAAAACTCCACGCAAACGATAAGAAACGCATTATCCGCGCATTGGAGATCCAAAAGTTGGCAGGGAAGGCAAAATCTCAGCATGATTTAGAGACGAAATCAATTCCACCGCGTTACAAAGCAATAAAGTACGCGCTGACGATTTCTGACCGTGAGAAACTCTATGAACGTATCAACCAACGCGTTGATTTAATGATGGAAAAGGGGCTGGAAGCCGAGGTGCGCGGTCTGCTGAATATCGGGGTTCCGAGCCATGCCACTGCAATGCAGGCTATAGGCTACAAGGAGATTTGCGCGGCAATTCAAGGTGAGTATAACATGGGCGAAGCGGTGTTAAGAATAAAAATGGAGTCCCGCCGCTACGCCAAACGCCAATTAACTTGGCTACGCCGCGACAAAGAGTTAAAGTGGCTTATTTCTGAGTGATGAACCTAAGCATTCTTCGACCGCAAGTTATAAGTTTTCGGTCACTTTCAATTATCAATTTTTCGGTTGCGGCTAGTCCGCCTGGGGGTATAGAGCATGAAAAGGAGCGATTTTTTTATACGGCTTACTGCGGCTTTGCTGTTAATTGCTGTTTTGGGATTCATTGGCGTTTATGTGTATGATGCTGTGATGACCACATATGTGACGACCGAAGCGGTCGGTTATTCTATTGAAGAAACCGTACCGGTGCAGGGGTATATCATACGAACCGAAACAGTCTTGAGTGATGTTGGGGTATCGACTCTTCCAATCGTACGGGAGGGTGAGCGGGTTGCTGTAGGTCAAGCCATTGCTGTGGAGTTGCTAGATCGAGTAGCACTGGATATGGCTGCCGAAATTCGCACGTTGAATATGAGAATCGCTCAACTGGAGTCGTTGGATGGCGATATCTCGTCGGCGGGTTTCACGAGTGTAAGGAATTTATCAGCGGCAGTACACAGCGGCAACCTAACCAGATTGGATGAACTGGCACTTAGCGTACAAACCCATATATTCACGGAAGGCCGCGTTACGCCAAGAGATGAGCTGCCGGAGCTAAAGGCAAAACTGGAAAGACTTGAAGCCGGAAGCGATGGCATGAGGGCTATCTATGCACCATTGAGCGGTACATTTTCGCAAACGATAGACGGTTTCGAGCATATAACACCTTCCATGCTCGTTGAAATATTACCGTCGGCGCTAGAGGAGCTCTTCTCGATGCCCGGTCACACCTTCGGCGCAGGCAAGCTGGTAACAGAGTACGATTGGCGCTATGCGGTCATTGTGGACGCAACTGATGCGAACCGTATGATAGTCGGACGACGGATGACGGTGCAGTTTCAAGGCGCTTATCATGCAGATATTGAGATGTTGGTAGAACATATTGGAAGACGCGAGGGAGATAAATGCGTAGTGGTTTTTTCAAGCGACAGAAGCATTCACGATTTCGCGCCGCTGCGTATTTTACGCGCCGACTTGGTATTTGGAACTGTTACAGGTATTCGCGTGCCAAGAGAGGCAATACATCTTGATGAAGATGGAAAGACGCATTTATTTCTCCAAAGCGGGGCGCGAGCCGAAAGGGTGGATGTGGAAATCCTCCGCGAGGCCGGCGACGGCTACCTTGTGCGCGACGGAGCGGAGTCCGGCTCACCCCTCCGCGTGGGCGCGACCATCATAGTCAGCGCGAACGATTTATATCACGGAAAGATTGTGGGTTAGGGAGCAAAACGATGAATATTTCAGAAAACGTTAAAAAAGTGCGTGATGTTATTGCGGAGGCTGCTTTGAGGTCGGGGCGGGAGCCTAGCGATATCAAACTTGTTGCGGCTTCTAAGACAAAGCCGAGCCATTTGATTCGGGCGGCTATTGATGCTGGGGTGGACGCTGTTGGTGAAAACCGTGTGCAGGAGATGTTGGAAAAACGAGGTGAGGGTGCTTACGAAGGCGCACCGCTCCATTTTATCGGGCATTTGCAATCGAACAAGGCGTCTCGCATAGTCGGAGTCTGCGACCTAATCGAATCTGTTGGTTCCGCTGCATTGCTGGAGCGTCTTGGGAAGACGGCGGTATCATTGGGTATTACACAAGATGTGCTCATTGAGGTAAATATTGCGAGGGAGCAGCAAAAATCGGGAGTGCTACCTGAACAGATTTTCGAAATTATGGATAACGCGACGCTGATAAAGGGCATAAATATCCTTGGTTTGATGGCAATTCCGCCAATAAATGACGATAATGAAAATAATTGTTACTATTTTGACAAAATGTTGCAGCTTTTTATTGACATAAGCGAAAAAAAATACGATAATGTATCCATGCAATTTTTGTCAATGGGCATGAGCGACAGCTACGCCGATGCAATTCGAGCCGGAGCCAACATTGTAAGGGTGGGAACGGCGATTTTCGGTGAGCGATAGAGGGTGTCCTCGAAAGCTCAATCTTGTCATCAGAAGCAAAGCGAGATGATAATAATATCACATGATTTTACGCTATGCTATTTAATGACACCGCTAATGCAGCTTTCGAGTTTTCGAAGATACTCATAGAATCAAAGGAGGCTTCCTGCTGTGGGAATATTTAGTGAACTAAAGAAAATAACCAAGCCCTACGATGACGAGGACGATTTTGACGACTTTCAACCTGCGAGGCAGGAAGAGTTGCCCCCTGCTCCAAGGACTACTACGCAGGCGAGAAGTTCGTATGGCGGTTTTGAGGAGCAGCGTGGGAGCAACAGAGTTGTCAAGGTTCACGCTACGGCGCAGCTTCAGGTTGTGCTTGTAAAGCCTGAGCGTTTTGATACAGCCGCCGAGATTGCCGATCATCTACGGGAGCGGCGCACTGTGGTACTCAATTTGGAGGATACCAACAAAGAAGTTGCGCGGCGGTTGGTGGACTTTCTAAGTGGCGTGGCTTACGCACAAGAGGGCAAGATAAAGAAAGTCGCGGTGAACACATATCTTATCACACCGTACAACGTCGACCTATTGGGCGATTTAATTGACGAGCTTGAAAATAACGGAATGTATTTTTAGTAATTGTTAAACCGGGGAGGATTGAGGTTCTATGCTGACGCCGCAGGAGATTACAGAAAAAGCCTTTGTTAAGGCCGTTTTCGGTGGGTATGACATGTCGGGGGTTGACGAGTTTCTCGAAACTGTTACCAATGACTACACTGCCTTGTACAAGGAAAACGCTATACTAAAAGGAAAGCTGAAGGTTCTAGTCGAAAAAGTGGAGGAATACCGCTCGACCGAGGACTCCATGCGCATGGCATTGCTGACCGCGCAACGGGTCGGCGAGGAAATTACCGCAGAGGCGAATAAGCAAAGGGAAGCCGTGCTTAGGGATGCCGGTGCGGAGATTAAGTCGAGGCTCGCAGACACAGCGCAGCGTATCGCCGAGGAGGAAATGCGCCTTAGCGTTGCAGCGAAGGAGACTTCGAAGTTCATAGAGCTTTCTCTTGCGCTCATGCGTAGGCATTCGGAGTTCTTGACAAAAATAGAAGCAGCCAGAAAAGCGGTGGTTCAAAACCATGAGCCGCCCCCTGCCCCTGCTCCTCCTCCACCACCACCGAGGCCGACTCACGATGATCGAATTATGGATGTTGCCGACCAGATTGGCGATGCCGTGCAGAGGATTACCAATTCAGATCCATCCGTGCCTACCGTTACAGCGCGGTCGCCATACCAATCAAGCGATATCACCGCGTCGGCATATACGCAAGCTTTCGCGCCTCAACCTGTAGTACAATCATACACACAACCTATCCCAGCTCAAACCCACTTCGATACCGGCAGCGCACCAACATTGCCATTTTCCCTGACGGGCGAAGATGAATCCACCTCACCCAGGCCTAAGTTTGATTTTGACGATCTTAAATTTGGCGCAAACTTTGACAGCGTAAGATAAGTTACAGATCACGGGGGTAACAAAAAGCCTCGTCATTGCGGCCTCCGAGCCGCAACCCCCTGGGTTTTCCAAGGATTTTTGGTCACCATCGTGCATTTTATATTAGCTCAAAGGGGATTGCGGGTCAAGCCCGCAATGACGAGACGGTGGGTGTGACCAGTAACCAATATAAAGGAGATACAAATGTCCCGAGACTACAACTCAACGATAATTCTGCCGAAAACGGATTTTCCCATGCGAGCCGGTCTTCCAAAACGCGAACCAGAACTCTTACGTGGTTTTTATGAGAAAAAAGTTTATGAAACCCTGATGGAAAAAAACGCGGGCAAGCCTAAGTTCATACTTCATGACGGACCTCCGTTTTCCAACGGGGATATTCATCTTGGTCATGCATTAAATAAAATCCTCAAAGATATCATTATCAGGCATAAGAACATGTCCGGCTATTTATCGCCGTACACCCCCGGCTGGGATAATCATGGGATGCCGATTGAAAATGCGATAATAAAGAAGAACAAGCTTGACAGGAAGAAAATGACGATTCCTGAGTTCCGCAGAGCCTGCCATGCTTTTGCGTCCGAATATGTTGATAGGCAGCGCGAGCAGTTCAAACGTTTGGGCGTCATAGGCGATTGGGATGACCCGTACCTGACGATGAAGCCTGCTTTTGAAGCTGATGAGGTCCGCGTTTTTGGCAAGATGTATGAAAAGGGCTATATCTACCAAGGTCTCAAACCCGTGTATTGGTGTTCAGAGGATGAAACCGCGCTTGCTGAGGCTGAGATAGAATACAAGGACGTACCCTGCGACGCTATTTTTGTTAAGTTCCTTGTAAAAGACTCACGCGGTATTCTCGATGGAATCCCCGGAGCTGATAAAGCCAGCTTTCTCATATGGACGACAACCGCATGGACACTGCCCGGCAATCTTGCCATATGTCTGGGACCCGATATCGAATATGCCGTTTGTAAGGCAGGCGGTGAAATATACATAATTGCAAGTGCGCTGGCGGAGTCCGTTTTCGAAAAGGCGGGCATAAATGATTTTACCATCCTGAAAAAACTGCCCGGTACGGCTTTTGAGCTTATGACCGCGCAGCACCCGTTTTATGATAGGGAGTCGCTTATTATAATCGGAGATCATGTAACCGTCGAAACCGGAACGGGATGCGTCCACACTGCGCCCGGTCACGGCGTGGATGACTATTTGGTCTGCCGCAAGTACCCACAATTGCCAATGCTAATGCCTGTAAGCGAACGCGGGATTATGACCGATGAAGCTTTGCAGTATTCCGGTTATCATTACTCAAAGGCAAACACAGCCATCGTCGAAGACTTGGAAAAGAGCGGTGCGCTGTTTCTGGCCGATAAACCCGTTCACTCATACCCTCATTGCTGGCGATGCGGAAATCCGATTATCTTCCGCGCAACGAAGCAGTGGTTTGCATCTGTCGATGCTATGAAGGATGCCGCCGTCCATGCCTGCGAGGACATCAAGTGGATACCTGAATGGGGCAAGGAGCGCATGATTGCTATGCTTGTCGAGCGTTCTGATTGGTGTATATCCCGTCAGCGTCACTGGGGCTTGCCGATTCCGATTTTCTACTGCGGCGATTGCGAAACCCCTGTTTGCACACCTGAAACTATTGAGATTGTCTCAGAGCTGTTCAAAGAAAAAAGCTCAAACGCATGGTATGAGATGGACGCAAAGGACATCCTCCCCGAGGGTTTCAGTTGCTCGCATTGCGCCTCTACGAGTTTTGAGAAGTGTTATGATTCGCTGGACTGCTGGTTTGATTCAGGCTCCACACATGCGGCTGTACTGCACGGTCAGTTTCCGGACTTGCATTTTCCCGCCGATATCTATCTTGAGGGTGGAGACCAATATCGAGGTTGGTTTCAGTCATCCATGCTCACTAGCATCGCGACAACAGGCATCGCCCCGTATAAAAGAATCATCACCAACGGTTGGACTCTCGACGGCGAAGGCAAGACAATGCATAAGTCGCTGGGTAATGCCATACCGCCGGAGGGTGTCATCAAGGATTACGGCGCGGATATTCTGAGGCTTTGGGTTGCGTCCATTGATTATCGGACGGATGTCAGAATGTCCAAGGATATTCTAAAGCAGCTCTCCGATATTTATCTGAAAATACGCAACACCGCCAGGTTCATCCTCGGGAACCTAAATGATTTTGACCCCGATAACCTTGTCGCTGCCCAAGACATGCCCGAGCTTGACCGCTGGGCGTTGGCGCGGCTTAATGAGTTGATCGCAAGCGTCAATGCTTCTTATGAAAAATATGAATACCACACTATTTATCATGGGATTCATAATTTCTGCACCATCGATATGTCGAATTTTTATCTGGATGTCATCAAGGATCGGCTGTATTGCGATGAGGCAAACGGAACATCACGCAAAAGCGCGCAAACTACGATTTATATTATCCTAGACTCGCTTGTGCGTATGCTTGCGCCAATATTGGCTTTTACATCTGAGGAAATCTGGGCGAAAATGCCCCATCACAAGGGTGTGGAGCTTGATAGTGTTTTATATAACGATATGCCGGCGGTAAATCCCGATTATGTTTTGACTCCAGAACGCGGAGCGATGTGGGATAAGCTCTTGCGTCTGCGTCTGGACGTTAATAAGGCATTGGAACTCTCCCGCGCCGATAAGATAATCGGTAAGTCCCTCGAAGCAGAAGTGACGTTGCATGTCAGTGATTCGGCTATTGACGCATTTAAGGAGATTAGTGGGCAGAATCTTGAACCATTGTTTATCGTCTCAACCGTTGTCGTAAATTATGGCGACGGGCATGGTGATGGTTACGAATGTGTTGAGTTTCCGGGCGTTAAAGTGTCGGTTCGTCCCACAACTAATCCCAAGTGCGCCCGCTGCTGGATTCATAATAAAGACATCGGCCAAAGCGCGGAGCATCCTGAGCTATGCCCAAGATGTCTCTCGGTAGTCTGTGGACTTTGAATAAAATGGAGTAATTATTTAAAATGTTATGTTTTCTATTCTCTGTGCTTGTCGTCTTGCTCGATCAGTTTTTTAAGCATTGGATCGTATTGACCCATGATGTCGGTCAAGAAACGACTCTGATACCTGGGCTTCTTAGCCTGTTTCATTTGGAAAACACAGGCGCGGCTTTTAATATCTTCTCAGATCAGCGCTGGCTTCTTGCGGGTGTCCAGCTTATAGCCGCGCTCGTACTGATTGCGATTTTACTCAGATATACCGATGGTTTCTGGGGTACACTCGGTCTTGCCGCTGTTCTTGGAGGTACTGTCGGTAACTTAGTTGACCGTGTTTTCTATGGATATGTCGTAGATATGTTCAGGTTTTTGTTTATTGATTTCGCTGTCTTTAATATTGCCGATATCTTTATCACGCTCGGATTCCTTACTTTTCTTCTCCATTTTATAGCAGGCTCATTTCGAAAATCAAAGAAAGCTGAGACGCTCCCAACGCCAAGCCAAAATGATCTGGATATGATGTCGGAAATGACCGAACCGATGGCGGAACAGTTTGAGTCCGCGCCCCAAGATTCAGAGCAGATTTCGCAACAAAATCCTTATGAGTTTAGCGACCAGGTATCTGCTGCTGAGACTTTCCCGAATGCGGCTATCGAGGCGTTCCCTGTTGCTGAAACCTACCCAGATGCGGCTGCTCAGGCATTCTCCACTGCCGAAGCCTTTCCGGATGTCACGGATCAAATGTTATCTACTTCTGAAACCTACCCTGACGCGGCTGCTCAAATGTTCTCGGGTGCTGAAACCTACCCCGATGCGGCTGCTCAGATGTTCTCCTCTGCCGAACCATCCCCTGATGTTACTGCTCAGATGTTCCCTACTTCTGAAACCTACCCAGATGCAAATATACAAATGTTCTCGACTGCTGATTCGTTCACAGATACTTATAAGCAATACCCTGCTGCAGGAAAATTCACCAACGCGGCTGAGATGTTCCAACCTCCTGATTCGTTTACAGATGTTGCTGATGATACTTACCCCGCCAGTGATACTTTCAATAACGCGGCTGACTTTTACTCTGCTTCAGATACTTACTCAAACGCTGTTGAAATGCCGAACAATCTACATGAAGTTCAACAAAATACCGAAAAAGTGTCGAATAACCAGTACGATTCTATGCAACTCCACGCACAAGAACCACTTACATATATTGAAAATGAGCCAATTGCCCCACATGACCCAATACATGTCGCGGATGTCCCGGCGCAAGAACCGCTCCCATATGATTTTATCGAGCCAACTATTCCTGATGATACTGGATCTACGCTTGACGCTCTAGCCGCGTTGGAGTCGGAACTTCTGGGGTCTGATGATCCTGAAGAGTATGACGTAGGAAAACTATTCAGCGAATATGGCTTTGAAAATGAAGAGTTACAATAGGGAACAGAAAGAACAGTCAGAAACAAAGCTGCTCTGCCCCGTTGGGGACGAGCGGCTTGATGTGTTTCTGGCAGCTAACCTTGAGGGACTTACAAGAAGCGCGGTACAAAAGCTGCTTGATGGCGGACGAGTGTCACTGGGCGGCGTACTTGTGCGAAAGAACCACAGGACGAAACCTGGTGATTTGTACACCGTCATACAAGACATCCCCGAACCCTCCAATGCCCAGCCGCAAGAAATCCCGCTTGAAGTCTTGTATGAGGACAGCGATGTAATTGTAATAAACAAACCTCGCGGATTGGTCGTACATCCTGCACCGGGACATCCTGACGGTACGCTTGTCAATGCCTTGCTGGCTCATTGTGGAGGAAGTTTGTCAGGTATTGGCGGTGTGAAGCGCCCGGGTATCGTACACAGAATCGACAAAGATACCTCGGGGCTAGTGATTGCTGCGAAAAACGACAACGCGCATCTTGTTTTAGCAAGCCAGTTGAGTTCGCGGACGCTTACAAGGGAGTATGATGCTATAGTTCGCGGCATCATCAAAAGCGATTGCGGTACGATCGACGCTCCAATCGGCCGCAGTCAAACCGACCGCAAACGCCAAGCCGTGACTGACAAGAACTCGCGCCCTGCCATAACCCATTTCGAAGTAGTGGCAAGGTTCATAGGTTACACGCATGTACGCTGCCGCCTGGAAACGGGTCGAACCCATCAAATCCGCGTACATATGGCCCACATAGGACACCCCATCTTAGGCGACACGGTATATGGCCGAAAGAAGCCCGAGTTAGGCATGCAAACGCAATGCCTCCATGCAAGCAAGTTACGTTTTGTACACCCGACAAGCGGGGAACATTTAGAACTAACCGCACAGTTGCCAATATATTTCAGGAAAGTTCTATGTGACTTAGCGACCTTTAGTGCGAATTAAAAACAGGTTGTTTGTGGTCGCTTGATTAATAGTTACTGCTTAAGGATGTCCAAAACCCACGTTGTTGCGAGCCGCAGCGAAGCAATCCACTCCGCTCCTTAAGACACGGGGACGGTTCTGTCGTCGCATTTCATCGCGAGACGATAGAACCGTCCCCGCGTCTTGCAACCATCCAAAAAAACAACACCAACCCTTGTTATCAGCCTTACCATATGCTATTATTAAAGCAACCCACAAGAAGCGGGCGAACACAGTTCGCCCCTACAATCTAATCCTCAATTATCATCGCACAATCCCACAACCCTACGCCAACC
>Ga0099364_10006181_pt1 | contig 17517 bp, 15 predicted proteins | sample TergutTh196P3_FD_73070 | JGI IMG/M metagenome (GOLD analysis project Ga0099364, IMG submission 73070) | Microcerotermes parvus P3 segment gut microbial communities from Pointe-Noire, Republic of the Congo - Th196 P3 | ecosystem: Host-associated > Arthropoda: Insects > Digestive system > Gut ...
CTCCTCTTCCCATTTCAGAATAGCCCAGAAGACCACCGCCGTAAAGAGCGAAGACATGGCATACACCTCGGCTTCCACCGCCGAAAACCAAAAAGTATCGGAAAAAGTGTAAGCCAAAGCGCCTACAACGCCTGTACCGATAACTGCAATAAGGTTTCCCATGGTAAATTGTTCGCCGCTGCGTTCCATCAAACGGCGGGCAATGTGGGTTATACTCCAGAACAACAGCAGGATAGTAGCGGCGCTGCACAAAACACTGCTAAAATTAATCGCAGGTGCCACGTACTGGACAGGCATAAACATGCTGAACATGCGGCCAATCAGCTGAAAAACAGGATTCCCCGGAGGGTGTCCCACTTCTAATTTATAAGAAGAGGCAATAAATTCGCCGCAGTCCCAAAAACTGGCAGTCGGCTCCATTGTTAAAAGGTAAACTACCGATGCTATCACAAAGAGCGCCCAGGCCGCAATGCTGTTTATACGTCTGAAAAGTGTATCCATAAAATTAGTGCTTATTGATTGAATCAATCACAAATATACATGATTTTTTTGAATTACACAATGAAGACATCAGGATTAATTGAACTTTAAACTTTTAAATAGTCAATCGCTTTTCTCTTCCTGAAAATACCTCTTAACCATTTCGGCGGCTTTCCTACCTGCTACTGCTGCTAATTCCTCTTCCGAGGCGGCTTTAATGCGGGCTACGCTGCGGAATTTCGAGAGTAATTTATCGGCAGTTTTGGCGCCTATGCCCGGAATTTCGGTCAATTCGGTGGAAATAAGAGCTGCCGAACGTTTGTTGCGGTGGTGGCTAATGCTGAAACGGTGCGCCTCGTCACGCAATTGCATGAGCAGCCGCAAGGATTCGGAATTTTTATCCAAAAACAAGGGTACGGGGTCGCCGGGGAAGTAAATCTCCTCCATTCGCTCGGCCAAGCCCACTATGGCGATTTGTCCAACTAATCCCAAGGACTGCAAGACCTCCAAAGCGGCATTCAGTTGTCCTTTTCCGCCGTCAATTACCATCAGTTGCGGCAGCGGTGTTCCCTCATTCAACATACGGCTGTAACGTCGCGTAATTACCTCGACCATGGTGGCGTAATCGTTGGCGCCAACCACTGTTTTTACATTAAAATGACGATAATCTTTTTTACTCGGCTTGGCGTTCCTGAACACCACACAGGCCGACACCGCATTGGTCCCCATCAAATTTGAATTGTCAAAACATTCTATATGTACGGGTAAATCCTGCAAATTCAAATCCTTTTTCAGGGTATTCAGTATGCGTTCGGCATGGCGCTCGGGGTTGGTTTTTTCTAATTGTTTCAGCCGTTCCAACTTGTACAGACGGCAATTACGCTCGCTCAGTTCCATTAATTTCATTTTATCGCCCCGCTGCGGCACCGTATAACGCAATTCTGGCAGTTCATAGTCGGGCAGAAAGGGAACAATCAGCTCTTTCGACAGTCCGCCGAGCCGCTCATACATCTCGGCAATAAAATAACCCAGCAGCGTTTCTTTTTCTTCTTCTATACCCAAACGCAGTTCTACGGTATGCGACTGCACTACGGCCCCCTGCACCACTCTCAGAAAATTACAATAGGCCTCGTTGCCGTCGGGAATTACCGTAAACACATCGACATTGCTGATGCTTGGGGTTACAATCACCGACTTCGATTGGTAGCGTTTCAACATATCTAAGCGGTCTTTGAACTTTTGGGCGTCTTCAAAGCGGTATTCGTCGGCCGCCTGTTGCATATTCTTGCGTAATAGCTCGCCCACCTCGTTCAGCTGTCCCTTGATGATAGCCACAACCGCCTCAATATTGCTGCGGTAGTCGGCCTCTGCCTGTTTGTCGACACAAGGTCCCTTGCAGCGGCCTATATGGTATTCGAGGCAGACCTTATACTTCCCCTTGGCAATAGTTTCGGGGCTCAGGTTGAGGCTACAAGTGCGCAAAGGATACAACTGACGGATAAGGTCGAGCATCAGGTGCATCATGGTTACCGAGGTGTAGGGACCAAAGTATTTTGAGCCGTCCTTCACTACGCGGCGCGTAGCGAAAACCCGCGGGAAAGTCTCGTTTTTAATACAAATCCAAGGGTAGGTCTTATCGTCCTTCAGCAGTACGTTATAGCGGGGCTGCAATTCTTTGATAAGATTGTTTTCCAGCAGCAAAGCATCGGCCTCGGTGAGCACCACCGTGTGCTTGATGTCGGCAATCCGACTGACTAATACCCGTAATTTGCCGTTATCGTTGCTGCGCGAGGTGAAGTATTGCGCCACGCGCTTACGCAAATCCTTGGCCTTACCCACATAAATAACCGTTCCCTCGGCGTTCAGGAAACGATACACGCCGGGCAAATGCGGCAAGGCAGCCACCAAATCGGAAAGATATGTCGAAAGAATAGACATAAGTACAAAGATAGGGAATTATTTACAGATTTGGCGTTCAAAGATTTAAAAATTCAAAAATTTAAGGGGAAATATTTTGTAAAATCAAAAATTATTTTTACCTTTGTAAAAAATTAGGGGTCTTTTCCCAAAAGGAAGCTTTCCCACCTTGGATTGGATACGAAGCCGACGCATGCGCGGATGTTAAGTTACCAATCCTGTTTTTTTATAAAAACCCCCTTATTTTAATACAACTATAGGAACTTTACCAAATCCATCTTTTAAATCAGAATATAAAGTATTTTGTTTTGTGGTATTGCTAAATTTAAATTCTGCAATCATTAAACTCCCTTTGTATCTAATAATTGCATCGGCACTCGGAAAAACATTGCTTTCAGGCAAGAAAGCCACATCAATATTTCGTTTATTCAACTCCTTTGCAAGTTGAAGCGTGTTTTTTCTATTGGTATTTATATGACTGCCTTTTGCAATCGTGGTTTTTCCACCGTCAACAAGTCCTAATTCAATCGGAACAAAGCGTTTGTCATTAATAATTTTCTGAAGAAATTGTTGTTTGTTGCTGTTCTTTATTGCTAATAATTTCTTTAAAATGATAGCCGAAACAGGCTCAAAATCTATAATCATACAAGAGTGGTAATAAAAATTTCAGCAAAGATACGGAATTATTTTTATTACGAAGCGTAAAAGCTGTGAGGCGCAACAACTCCACTCCCGAAAAGGGGGCTTTTACTGTTAGACGTTTTTCAAGCCAAGTTGTGTGCAAGTCGGGCGACAATGCGGGCGGGCAGCTACAGAAACTAAGGTTGCAAGTGAAGCGTAATTTGACAGACTTACAATAAAAAAACAGTAAGCCTTAAAAAATTCCTAAAAAATTTGCTCACAATATATTTTTATGTAATTTTGCAGTTAAGCTTTAACATTGCACAAATTACGAATAACAAATTGATAAATAGAAATATAGAAAAGCTTGTCGCAGGACACCGTATATATTTCGCCGTTAGGTATCAGCGTGGGACAGCGTAGTGGGCAACTGAAGAATTGAAAAGTTAATAAATGGAAGGTAATATATTATGGACTATCAGAGTTTTCTTATAATAATTCTTGTAATAATTTTTACAATAGGCGCACTTGCATTTAAGCGTTGGGCATATAACGAAAAACGCAAACAACGTAGAGATTATTACAGAGAATATCTTCAATCGGACGATTGGAAACGGAAACGCTATGTAGTGCTTAAACGAGATAATTGGACTTGCGTGTATTGTGGTGCTCGAGCTACCCAAGTTCATCACAAGCGATACGCAAAAAGGAACATTGGACGTGAGCCTATCAAATGGCTTGTTTCCGTCTGCAAAGATTGTCATAACTCTCATCATCATTAAATATTAACAGTTCGAAAGGACATAAAAAATTGCGATATGAAGAAAATATTAATTTTGGGAACTTTTGTACTAACTACTATTATTTTATTTGCTCAACAAGACAGTACAAGTACAATACAACAAATAAAAAAACAAGTTGAAGTTCCAATTTATCAATTATTTCCAACCGAAAACTATTGGACTTTTATTAAATTGGACACACGAAATGGAAAAATGTGGCAAGTACATTTTACTATATCGCAAGATGGTTTCGACGGCGAACTAATATTAAATTCACGTGCACTTGTATGGACAGAAGAAGAAGAGGTAAACGGTAGGTTTACCCTTTACCCTACGAAAAATATGTACAACTTCATATTACTTGACCAAATAAACGGAAAAACATATCAAGTACAATGGAATAACGATGAAAAAAAGAGATTTGTCAGTCGTATTTATTAAATCAGGCTCATTATGATAACGAAATCGCCGAACGCACAACGAGGCTTCCCGCAAGCGGAGGTATAAGCCCGCCCGAACCTTTGTGCCCCCCCGCCCGTGTGAAGCCGCACGCCGCTTGTGGCAATCGGACGACAGTGGATCGGTACACCGACAAGCGGATAGAGAAATTTTGAAAAGAGGATTTTTAAACTTTCACATATATGGACAACGAAATAAAAAAAATAACAATCATATTAAGTATTCTTGCGCTGCTTTTGGACAGTTGTGCTACAAGCAAAAAAAATCCTATTGATTATAGTAGCATAGATGCGATACTTATAGATAAATATTTGGTAGATACAGTAGATTTTCAAAGATTAGAAAAACCTTTCCATATAGACGGTAAGCATAGTTCTATATTTTGGAATAATTCAAAGGACTGGAAAGGCTCGGAAAAAATATTTTCAAAAATTCAAAAGAAAAGAAATAAATATCCTAAAACTAAAATCAATAATATTAACGACGTACACCAATGGTTGGTAGAAATTATTGGTAGTTATAACCCTTGGAGAGGTTCATACAGTTGTTGTACTTTCTCTTATTATAAGCAAGTTGATGATGGTTTTTTGATACAAAATCGTTTGGTTAGTTATAATACATACCGTCGTAGTTGTCGCCAAATACTTTATAAAATGTATTTGGTTGGTTATGACCATAACATATTAGAAATAAACAAATGGACAATAGACCCTTGCCCCAATAAGCCCTACGGATATGTAAAAAACATTGAAATACATTTTCCCGAACTTGAAAATGCAGAAGTCCGTTATCCCGAATTATCGAATGGTAGTATCAATGGTTTTCTTTTAGAGCATCTTTGCTATCCTGTGGTTGCTTTTGAAAATGGGATACAAGGAAAAGTAATAATGGCTTTTATCATTGAAATCGATGGCTCAATTTCTAATGTCGAAATAGTAAAGAAAGTAGATCCGAGCTTAGATAAAGAAGCAGAGAGATGTATAAAACTCACAAATGGCAAATGGATTTCAGGAGTGAAAAATGGCGAGCAAACACTAATGGAAATAAAAGCTGAGATAGATTTTTCTATTAATTTAGGGGATTATAAAAATTTTGGCGACTTTGACTTTAGATGAAACACGAAGAGAAAGAAAGCATGAAAAAAATGCCCGCATACAACAAGACTTCCCGCAAGCGGAGGTATAAGTCCGCCCGAACCTTTGTGAAATCCCCCGTGCAAAGCCGCCACCACGTTGTGTGCAATCCCCCTACTGTAAAAATAGTTGAGTTTTTGAGCTAACGAACTTAGATATGTAATGACCTGATAATAAATAACTAACTTTGACGTTAGGCAGAATGCATAGGCGGTACGACAAAGGAGAATGCGGTGAAAAAACATTTTATTCACCGCAAAAATGCGGAAAATAATTTGTATCTTTGCAGCAAAGTTTTTTTGATATGGCTAAATATATTTATCAATACAAAAATTGGACAGATTTTACTTGGCAAAATGCGGCTGTGAGCGCTGCATTGGGAGAAGTTCGTCTTTTGCAGGGCAAAATTTTAGGACAAATTCATTCACTCGGTTTTTCGTCGAAAGAAGAAAAAAACCTTGAAATGCTTACACTTGATGTTTTAAAATCCTCTGAAATTGAAGGAGAAATGTTGAATTACGACCAAGTACGATCGTCTATTGCTCGACGTTTGGGAATAAATACGGCAGGACTTGTTGCCTCGTCTCGACATGTTGACGGAGTTGTGGAAATGATGCTTGACGCCACGCAAAATTTCAAAAAACCATTAACTGAAGAGCGATTATTTGGTTGGCACGCAGCGCTTTTTCCGACAGGTTACAGCGGAATGTATAAAATCGAAACCGCAAAATATCGCAGCGAAGAAATGCAAATCGTTTCGGGTACAATGGGAAAAGAACGTGTACATTATGAAGCCGTTCCCGCAAAAGATGTGAAAGCGGAAATGGATAAATTTCTTTGGTGGTTAAACAATAATGAAATCATAATTGACAGCGTATTAAAATCCGCTATTGCCCATTTTTGGTTTATCATTATCCACCCATTCGATGACGGCAACGGACGAATTGCAAGAGCAATTTCAGATATGCTCTTGGCTCGAAGTGAAAACAGTTCGGAACGGTTTTATAGCTTATCAAACCAAATTCAGCAAGAGAAAAATGTTTATTATCAAACGCTTAAAACGGAGCAACACAGCGAGGGCGACATAACACAATGGTTAGTTTGGTTTTTGACATGTTTGAAGCACGCATTACTTGAAACCGAAGAAGGTATGCAAAATATTTTGCGAAAAGCGGAATTTTGGGAAAAACACAAAGAAATGTCAGTTAACGAGCGACAACGTACGATGATAAACAAATTGTTTGATGATTTCTTTGGAAAACTTACTTCATCAAAATGGGCAAAAATAACAAAAACTTCTTCGGACACTGCCTTGCGCGACATTAAAGACTTGATAGAAAAAGGTATTTTGAAGCAGGAAGAAGGTGGCGGACGAAATGCAAATTACACCTTGCAAGAATGAAGCAAAAATGCACTGCTGCTAAAGAATGACTTCACGCAAGCGGGGGTGTATGTCCGCGGAAAGTTTAATGGAAATTGAAGGTTTGTCGCCTACATGAACGGCAGTGCAAGCCGTCGCCATGTTGTGTGCTAACGGCGAAATCACGATAAAAGAAACAACAGCTCCGAATAATAACGAAAATTGCAATGTATTCTAAACGAAAGTGTTGTATGAAATAGAATGAAAAAATTACATCGTTTAGTCAAATCCACTTGTTTCCTAATTGGGAAATACCTATTTTTGTAGAAAAATTCTTATAGACGATGAAGTGTCTTTTTGAAGTTGATTTTCTGCCTGAAGCAGTAGAATTTTTGGATAACCTTGATGAAAAAGCAAGGGAAAAAGTGTATTATAATATCAGAAAATCATGAACAATTCATTAAAAACCGTTTCGATTGATACAATGATTGACAGACACATTGGAGCAATTGGCACACCCAAAAGAGAAGCATTTGAAAACGAACTAAGAATAGATTTGTTAGGACATGCGATAAAGGAGGCGAGATTAGAACGTCAGTTGACCCAGCAACAATTAGGCGAGTTAGTTGGAGTTCAGAAAGCACAAATCTCAAAGATAGAAAACAGTATTAAGAATTCTCGTTTGGAAACAATTTTGAAAGTGTTTGAAGCATTAGGAGCAAGGGTCAATTTTAACGTAGAGCTGAACGAACGGCAATTTGCTTACTAAAATGCCGAATGCACAACGGAAGGTTTCACGCAAGCGGGGTATATGCCTGCTCGAACCTTTGTGTAGCCCCCGCCTGCGTGAAGCCGACAGCACGTTGTGCACCATTTTGGGATACAGCGTCTATCGAAATTAAGAGCAAGGCAGAAAAAAATAACTGATAAAAAGGAAATTGTATGAATAAATTTTTAAAAATTGTGTTTTTATTAAGCCTTATTGTCACTTGGAATAATCTATTGGCACAAAAAGACACGTTGAAAAACAATGTTATTGGTGCTTTTTTGATAATGCCAATAGAATTTCCGATTATAGACAACAATGCCCTTAATGAACAATTGAATAGTTTTGGATTTCCGTCTGCAAATTACTCTACCGCTAACATTGGAATAGGACTTCAACTTCACATAAATCGGGTTATAACGACATTTTCATTTTGCAAAACTACAAAAAAAAACGAACAGAGTAGTCATTTGACAGAAATTGAATATCGCTCAACTTCTTTAAATATTGGTTACGACTTGTTGAAAAGTCAATGGTTTTCATTGTATCCATATGTTGGATTTAAGGGCTGTGGACTTAATTATTTGTATAGAGACAGACTACCAGATGGAACTTCTTTTGATAATTACTTTAAGGCAGATTTGAAGTACAAGGAAGTAACAAACTCTCGTGCACACCTTGACTTGGGAGTAGGTTTTTCTCATCAATGGTTTTATTTGATTAATTTCAGGTTTGGTTATTTACTTCCATTAGAGAAAATACAGTGGAATATGAATAATAATCAGACAATATTATCTAAGTCGCCAACAATCAACTACAATTATTACTTCTCTTTGACATTAGGAATTGGAAGTATTGTTAGCGACAATGGTTTGAGAAGAAGATATAGTAGGAATGAATGATAAAAAAACGAACGAACAACGAAGTTTCCCGCAAGCGGGGGTATATGCCCGCCCAAACCTGTGTGCCCCTCCACCTGCGTGAAGCCGACAGCACGTTATAAAAACACAACTAAAGCATCAAGCCAATAATTTTAAATCGGGAAATTTTTCCTACCTTTGCGTTTTTACTGCCTGTAAGCAATGAAGAATTATAAGGAACAACATAAAAGCCTCAAAATAAGGATTAAAACACTCATTATCCACTGTTCATTATTCATTATTCATTATTTATTGTTTATTGCCCCCTGTTCCGCCCAATATTTCGATGTGGGCGAAGACCCTTCGTGGGTTAAGTGGAAGCAAATAAATACCCGCTATTTTACCATTATTTACCCTTCGACCCTTGATTCTGCGGCTAAGCGTTATGCCTGGCTGTTTGACCAAACAGCGGAAAAAGTCAGCGAGTCCTTGGAAGTAAAATTGAAGAAAACGCCGATAGTTCTTCATGCCTATAATCTGAACAGCAATGGAGTGGTAACCTGGGCGCCCAAACGCATGGAGTTGTACACCACGCCGCCGGTAGAAACTTACCCTCAACTCTGGGATAAGCAATTGGTGCTGCACGAGACTCGGCATGTAGCCCAAATGCACAAGATGGGCGATAATATCATTAAATACCTGCACTGGTTGTTTGGCGAACAGGCCGAGGGGATATTTGTCGGCATTTTTATTCCTCTTTGGTATCTTGAAGGAGATGCTGTTGCTATGGAAACCGCCCTGTCTTCGTCGGGGCGCGGCCGCTCGGCTTCTTTCCTGATGCGGCAAAAAGCCTATCTGCTCACCGATATGCACTTCTCATGGGACAGTTGGAAAATGGGTTCCTACCGCTATCCTGTTCCCAACCATTATGAGTTTGGCTACACGATTTCATCTTACGGTATATTTCAGGGAGGCTATAATGTGTTTGGCCGCTCGCTCGATTTCAGTACCCGCCGACTCTATGCCATTCCTCCTTTCGATGTTGCCTTGAATAAATATGCAGGCGGCGGCGAACAGGAGCTGCAACGCGATGGTTTTGCCGAACTCAAAGAGCAGTGGCAACGCGAAGATGCGCTCCGCGGCAAAGATATTCCCGCGCAGCAATTGACCGCTGTTTCCTCCGATTATACCGCCTACAACTCGCCGATAGCTATAGGCAATGGTCGGGTTATTGCCCTGCAATCGACCATGAACCTTTCGCCCCGCCTTGTTGCTGTGGATAGCGCAGGAAATGTGGAAATTCTTCGCGCCATGGGCAATGTAAACAGCCGCTTAGCGCACCACAGGGGATTTATTTACTGGAGCGAAATCGTGCCGCAGCGCCGCTGGCCGCAACAAAGTTATTCGCAAATTTACTGTTATGAACTAAGCACTCAAAAGGTATATACCTTAACACGGAAAACCCGATTTGCAGGTGTTGACATCAGCAGCGACGGCGCCAATTTGCTTACTGTCGAAAACAGTCCCGAAGGCGTATCTCAGTTAGTAACGATTCCTTTGTTGTCCGATAATTATCCGCCAAAATTATTGGTGGACGAAGCCAAACGCATTCCCTGCCCTGTAAGCGGCGTTTGGAAACAGGCGGTGTGGGGCGAGCATCGGGAAGTATGGAGCGGCGACAATCTAAGTTCCTCGCTATACGCCACCCTTTTATCAGATGAGGGAATGAGCATTTACAGCATACAGACGGAAAGTCGAAAGTATGAACAACTCCTGTCGCCTCGATTTAACGACATCAAGCAATTAAGTTGGTGGGATAATCACTTGGTTTTTGTGAGCGGCTACAATGGCACCGACAATATATACGCGCTTCGGCCTGAAACCCGCGAAATTTATCGCCTGACCAACGCCCGTTTCGGCGCCTTCTCGCCTACCTTCGATAAGAACAGTTCTACGCTCTTCTACAGCGATTATCATGCCTACGGCTACCGATTGATGAAAGCGGCGGTTGACAGCTTATTGTGGGAAAGCGAAAGTTTTACTCAACCCTATCGTTATACATGGGCAGACAGGCTGTCGGACACCGTAAAATTCAATATTGACAAACTAAAGATACCCGACATTGACAGCCTGCCATATCAGGCAAAACCGTATAACAAGTTTACCCACCTGTTTCGTTTTCACAGTTGGGCGCCCTTGTATTTAGCTCCCGACGAGTTAAAATCGTTGCAATTAGACAATATGGAAAACAGTCTGAATTTTGGCGTTACGCTTTTCTCCCAGAACAGTTTGAGCACAGCCATCGGGCGCTTTGGGTATAAATATGCCAATGGCTTCCACTCGGGACACTTCGATTTTACCTACAAGGGGTGGTTTCCGGTAATAGAAAGCAGACTTGATATTAATGAAAGAAACACTATCCAATATGTCGATTTGCGTGTTGTTAACGATACGCTGCGGGCGCGTAGCGCAGGTTATACTAACACGCCGTATATTTCCGCTTCCGTGCGGGCATATTTGCCGCTCAATTTTAGCAGCAGGGGCTGGGTTCGCGGATTAATTCCGCAGATTGAAGGGCGTTTTACCAACGACCGCTACTATCTGCCCAACAGCGATACGCGCTATTTGTACTACTATTTGCTGGGCGGGTGGAGCTGGTATGAGCGGCTTCCAATGGCTGCCCGCGACTTGCTTCCGCGCTGGGGATATATGTTGCGCAACCGTTACGTTTTGGCGCCTTTTCAACAGCTTGGCGCCGGCCATGTAGGCAGCGTTGATTTAACTACTTATTCACCGGGCTTAGCGCGCAGTCACGCTTTACAGCTAAAAGCAGGATTCCAATGGCAGTCTGTACAGGACAGGGGGTACTATTTACCGGGGATATTGCCTATGCCGCGCGGTTATCCGTATATGGGTTCTAAGCAAATAACCACCCTCAGCGCCGAATATGCCTTGCCCTTGGCATATCACGATAAGAACATTGGCTGGCTGATGTATTTTAAACGTATTCAACTGAAACTGTTTTCGGATTATGCCCACATAGTACGTTATCCCGACACAAAAATCAATGAACTCTCGGCAGGCTTCGACCTTGTGGCCGATTACCACATTTTCCGTTTCGATTTCCCTGTGCAGACAGGCATTCGCTGCGCCTTACCCATTACCCATAATTATAAGCCTGAAATCAGCCTGCTGTTTAATCTTAGTTTTTGAGTTTATACTTACTCCGCATACACCTTTGCCGAGCCGGAGGTGTTGATTTTAACAACAGGCCGACCTTTGTATGACACTGTGCTGGCGCCGGAACTGTTAACCACTAACTGCTCGCTTGCATTTACGCTCAATTTGCCTGAACCCGACGATTTAACCGACACGATTTCACATGCGAAATTTCCTGCTTTTATAGTAGAAGCGCCCGAAAGCTTAAACTCGGCTTTATCGGCAGTTCCTTTAATATCAGCTTTGCCGGCGCCGCTCATGCCAAATTCGGCTTTCTTGGCTTTGAGCTGCAATTTTAAAGTAGATGCGCCCGAAAGGTCAAATTCGGCTTCCTGTGTTTCGGCTTCCAAATCCAAATTGCTTGCCCCGCTGGCATCTACATCTAATTCATTGCATTTAATATTTAATTTAACAGCGCAGGCCCCTGATAGTTTTATATCAAATTCAGGAGTATTAAACAAATCGTCGCTCGTTAATTTAGATGCGCCCGAAAGTTTTACCTTTTTTAAATCTTTTACCCCGATAGTCGCTTTAAGCGTTTTAATGTTTTTGGCATTATTTTTATCTACATAAAGCCTCAACACTCCATTTTTTACTTCCGAGCGCACGTAAGGCATAATATCATCATCGGCCTCAATGCGCAAACTTTCGGTAGCGCTTTTATTGACGGTAATATTAAATACACTGCCGGCATCAATAGCCGAAAAGCCCGACACATTGCGTGTTTCTGTTTTTTGGGCGAAGAGGAAAGCAGACAGGCTTAAAAATAGCCCCACAAAGAATAATTTACGTTTCATAATTGTATGTTTTTTAGTTTATACTGTTACTGGCTGATAAGTTTTGTGCAATGTCTTGCAAGGTTTCCAAATGATGTTGGTAATAATTGGACAGGATAGCGTGAGCGGCCTCCGGCAATAACTCAGTCGGTAATTCCCTGTCGAATGACCGATTGTTGTCGATAATATCCGCCACCTCCATTTGCAGGGCTTGTCGTACAAAGGGGTCGGCATCGCGGGTAAGTTCATCAATATACATTGCCGTATCCTGCATCTTGTTAAGGTAGCAAAGTTTCATGGTGGCAGGATTATCGCAAACATCAATTAATGGATTGTCAGATTGTTTTGTAGAAAAAAACCAATTTAAGCCAAGTGAAACCAATAGTAAGACAGTGGCTGCGGCAGCGTAGAGCGGCCAATAGCTCAAGGCTCGTCGGCTTTTCGACCTTTGTTGCGCAGCTGCTAATTTAGCTTCCAAGCGCTCAAAGTGCCCTGCCGTCGGTTCTTCCGCATCAAATTCTCTGCGGTGTTGGTTGATGTATGTTTTTAAGTTGTCCATTTATTGTTTAATTGTTTATCTGTTTAATTATGTAAGGCGTTAAATGATTTATTTTTGTCGTTTGCCGTTTAACGATTAACATTTAACGATGTTATTAATTTCTGTCGGCCGCGGGAAAAATGGGAGCGCACCGATACTTCCTTTACATTTAACACCATGGCAATTTCCTCAAAATCAAAGCCTTCAAACAGGCGCATCGACAGCACGATGCGGTAACCATCGGGCAGCAACATCAGGTTTTTCCTGATTTTGTCCACTGAAAGTTGCAGTTCCGCTTCATTTACAGGTTCTTCTTCTACGATGGGCAATTTCTCTATCGATTCAAAGCGTATCTTTTTCTTGCGCAGCCTGTCGATAGCGGTATTTACGGCAATACTTCGGCTCCAGCCGTAGAATTTCGCATTATCGTTCATCTCTTCCATTTTGGCAAACAACTTCAGAAAGGCATCGTGGGTGGCTTCTTCGGCTTCCATCGGGTCGGCAACAATGCGTAAGCAAGTGTTATAAAGACGCTTATAATGCTCCTTGTACAATTCCCGCTGCCGCGCAACTATGGTAGGATTTACCGCCATTTCGATGTTTTTCTACTATTAAGACGAGAGAAAATTCAAATTGTTGCACGAAGGTACAAAAAAAGGAGCCTTGCGGCTCCTTTTCCAACAAATAACTAACTAACAGGCTCAACTATTGCAGATTGTTGATTAGGGCGATTAAAGCATCTTTTGCCATTATTTTCAGGTCGCTTATTTCAAAACTAATAATTTGGTTGTTTTCTACGGTTACGTCTTTGTAACTGTAAACATACCTTCCATCATCTAACACCGACATGAATATCACGTAGAAATTCATTCCTTCAGGCGCTAAACCGTAATGTTCCGTGAACATTTCTTTGTCCGTATCCCACACGTCCATGTAAGCAAGAGAACCCGGTTGGTCTTTATAGACTACATAAACCGAACTGTTTTTGTGGTTATATCCATGCGGAGGCTTAATCCATATTGGGCATTTCGGGTCGGGAAGATTCCAAAGAATGTCAATATTTATCCAACCGAAGTAATAGCCAAACAGGTTATAGTTAGCGCCTTCACCAAATAGCCAGTTTTCTTCCTGACCTCTTCCCTCGTCATTCCAAAGCATATTGCCGTCTTCGTCCTCTGTTCCTGTCCAAAATGTCATATCAGGGTCAGGTGTTTCGCCGGTAAGGCTCACCGGAACAACCATCGAATAGCCGGGGAAGCAAGCGGTAGTAAGTTGTTCGCCATCTTGGGTCAGTTTGAGGTAAAACTGACCGCCGGTTATCATCGGGCCCTTATCTCCGCCGACATCGGTACCCATAAGCGGTTTGTTAACTACCATCATATTACCTCTTTTATATAGCTCGGCAAATTCAAAGTTTACCGTACCGCTTACCGGAAGGCCGTCTTTGAAGATGCAGCCGGGGTCAATAGTGAAAGTAACTCCGGCTTCCGATATAAAATTAATACCGTCTTCAGCCGTAAAAGTTCCGGACTGGAGAATGTCGTTGAACGCATTGTTAAGCACTTGCCGAAACATGGCTGGCATAGGAGGTTGAATAGTGGGTCCATCGTTGCCTTCGCTGCAGGAAATGGTTGTTGCCATTACTGCGGCAAGAATAATGGTTCCAAAAAAGTTGGTTGTCTTCATAAATTCATTTTTAAATTAATAGAATAAATAGTACTTAAGTCCTAATGTATAGATGCAAAATTTAGGCTAAATGCTGCATGTACTATTGCGTTTTTTTTGAAAAACACAGATACACAGGTCGTTAAAATTCACTGTTTAGTTTGCGAGCAAAACAATTGCTGCTGCTTTTCGACAAAAAAGCCATTGCTCTAATCTTAATCCGCTTTCAAATTCCTACTTTATCATATCCGTCGGAACAGGCTTTTCAAGCAAATATTTGTAAATAAAGTTAATATCGGAAATGCGGCTGTGTTTAGATTTGTGCCCGCGGTAGCCATGGCGGCTTTCGGGATAAATCATCAATTCAAAATTTTTGCCTAATTCTTGTAAGGCCGATGCTAATTGAAAGGTGTTTTGCGCATGTACGTTCTCGTCGCGCAGGCCGTGTGTTAAGAGCAGTTTCCCTTCCAAGCGGTCGGCATGGTTAACTACCGAAGAGTTTTTGTATCCATCGGGATTGTTGGTCGGTGTATCCATAAAGCGCTCGGTGTAAATAGCATCGTATAAATGCCAGTCGGTAACGCTGCCACCGGCAATGCCGTGGGTAAAGACCTCGGCGCCGTAGGTCAGCGCATAGGCGGTAAGGTATCCGCCGTAACTAAAACCCGTAATCATGATTTTAGCGGAATCTACCTGCCGTTGAGCGATTAGCCAACGCACACATTGGCTATAATCCTGTATTTCCCAATAACCGAGGTTGCGGTACATCTCGTTTTGCCCCAATTTGCCGTTGTGCAGGCCTCCGCGATGGTCAATTACCGCCTGAATTAAGCCGTCGGCAGCATATTGATGATTGTCGCCTCCGAAGTTATTAATCCAGTTATTGCGTACCGAAGCACGGCCGGGGCCTCCGTAGATATTGAGTTTCACGGGATAGACCCTCCCCTTTTCCATTTGCAGCGGTAAAGTAATACGCATAGGTAAGTTATACTTGCCGTCGGTAGTTGTAATGGTTACAATTTCCGTTACAGGGTGTTCATACAAGTCAAAATTAGCATTTTTGCTGTCCTGTAATTCGGTTACCAACTTTCCTTTGGTAGTATAAAGCGCCACTTTGTGCGGCGTGGAAGTGTTGGAATAGGTGGTTACAAAGTATTGCCCATCGTCCGACAAAGAGATTTGGTGATGATAGTTGCCAAAGGATAAACGTTGTAAATTTTTACCGTCGAGGCTTACGCGGTAAAAATCTTCGCAGGCTATATTGTCTTTATAACAAGTAAAATACACTGTTTTTGCAGGCTCGTCCACCTTCAACACCTTCAATACGGTATAAGCTCCCGAAGTAATAGCCTGCAGGCGCCTGCCCGTCATATCGTGCAGGTAAAGATGGTTCCAGCCGCTTTCATCGCTTTGGAAAATAAACCCCTTGCCCGAAGGAAGAAAGAGTATGCGAGGTTCGTCGTCAAGGTTTATCCATGTATTTTGCTGCTCGCTATGCAGCAGGGTGGTTGTACCGTTTTGAATGTCGGTTTCCAATAGTCTATAATTCTGCTGCTTACGATCGAGCCATTGTAGCCACAGGGCCTTGCTGTCGGGGCGCCAATAGGGCAAGCCGAAGTAAAATTCTTCGTTTTCGTCAATCTGCGCCCAAACAATCTCTCCGCCGTCGGCGCTTACTATGCCTGTTTTCACTATTGGCAAGTTATTGCCCGGCTTCGGGTAGCGAAGGGTTTCCACATAGCCGTTCTGCCCGGGGCTATCCGTTACTGTGTATAAGGGAAGCCTGCTGTCATCGGTTTGAAAAAAGGCAATTCGGCGGCTGTCAGGCGACCACCAAAAGGCGCGATACTGCGAAGGTCGGCCTAAAATTTCTTCCATATAAATCCATGAAGCATAGCCGTTTAATAATGTTTTATTCCCATCAAAGGTTAAGCGCGTTTCTTTTTTATTCAGTAAATGAAATGTATATAAGTCATTATCACGTGTATATGCAACGTAATTTGAATCCGGGGAATAAGTAATATTTACCGCCTCGCCCAAGGATTTTCTAATATCCTTATCTTTGGGTATCGATAAGGCAGGCTGCGACAGGGAACCTGTTTTATCTTCCACTATTTTTCCCTTTTTCAAATCGACTACCACAGTACGGTCGGTGCTGTCTTTAAAGTCTGTAACGCTAAGGAACAATTTGCCGCTTGTCCACTGCTTTACCCTTAGTAGCGGGTCGGTAATCCGTATGGAGCCGTCGAACATTTTTTCTGCAGGCAATTGCTGCTGAGCGAAGCAATAGGTGGCGAGCAGTAGGGTGGTGCTTGTTGTTAAAATTATTTTAAACCATTTCATAGGAAGTATAATTTACGGATTAAGATTATTTGACTTATTCATTATTCATCAACAACTGCTTTGCCGTTGCAAGAAAAGCGCTAATATCTTCTTTAGTAGTGTCGAAGGAGCACATCAGACGGATCTCATTGCGTTCTTCGTTCCACACATAGAAGAAGTACTCTTTCAATAGAGCATTAATGACCTTGCGCGGCATGGCCGCAAACACGCCGTTGGCTTGTACGGGATACGCCAATTCAATCCCGGGAAGTTTGGACAATTCACTGCCCAGCAGGGCCGCCATGCGGTTACTGTGCGAAGCTAAGGTTTTCCACAAATCGTTGGCAATAAAAGCCTCGAATTGTGCCGAAACAAAGCGCATCTTGGAATAGAGCTGTGCGGCCTGTTTACGCATATATAACGCATCGCGCGATAATTCGGGGCATAGAAGCACCACTATTTCTCCCATCAACAGGCCGCATTTAGTGCCTCCAAAGGAAAAGGCGTCCACGCCGCAATCGGTGGTGAAGGCTTTAAAGGGTATGTTCAAAGCCACCGCCGCATTACACAGGCGCGATCCGTCGAGGTGCAAGTACATATCATGCGCATGCGCCAAATC